>ERZ1649853.208-NODE-208-length-25468-cov-7.288553_pt1 | contig 25468 bp, 23 predicted proteins | sample MGYA00575353_ERZ1649853 | MGnify/ENA primary metagenome ERZ1649853 (study PRJEB40853, sample SAMN11349654) | freshwater sediment metagenome | isolation source: river sediment | host: Sediment | place: India: Okhla Barrage, New Delhi | collected 2017-02-21 ...
AGGTCGATGAAAGCGATGCGGCGCTTGACCACTCGTAGCTCCGCTCCCTGAGCAGTGCGTTCCTTGACCCAGTCCGACCAGGTTAGTGGCGCATCCGGGTCATCATTGAAAGGAGAATCGGCAATTACCTTGATCTCCGGCAACAGAGAAGCCAGCGCACGCGCCGCGGTTGACTTGGCCGTGCCGCGCTCGCCGCGGATCAGCACGCCGCCGATGCGCTGGTCGATGGCATTCAATATCAGGGCACGTTTCATGCGCTCCTGACCTACGATGGCAGTGAATGGATAAATCGGTCGCATTATTTTCCTCGCGAAAGAAAATTATACCGCAATTAGCAGGTCCGGCTTATGATTTATGAGATGAAAATAGAAAGCTCTAGCCATGCCGGTTCAGGGTTTGGCAAGGTGCCATATGCCAGGATTCCCCTGGGAGGCAGCGCCGCATATTGGTTGTCAATCCACAAGACCAGGCTGAGCGGGGCAAGCGGAGATACCGATGTATCCAGCACCAGACATCCATCCACCGACATCTGCACCCTGTCTGCTAGCCAATCTAATTCATATGCATGCCATGCGGTCACATTCGTCTCGATTTGGTGCGCAGATTGTTTGATGAATTTTCGTAGTAGCCATCTTCCCAGTTGCGCCAACCCTGGCACGACCAGCAGTGCGCCCAATGGTGCGGCGAGCGCCAGCAGAGCCGCGGGGAAGTGCGGCGAACGAAAAGTCGCCGCCAGGAAGCCTTGCGCAGGCAAGTCATTGCGGAAGGAAAGGTAATTGGCAGGCGAAGCATAGAAGAACCAGGCCGCGTTGGGCAGCGCCGGAAACCGGCGCTCTCCCCCGCCCAACCCAAGAGAGAGACTGAATGGGTCGTTCCACAACCCAAAACCCCAGGTTCCCGGCAAGTCCTGCGTTGAGACGCGTGCATTGACCGAAATATGCAAAGGAGGTTGCCAGGGGAGTCGAGCACGTGGCACCGCACTGTAATCGTCTAGCTGCGCCAGTCGATACCGCCCTTTCGGGCCAGCAGGGATTCCCAATTGCCAGGTTCCGGAAGATAGTTCAGTAACCAGCGCACCAGTTGTCTGGCGGGTTTTCAACAAGGGCACAGAGGTGTGCATACGCACGATGATACCACTACTCAGCTTTCACTCAATGATATAATCAATCCCTGGAGGTTACATGGAAATCACCTGGTATGGCCTTTCCTGTTTTCGCCTGACGGAACGCGGCTTGGCGACTGTTGTCACCGACCCCTATGACAGTCAGGCAGTCGGGTATGAAGGCCTGAAACTTAAAGCAGATATCGTTACGATCAGTCATGACGCTCCCGGCCATAACTATACCAACGGAGTCAAGGGCTATTCACGCCTGATCACCGGTCCCGGAGAGTTCGAGATTGGCGGCGTGTTCATTACCGGTATACAGACTAACGGCTACAGCAAGCACGAGGTAGATGTACCGCGCAACACCCTGTATGTGTTTGATTATGAAGGTGTCACCGTAGCCCACCTGGGCGACCTCAGCCGCGTCCCCAGCCAGGCAGAGATCGAAGCCCTGGGCACAGTACACGTGGCTTTGGTACCGGTTGGTGGGGGTGGTGGGTTGAATGCTGCCAAAGCCGCCGAAGTAATCAGTTTGCTCGAGCCGGGTTATGTTATTCCGATGCATTACAGTACATCAGCCAGTACACTCAAGCTGGCTCCTCTAAATAAGTTCCTCAAGGAAATGGGGTTGGGCGAAGTCGAAGCGTTGCCCTCTCTAAAAGTCACCCGCAGTACGATCCCCGAAGAGACCCGCGTGGTTACATTGACTTACGAGCATTAGCCCGGGTCGCCTGGTATAGGACTGGAGCGAGAATCGTGGCTGTCAAAATACTGATGACATGGGATATCATTTCGGGTCGCGAACAGGAATATTTCGAGTTCGTGGTGCGCGAGTTCCTGCCCCGTATGCAACAATTGGGGCTGGAGCCGAACGATGCCTGGTTCACCATGTATGGTGAACAACCACAGATCATGGTATCTGCTCAGATGCCCACTTTACCTGCCTTGGAACGCGCCATCAACTCGGAACAGTGGCAGGGATTGGTCAACGAATTGCTGGATTATGTGGAGAATTACACGTATAAGATCGTGCAAGCCCGTTCTGGATTCCAGACTTAGCTTTGTAGAGCGCGCCTTCGTGCAGTGAGGCGCCTGGTTTCCTGAGTTCACCATGCCTTCAAAAATAGCCTCGTTGTTGCTTGACTGGTATGAAACCAACGCCCGCCGCCTGCCCTGGCGCGGGCGTTCTGACGCCTACGCCGTGTGGGTTTCAGAAATTATGCTCCAGCAGACGCGCGTGGATGCGGTTATTCCATACTACGCGCGCTGGATGGTACGTTTTCCCACACTGGAGTCACTGGCTTCTGCCACACAACAGGAGGTCTTAGCCGCATGGGAAGGACTGGGCTATTACAGCCGGGCACGGAATATGCACCAAACCGCAAAAATCGTTATGGATGAGAACGGTGGAAAGTTACCAGAGGATGTACATAGACTCCGCAAGCTGCCCGGAATTGGTCGTTACACTGCAGCCGCCATTGCCTCGATTGCCTTTGGACTGGATGAACCAGCCATGGATGGGAACATCCGTCGCGTTATGGCGCGTCTCTATGATGTAACCGACGATGCCCGTTCCCCGGCAGGCGAGCAAAAACTATGGGGGCTGGCATCTGAAAACCTGCCCCAGGGCCGCGCTGGAGATTACAACCAGGCATTGATGGACCTGGGCGCTTCGATATGCACACCGCGTGCACCAACCTGTCCGCAATGTCCTCTTTCTGGCGAGTGCCAGGCTTACCGGTTGGGTATCCAGGAACAGCGTCCGGTGATGGCGCCCAAACCTGCCATTCCTCACTACCAGGTCACTGCGGCTATCATCAGCCGCGATGGGCAGGTGCTGATCGCCCGCCGGCCGCCGAATGGGCTCTTGGGTGGAATGTGGGAATTTCCTGGTGGCAAACAACAGAATGGCGAGAGTCTACCTGATTGCCTGCGCCGAGAAATTGTGGAAGAATTGGGCGTTGAAATCGAGGTAGTTGAGCCATTTGGCGTTTACAAGCATGCCTTCACTCACTTTCGTATTACCTTGCACGCCTATTGCTGTAGGCTTTTAGCAGGCGAGCCACAGCCGATTGAGGCTGCTGAGATACGCTGGGTAGATCGCCTAGGATTAAAGGATTTTCCAATGGGTAAGGTTGATCGGCAAATATCTCAAGCACTAGAAAAGAACAGATAGGAGCGAATGATATACAAGAAATGAGTGATTTCATAAATTCATTCGAATTATTAAAACCATGACAATTATTGTCGATGCACATGAAGATTTAGCCTGGAACATGCTGGCCTTCGGGCGTGATTACACCCTGTCTGCACAAGAAACTCGGCAGCGAGAAGAGGGCACACTAGCCCCGCAAGTCAATGGCGACACTCTGCTTGGCTGGCCTGACTACCAGCGCGGCCATGTGGCAATCGTCTTTTCTACGCTATTCACTGCCCCCGAGCGTGCCAGGCTGGGTGACTGGGACAAGTTGACCTATAAAACCTTTGACCAGGCACACCAGCAATCCCTGGCGCAACTGGACGCCTACCACCGCCTGGCAGGTGAGCATCCGGATATGTTTCGCCTGATCCAAACACGTGACGACCTTCATGGCGTGTTGCAGGATTGGAAACGCACCGATACCAATGAGCACCCTGTAGGATTGGTGGTGTTGATGGAAAATGCCGAAGGCGTGCGCGAGCCAGCTGAATTGGAGGAATGGTGGGTGCGCGGCGTGCGCATTATCGGTCCGGCCTGGGCGGGAACGCGCTTCTGCGGCGGCACGCGCCAGCCCGGTCCGCTTACCCCAGATGGGTACGCCCTGTTGGAAAGGATGCAGGAATTTGGCTTTACCCTCGACCTGAGTCATATGGACGAAGCCGCCGCGTTGCAAGCTTTAGACACCTATCAAGGCCCGATGATCGCCTCGCATGCCAATGCGCAGGCGCTATTAAAAAATACACAAAGCAACCGCCACCTGAGTGATACCGTCATCCATGCCCTGCTGGAACGCGGTGGTACAATAGGAATCGTGCCAGCAAACAATTTTTTACGACCGGGCTGGAAGGATAACGGTGGGCGGGGCAGTGTAACCCTAGATCATGTGGCTGCACAGATTGATTATGTATGCCAGATTGCTGGTAATGCCCGGCATACTGGCCTGGGCAGTGACTTTGATGGTGGGTTCGGGCTACAATCTGTGCCTGGCGATGTTGATACGATTGCCGATTTACAGAAACTGGTCCCGCTTTTGGCCTCACGAGGCTATTCGCAAGACGATATTTCCGCCATACTGGGCGGTAACTGGCTGATACACCTAGAACAACATTTACCGGAGGTTACTTAACATCATGGATGCTCTCCCTGCAAAGGGTAATGGGAACCGGCGCATTCGCGTCGGATTAGGGATCACGATTGCTGGGTTTCTAGTCTTTTTGATCGGCGCTGAACCGGGCCTTTTTGGGATCGACCGCAGCCCGGTGGTGGGATTTGTGCAAATTGCCGTCTTTTTAGTGGGGTTAGGCATCATCTGCATCGGCGGTTATATCAGCCTGGCAGCTTTGTGGAACGGTGGGCCAAAGTCGATCGCTTCTGACATCGGCCTGCGCTTGGTAGCCACGGGCTATGTCATCGCCGTGTGTTCGGGCATGGCTGACGTCTTTGGCTTCGGCTCGCACGGTTTTCCCAACATTCCACGCTTTGGCTCCTGGCAGATGGTGGGTGTGATCATCGGTGAGGTGGTCATCGGCATTGGACTCCTCCTGTTAATTCCCTACAAGCATATCAAACACGAAGATCAAATATCTTAGAGAGGTGTACAAATGCAATACCGCACATTAGGCAGTACTGGTTGGCTGGTTTCGAGCGTTAGTTTCGGTGCTTGGGCAATCGGCGGCACTTGGGGGCCGGTCGAAGACGAGCAATCCCTGGCCGCGCTTCATCGAGCCTTGGATCTGGGAGTAAATTTCTTTGACACCGCTGATGTGTACGGCGACGGGCGCAGCGAGCGGTTGATGGCGCGTTTGCGACGCGAACGTAAAGAAACATTTTACGTGGCTACCAAGGCCGGTCGCCGCCTTGACCCGCATATCGCCGGCGGTTATAACCGTCAAAACCTGACCGCTTTTGTGGAGCGCAGTCTGAAAAACCTCGAAACCGAAACCATCGACCTATTGCAACTGCACTGCCCGCCTACCGAGGTCTATTACATGCCCGAGACGTTTGGTGTACTGGACGATCTGGTCCATGCTGGCAAGCTTCACTATTACGGCGTTAGCGTCGAAAAGGTAGAGGAAGCCCTGAAAGCCATCGAGTACCCGGGGGTGCGCTCGGTGCAAATCATCTACAATATCTTCCGCCAGCGCCCTGCGGAGCTCTTCTTCAAGGAGGCCATGCGCCGCCAGGTTGGAATCATCGTGCGCTTGCCGCTGTCCTCAGGCATGCTCGCCGGGAAGATGACCAAACAATCCACCTTTGCCGCCGACGACCACCGTGCTTTCAACCGCCAGGGACAGGCTTTTGACCGAGGTGAGACATTCTCTGGGTTGGATTACGAGACAGGGCTGCAAGCTGTAGAAGAACTGCGCTCCCTGGTGCCCACCGGGATGAGCATGGCGCAGTTTGCCCTGCGCTGGATCCTCATGAACGATGCTGTAAGCTGCACGATCCCCGGTGCCAAGCGCCCCGAGCAGGTCGAAGATAATTCTCGCGCCGCCGACCTGCCAGCCATCGACACTGCAACCATGGGCCAGGTTGAGGATATTTACCGGCACCTGGTGCGTCCGGCTGTACATCATTATTGGTGATCGAAGGAATCATCCGACGATTAGTGCAAGGAACGAATGTATGAGTGACAAGAAATTACGCGTCATCCCCCTGGGTGGATTAGGGGAAGTGGGCAAGAACATGATGGCGGTCGAATACGGTGAGGAAATCCTCGTCATCGATGCCGGTCTGATGTTCCCTGAGAATGACATGCTGGGGATCGATTACATCATCCCCGATTTTCAATACCTGCTCGACAAACGTGAGCGCATCTCCGGCATCATCGTCACCCACGGTCACGAAGACCATACCGGCGCCATGAACCACTTGCTGGAGCAAATCGCGGCTCCAATTTACAGCGCACCTCTAACACGAGGTCTGGTAGAGATCAAGCTATCGCGCGCCGGATTACTCAGCCAGTTGCAGCTTCACACCATCCAGGCTGGACAGACGACGCAGATCGGCCCCTTTCAGGTGGAATTCTTTCACGTCTGCCATTCCATTCCCGATGGAGTTGGGCTGGGCATTACCACCCCCGCCGGGCTGATCATCCATTCGGGCGATTTCAAATTTGACCATACCCCCGTGGACAACTGGCCTACCGACTTCGCCAAGCTGGGCGAATTCTCCGGGCGCGGTGTGTTGGCTCTGATGGCCGATTCGACCAATGCCGACCGGGCTGGTTGGACACAATCCGAGCGCGTCATCGACCCCGCATTCGACCAGGTATTTCGCACTGCTCCAGGGCGTATCATCGTCGCCACCTTTGCTTCGGTCATCTCCCGCATGCAGCAAGTTGCCAATGCCGCGGCGCAACACAAGCGCAAGATGGCCTTTGTAGGCACCAGCATGAACGAGAACGCCCGCATGGCGCGTAAATTAGGCTATCTGGACATGCCCGAAGATTTGCTGGTCAGCGTCGATCAAGCCCTGCGCATGAAGCCTTCCGAGGTGGTGCTGATGTGCACTGGCTCGCAAGGCGAGCCATCCTCCATCCTCGGTCGCCTCTCCACCGGCACCAACCGCCAGTTTGATCTTGTCCCCGGTGATACGGTTGTGCTTTCCTCGCATCCCATTCCCGGCAACGAGGAGTCTGTGCATCGCACGATCAACCGCCTGTTCCGCCGGGGTGCGAATGTAATTTACGACGCTATCCTGCCCGTGCACGTCTCTGGCCATGCCAGCCAGGAGGAGCAGAAGCTGCTGATAAACCTGGTACGCCCAAAGCACTTCATTCCCATTCATGGTGAACTGCGCCAGTTGCGCCGCCATGCCAGCATGGCTCAGGAAGTGGGTATCCCGGCAGAGAATATTGCCGTGGTTGAAAATGGGCATGTGATCGAATTCGATGATGGGAACATGCGACTGACCGGGCGGGTGCCCGGTGGTTACGTGTTCGTAGATGGATCTGGCGTGGGAGATATCGACTCCAGCGTGGTGCGCGAGCGCGAGGCGCTGGCCCGCGACGGCATCTTTTTGGTCAATCTGACGGTAGACCGGCATTCCGGTCAGCTTAGCGAAGAACCCGAGATCATCACCCGAGGCTTCATCTACGCCCGCGATGCCAATACGCTGCTTGAAAACATCCAAAAGCTGATTGCCGATACTGTTCGGCGCTCGAACGGCAGCATGCAAGAAGATTTGCAGGAAGCCTTGAAAAGTTTTATTTACAACGAAACGAAAAGGCGCCCGATGATCTTTGTGATCATCAACCAAGCTTAAAGCGGCCCTACGACCAGCGCCAACGTTCTTCTTTCCAGCCGTGCTCACCGCGCAGAGGTACGAACGCCACCGGAAGCACGCTCTTGCTGTTGAAATCGTCCCCAACTCGTTTCCAACACTGTAAATCTTGCATGCCACTGGCACCTACAGGGATCACCAGGCGACCTCCCGGTGCAAGCTGGTCGAACAGCGGCTGGGGTACGCCCGGTGCAGCAGCAGTCACAATGATCGCCTGGAAGGGTGCATACTTGGGCAAGCCTAACGAACCATCCCCTACGTGTACCTGGATGTTGGTCACCCCGATCGCCTGCAAAATTCTTTCGGCACGTTCTGCCAGCTCGCCGTGCCGTTCGATGGTGTGCACGATACGCGCCAGCTTGGCCAGGATCGCCGCCTGATAACCCGAGCCCGTGCCCACTTCGAGCACAACCTCCTCGCCAGTCAATTCGAGAAGCTCGGTCATCAATGCCACAATATAAGGCTGTGAGATGGTCTGCCCTTGCCCAATTGGCAACGGCCCATCTGCGTAAGCCATGTCCATATATTCTGCGGGAACGAAGCGATGACGAGGCACTTCCGACAAAGCATCTAATAAGAGCGGGTCACGGATGCCGCGCGCCACGATTTGATCCCGCACCATGGCTTTGCGTTGCTTGGTGAAATCCGCATCGTCGAGCATATCGACCTCACTTTTAGCTCGAACAAGTTAACTCAACAGGTACGCCATCACCCACTGCGTCGTGGCAAGCAGCGCCTCCAGGTGCGTGCGTTCGTAGTTATGCGAAGCATCCACGCCCGGTCCAATCAGCGCCACAGCCACATCCCCGCCGGCGTGCCAGAAAGCCTCGCCGTCTGAGCCGTAATATGGATAAATATCCACCTTGTAAGCAATCCCGTGTTCATCTGCCAGGGAGCGCAGCTTTTGGCTCAGCCCGTGATGGTATGGACCGCCCGAGTCCTTCACGCACAGCGTGGCGTGGAACTCATCCGAGGTTTGCCCATCCCCAACCGCCGCCATGTCTACCGCTACCAGTTCTGCCACATGAGCTGGGATACCTGCTGCTGCGCCGTGCCCCACTTCCTCGTAATTGCTGATATGGAAATAGCTGGTTTGAGATGGCTTGAGCCCCGCATCGTGCAACGCTTTGATGGCTGCCAGCAGGCAAGCCACGCAAGCCTTGTCGTCCAGGTGGCGCGAGCGCACAAAATCGTTGGTGATCTCCACGCGCGGGTCGAAAGCTACGAAGTCGCCTACCTGGATTCCCAATGTCTCGGTCTCCTCTTGAGATCTGGTTTTTACATCCAAACGCACCTCCATTGCATCGTCATCGCGTTTCGACTCACTGACTTGTGAACCATATACGTGTGTGGAGGCTTTCGCCAGCAGGAGCGAGCCGCGTTGTGCCGCGCCTTGGCTGGCAAATATGGTGCACCCCTCGCCTTCAACTGTGTTCCAGGCATATCCGCCGATCTTGGTCAGCTTCAGACGCCCATTCGACTTGATCTCCTTCACCATGGCGCCCAGCGTATCCGTATGCGCTGTCAAAGCGCGGGGCGTGCCTGAGCTTTCACCCACCCACTCTGCCACCAGCGCGCCTTTGCGAGTCTGGGAAAGATGCAGTTCGGGAAAATCCGCCAGGGCTTTTTCGGTGAGCGCAATTGCCTGGTGCGCAAATCCGGTTGGGCTGGGTGTGTTCAATAAATCTGCCAAAAACTTCAACAAATACGCTCGGTCGATGACTGGTAATGTCATAACATACTCCTTAGAGATTATCTAAATGATGAGGCGCTGTATCCAGCCCTTCGAATTCAATGATCTTCTTCCGCCATTCTTCCGGTACCGGAACGGTGCAGGCTTGATGATAGTCATAAGCGACCAACACTGCCGTCGCGTTCGCAAATTCGCTACCATCCTGTACGTTTTCGATACGATACTCTGCAGTCATACTTTTGTTTCCCAATCTTGTGATGCGCATACCTACCTTCAGCGGGTCTCCCCAATGGATCGGCTTGCGGAAAGTCACCCGCACCTCCGCCAGGATGGCTCCAAAATCCAGGAACGAGCCTCCTTGCCACATCCCCAGGTGTTTATAGTATGCCACACGCGCTTGCTCCATATAGGTCAGGAAACGCGCATTGTTGACATGCCCCTGTGGGTCCAGGTCGCCATAGCGGACTTCGATGGGATGGAAGAAGTGAAAGTTTTCCATGCACAAAATTATACCTCTTGAATGCTTTGAAGCACTAACCTGACGTATAATAATCCTGTATGCAGACTCCACACAACCCCTGGAAGAGTTGGGCACGCACAGCCTTCACTTACTTATTGACCATTCTGGCTACTATTCTCACCACTCTGGTACTGAATGCCCTGCGCCAGGGGATCAGCCCAACAATCATTTCCCTGCTATATCTCCTACCGGTGGGTATGGCCGCAGCACTATGGGGTATTGGACCCGCGGCGCTGGCTGCTCTGCTCTCATTTCTCGAGCTCAACTACTATTTCATCACACCCTATTACTCGCTGACCGTCCACCAGACCCAGGATTTGTTGGGGCTGTTTGTGTTCCTGGGTGTCTCGATCTTGATCAGCCAGCTGGTCGGCCGTGTGCGCAGCAGTTTAGTCCAAGCGACCGCACGCGAGCATGATGCCGTGCGGTTGTACGAATTGAGCGCACATCTTGTCGGTTTACAAGATGAACAGGCGATTGCCCGGGCGGTTGCCGGACAAGCGCTGATCGCATTCCAGGCGAGTTGTGTGGAGGTGGTGATCGAGCAACAACCGGATGTGCAGTCAGTTCATATCCGGTTGAATGACGAAACAAGTTTTGGCGAACTTGATGCAAGCCGGGTTACCGGCCAACCCAACTTGGTGCCGTTGCAATCTGGAAAAGGTTTATTAGGTGAGCTGCGCGTGTGGAGAGGCGACCAGCTGCTCTCCCCGACTGAAGAACGCTTATTACAGATCTTCGCCAGTCAGACCGTGCTTGCACTGGAGCGCGCCCGCCTGGCACGCGCCGAGACGCGCACCCGCGTCTTAGAGGAGTCCGACCGCTTTAAATCATCGCTGCTCTCCTCGGTCTCGCATGAGTTGCGCACGCCTCTCGCCACCATCAAAGCCTCCGTGACCAGCTTACGTAGCGAGGAGGTGCCTTGGGACACAGAGGCGCGGGCGGATCTTTTGGCGGCGATCGAAGAGGAAACCGATCACCTCAACCAGTTGGTTGGCAATTTGCTCAACATGGCTCGTATCGAAGCAGGTGTTTTGAGACCTCAGTGCACCCCAAATTCGCTTGCTGAGATCGTTTCCAGTGCACTCAACCGTACCCGCCAGCAAGCCCAGAATCATAAAATCCTGGTGGATATCTCTGATGACCTGCCCCTGGTACCGGTTGACTACGTTCTGATCGAGCAAGTGCTGATCAACTTGATCAGCAATAGCGTCAAATACTCTCCCGAAAACTCGATTGTCCAGATTGTTGCGCGCCAGGTGGATAATCGCAGCCTGCGCGTCACCATCAGCAACCAGGGGCCGCCGGTGCCCGAAGAACACCTGGAGCACATCTTCGATAAGTTCTTCCGTATCACGGCTGCCGATCGCGTTACAGGCGCGGGTCTGGGTTTATCTATTTGCAAGGGAATTGTAGAAGCGCATGGCGGGCGTATCTGGGCGCGCAATATGCCTGGCGGCTTCGCCTTTAATTTCACTCTACCACTGATTGGAAGTGATAAACTGAAAAATCTCCAATCGGGGGAGCAAGCATGAGCACACAGCCTCACATCCTGGTCATCGACGACGAGGCGCAGATTCTACGTGCCCTGCGCACGATCTTGACTGCCAAGCAGTTCCGCGTAACTACTGCCAGCCGCGGCGAGGAGGGGTTGGCATTGGCAGCCGCACAGCCTCCCGACTTGATCGTCCTGGATCTCAGTTTGCCGGATATCGATGGCGTAGAGGTCTGTGCCCGCCTGCGCGAGTGGACGCAGATCCCCATCATCATCCTATCGGTGCGCGATGGTGAGCGTGATAAGGTCAACGCACTCGACAAAGGTGCGGATGACTACCTGACCAAACCCTTCGGAATAGAAGAACTGTTAGCGCGCATCCGGGTTGCTTTGCGGCATTCCGCTCAGGCTCAGGGCAGCTCCAAAGGCTCAGTTATCAATGCCGGCCCATTGATGATCGACCTGGCACAGCACACTGTGACGCATAGTGGCACGGAAATCAAACTGACCGCCACAGAATTCAAGCTGCTCGCCTATCTGGCAGCCAACGCCGGGCGTGTGCTCACTCACCAGGCGATCCTGTCTCATGTCTGGGACCCGGCGGATGCCGAGCACGTAGAATACTTGCGTGTCTACATGCGCCAGTTGCGCAAGAAACTCGAGGACGACCCTAACCAGCCGAAATATATTCTCAACGAACCTGGGATTGGTTACCGCTTCATATCGGACGATTAGATTTATAATATAGCCCGCCAAAAATCTGGAGGTAATAGATGCCTAAACAAACCAGGCCATTATCAAGTTCGACCTTACTCACTGACCCAGCGGAGATTGCTCTCAGCCAGCTGCGGCAGGATTATGAACGCTACCAAGGACTGCTTGCCGCACAACCGGCACTCGTGCAGCGCTACCTGGAAACCCAGGCAGCCAGTACTGCCGATGCGATCGTCCAGAATTTATCCCAGGTGCGCTTCACTCTACCGGATCGGCTGATACTTTCTTCCGAACATGGCTCGCCGCCAGTACTCATCCCGACAGACCAGCGCGAACAGTTGGCGGGCGGCTTAATGGATCGCCTGACGCGTGTTGACCTCCGCTCCGCCTTGCGCCAGCGCTTATTGGAACTGGAAGGCTCTTCCAATCAGGCTGTTTCCGTCGCCGCGGGCTTGTTCCGTCACGTGTTGGCCATTCACATGGTGCATAACATGCTCCCTTCCGGGCGCACCGTGACGTATCAGTCAACTGAGGATGGTGAAATCCCCAATGTTCCTGCCCACACGGCACTAGAGCCTGAGTCTGCTATTACCGCAACGACGGATGCAATCGCTGAAGAAGGCCAGACAGAAGCTGGGCGTGGCGAATTGCTGGTGCCATATGTCGAAGCAGCCCGCCACTTCTATTTGCCCCAATGGGTAGCGTTCGATGGCAGTGGTCGATTGTTGGTCGGTTCAGTAGGCGAGGCTGAAGCACACATCGCCTCGATGCAGCGCTATTTGTTCATCCTACACGCCGCGGTCGGGATGGCTCCTTGCATGGTCGCCGATGAGCAATACCAGCAAAAACGTTACGGCATTCTTGGTCAATTGGTCAACCAGGGGCGCGCCCTGGCGAGTTATCAGGCCAAAGAGATCATTCAAACCATTAAACGCCGCGCGGCTGCCAATGATTTGAACCGCGGCCTGAGCCTTAGCTTGCCATATTTCAACGATCAGAAACTCGATACAGATACTTATTTCTTCGAGGTCATCCCCGCTGGACGGATCATGTTCGTGCCTGCTTTCGTTGTACGCGCTGCGCGTGAGCAAGAAGTCAAGGTTGCTCAAGATACTCGTTTCAACGCTTCTACTCGTAGGCATATTCTGGATCAGCTTCGTATGCTTGATAAGGCATTTGAACCCCAATAATTTCCCGGATCATCAGGTGACCATGCTTTTCTCCATTGCTCTATTAATTGTCATCGCTGTCGTTTCTTACCGTGCTGCCCCGCGGGAACGCGCCGAGGATGCTCATGTACATGGCGCTGGTCAGGTGGGTTTGTTGGCTGCTCTGGCCCTCTTTGGAGTGGATTATTTCACCTCTTACTTTTATGCCACGGGTGAAATGATGTCGGCCTTGCACCCTTATGGATTGCAGGAATATGCCTTTTGGGCTGTCGCCTTTATTGCAGTGGCGAATTTTGTTTTCGGTGCACTATATATGTACTCATTAGGGGTTTTTAATGAGGGTGGCGGCTCATTTGCGGCAGCCATGCGCTATTTAGGTCCCTCGTTGAGTCTGATCGTCGCGGTTGTGCTGATCCAGGATTACATTTTTACGATTGTGGTTTCTACTCTCTCGGGTGTTGACCAACTTCTTTCCCTGCGAAATGCTGCTGGCATTCATTGGGTCTGGCATTTTTTGATTGGCGCAGCCCTGGTAATGTCCACCTGGTATCTAACCATCCGCGGCCGTGGTGAATCTGCCCAGGTCGTATTTACCTTGCTAAGCATATTTATGCTTTTGACCATAACCATGTCTGTTGGTCTGTTTATGGCAAAACCAGACACAGCGAGTATTGCCGAGACCAGTCCTGCACAAACAGTTTCCCTTGGACAAGCGCTCTATCACCTTTTGACTGCGTCCATGAAAGGATTGGTAGCCCTCAGCGGGTTAGAAGCAATGTCGAATGGTATCCAGTTTGTAATCCATGACGATGCTGCCATCGTCAAATGGGGCAAAAAACGGTTGCCGAAACTCAAAGGTTTGTGGGAGTTTTACAGTGGCAAATCGGGTATTGGTCGCTTCGTCCAGACTTCCTTTTTATTCTATGGTGGACTAACCACTCTTCTTCTTACTTATTTTTCCATACACTTTAATGTGTTTGATGGCACATTTGGACGCAGCCTGGTTGGTAACCTGGCTTTCATCGGTTTTGGGAAGCTTCCTGGTGGTACGATCTTGTTTTGGTCTTACCAGTTACTGGCAGTAGTTTTACTGGCGGCTGCCTCGATGACTGCTTACCAGGACTTGCAAGCGATGGCATGGCGGAATGTCGCCATCGGTGAAATCCCTGAAATTGTGGTATATAGAAATCCAAAAGGCACATTCACCCGACCGGTGACCGCTGCAGCCATTGCAGCCATCATCATTCAGTTTCTGGTGCGCGGCAAGACTGGACTGGCGGTTCCTTACTATGGGGTCGGCGTATTTTTGCCGATCATGGCAATGGGGTTGGCAATTCGCCAGCACATTTTTAAGCATTACACTGGGCGCAAACGACTGTGGGGCAGCCTGGGTGCCAGCTTAGCAGCCTTCCTGGCAGGCATTGTCTTCATCGGTCAGATCGTTGGAAAATGGGAAGAGGGGGGATGGGTCGTGCTAATCTCCCTCAGTGCACTGATCTTGATCGCACATGCTATCTTGATCTCCCCTGTTGGCTACCGCGACCCCAAACAAATTCATCGTATTATTCGAGATAAATCCCACGTCCAGGGTTCGATGGGAAATATCGTTGAATGGCAGTCACTACGCACCCAGGAATACCGATATCAAATCCTGTCAGGCATTGCCCGCTTTGCCGAGTTGTTTGGCGTTCGACGCCCCGCGCGCTTTGAGCCGCCTGTACCGGCGGGCAGCTTTGAGGATGTGCTTGCCGGGCTCGAACACGAACAAGCCTCATCTCCCTTGTCACCATATCTGGTCAATCCTGAAGAACCTCGACTAGGAGGTAAACCAAAAGAGACCGGCCCGGGTGAGCAGTAATTCGCGCAGTTTCACCTGGTAGGGTGCAGGCTTGGGCTAAGAAGTACGTCCAAAAGCATCTCCTGTACCCTATTTTTATTCTTTTTTTATACGTTTGCTTGTAACCTTTGTCTGCATTTTATTTCTGGGGGCTACAATGACCTCGCTTGAGAGATTGATTCTATCCAGGCAAGGATTACGATCAAATGGAGCAAATCATCACTTTACCGGGCGTGGGGAACAGCCCAGCTGTCATCGGCCCGGTGGTCAGTCAATTGCGCCAGGAGTATGCTGAAGTCCAGGCGTGCTTCGAGGCACAACCGTCACACATCCAACACTTCCTGATAGTTCAGGCTGCTGTCATTTCCGAATCCATCCTGCAGGGTTTACGCCAGCTGCGTTTCGACCTGCCCGACCAATTAACTGCCACGCCAGGCGGTGTTTTGGAAGTCGTCCCGTCCGAAATGCGTCAACAGACAATTGGCACGACAACGCGCCGGTTGGGTGGTAAAGATCTGCGTACCGCCCTGCGCCAGCGGCTGCTGGAATTGGAGCAGTCCAATCTGCCCGCTGTTGCCAGTAGCGCTGCTCTCCTGCGTTACGCCACGGCCATAAGAATGGTTCACGAGCTGTTGCCAGCTGGGCATACCGTCATCTACGAACTGGCAGAGGAAGATACCATCCCTTCCATCCCTGTTTCGACCGGTACAGAAACAAAATCGGCGATTCATGCTGCCAATGACGCCCTGGTCGAAACCGGGTATATGGAGAAAAACCGCAGCGAACTGCAGGTGCCTTATGTCGAAGCAGCTCGCCGTTTCTATTTGCCAAAGTGGGTCGCCTTCGATGACCAGTACAAACTCTTGGTTGGTTCTCTCAACGAAGCAAAAGCCTATATCGCTTCATTGCAGCGCTATCTGTACCTGCTGCATGCTGCCGTTGGGCTGGCCCCTTACATGGTGGCTGATAATGATTACCAGCAAAAGCGCTATGGCGTTTTAGGTCAGCTCGTCAACCAGGGGCGTGCCCTGGCGCGCTACCAGGTGCGGGAGATCGTCCACACGATCCAACGCCGCGCTGTAGTGCAGGAGCTCAACCGAGGTTTAAGTCTTAGTCTACCCTATTTCGATGATCAAAAGCTGACCGTTGAGGCGTATGAATTCGATGTCGTCCCTGTCGGGCGCATCATGTTCATTCCTGCTTTCGTCGTGCGTGCCGCTCATGAGCAGCAAGTCAAAATCGCACAAGACACTCGCTTAAGTGCTTCAACGCGCAGGCATTTACTAACACTATTCTACATCCTCGGTGTAGCCTTCTATCCGCCGAACGGTGGTAGTGCAACAAACAGTAAAGGTTAAACTCGTATGCTTTTTTCTATTGGTCTCTTGATCGTTATCTTTTTCCTGTCCTATAAAGCTTCGCCCCGTGAGCGAGAGGAAGATGCCCATGTGCATGGCGCAGGGCAGATTGGCTTATTAGCCGCCGTGGCTTTGTTTGGGGTAGATTACTTCACTTCCTTCTTCTACGCTACCGGCGAGATGATGAGCGCTTTGCATCCCTATAACCTGCAACAATATGCCTATATCGCCGTAGGCATCATTGCTTTAGCGAATGCTGTCTTTGGTATTCTGTACATGTACTCACTCGGCGTTTTCAACGAAGGCGGTGGTTCTTATACAGCCTCCATGCGCTACCTTACCCCTGCCCTGAGCCTGATTGTAGCGGTTGTGCTCATCCAGGACTATATTTTTACGATCGTCGTTTCCTCCCTTTCAGGCGTCGACCAGCTTCTCTCCATTCTTGGCAAATACGATATCCATTGGTTCTGGCACTTCGCCATTGGCGCCGCTCTGGCTGCAATTACCTGGTATTTAACCATCCGCGGTCGAGGAGAGTCTTCTCGTGTGGTCTTCACCATGCTCGGTGTTTTCATGATGATGACAGTATTGATGGTGGTAGGTCTTGTGATTGCCAGCACGAAAGGCATCGCTGCGGTTCCTACCATTGAGACCACACAATCGGTAAGCATTGGGCGAGCAATGTATCATATGCTGACCGCTTCAATGAAAGGCTTGGTAGCACTCAGTGGGTTGGAAGCGATGTCCAATGGTATTCAGTTCGTGAAAGACGAGGACGCTGGTATTGTCGTCTGGGGGAAAAAACACCTTCCACGATTTACCAAGGTATGGAAGTTCTACGGTGGTAAGTCGGGCATCGGGCGCTTTGTCCAGACCTCATTCCTGTTTTATGGTGGATTGACCACCCTCATGCTGGCTACCTTTGCCATCCGTTTTAATGTCTTTGACGGCACACTGGGTCGCACACTGGTAGGTAACCTGGCATATATCGGATTTGGACAAATCCCCGGTGGGCAAATCCTGTTTTGGGCGTATCAAATCCTGGCTGTTGCCCTTTTAGCTGCCGCTTCGATGACCGCTTTCCAGGATTTACAAGCCACCGCATGGCGGGATGTTGCTATTGGCGAAATCCCTGAGATCGTTGTTTACCGCAACTCTCAGGGCACCTTCACGCGCTCGGTTACTGCAGGGTTTGTCATCTCCATCCTGATCCAATTCTTGGTACGTGGGCGGACCAGCCTGGCTGTCCCCTATTATGGAGTCGGGGTATTCATGCCCATCATGGTGATGGGGTTTGCGGTGCGCAAGCATATCCTGGCGACTTCTTCGGGGCGCATCCGCAAGTGGGGCAGCCGGGCCGCCGGGTTTGCTGGTGTGATGGCCGCGGTTGTCTTTGTCGGTCAAATTGTTGGTAAGTGGGAAGAGGGCGGTTGGGTCGTTTTGATCTCCTTCAGTCTTTTGATCATGGCTGCCAATATGCTTCTACTGTCGCCAATTGGCGCAAGAGACCCAAAGCAGATTCACCGCATCGTGCGTGAGAAAGCGCGCGTTCAAGGCACAATGGGATCGATCGTCGAGTGGCAGTCACTCAAAATGCAGGAATACCGCTATCATCTGCTGTCTGCTTTCGCCGGTCTCTTTGAAGTATTTGGAATCCGCCGCCCTATCGATCTCCAGACGCCTGTTCCCGCCGGTGACTATGACCATGCCATTCATGTTGACCATCCCGAAGCGCCTTCCCTGCTGGCGCAATACCTCAATCCCCCCGAAACGCCGCATCTGGGCGGCAAACCAAAAGAAACAACTGCTGGCGATTGACGTTATCTGCCTCCATTAGGCACGGGGTCGAGCAGAGATTGAAACGTATCTGCTCGTACCCCGTGCTTTTATACTGCATTCCCATTAATCTACCCCGCCTCGACTATAATTGAGTGGAAGATTATGCCTTCCCTTCCGATTTACAGCCTGAATGTGGCTGAGGTTTATCAAGCGCTGGAAACGTCGACTCTGGGACTGCCCACCAGTGAGGTGGAAATGCGCCAGTCCCTGTATGGCAAAAACCAGCTCAGCGAGCAGCCCGGTTTGCCGGGTTGGCGAAGATTCCTGGTTCATATTGCTCACCCGATGGCATTGCTGCTCTGGGCAGCGGGGATTGTGGCTTTCACTGTCAGGGACGCAACGCTGGGCATCATTATCTGGGTCGTTGTCCTGGTCAACGGCGGCTTCTCCTACTGGCGAGAGCATCGCGCCGAGCAAGCCATCACCGCCCTGCGCCAGCTTTTGCCGGGTTATGCGCGCCTCCTGCGGGATGAAACCGAGCTCAAAGTCCCAGCCTCCGAACTGGTTCCCGGTGATATGCTCGTCTTAGCAGAAGGGGATAATATCCCTGCTGATGCCCGTGTGGTCGAGGAATACGGCTTGCGGGTCAACAATTCCACCCTGACCGGCGAGGCAGTCCCTGCCCGCAAGACTTCTGCGGCTTCTTTGCCCGAGGGCATCAGCGAAGTCGAACGCCCCAACCTGGTCTTCGCTGGCACATCGGTTGTCTCGGGGACAGCCCGGGCAGTGGTGTATGCCACCGGCATGCTGACACAATTTGGTCGCCTGGCGCGCCTGACCCAGGCGGTGCGCGAAGAGCCAAGCCAATTGCAAAAAGAGATGCTTTTCATCACCCAGCGGTTGTCGCTCATCGCCATCATCCTGGGCGTGATTGTCTTTTCCGTGGGCATTGTGGAGGTTAACCTCGAATTGCCCACCGCATTTCTACTGGCACTGGGCATTATCGTCGCCGCATTGCCCGAAGGGTTGCCTGCAACCGTAACCCTTTCGCTGGCAATGGCGGTCCAACGCCTTGCAGCCCAGGGAGTATTGGTCAAAAAGCTTGCCATCATCGAAACCCTGGGTACCGTATCCGTGATCTGTACCGATAAAAGCGGTACCTTGACCCAAAACCAGATGACCGTGCAGCGCATCTGGGTCAGCGGGCATGAAATCTTGGTTTCGGGTGCGGGCTATGAGCCGCGCGGCAACTTCACCCCCGACCCTCAGCGCGCCGGATTAGTACAGGATCTGCGAACTTTACTCATTGCCGGCGCTTGCTGCAATAATGCTCGCCTGACCCCTCCTTCTCCCGAATCTCCGCATTGGAGCTGCCTGGGCGACCAGACCGAGGCTGCCCTGCGTGTTGTAGCACTGAAGGGCGGTGTGGATGAAGAGCTGATCAATCGTCATTATCCCCGCGTTCATGAGGTTCCGTTCGACGCTCGCCGTAAGCGAATGAGCACCGTGCACCGCGTGACGGAGTCGGGTTCAACTTTTCCCGCTGGCGAACAAGGACAAAGCATCGCGTTTGTAAAGGGATCGCCGCGCGAGATGCTTCAGCTTTGCTCGCATATCCTATGGAACAACCAGGTTGTGCCGTTGGAGGATGCTCTAAGGACGAAAATATTGGCGATGAACGACCGTTATGCGCGTGGAGCGCTGCGGGTGCTTGCCTTAGCCACTCGTAACTTGCCTCAGCGTGCCGGTGGATTCACTGCCGATCGCGTGGAAAGCGAGTTGACCCTGTTGGGTCTGGTCGCCATGATGGATCCGCCGCGGGCTGGCGTTGCAGAATCAATCCACAGAATGCATGAAGCTGGCGTGCGCTTGGTGATGATCACCGGCGATTACGGTTTAACCGCCGAGTCGTTGGCTCGCCGCGTGGGTATGCTGCACACTGACACACCGCGCATCCTGACCGGCGCCGAGGTGGATGGGCTGAACGAATTCGAATTGCAAAACATCCTGAAAGAAGAGGCTATCTTTGCCCGCATGGCGCCTGAGCACAAACTGCGCCTAGTATCGGCTTTGCAAGCCAGCGGAGAAGTGGTGGTCGTCACTGGTGATGGCGTCAACGATGCCCCGGCGCTGCGTAAGGCTGATGTGGGTATTGCCATGGGCGTGACGGGTACAGATGTCGCCAAAGAGGCTGCTGACATTATTCTGACCAATGATCACTTTCCCGCCATCGCAACTGCCATCGAAGAAGGGCGGGCGGTGTTTGAGAACTTGCGTAAATTCATTACCTATATTTTTTCCAGCAATGTGGCTGAGATCCTGCCATTCCTATTAACTGCATTGTTCTCCCCTGAGATCATCCCCCTGGCCTTAGGCGTCAAACAAATTCTGGCTATCGACCTGGGCACCGACCTCTTCCCTGCCCTTGCACTGGGCACCGAAAAGCCCGAACCGGATGTGATGCAGCACCCACCACGCCGCCGTACTCAAAGGTTGATCGACCGCAGCCTCGTCAGTCGCTCTTTCTTTTGGCTAGGTTTGATCGAAGCCGCTTTGTGCTATCTGGGCTTTTTCTTTGTATTGTACGGGGGTTCTCTTCCTTACATAGGTCAATATTACCAAATATTGTTTCCCCATCTGCATGGTCTAAGCTGGGGTGAGTTGTATCCGACCGCGGTGACCGTCTTTTATGCCGGGGTGGTCATGGCGCAGGTTGGTAATGCTCTTGCTTGTCGCACGGAACGACACCGCGGCCGTACCTTGGGCTGGTTAAGCAACCCACAGCTTCTCGTAGGTATCGTCGCCGATCTGCTCATCCTGCTTGCATTGGTTTACTTTCCTCCCCTGGCTCGATTATTCAATCATCGCCCCATACCGCGCCTGATGTGGCTAGGCTTGGGGCTCTACCCGCTGGTTATCTATAGCCTGGACTGGATCCGTAAATGGATCTTGCGCTGGCGGGAACATCCAACCCCAACAAACGTTAACATACGGAAGGAGGTTTTATGAGAGTTGTCATTATGGGCTGCGGACGGGTGGGCGAACAGCTTGCCCGTTTGATGGCAGACGAAGGGCACAACGTGGCTGTTATTGATTACGATGCCAGCGCTCTCGCTCGCCTGGGTCCGCATTTCAAAGGTCAGACCGTACGCGGTGTAGGCTTTGACCGGGATGTCCTGATCCGCGCTGGAATCGAGCAAGCGGATGCCTTTGCCGCAACCAGCGCCTCGGATAATGCCAACATCGTGGCCGCCCGCATTGCACGCAATATCTTCCACGTGCCGCGTGTGGTGGCGCGTTTATTTGACCCGCGTCGCGCAGAAATTTACAGCCGCCTGGGTATATTCACCATATCTTCAACCACCTGGGGTGCTGAGCGCATCCGTGAGATCTTCTCCTTTGCCGAGCTTGATCCCTTGATGACTTTCGGCAGCGGCGAGGTCTTTATGTTCAGCGTGGACGCCACGCCCCAGTTGGTTGGGCGATTAGCCAGAGACTTGACCGTGCCCAATGAGATTATGGTGGTGGCAATAACGCGCGAAGGTCGCGCTTTCCTGCCCACTACTGGGAGCCAATTCCGCCAAGGCGATGTGATCCATCTGGCTGTCTTAGCCTCATCCATCGACCGCATTCGCGATTTGCTAGGGCTGCAGGAAGGAGTCTGATATGTTTGTGATCATCGTAGGCGGTGGAAAGACCGGATCACAGTTGGCATCCCAATTGCTCAGCGCGGGGCATCAAGTTCACCTGATTGAAGACCGTCCCGCCGTCCTCGAGAGACTAAAAGAGGAACTGCCCAATGAAGTCATCTATGCAGGGGATGGCTCTTCTCCCAATATCCTGGAAGCGGCGGGCATCGAACGTGCCCAGGTGCTGGCGGCGGTGACCGGCGAGGATGAGACCAATCTGGTAGTCACCACGCTGGCGCGCTTCGAGTTCAATGTGCCGCGCATCATTGCACGGGTGAACAACCCCAAGAATGCCTGGTTGTTCAACACCGAGATGGGCGTCGATGTCGCCTTGAACCAGGCTGATATCCTGGCAAAGTTGATCGCGGAAGAGATGTCCCTGGGCGATATGATGACCCTGCTCAAATTGCGCAAGGGCGAGTACTCGATCGTCGAAGAAAAGGTGCACCCTACCGCGGTGGTTGTCGGCAAGACATTGCGCGAGATCACACTTCCACCGAGTTGCGTCTTTGTGGCGGTAATACGCAAGGGACAGTTGATCGTCCCATCCGGCGCTACAGACCTTCAACCGGTGGATGAGGTGATTGCCCTGGTACATGCTGCACAGGTAGCCCGGCTGGCAGAGTTATTAGGCCCAAAGCCCGTCGGTGCTTAGCCGCACAACCAGGTTTTGGGTTAGTTAAGAGCAAGCTAAATCTTTTGTTGCAGCGCGCCTGCTACAAGAAGTATTAATATCTCATGCGGTATAATGGTGACCATGCAATCTGAAACACTTGATGACAACCAGACACAACCAGAAACTCCAGACTCTGTATCTGGTGAAGAATCCACGACCGGTGTGCCCGAGGCTGCCGGAGAGTCAGAAACATTGGCTACCCAACCCATCGCGCCTTCGGAAATCTCTGAAGAAACATTACCGGAGGAGAAACATAAGCGCAGTGGTTGGAGCTGGGTGCTTTGGTCAATTTTAGGTATCCTGATCTTAGCCCTGATCGCCGCCGGAAGTGCATATGGCGGTTATGTATCCGCGCGCCAGGAACGTGCCAATGTCTATTCCACGCGGGTCAGTGGTGAGGCGCAGGCGCAATACGACCTGGCAATTCAAGCAATTGCCTCAAAGAATTTTGACCTGGCTCGTCAGCGGCTCGAATATGTCATAACGATCTCGCCTGACTATCCCGGCGCGGCTGAAAAGCTGACGGAGGTGTTGCTCGAGCAGCGCATCACCGCCACGCCCACCACTGCGCCGACCCCCACACTCACTCCCACCCCCGACATGCGCGGACGGGACGAGTTGTACACCCAGGCGCAAAGCATGATGGCATCCGGCGACTGGGAGGGAGCCATTAATGCTTTGCTCTCACTGCGCCAAAAATACCCCGAATACATGGCGATCGACGTGGATGGCATGCTCTATGTTGCCCTGCGCAACCGGGGCATCGACAAGATCGCCAAGAATGCCGACCTGGAAGGCGGCACATACGACTTGACCCTGGCAGAGCGCTTTGGCCCGCTGGACGCCGAGGCTAAGAACTGGCGTGATTGGGCGGAACTATACATTCGCGGCGCCAGTTTCTGGGATGTAGACTGGGCGCAGGCTGTTTACTTCTTCTCCCAGCTCGCCCCCTCCGCCCCGAATCTGCGTGATGCCTCAGGGTGGACCGCATCCGAACGTTATTTGAAAGCCCTGCTGGGCTACGGCGATTGGCTGTCTGCCAACGGGCAGTGGTGCTCGGCGAAAGATCAATACGAGCTTTACCTGACCCTGATCGCCGACTCGCAGGTGCAGCCCACTGCCGAGTTTGTCTTCGAAAAATGTGACGACGAGGGCAACCAGGAGCCAACCGAGACACCCACGCCCGGCGGCGCCCCCGAGGCGCTTGCAACCGATACTCCTGAGCCTACCTCTGGCGCTTCAACCTCGACCCCACAGCCTACCGAGACACCCACACCCACCCGTACTGCAACTCCCGCCACGGCGTATCCCTAAACTGTGCGAATTAAAAGCAAACAGCCGCCCGTAAGCGGCTGTTTGCTTTTTAAGCGCCTAGTTCCTTGAGCGTCTGCAACGCAACTGCATGGTAAACCCCATTCGAGGCGACCACGCCGCGGTTATTGAGCAATGAGCGACCGGTGGTGAAGTCGAACGGTGCGCCGTCCAGATCGGTGACGCGACCGCCGGCCTCTTCGATGATGATCGAGCCAGCCGCCTGGTCCCAAATCTTCTCCCGGTAGTTTGGTTTGTCCGGAGACAGCAGGCGCACCATCAAATCGCCCGCCCCCGCCGCCAGCACAGCATATTTTGCCTGGCTGTCCATTAAGACCGGCTCAGCCTCTACTTTCAGATTCTCCGCCAGCAGGTCTACCTGCCCGACATTGGTATGTCCCGATTCCACCGAGCGCAGGATACGCATCTGGCGTGGGTCTTCCAATCGGGAGGCCTTCAACCCCGCCAACGTGCCCGGCTGCACCAGGCTGGTCGTCCAGGCGCCCTGGCCTCTGACCGCCACCACCAGCGAACCTGGCCCGCCCAGGTCGAACTGGCTGCCATTGCTCAGGTTTGGGCAGCCTAAGACGCCCAATTGCACCTGCCCGTCGACGATCAAAGCCAGCGCCACAGCATACTGCTCGCCGCGCAGGAAACCTTTGGTGCCGTCGATCGGGTCGAGCGTCCAGAAGCGCTTGCCTGTCTCAGCCCCACCCCGGTCGATCCAGTTACACACTGTTTCTGGTGTCGCTTCCGGCAGGACACGCCGCACAAAGCCGGTCACTTTGTCCAGGATAGCTTGCTGCGCCGGGTCGCGCAGTTCCTGTGCGTCTTCTTCTGCCACCAGGGGGTCATCCGGGTATGTTTGAGAGAGCAAATGACCTACCACTGCTTGAGAGGCAAAGTCCGCCACCGTCACCGGCGAGCGGTCGCCTTTGGTGAGCGTGTGAGCAGCCATTTCCGCCTGCACTTGCTTGACCAATAGAGAGGCTTGCTGCACGGCGTGCAAAGCAAATTTCGTTTCGAGAGAGTTCAATGTGATCATAATTCCTTCTTGTTAGTTCCGGTTTTCAACGACACCGGTTAAGTCATAAGCCATTGCGCCGGTGATGCGCACCGGCAGCATCTCGCCAATCTCAGCCTGCCCTTCCACGATCACCAGCCCATCGATCTCCGGCGCGTCGCGGTAGCTGCGTCCCAATACCATCCCCTCACCCTGCCCTTCGATAAGCACATCCAGCCTCTTTCCAACAAAGGACTGGTTCCTTTCCAACGAGATGCCTTGCTGCAAGGTCATCAAGCGGTCGTAACGCTCTTCTTTGATTTCCGGTGGCACCGGGTCGCCCAGCGTCTCACTGGCAGTGCCCGGCTCGAAGGAGAACTGGAAAGTGCCCACCCGGTCGAAACGGATGTCCTTGACGAAATCCAGCAGCGTCTGGAATTCATCTTCGGTCTCACCGGGATAGCCAACGATGAAGGTGGTGCGCAGCGCCAGGTCCGGCAGGGCTGTGCGCATCTTTTGCAGCGTGCTGTGCACCCAGTCGATATTTGCCGGGCGGCGCATGCGCTGCAGTGTAGCAGGATGGGCATGCTGCAAGGGTATGTCCAGGTAGGGCAAGATTTGCGGGTGGCTTGCCA
>ERZ1649853.209-NODE-209-length-25429-cov-16.490305_pt1 | contig 25429 bp, 20 predicted proteins | sample MGYA00575353_ERZ1649853 | MGnify/ENA primary metagenome ERZ1649853 (study PRJEB40853, sample SAMN11349654) | freshwater sediment metagenome | isolation source: river sediment | host: Sediment | place: India: Okhla Barrage, New Delhi | collected 2017-02-21 ...
GCGGGCGCCTTCGCCGCCTCGCGGGCGGCGAAGCTCGGCTGGGGGGCGCTCCGGCTGCTGGCGATCCTGCCGGTGCTCCACGCCGGATACGGCCTGGGCTTCCTCCGCGGCGCGATCGAGATCCGGGCGCCGCGCGGACCGTTCCGGCGCGAGCCGTGAGCGACCGGCTCGAGGCGCGGCTGCTCCTCGCCGTCCTCCGCGAGGACTGGTCCGCGGCGGAGCGCCTCGCGGCTTCGCGCCCGCCGGACCCCGGCGTCTTCGTCCGCCTCTGCCGCCGGTGCGACGTGCACCCCTCGGTCCACGCGGCGCTCGCGCGCGCGGGCAAGCTCTCCCTCGTGGGAGAGCGCGCCGCGGAGGAGCTCGCGGAGGCGCGGCGGAAGTGCAGGCTGGACAACCTCCTCCTGCTCGCGCGGGTCGAGACGGCGCTCGACGCCCTGCGCGCGGCGGGGATCGTTCCGGTCGTCCTCAAGGGGCTCGACGTCCTCCACCGCTTCGGCGTCGGGTTCGACGAGCGCACGCTCGACGACGCCGATCTCCTCGTCGCCCCCGCCGACTTCCCCCGCGCGCTCGAGACGCTCGAGGCCGCGGGGTGGAGCGGCCCGGACGAGCCCGAGCGGACCCACTGGCTCCGAAGCAGCCACGAGATGCCGCTCAAGAGCCCCGGCCCCGTCGAGGTCGCGTTCGAGCTCCACTGGGACCTCGGGCAGGAGAAGCGGTACCGGATCCCGGTGAACGAGGTGCTCGCGCGCGCCGTTCCGCTCCGCGTCGCCGGCCGCGAGGCGCTCCGGCTCGAGAACCACGACGCGGCGGCGCACCTGCTCCTCCACCACCTCCAGCACTACTTCGACCGCCGCCTCAAGTGGGCGCCCGATCTCGGGCGGATCGCGGCCGAGCCCGGGTTCCGGTGGGACGTCGTCGCGTCCCGGCTGGCGCACTGGGGCGGCCTGGCGGCGGCGGGGCTCTCCCGCCTCCACCTCGACAGGCTCTTCCCGGGGCTCCTGCCGGAAGAGGCGGCCCGGGCACTGCCGGCGGCCGCGTGGCGCCGGCTCGCCATCCTGCCCCTGCGCTCCTCCCATCCCCTCGACCTCGTCCGGGGATCCCGCCGCCGCATCGTGCAGCTCTGGCTCGCCGCGGCGGCGTTCGAGCGCCCGGGGGCGCTCCCGGCGTATCTTCTCCACCGCGGCTCGCGCGACCGGCGGGCCTCGCGAGGAGGCGACCGATGAAGGAACGGGTTCTCGTGACCGGAGGCGCGGGATTCCTCGGGTCGCACCTCTGCGACCGCCTGCTCCAGGAGGGGTTCGCCGTCCTGGCGATGGACAACCTGCTGACCGGGACGACGGACAACCTCGCGCACCTCCTCGGGAACCGGGACTTCGAGTTCGCCTTCCACGACGTCACGAACTACATCTACGTCGAGGGGCCCCTCTTCGCGGTGCTCCACTTCGCGAGCCCCGCGAGCCCGAGGGACTACGCCGAGCTCCCGATCCAGACGCTCAAGGTCGGCTCCTTGGGGACGCACAAGGCGCTCGGGCTGGCGAAGGCGAAGGGGGCCCGCTTCCTGCTGGCCTCGACCTCCGAGGTGTACGGCGACCCCCTGCTCCACCCGCAGCCCGAGTCGTACTGGGGGAACGTCAACCCGGTCGGCCCCCGCGGCGTGTACGACGAGGCGAAGCGGTTCGCCGAGGCGCTGACCATGGCCTACCACCGCTACCACGGGGTGGACACGAAGATCGCGAGGATCTTCAACACGTTCGGCCCGAGGATGCGGCTCGAGGACGGCCGGGCCATCCCCAACTTCATCCTGCAGGCGCTCCGGGGCGAGCCGATCACCGTGTACGGCGACGGGACCCAGACGCGGTCGTTCTGCTTCGTGTCGGACCTGGTCGAGGGAATCTACCGCCTGCTCCGGTCCGACCTCCACGAGCCGGTCAACGTCGGGAACCCCGAGGAGTGGACCGTGCTCCGGATGGCCGAGACGGTCCGGGATCTCACGGGCGCCTCCGCCCCGATCGTCCACGAGCCGCTCCCGGTCGACGATCCCAGGGTCCGGCAGCCCAACATCGCGCTCGCGAGGGAGCGGCTCGGCTGGCGGCCCGTCGTGGACATCCGGGAGGGGATCCGGAAGACGATCGAGGATTTCCGGAGGAGGGTGCCGGCGCAGTGACGCCGGACGGCGTGGAGCCGCCTTGAAGATCCTGTACGTCAGCCAGTACTACCCGCCGGAGATGGGAGCGCCCGCCGCGCGCGTCTCCGCCTTCGCCCGGCGCTGGGCCGCGGCGGGACATGCGGTCACCGTGCTGACGACGTTCCCGAACCATCCGACGGGGGTGATCCCGCCGGAGTACAGGGGGCTCGTCCGGCTCGAGGAGAGCGACGGCGGGGTGCGCGTCGTCCGGACCTACATCCACGCGGCGCCGAACAAGGGAGTGCTGTGGAGGAGCCTCTGCTACGCCTCCTTCGCGATGTCCTCGGTGCTCCAGGGATTCGGGCCGGCGGGCAGGCCGGATCTCGTCCTGGCCACGTCGCCGCAGTTCCTCGTCAGCCTCTCGGGCTGGGCGCTGTCTCGGCTCAAGGGGGTGCCGTACGTCCTGGAGATCCGCGACCTCTGGCCCGACTCGATCGTAGCGGTGGGCGCCCTGTCGCCCGGGTCCCCCGCGATCCGCGCGCTTCGCGGCCTCGAGCGGTTCGTTTACGGCCAGTCGGATCTCGCGGTCTCGGTGACGAGGTCCTTCGTGCGCCATCTCGAGGCACAAGGGGCGCGGCGGATCGCGGTCGTTCCGAACGGCGCGGATCCAGGCGTCTTCCGGCCCCTCGAGGACCGGGAGCAGGTCCGGCGCGGCCTCGGCATCGACGGGCGCTTCGTCGCGTCGTTCGTCGGGACCCTCGGCATGGCGCACGGCCTGGAGACCGTGCTGGACGCCGCCGAGATCCTCCGGGACGAGGCCGCCTACCTCTTCTGGCTGATCGGCGAGGGAGCGCGAAGATCCGAGCTCGAGGAGGCGGCGAGACGCCGCGGCCTGACCAACCTGCGGTTCGAGGGCCAGGTGCCGCGGAGCAAGGTCCCCGTCCTGCTCGCGGCCTCCGACGCCGCGCTCGTCCTGCTGCGTCCCGACCCGCTGTTCGAGACCGTCCTGCCCTCCAAGATGTTCGAGGCGATGGCGGCGGCCCGGCCGGTCGTTCTCGGAGTCGGGGGCGAGGCCCGAGAGCTGCTCCTCGAGAGCGGCGGCGGGATCGCGATCCCGCCGGGGGACGCCCCAGCGCTCGCGGCGGCGCTGCGGACCCTTCGAGGCAAGCCGGCGACCGCGGACGCGCTCGGACGCAGCGGCCGCGACTTCGTCGTGCGGCGCTTCTCGCACGACGCCCTCGCGGCGGCGTACGTCCGGGAGCTTCAGTCCCTCCTGGACACGAAGAGGCGGTAGGAGAACCGGACCGGAAGGTCTCCGTCCCTCTCCATCCGCACGACCGTCGCCCGCTCCTTCCGGCCGAATCGCGGGAAGTACACCCCCTCCTCGAGCGCGAGCGGCGTGCCCTCGCCGGCGAGGAGCCGGCAGGAGACCCGCTCGCCGACCGCTTCGACCTCGCCGGGCCCGACGAGCCGCACCTCGAGCGCCGGATGGAACCGCACCCTTCCGACTGCCCGGTGGCGGCCGCGCCCCTCGACCCGGTCCTCGACGGCGAACCCCTCCCGAAGGACCTGGACGCGCCTCCGGTGGAGCGGTTTCCCAGGGAGCCGCGCGTAGCCGTCGTGCACGGCCTCGATCGTCTCGCGCCCCTCGGGGCCGGACCGGGAGATCTCGACGACCGAAGCCAGGCGCCCGGCTCGGAACGAGCCCCACAGCTCGCTCTGATCGGCCCCGTCCACCTCGACCGTGTTGTGCGCCGCGGTGCTCCGGGCGTACCGGCGCTCCTCCGAGGACTCGTAGTCGTGAACCCCGGCGTCCACGATCACCCGGTCGCGCCCGCACGACACCTCGAAGGAGAAGGTGTCCGCGTGCGCATGTCCCGGCTGCTCGCGGCAGGCCGTGTCCCCCGCGTCGATCAGCAGGACGCGGTCGCCCGAAGCCAGCCGGTGCAGGCCGGCCGCGACGGCGCCCCTCGGGTCCGCCCGGAATCCTCCGACGCCCGCCGTCCGCTCGGCGGCGGCGGCGAGGAGATCCGCCGCCGCGGGCGCCTGCCCGAAGGCGGAGTCGTTGAAGAGCGGGATCTCGCCGTCGCCGTGCACGACGGACGCCAGCGCTCCCGCCGAGGCGGCGAGGGCCGACAGCGCGCGTCGCGAGAGATCCTCCCTCGCGCCGTCGGTCGCCCCGAGGAGCGCCGTCAGGCGGAGCAGGTCCTCGACGAACACCGCGTGGTAGCCGGGCGTTCGCTCGAAGTGGAACCCGTCGGGAAGGACGTGCCCATCGAGCGCGTCCCGGACGATCCCGTCCCCCTTCCGGCGCCAGCGCCCGGAGTCCCGGGACTCGAGAAGGCGCCCCGCCCACGCGAGGGCCAGCCCGTTCTTCCAGAGATGATTGGCACCCAGGTCCCGCTCGAGGAGCGCCTCGAGCCACCAGGCCTGCAGCGCGAGCGATCGGACCGCCTCGGGAGAGCCGCCGCCCGACGAGGAGAGGATCTCGAGCGCGTTGACCAGCCGCAGGGAGAGCGGGAACGGCTCCCAGCCCGGGCGGGAGCCGAAGGGGTTCCCCCGGATCCATGCCTCCAGCAGTCCGGCTCCTTCCTCCGTCGACCGATCCCGCTGTCTCAGGACATCGAGGTAATGGAGGTGGTACCCCCACAACCTCGAGGGGGCCGTGCTCCAGTCGGGAGGATCGCCGAGATCCCGCTCGACCTCGAGAAAGCGGAACCGGAACGTGCCGGTCCAGGCATTCTCGAGCGCCGGGGCCGGGGCGAGGGAGAGGTTCCGGAGCGACGCCGCCCCGGGCCCCGCCCCCAGGCGCCGCGCCGTCCCTCGAAGGGCTCCTCGCCAGCGACGGAGCGCGCGGAGCGCGGCGCGGCGCGCCCCGACCGACCTCAGCGTGCGCAAGACGACGCCGACGTGCATGTGCGAGGCCGGGGCTCCCCGCCGGCGCGGAGGCCGGACGTCAGGCGCCGGTCATCGTGCCGGCGCTCGATTCCCCGGGGCGGGCCCCCCCGGAGCGGCGGCGCTTCTTCTTCCGATCCGCGCCGTAGTAGTAGTAGCCGGCGTAGTAGTAGTCGCCCTTGTACGCCTTCTCGATGTCCACGTTGTTCAGGACCGCGCCGACGAGGTTCGCTCCGACGTTGCGGAACTGGGCCACGCTCCTCGAGACGAGGTCCCGATCGGCCTTGTTGTGCTGGATCACCAGCAGCACCATCTCCACCCGCGTCGCCAGGACCGAGGCGTCGGCCAGCGACATCGCGGGCGGCGAGTCCAGGACGACCCAGTCGTACTTCTCGTGGAGGGCGGCCAGGAGCGCCGCGAACCTCTCGCTCCCCAGCAGCTCGGGGGGGTTGGGAGGGATCGGGCCGCAGGTGATCGCGTCGAGGTTCTCCGGACCGACCTGCTTCACGTACGACTGCCAGTCGTGCGACTCCTTCGGCGCCGCGAGGTAGTTCGTCAGGCCGTGCTCCCGGTTGAGGCCGAGATGCACGTGCTGCGTCGGCCGCCTCAGGTCGCAGTCCACGACGACGACGCGGTCGCCCGCGCTCGCCAGCGACCGGGCGAGCTGCGCGGTCGTCGAGGATTTCCCCTCCTGCGGCCCGCTGCTCGTCACGAGGAGGATCCGCCGCTCTCGGTTCCGGCTCAGGAAGATCAGGGCCGTGCGGAGGGTCTGGTAGGCCTCCTTGACCGCGTGCGAGTTCACGTCCCCGTCCAGGATGCGCGGGACGACGGCGAGCGTGTTGAGCCTGAGGTGCTGCTCGATGTCCTCGGGAGTGCGGAACGTGTTGTCGAGGTAGTCGAGGAAGAACACCGTCGCGAGCCCCAGGAAAACGCCCATGATCCCGCTCAGCGCGAGGTTGAGGCGCTTCTGCGGCTTGATCGGCCGGAGCGGCGGGATCGCGTGGTCCAGCACCGACACGTTGTTCGCCAGGAGGTCCGACGCGACCGTCACCTCGTTCAGCGTCTTGGTGATGGCGTCGTAGAGCTGCTTCCGCGTGTCCGCGTCGGTCTCGACCAGCGAATACTGCGAGGCTGCCACACCGACCTGGTAGGACTGCTCCTCGGCCTTCCGGATCTCGCCCCGGAGGTACGCCTCCTTGTTCGAGGCGAGATCGTAATCGTCCTGGATCGTCCCGAGGATCAGCGAGACCCGGTCGCGGATCCTCTGCTGCACCTTTCCGAGCTGCGTCGCCTTCTCCTGGTACGCCGGGTGGCCCGGCCGGTACAGGACCTTCGCGCTCTCGACCTCCCGCTCCAGGGAGACCTTCTGCCGGTTGTAGTCCTGCAGCTCGACGTCCTTCGCGAGGTCCGGAAGGATCATCGGGTTCCCGTCCTTCTGCAGGATCTCGCGGATCTTCGCCAGGAGGGACCGGAGCCCCCCCAGCTTGACCTCCGTCTCCGACAGCTCCTCGTTCAGCCGCGTCAGGCGCTGGCGGACGATGGCCTGCTGGTTCTCCGGGTTGTAGATCTGCTTCTCCCGGAGCACCTCGAACCGGCTGCGCTCCGCGTCGGAGAGCTTCTCCTTCAGCGGCTGCATCAGGTTCTCGATGGCGGCCACCGCGTTGCGCGTGTTCTCCCGGGCGCGCTCGATGTTCCGGTCCACGTAGGTGTCCGCGACGGCGTTCGCCCAGCGGGCGATCTCCTCGCGGTCCGGGCCCTCGATGCTGATCTCGATCAGGCCCGTCTCGCGGCGCGGCTCGACCTTCATCCGCCCGATGAAGGCCGCGACGGGGTCGGCGAGCCCCTCGAACCTCGGGTCCCTCCGGAGCCCCAGGACCGCGAACGCCCGCTCGCCGATCACCCGGCTCTTGATGATCTCGATCTGCGTGTTCTGGTAGCGCTCCTCGGCGAACCAGCCGTAGCTCGCGACGCCCAGGCCGGAGACGTCCTGCCCCGGGCCCACCCGCCGCGCCTGGGGCTGGACCTCGACGACCGCCGTCGCCCGGTAGATCGGGGTCTGGAGGAACGTCCACGCCATCGCCGCGGCGACGATCGCCCCGAACACCGCCGCGACGGTCCAGCGTCCCTGCCAGGCGATCTTCCAGTAGTCGCGAAGATGGACCTCCCGCGAGGGGGCCGCGACCGGCTCCGCCTGCAACGCGCTCATGCCGCCTCCAGAACCCCGGGCCGGCGCGGACCCGCCCGGACCCCACGGCTCGACCCGTTCAATATAGTGGGCGCGGGGCGGGCCATCAACAAACGACCGGGCCCGCGCTAGAGGATGCGCCGGCGGACCACCACCGTGTCGCCGCCCCGGAGCGCCGGGTCCTCGATCTTCCGCCGCTCGATGTCCTTGACGTCGTACTCCGCGGCCGGCGCGTCCGGATTCTCCGGAAGGACCTGGACCTCCCTCTTGTTGGCCCACTCCGTGAGCCCCCCGACGATCGCGAGGGCCTTGAGGAGGGTCAGCCCCGGCTCGAGCAGGACCCGCCCGGGAGCGCGCACCTCCCCGTGCACGTAAACGTAGGCCTTGCGGGCGACATTGATGATGTCCCCCGACTGCACCTCGGGGTTGGCCTCCCCGTGCTCGAAGGCGTCTCGCGGAACGAGGATCGACTCCGTCGAGGTCCCGCTCCCGGCCTGCCTCGAGATCGTGATGGAGATGCCGGCGTCCGACGTCAGGCCGCCCGCGTCCACCACGACGTCCTTGAGCGTGCTGGCCGCCCGGAGGGGCACGCGTCCCGGGACGCGGACCTCGCCGGTGACCATCACCCACTTGCTGCGGTACTCGACGACCTCGACGTCCACCTGCGGATCCACCAGGTAGTCGCGGGCGAGGAGCTCGGTCACCTTGACCGCGAGCTCTCGCGGGGACAGCCCCTCGGCCGTCACCTCGCCGACGAGCGGGGCCGCGATCGTGCCGTTGGCGCCGACGACGACCTGGCGCGAGAGATCGGGGAAACCGGTCACCGTCAGGAGGATCTTGTCCTCGGGGCCGATCGTGTAGCGCGCGGTGGCGTCGTCGTCCTCGGCCGCCGAGGTCACGCGCCGCCGGAACTTCAGGACGACCGCGCCCTCCTCGTGGACGACCGACTCCAGAAGGCCCGCCGCGAGCCTCAGGTCGAGCACGAGGCGGTCATCGCCTCCGTCCCGGATCTCCGCGTTCCGGACCAGGCCGCCGCTCGCCGCCTGGAAATCGATCGGGAAGGCGCTTCCTCTCGGCAGGTCGAGCCGGACTCCTCCCTCTCCGAGCGTCACCGCGAGCGGCAGCGCGCGCCCCTCGGGCAGCCCGATCCGCACCACGCCGACCTCGGTCGCCGCATCCTGCCGCGGGACGCCCTCCTGGGCGACCGCGGCCCCGGCCGCCGCCAGCAACACGCACGCCGCGAGGACGCCGGTCCGCCTACTCGTACCAGCCGAGGAGAATGCCAACAAAGTAGACCCTCTTGCGGTACTCCGCGTATTCGAAATTCGACGTTCTCCTGTCGTCGTCCACCGACAACCGGATCCCGAACCTCTCGTGGACCATCAAGTTAGCATAAACCCGGATACGGACGGTCCGGTCCGCGCGCACGATCCCTTCCCCGGCGAACCCCTCGGGGACCGGCTCGGTGTAGGTGGCGCGCGACCAGCGCCCTTCGGCCCCGAGCCGCGATTGCCGGAGCCACCGGCGCTCGAGGCGGGCGGACGCCGTCTCGTTCACGTAGAAGTTCCCCTCGAGGAAGAACGAGGGCCACGGGCGCCTCGACGCGCGGACCTCGAGGGACGTGGCGGCGCCCCATCGCGTGACGAGCGCGCCGTCCGCGGTCCATCCCCGGTAGGTCGACGTCGACGCCCCCGTCAGGCCGAAATCGGCCAGCCCTACGACGACCTGATACGGCCTGCCCGTGCCCAGGAGCCCCTGCAGCCCGGCCCGGAACAGCTTGCTCCGCTCCTGCCAGGTCGGCTCGCGGTCCGGGTCGGTGTCCGCCGCGTCGTATTCGTCGAACCACCGGCCCGTCCAGTCGGCGACGAGCCACATCTTCGGGGACAGCGGCTCCCGGTAAAGAGCTGTCGCCTCGAGCCCCTCGTAGTCGAAGAACGTCGCGTCAGGGTCGTCGGAGTAGTCGAGGACGCTCCGGGTCACGTAGACGTCCCACCCCCGCTTCCCCGGGACCCTCCGCGAGATCCCGACGGTCTGCTCGTCGAAGTCGTAGGGCAGCCCCCGGAAGACCGCCTCCCCGCCGGGATCGAAGACCTGCGTGTCGGTCGACCCGAGCGTCCGGGAGGCGGAGGCCTCGAGCCGATCGTACGAGGAGAAGACGAGCGAGAGGGTCGCTCCGAACTCCTGGGAGAGGGACCGGGCGAGCACGACCTCGTCGTAGTCGCTCTTCGTGGCGCGATAGGCGAGATCGAACCGGCTGTTCCGGAACGGCAGCGTCGCCCGGAGGGAAGGGGATGCGGCGCGCAGCGGGTCCGAGACCGGACCCATCGAGGGGGGCTCGTAGAACACGTTCGAGTCGCTGGAGTACCCCGCGAGGAGCGCCGGCGCGAGGATCCAGGGACCGGCCGGGAGGCCCTCGGGAGGCTCCTCGACCTGCGCCCGGAGCGCGGGCGCGAGCAGTGCCGACGTGGCGAGGACGGCGGCCGCCGCCGTCCGCCTCGCTCCGATCGCGCAGCGATGGGCTCGCATCACGCTCCTAGGCTATCCCATCCGTGTCTTGGGAGGTTGTGGCCGCTCAGTGCCGCCCGATCGCGTGCTCCGGCACCGCGGCGACGTCCCCGGTCCCTCGCGCCGGCCGGCGCGCGCCGCGCCGGCGGAGACGAAGCAACGCCAGGAGCATCGCGGCGGCGGAGAACGCGAGGGCGCTGACGAGGACGATCGCGACCCACACGTTGTTGAGGACGACGATGGTGAGGGCCAGGAACCCGAGCGCGATCATCACCACGTACAGGACGAGGACCGCGGCCCGGTGGCCCAGGCCGAGATCGAGCAGCTGGTGGTGCACGTGCCCCCGATCCGGCCGGAACATCACGTCGAGGTTCCGGATCGCCCACCCCGCCCCGTTCCCCGACCTCGCCGTCTCGCTCCCCAGGCGGTAGAGCCGCCGCGCGACGGCGAGCGCGGTGTCGAGGATCGGAAGGCCGAGGACGAGGAGGGGCGCGATCGTCGCGACCGCGGCGGGCCCCTTAGCGCTGCCGTGGATCGAGATCACGGCGAGCACGAAGCCGAGGAACAGGCTCCCGGAGTCGCCCAGGAAGATCCTCGCCGGGTTGAAGTTGTAGCGGAGGAAGCCGATCAGGCTCCCGACGAGCGCGACCCCGATCGCGGTCACCGCCACGCGGCCTCCGTGCGCGGCGATGATCGCGATCGTCGTCGTCGTGATCAGGGCGCATCCCGCCGCCAGGCCGTCGAGCCCGTCGAGAAGGTTGATCGCGTTCGTGATCCCCACGATCCAGAGCACCGTCACCGGGAGCGACAGCCACCCGAGCTCGATCCGGTGCCCGTCGAGCGGGTGCGTCAGCAGGGCGATCCGGAACCCTGCGGTCCAGACCACCAGGGAGGCGAGAATCTGGACGGCGAACTTGCCGCGGAACGACACGCCGACGACGTCGTCCACGAGGCCGAGCAGGAGCATCCCGACGGCGCCGGCGGCGAGGGCGCCCCAGTAGCCGGTGCGCGCGGGGAGCAGGTTCGCGTAGCCGGTCGTGAAAACCGCCGCCGCGAGACCGCAGGCGAAGCCGCCGAAGATCGCCAGCCCCCCGATCCGCGGGATCGGCGCCCTGTGGATCTTCCTCGGCCCCGGCCGGTCCACGATGTCGAACCGGCGCGCGATCCGGATGGCGACCGGCGTCAGGGCGAAGCTGGCGAGCGCCGACACGACGAGCGTCAGGAGCCCCGTCAGGCCCATGGATACAGGCGATCCCGCCAAGTCAACGAGCCCCATGTTCCGTTAGATATACCGCGTTTTCCCCTCACCGCAACGCCGCCAAGGCCGCCATCCTATAAAACCAGTGTCAGGGGGCGGGGCCCGCGCCGGCCAGATCCCTTTCCAAAGTCAGCACTTCCGGCGACCTTCCGACCGCCTCCCGCATCTCCCCGAGCGCCCGGGCGGCGCCGCGCCGGTCTCCCGCGGCGAGGAGCGTGCGAACGAGGTCCGCTCTCGGCCGGCCGTCCTCGGGAGCGACGAGGATCGCCCAGCGCAGCGTCTCCTCCGCGGTCTTCCACTCCCCGAGGCCCCGCGCCGCTCTCGCGCACTCGAGCGCGAGGAAGACGTTCCGGGGCTCGAGGCGAAGGGCTTCTTCGAAGAGGTCGAGGGCCTCTCGCGCGCGCCCCTCGGCCTCCTCCATTCGCCCGCGCTGGTACGCGATCGACGATCGGAAGACCGGCCCCTGGGAGGCCAGCTCGAACGCCTTCCTTGCTCCGCAAAAGTCCCCCTTCGACTTGCGGACGAGGCCGAGATGGTACGCCTGCTCCGCCCGCCGCAGGCCGTCGGCCGGCTGGAGCATCGCCCTCTCGAGGTGCGCCTCCGCGTCGTCGAGGCGGCCGAGCCGGAGCTCGAGCTGCGCGAGCGACAGCAGGTGCCGCTCGAGCGGGAGCATCGGCGCCTTCCCGAGCACCTCCCGCGACCCCTCGGCGAACGCCTCGAGCATCGAAGGCGGCAGGTTCCTAAAGGAGAGGCCCGCGTGGACCCAGTGCCCCGGCTGGACCCTCGCGCTCTCCCGCATCGCGGTTTCGGCCTCTCTCTCGAGCCCCAGGCGGAGGCAGAGGAGCACGAGGGCGTCGCGGTGCGCGAACACCATCGGCTCTCTCTCGATCGCCTCCCTCATGAGCCCGACCGCCACGCGCCCTTCTTTCCCGACGCGCTTCCAGGCGGGGCCGGCGAGCGCCCCGAGATCGGTGGCCCGGCGCGCGCGGGCCGCCGTCTCGATCCTTCCGTAGAGCTCCGCGAGCCCGCTCCACGGCCAGGCGCTCGCGGGGTTCCCCGAGGCCGCCAGAAGGTAGGCCCGCGACGCGCGGGCTACCGTCTCGAAGCCCCTCTCCCCGAGCCTCTCCGCGGGGCGCAGCGCGTCCCACACCCGCACGCCGGCCTCCCCCGCGTACCAGAGGGCGGTGTTCCGGTCGAACCCCACGGCGCCGCGCTCGAAGAGGGAGATCGCCCGCGTCTCGAGCCCCGACCTGTTGAGCTTCACCGCCCGCTCGTACGCGAGGCCCGCGGGAATCCCCCGGGCGGCGCGGACGAGATACACCGCCGCCACGGCGATCCCGAGGATCGCCGGAACGCGCCCGCGCATGCCGCTCAGTCCCGGGCCCATCGCGCGAGGATCTCCGCGATCCGGACGGCGGCGCGGCCGTCCCAGAGAGGCACCGGCTCCGGCCGGGCCGCGGGAGCATCGAGGGCTCCGGCGATCGCTCTCCGGATCCCCTCGGGCTTCGTGCCCCCGAGGCGGTTGGTGCCGCGGGTCAGCGTGATCGGCCTCTCCGTGTTGTCCCGGAGCGTCACGCAGGGGACGCCGAGGATCGTCGTCTCCTCCTGGATCCCGCCGCTGTCGGTCGCTACGATCCTCGCGTCCATCATGAGGCGGAGAAAGTCGAGGTAGCCGAGCGGCTCGACGAGAACGAGGCCGGAGGACGGCTCCGGAGCCCATCCGGCGCGCGCGAGGGCCTCCCGGGACCTCGGGTGGACCGGGAAGACCACGGGGATCCGCCCCGCGAGCTCGACGATCGGCTCGAGGACGCCGCGAAGCGATTCCGGATCGTCCACGTTCGCCGGCCGGTGGACGGTGAGGACCGCGTACCTCCCGGGCTCGAGACCGAGATCCTCGAGGACCCGGCTGGAGCGGGCCCGCTCCCGGTGGGCGAGGAGCGTGTCGATCATGACGTTCCCGACGAGGTGCACCTTCGCGGGATCCGCCCCCTCGCGCGCCAGGTTCTCGACCCCGCTCGGCTCGCTGACGAACAGGAGGTCGGAGATCGCGTCGGTGAGGATCCGGTTGATCTCCTCCGGCATCGTCCGGTCGAAGCTCCGGAGGCCGGCCTCGACGTGCGCGACCGGGATCCCGAGCTTGACCGCCGCGAGACCGCAGGCGATCGTCGAGTTGACGTCGCCGACGACGACGACGAGGTCGGGGCGCCTCTCGAGGAGGACGGGCTCGAAACGCTCGAGGATCATCGCGGTCTGCCGGGCGTGGCTCGCGCTGCCCACCTCGAGATCGACGTCGGGACGGGGGATCCCCAGCTCGTCGAAGAAGAGCCGCGACATCCTCTCGTCGTAGTGCTGGCCCGTGTGGACGAGGATGGAGCGGAGAGTGGGGTGCCGGCCGCAGGCCTCGAGGACCGGGGCGATCTTCATGAAGTTCGGGCGGGCCCCGACGACGTGGACGATCCTCCGCTCCCTCATGACGGCTCCCGCTCCCCCGCCTCCCCGCCCCGCGTCGCGAGCGCGGCCGTGACGACGAACAGGAGCGCGTTGGCGGGGATCTGGTGGTTGAAGTCCACGACGGCGTGGAGGCCGAGCGCGCCGAGGCCGACGAGGAGGCCGAGGCGCGCGGTCCGCTCCCCCTTCCGGGCGCGCCGCCATCCCCGGACCGCCCGGACGGAGAACCCGGCGGCGAGCAGGACGACGAGGACCCCCGCGGGGATCCCCCCCTCGATGACGACCTCGAGGTAATCGTTGTGGAGCCGGTCCCAGTACCCGGTCTCTCCGGGCCGGAGATAGCGGGGGAACACGTCGCGGAAGGCTCCCATCCCGACACCGGCGAGAGGGAAATCCGCGACCATCGGGACCGCCGACCGCCACGCCTCGATCCGGCTGTACCCGCCGATCCCCTCCCTCGACTCCGCGAGGAACGACCAGGCGCGCCCCCCCATCCCTGTCTCCACCAGCAGCGCCCCGGCGGCGATCCAGCCGGCGAGCGCGGCCGCGGCCGCCGCGAGGCGGCGGCCGCGCCGGACCATCCCGAAGACGACGACGATCGACACGCCCGCCGCGATCAGCGCCGCCCCTGCCTTGCTCTCCGAGGCAATCCCGGCCGCCGCGGTCCCGGCGGCCCCCGCCCATGCCAGGAGCGTCGCCGGGTCGCGCAAGGCGCCTCGTCCGAGCCGCCGCGTGCGCGACCAGGCCCAGCCGAGAAGCCACGGCGCGGCGAGCTCCATGACCCCCGCGAAGTGCACGCAGTTCACGTACGGCCCGAACGGCCTCGCCGATTCGACGGCAGGGCCGATCCAGAACATCCTCCCGTTCCACGAGATCCTCTGCGCGATCCCGAAGAGGGCGAGGGCGACGAAGAGGCAGAACAGGGCCCCGCGGTGCAGCCGGAAGGCCTCGGACTCCCGGGCCCGGGCGCGGACGACCAGGAACGCCAGCAGGAGCGCCCCGTACCAGAAGAGCCGCTCCACCGTCGCGTCCGGGTGGAGCGACAGCGGCCGCCAGCCGTCCCACCGGCCCGCCGCCTTGGCGCGAGGCAGCGCCCCGGCCGCCGCCGGAGCCTCGAAGCTTCTCGCGTCGGGCACGCGGTCGAGCGCGCGGCTCTCGATGGCCGCGATCAGGTCCGGCGGCGCCTCGCCCGGATACCCCGGGAAGTTCGCACGCAGGATCTCGTCGGTCTTCGGGCTCGCGGCCCGGAGGAGCGGCGGGGGGAGCGGCAGGAGCTGGAGGGCGGCCAGGACCCCGAGGAGCGCCGCCGGGGCGAGCCAGGCCCGGTCCCGGTCGAGCCCGAGCCCGGCGAACCCCTCCCGCGCGAGCGCGGCCGCGGCCGCGAGGGCGAGAAGGAGCGAGGCCGAGCGCGCGACCCAGATCTCCACTCCCCCGAAGAGCCAGGGGAGCAGGAGAACGGCCGCGAGCAGGGGGAGATCCTCGGCCCGGACCGCCTCGCGCGCCCGCCGGAAAACACTCAAAGGAGATCCTCTCGGCCGCGCGCTCGGAGCGCCTCCACCACGGCCCGCACCTTCTCCGAAGCCCGGCGCGACACGACGAGAAGGGCGTCCTGCGTGTCCACCACGACCACCCCGGGCACGTCCACGACGGCGACGACGCGCCCTCCCTCGCCGAACACCGCGCTGCCGGCGGAGTCGACGAGGATCGCGCCGCGCGGAGCCTTCCCCTCCTCCTCGCGGATCCTCGCGGCGGCGTCCCACGAGCCGACGTCGTCCCACCCGGCGTCGAGGGGGACGACCCGGACCCCCTCGGCCCTCTCCATGACCGCGTAATCCACCGAGATCTTCCGCGCGCGGTCCCAGGCGCCGCGGCAACCCGCGCGGTGAGCCTCGACCGCCTCGCGGATGCCGGGCTCGGTCCGCCGCAGCTCGTCGAGAAAGCGCGCGGCCCCCCAGACGAACATGCCGCCGTTCCAGAGGTAGCGCCCCGAGCGGAGGAACCGCCTCGCCCGCGCGGCGTCCGGCTTCTCGACGAAGCGCTCGACCTCGACCGTCCGCTCCCCCGACGGCCTCGTGCGGCACCGCAGGTAGCCGAACCCGGTCGCCGGCCGGTCGGGCCGGATCCCGAGACAGACGAGCGCTCCCCGCTCCGCCTCGCCGATCGCCTTCCGCACTGCCCGCGAGAAGGCCGCCGCGTCCCGGATCACATGATCGGTCGGAAACACGCCGACGACGGCTCCGGGATCGGCCGCCGCCACCGCGGCGCAGGCGAGCGCGATCGCGGGAGCCGTGTCCCGCGGCGAGGGCTCGACGATCAGGCGGTCGGGCCGGAGCCGGGGGAGCATCCGCCGCACGTCGCGGACCAGCGCTCGGGGCGCCACGACCCACACGCGCGCGGGCGGCGCGATCCGGAGAACTCGATTCCAGGTCGCGAGGAGCAGCGGATCCGCCCCCCCGAGGGGAAGGAGCTGCTTGGGGCGGCCGGAGCGGCTCAGCGGCCAGAACCGCGTCCCACTCCCCCCGGCGAGGAGCACCGCGTGGAACCGCGCTCGCCTCCTCACGGCGCGAGCCTCTCCCAGGTCCGGCGAAGCCCCTCGGCGAGATCGACCGACGGCCGGTAGCCGAGCCGCGCCGCGGCGAGATCGATCGCCGCGAGCGAGTGCCGGATGTCCCCGGGCCGCGCCTCCTCGTGGCGCGCCCGGACCGGCCGTCCGGCGAGCGACCCGACGGCGCCCAGGAGATCGTTCAGGCTGATCCGGGCGCCGCAGGCCACGTTGTAGGCTCCGCCGAGCGCCCCCTCCGACGCCTCGGACGCGAGGAGGTTCGCCCGGACGACGTTCTCGACGTAGGTGAAGTCCCGGCTCTGCTCCCCGTCGCCGTACACGACCGGAGTGGCGCCGGTCCGCGCCGCGGCCAGGAACCTCGGCACGACGGCCGCGTACTCGCTGGCCGGATCCTGCCGCGGCCCGAAGACGTTGAAGTACCGGAGCGCGATCGCCGGAAACCCGTAGAGCCGGTGGAACAGGCGGCAGTAGGTCTCCGCCGCGAGCTTCTGGAGGCCGTAGGGAGAGATCGGCACCGGGGGCATCGTCTCCACCTTCGGCAGCGCCGGGCTCTCTCCGTAGACCGAGGACGAGGACGCGAACACGAAGCGCCGGACCGACGCGTCGCGGGAGGCGACGAGCAGGTGGAGCGTTCCCGCGACGTTGACCGCGTTCGTCGCGACCGGATCCCGGACCGAGCGCGGCACCGACGGGATCGCCGCCTGATGCAGGACCGCGTCCACCCCCTCGACAGCGCGCCTGCAGGTCGCGAGGTCCCGGATGTCCCCCTCGATCAGCTCGAACGATCCGCCGCCGCGCTTCGCCCATCCGCTCGCCTCCGCGAGGTTCTCGCGGCGGCCGGTCGAGAAGTCGTCGAGGACGCGGACCGCGTCCCCCCGTCCGAGGAGAGCCTCGACGAGGTTCGATCCGATGAACCCCGCCCCTCCCGTCACCAGGAGCCGCATCCGCTCACCTCCCCACGCAGGTGTACCGGAAGCCGCGCGCCCGCATCGCGCCGGGCTCGTACACGTTCCGGAGGTCCACGACGACCGGCTCCCGGAGGAGGGTCCGGATCCGCTCCGTGTCGAGCCCGCGGAACTGGTTCCACTCGGTCGCGACGACGAGCGCGTCGGCCCCGCGGGCGGCGTCGTACTCGTCCTCGCAGTAGACGACCCCCTCGAGGGACCGCCCCCTCGCCGCGTCCATCGCGACCGGGTCGTAGGCGCGGACGCGCGCCCCTTCGGCCAGGAGCGCCTCCAGGATCCGGATCGCCGGCGACTCCCGCAGATCGTCCGTGTTCGGCTTGAACGCGAGCCCCAGGAGCGCGATCGTCTTCCCCGCGAGCTTCCCTTCGACCTCCGCGCGGATCTTCGCGAGGGAGGCCGGGATCCTGCTCTCGTTGACGTCGATCGCCGCGCCGACGATCCGGAGGTCCATCCCCCGCTCCCGCGCGACCTCGAGGATCGCCCGGGTGTCCTTCGGGAAGCAGGATCCCCCGTAGCCCGGACCGGGGTGCAGGAACTTCGGCCCGATCCTGTGGTCGAGCCCCATGCCGCGGGCGACGCCGTGCACGTCGGCCCCCACCCGCTCGCACAGGTCCGCCATCTCGTTGATGAACGAGATCTTCGTCGCGAGGAAGGCGTTGCTCGCGTACTTGATCATCTCCGCCGTCACGACGCTCGTGATCAGGATCGGGGTCTCGATCAGGTACAGCGGCCGGTACAGGTCCCTGAGGATGGCGGCCGCGGCCTCGTCCTCGGCGCCGATCACGACGCGGTTCGGCCGGAGGAAGTCCTCGATCGCGGATCCCTCGCGGAGGAACTCGGGGTTCGAGGCGACGCTGAACGGGTGGTCCTCCTTCCGGTGCTTCTCGATCAGCTCCCGGATCATCCGGCCGGTGCCGGCCGGGACCGTGCTCTTCGTCACGACGACCTTGTACGAGTTCAAATTCTCGGCGACCGCGACCGCGACCTCCCGCACGAACGACAGGTCGGCCCGGCCGTCGTTCCCCTGAGGCGTCCCCACCGCGATGAAGACGACGAGGGAGTCGCGGATCGCCGAGGGGAGGTCGGTCGTGAAGCGGAGGCGGCCCGCCTTGACGTTGCGCTCGACGACGGCCTCGAGGCCCGGCTCGAAGATCGGGATCCCCCCCCGCTCGAGGACCGCGATCTTCTCTGGGTCCTTGTCCACGCAGACGACGTGCGTGCCGAACTCCGCGAAGCAGGCTCCCGTGACGAGCCCGACGTATCCCGTTCCGACGACCGTGATGTTCATTCGACTCTCCTCAGAGGGCGCGATGGGGCTGCCGGCGGAACCACTCGAGGAACCGTTCCAGCCCCCGGTCGATCCCCGTCCGCGGCTCCCAGCCGAGAGCCTCCTTCGCCGCCCCGACGTCGGCCCAGGTCCGCTCGACGTCCCCGGGCTGCGGCGGGAGGATGCGGACCCGCGCCTCGACGCCGAGCCCCGCCGCGATCTTCGCGATCAGCTCGCGGAGGGCGGTCGTCCGCGAGCCCCCGAGGTTGAGCACGCGGTACCCCCGGCAGCGGTCGAGCGCGAGGACCACGCCGTCCACGATGTCCGAGACGTACGTGTAGTCCCTCGCCGACGACCCGTCGCCGTACTGCTCGACCTCGCGCCCCTGCGACAGGAGCCTCGCGAACTTGTGGATCGCCATCTCCGGCCGCTGCCGAGGTCCGTAGACGGTGAAGAACCGCAGGCACGTCACGTCCATCCCGAACAGGTGGTGGTACGTGTACGCCAGGAGCTCCCCCGCCTTCTTGGTCGCCGCGTACGGCGAGACCGGATGGTCCACCGGGTCCGACTCCGAGAACGGGACCTTCTCGTTGTTCCCGTACACCGACGACGAGGATCCGAACAGGAAGCGCGGCACGCCGCTTCGCCGGCAGGCCTCGAGGAGGCGCGTCGTGCCGTCGAGGTTGACGGAGGCGTAGAGCTCGGGATCCTCGATCGAGGGACGCACCCCCGCCCGCGCGGCCAGGTGCACGACCGCGTCGAGCGGCTCCGCGCCGAGGATGCCGTCGAGGACGCCGCGGTCCCGGATGTCCCCCTCCACCAGGCGGAAGGACGGGTGCCGGGAGGCGGCCTCGAGGTTCGCGCGCTTGACCGAAGGGTCGTAGAACGAGTCGAAGTTGTCGAGGACGACGACGCGGCGCCCCTCCCCGAGGAGCCGCTCGACGAGGTGCGAGCCGATGAAGCCCGCTCCGCCGGTGACCAGGATCCGCTGCATCGTCCTCCCCCGCGCCCCGCGACCCGAGCGGGAGACGGCTCAGAGCCGGCGGATCTTCCCCCGGCCCGAGCGGACCTTCTTCGTCGCGTTGCGCGTGTCGAGCACCATCCTCGCGTTGCGGACGACCCAGTCGTAGTCGTACGCGGAGTGGTCCGTCACGACGATCACGAGATCGGAGCGGCGCAGGGCCTCCGCCCGCAGCGGCGTTACCTTCTTGACCGAGCCCCCGTCGAGGCGCACCTGCTTCGCGTACGGGTCGTGGAACGAGACCTTCGCCCCCCGCTCGTGGAGGAGGCGCATCACGTCGAGCGCCGGGGACTCCCGGAGGTCCCCGATGTCCCTCTTGTACGCCGCTCCCAGCACGAAGATCCGCGAGCCCGCGACGCTCTTCTTCCGCTCGTTGAGCGCCTGCGCCGCGCGCCGGACGACGACCGCGGGCATGTTGCCGTTGATCTCGGCGGCCAGCTCGATGAACTTCGCGTAGTAGTTCAGCGTCTTGAGCTTCCACGAGAGGTAGTGCGGGTCCAGCGGGATGCAGTGCCCCCCGATGCCGGGACCGGGGTAGAAGCGCATGAACCCGAACGGCTTCGTGGCGGCGCCGTCGATCACCTCCCACACGTCGAGGCCCAGGACCTCGCACATCAGCGCGATCTCGTTGACGAGCCCGATGTTGACCGCGCGGAAGGTGTTCTCGAGGAGCTTGATCATCTCGGCCGCCTCGGTCGAGGAGACCGTGTGGACCTTCTCGATCGCCTGGCGGTAGAGGAGGGCGGCGATCCTCGCGCAGGCGGGGGTCGAGCCGCCGACGATCTTCGGCGTCGTGCGCGTCGTGTAGACGGCGTTCCCCGGGTCCACGCGCTCGGGCGAGAACGCCAGGAAGAAGTCCTTCCCCGCCCGGAGCCCGCGGGACTCGAGCTTCGGCCGGAGGACCTCCTCGGTCGTGCCCGGGTAGGTCGTGGACTCGAGGATCACGAGCTGGCCCGGCCGGATCTCCCTCGCGATCTCCTCGAGCGCGGCGACGATGTAGGAGACGTCCGGGTCCTTCGTCTTCCTGAGCGGCGTCGGGACCGCGATGACGATCGCGTCGAGCTTCCCGCAGCCCCGGTAGTGGTCCTGCGCCGCGAGCTTCCGGCCGCGGACCAGGCGGCGCACCGCCGACGCCGGCACGTCCTCCACGTGGGACCGGCCGGCCCGGACGTTCGCGACCTTCGCGGGGTCCACGTCGATCCCGAGGACCCGGAAGCCGGCGTTCCCGAACTCGACGGCGAGCGGGAGCCCGACGTATCCGAGCCCGACGATTCCGATCCTCGCCTCGCGCGAGGCGATCCTTCTCTCGAGTCGGTCCAGGTGCTCGCTCATCTCCGAGGGGGCTCCTCTCCACGGCGCCGCGCGGGCGGCTTCCCGGGCCGGGAAGGGCAGAATGTAGCCGACTTCCGGGATCCCGCCAAGGCGGCCCGGCTACTCGGGCTCCGCCTCGATCCCCTTCTTCTGGTAGTGGCGGAGGAGCCAGCGCGCGAAGTCGCTGTCGCCGACTCCCGCGACGACGTCCTCCATCGAGTCGTGGAGAACCCTCTCGTTGACGAGCGCCCCCAGGGTTCCCTTGCCGGAGTTGATCTTCCCGGTGATCTCCGCGAGGTTCCCGAGCGTCGTCCCGAGATCCCGGGCGACCCGCTCCGAGTACTCGGGATCGTTGAGCAGCCTCCCGAAGAGCCCCTCCTTCGACTCGAGGCGCTCCGCGGTGCGGCGCAGCGAGGCGGCCGCGTCCCGCGCCTCGACGATCGCCTGCTCCCCGGACCCTCCCTTCGCCGTCAGAGCCCCCAGGGCGCCCTCGCCGCGCGCGAGCGCGTCGAGGAACCGAGACAGGTCGCGGATCGCCTTCGTCAGGTCGTCCACGCTCTGGCCGACCGCCGGGTCGTTGACGAGCCTCCCCGCGAGCCCCTGCCCCTTCCGGATCCGGTCGGTGATCGCCTCGAGGTTCTCGAGCGTCGTCTTCATGTACGCGAGGCTCTCCTTCCCGAACTCCGGGTCGTGGATCATCTCCCCGAGGAGCCCCTTCCCCTCCTGGAGCGGGGCCAGGATGTCCTTGAGGGCCGCCGTGATCTCGTTCAGGTTCTCCGCGATGTCCGCCCCCTGCTGCAGGATCTGCGTCTCCTGCAGGACCGGGATCACCGAGCCCGGCGGGAGCGCGGGGATCGCCGGGTCTCCGGGGGTGACCTCGACGTACTTCTCCCCCGAGAGCCACTGCAGGTAGCGGAGCGCCGTCCGCGAGTTCTCCCGCACGCGCCCCTCGTACGCGGTCTCGACGCCCAGCTCGGCCTCGATCCCCGGCGCCTCGGGCGCCGTCGGGAGGCGGATCGCCGTCACGGTCCCGACCTGGACCCCCGCGATCTTGACCGGGGAGCCGACGCGCAGCCCCTCGGTGTTGGGGAAGACCGCGCGGTAGTGGGCCTTGCTCGAGAACAGGCGCGACTGGCCCCCCACCGACATGACGGTGATCGCCAGGATCAGCAGCGCGAGCGTCGCGAGGGCGCCGACCGAGAGGTCCCTCGCCTTGCGCTTAGGCATAGCCTCCTCCCTGCAGGAAGTCGCGGAGCAACGGCTCCCGGCCCTCCCGGGCCTCGGCCACCGTGCCGTGGAAGCGGATCCGCCCGTCGTGGAGGAACGCGATCCGGTCCCCCACCGTGAAGGCGGAGTGGATGTCGTGGGTGACGACGATCGAGGTCACGCCGAGCCGGCTCTGGGCGCTGCGGATCAGCGCGTTGATCGTGTTGGCGGTGATCGGGTCGAGCCCCGTCGTCGGCTCGTCGTAGAGGAGGGCGCGCGGGGCGAGCGCGACGGCCCGGGCCAGGGCGACGCGCTTGCGCATCCCGCCGGAGAGGTCGGAGGGCATCAGCGCCCCGACCTCCGGCTCGAGGTCCACGAGGCCCAGCACCTCCTCGACCCGCTCCCGAACCCTCTCCTCGTCCCAGCCGGTGTGCTCCCGGAGCGCGAAGGCGACGTTGTCCTCGACCGTCATCGAGTCGAAGAGCGCTCCCGCCTGGAACAGCATCCCGACCTTCTTGCGCGTCTCGATCAGGTCGTCCTCGTCGAGCCCCGTGATCTCGGCTCCGTCCACCCAGACCTCCCCCCGGTCCGGCCGGTGGAGGCCGATCGTGTGCCGCAGGAGCACCGACTTCCCCGACCCCGATCCCCCGAGGACGACGACCGTCTCCCCCTCCTCGACGTCGAGGTCCACGCCGCGGAGCACGGCGTTCGCCCCGAACGCCTTGTGCACTCCGACGTAGCGGATGAACGGCGCCACGCGCTCCCCTCTCCCGGCCTCAGAACCAGAGGAAGATCTTCGTCAGGAAGAAGTCCGAGATGATCACGGCGATGGAGCCCGCGACCACCGTGTTCGTCGTCGCCTTCCCCACGCCGTCCGCCCCGCCCGACGCGTGGAGGCCGTTGTAGCACGCGATCACCCCGATCAGCGCGGCGAAGAAGAACGTCTTCCCGACGCCGCTCGCGATGTCCTGCACGAGGAGCGCCGAGAGGACGTGGTTCATGAAGTACTCGCGCGTCTGCCCGATCTCGTAGATCCCCATCAGGAGCCCCCCGAAGATCCCGATGGCGTCCGCGAGGATCGTCAGGAGCGGCAGCACGAGGACCAGCGCCCCGACCCTCGGCACGACGAGCTTCTTCACCGGGCTCGCCGCGAGCGCGCGGAGCGCGTCGACCTGCTCGGTCACCGCCATGGATCCCAGCTCGGCGGTGATCCCGGCCCCGACCCGGCCGGCGACCATCAGCGCCGTCAGCACCGGGCCGAGCTCCCGCACGATCGAGAGCGAGATGATGTCCCCGACGAACGGCTTCCCGCCGTAGGCGCCGAGCGAGTAGGCGGACTGCAGCGCCAGCACCATCCCGGTGAACAGCAGCGTGACGTTCGTGATCGTCAGCGAGCGCACTCCGAGCTGGAAGAGCTGCTCGAGCCAGAGCTCCCGCTCGAACGGTCTCCGGAAGAGCTGCCGCAGCGTCTGCCCCCCGAGGAGCACCAGCCCCCCGAGCTCCTCGAGGAAAGCGCGCACGATGCCGTCCATGGCGTCGGGCAAAGCATAGGGACCGCCGCGGGAAGGGTCAAGCGGAGCGGGAGGCGCTGCTATACTTCGGCGGGATCGGGAGCGTCATGCTGCGAGGCCTGTTCACCTGCTGCGCCTTCGTCCTGGCGACGGCGATCTTCGGAAGCCTGGTGATCGTCTTGGGCCTCCTCCTGCCGGGCAGCGACGTCACGATGCGCATGGCCCGGTTGTGGTCCCGGACCTGCCTGCGCGCGGCCGGGATCCGGCCGGTCCACGAGAACCGGGAGCACGCGGCCTCGCGGCTGCCCTGCATCTTCATCGCGAACCACCAGTCGATCCTCGACATCTGGGCGCTGATCCCCGCGCTCCCCCTCTCCACCCGCTTCGTCGCCAAGAAGTCGCTTTTCTGGATCCCGGTCTTCGGCTGGGCGATCGCCGCCGCCGGCTTCGTCCCGATCGACCGGAAGAACCGCACCGCCGCGATGCGGAGCCTCTCGCGCGCCGCCGAGAAGGTGCGCGGGGGACGCTCCCTGCTCCTGTTCGCCGAGGGGACGAGGAGCCGCGACGGCCGGCTCGCTCCGTTCAAGCGCGGGGCCTTCCACCTCGCGATCGAGGCCGGAGTTCCGGTCGTGCCCGTCGCGATCTCGGGCTCAGGCCGGGTGCTCCCTCCGGGCTTTCTGTTCCGGATCGCGCCGGGAGAGGTGCGCCTCGCGTTCTCCGCACCGATCGACGTCGGGCCGTACGCCGGGAACGGCGGCATCGACGCCCTGGTGCGGGACGTGCGCGCGCGGATCGTCGCGCGCCTCGATCCGTGCGAGCTGGGCCCCGGCGACGCGGTCCCGGCGGGGACCCGTTGACCCGCGAGGCGCTCGAGCGGCGCCTCGGCCGGCTCGTCTCCCGGGATCCCGACCTCCGCGCGGTCCGCCGCGAGGCGGCCGCGGCCGGCGTTCCGGCGTGGCTCGTCGGCGGGATGGTCCGCGACGCCGCCCTCGGGAAGCAGGGAGGCGACGCCGACCTCGCCGCGGGACCCGGCGCCGCGCGCCTCGTCTCCGCCCTCGGGCGCGCGTGGGGCCGGCGCGGGTTCCAGTTCCGGAAGCGCGGCGTCACGACCTGGCGGTTCGACCTCGAGGGCCGCCGGGTGGACGTCGTGGACGCCTCGACGCGCGGCCTCGCGCGCGATCTCGCCCGCCGCGAGCTCACGATCAACGCAATCGCGTACGACCTCCTCGCGGGGCGGGTCGAGGACCCGCACGGGGGGCTCCGGGACCTCCGGGCCCGCGTGCTGCGGCTCCCGAGGGCGGGAGTCGTCCGCGAGGACCCGGTGCGCGCCCTGCGCGCGGCGAGGTTCCTGGCGGAGCTTCCCGGCTTCCGGCTGCATCGAGAGGCCGAGACGGAGATCCGGGCGGCCGCGAGGGCGCTTCGCCGGGCCTCGGTCGAGCGGGTCCGCGACGAGATCGAGAAGCTCCTCCTCGCGGGCGACCCTGCCCGCGGGCTCCTGGCGGTCGAGCGCCTCGGCCTCCTCTCGTCGGTCCTCCCGGAGCTCGCGCCGCTCCGCGGCTGCGTCGCGGGCGCCGGACGGCCGGACGTCTGGCGACACACGATCGACGCCATCGCCCTCGCCGCCCGAGGCGGGCGCTACCCCGGGGCCCGGGCGATCCGCGGGACGGACGAGGCGCGCCTCGTCCGCCTCGCGCTCCTCGTCCACGACGTCTCGAAGCCCGACACGCTCGCCGCGCGCGAGGACGGCCGCCCGACCTTCCACGGCCACGAGGTCTCGGGCGCCCGCCGCGCCGACGCCCTGCTCCGGCGCCTGCGCTTCCCGTCGGCGCTCCGGAAGCGGGTCGCGCGGCTCGCCCTCTTCCACCTGCGGCCCCATCACCTCGCCGACGCCGGGCCGACGCCGCGCGGCCTCCGGCGTCTCGTCCGGGACGCGGGGGACGAACTGCCGGCCCTCGTCGCCCACGCCGCCTGCGACGCGCTGGCCTCGGGGTCCCCCGACGCCCGCACCCGCTGGCGGCGCCTCAGGCCGGTCCTGGTCGAGCTCCTGCGGCTCCACGAGGCCGCGAAGGCCGAGCCCCTCCCGGCGCTGATCGACGGGCGCGACGTCATGCGCGTCCTCGGGATCGGGCCGGGCCCCGCGGTCGGGGAGGCGCTCTCTCGGATCCGCGA
>ERZ1649853.212-NODE-212-length-25317-cov-6.086691_pt1 | contig 25317 bp, 23 predicted proteins | sample MGYA00575353_ERZ1649853 | MGnify/ENA primary metagenome ERZ1649853 (study PRJEB40853, sample SAMN11349654) | freshwater sediment metagenome | isolation source: river sediment | host: Sediment | place: India: Okhla Barrage, New Delhi | collected 2017-02-21 ...
TTTGGATGGGGATTCTGGCTTTCGTGGATTCCCCTGGTGCTGGGTGTATTGATCATGATCGGCGGTTGGATCCTGCTGGAATCTCCGTGGCTGCATGTGAGGATACATCAAAAAGAAGAGACAAAGGATGTGAACATAGTCATCAACCTGCCGATTCCACTTGGAATTGCACGCTGGGTTTTCAGGACTTTTGGTGACCGGATGCCGGCGGAAGTGCAGAATAAACACATTCCGGAATTGCTTGATGAGATCGAGGCATCCCTTAAGAAGGGTGAGCCTTTCCATATACAGGTGGATGATGACAAGGATGGCGCAAAGGTAGAAGTATATATGGGCAAGTAATCCTTGCGGCTCTCCAACTCTCCGGGTATCCCCGGAGAGTTTTTAATTCTATAATTCATTCATGCAGAAAGTCACTCTTAGTTTTGCAGCAGCAATACTTGTCAGCGGACTGGTATTGGTTTTGATTTCGCTTCCCGTGCGCCAGGAGGTCACCGAGATTCCCTTCACTTTGCAGGATGGGATGCGCGGAGTTGTGGAAATTACCGTGCCTCGATTTCTGCGGCTGGGGGATTCTGCGGATCTCGAAATGAAGGTCACCCTCATACCGGTTGATTCCAACAAAGAGAGTGTAAAGATCAAAACCAGCCTTCAGAGTGTGACCCTCGCCATGGAACCGGATTCAGCTGTTATGACGGTGATCCCGGCTGACGGGACAGCCAGGTTTGAATGGGCAATAAGGGCTAACTCCAGCGGTGACCAAAGAATGACAGTGTGGTGTTTCAGGCAGGGCGCGGATGGAATCACCCTGATCCTTGCCAGAGACATCACATTTGAGGTGCGGACGGTTCTTGAAATGAAATTTAGCCTGGTTCGATGGATCCTGATCGAGCTGATCCTTCTCAGTCTACTGCTTGCGGGACTTACCGTTTATCGGATGCGCAGGAATTGACATTAGTTATTTAGATTAATAGGGTAGATATGGTAAAATTTTGCAGGAAATCTTATTATCGTTAGGGAGCGGCAATGACACATGAGTGGTTGTACCTTGGGATATTCCTAACACTAGCCATGGCTATCCCTGTGCTTGCACTCATTATTGCCGGGATCCTATCACCGAAAAAGCCCAATCCAATCAAAAATTCAACCTATGAATGCGGCATGGAGACTGTTGGTCCTTCATGGGTGCAGTTTAAGGTGCAGTACTATATCTACGGTTTGATCTTCCTCATATTTGATGTGGAGACTGTTTTACTATTCCCGTGGGCTGTGGCATATAATCGGCTGACCCTTTTTGGCGTTCTGGAAGCCATTTTCTTTGTGCTCATCCTGACCGGCGGATTATGGTATGTGTGGCGCAGAGGTGCAATCGAGTGGGCTTAGGTGATAGCAGGGAATGAAATGACCTTTATTGCTGATCCAATCACGTTTATTACCCATTGGCTAACCCAGTTGATGGGCGGATGGGGCTGGTCAGCAACGCTAATCCAGGTGCTTTTAAATATTCTTGGCTCGGGTATTCTAGTTCTCGGGGCGATGGTATTCACCACGGTTCTGATCTGGGCGGAACGAAAACTGGGGGCGCGCTTCCAGGACCGGCCGGGACCAAACCGGGTGGGACCGTGGGGAATCTTTCAGACCATCGCGGATATGCTCAAGATCTTCACAAAGGAATACATCACCCCTGTTGGCGCGGACAAAATCCCGTATAACCTCGCGCCTGCTTTGGCTGTGGCAGCGGTTTTGTGCGTGTGGGCAGTGCTGCCGTTCTCCTCAACGGTATTCGGCACCAACATCGGGATCGGACTTCTGTTCATTATTGGAGTGGGCGGACTGGGGGAGATTGCCATCATCCTGGCGGGATTCGGATCGAATAACAAGTACGCCCTGCTGGGAGCGTTCCGCGCGGTTGCACAGCTGGTAAGTTACGAAGTGCCGATGGTGATCGTCCTACTCATCCCGGTGATGCTCTCAGGCTCAATGGGTATGAACGATATCGTAGCGGCTCAGAGTGTTCCGTTTATCGTCCTGGCTCCCATTGCGGGGGTTATCTTCTTTATAACTTTAATTGCTGAAAATGGACGCGCACCATTTGACCTGGTGGAAGCTGACTCTGAACTGGTGGCTGGATACAACATTGAATATTCAGGATTGAAATTTGGCTTCTTCTTCGTCGCGGATTTCCTGCACGCATTCACTTCGGCACTCATCTTCTCGACGGTTTTCCTGGGCGGCTGGCAGGGACCGGGCGTTGAAAACGCACCTATCCTGGGATTTGTGTATTTACTGATCAAAACACTTGTGGTGTATTTCATTATGCTCACCCTGAGGTTTTCATTACCGCGATTCCGGATCGATCAGATGATGAACCTGAACTGGAAGATCCTGACTCCACTTGCGCTATTTGCCTTCATGGTCACGGCACTGGTGAATAAACTGCTTCCGGCGGGTAATAACCTGATCCGAATCGGCGGGCTACTGGCTGTAAATTTACTTTTGTGGTTTATCACCAACTGGGCATTATCCCGTTTCATTACAAATCAGCCGCGTCCGGTGGTAAGCGGGGCGCGACCTGTTGCGATCGGCGAAAAGAAAACCGTAGTAAAAGAGGAAACTTCAGCATGAGCGCGCAACAATTCTTTTTCATCGTTACTGCATTCGTAATCCTCTTTTCTGCGATGATGACGGTGCTCAGCCATAAAATGATGCATTCTGCATTATGGTTCGTACTGGCACTGCTTGGAGTTGCCGTCATTTACGCATTATTGGAAGCCAGTTTCTTTGCCGTGGTCCAGGTGCTGGTTTATGTCGGGGCAATCGCGATCCTCATCATTTTCTCTGTGATGCTCACCCGAAAAGCCATGGAAGACACTGGCAGCCCGGTGAATAAGACCTGGGTGCTTTCACTGGTTATCGTTCTGCTAACGACAGTTGGCGGTTTCCTGGCATTCAGAACATGGGGGGCTCTCAAAGCATTTCCAGCTGATCTTTTGCCAGTACATTATGACATCGGTGAGCTGGGATTAGCCCTGGTAGACCCCGAGCGTTTTGCATTACCTTTTGAGGTCACTTCCATCCTTCTTCTTGCTGCACTTGTTGGAGCGATCTATATTGCCTTTGGCCGAAAGGAGGATAACCAGTGATCCCATTATCCTGGTATCTGATACTTTCAGGCTTGCTATTCCTCATTGGATTGCTGGCAGTCCTCATCCGGCGGAATGCAATCGGTATCCTGATGGGAGTTGAATTGATCCTCAATGCTGCCAATATAAACCTGCTTGCCTTCTGGCGCTACCTTTATGGTTACAATGGTGATCTGCGCGGACAGGTTTTTGTGATCGTTATTTTTGTGGTGGCGGCAGCAGAAGCTGCAGTGGGGCTGGCAATGATCATATCAGCGTATCGCCGCAAGAACACAATCGTGGCAAATGATATTGACCTGTTGAAAGGTTAAACCTTTGAATCTGCTCTCTCTTCCCTTACTGGTTTGGTTACTTCCGCTGCCTCCACTGGCTGCTTTTGCATTGATCGTTCTATTCCTCAACCGTTCAAAACGGGCAAGTCATTGGACGGCACTTGCAGGGGCCGGGCTCTCCTTTATTGGAGCGATGGTCCTTTTTTTCAAAGCGGTGAGGATACCCGAACTGGCGGGAAACCCAATCGGGAGCACCATCAACTGGCTTCCGACTGGCGCGACCTGGCTGAAAATCGGCACTGTGGTTGACCCGCTAACTGCCATCATGCTCTTCTTTGTGGCGTGGACAGTGTTGATGATCTTTATATATAGCATCGGTTATCACAATTATGGACAGCCGGCGGGCAAAAATGATGTACCAGGACTGCCACCACATGGGGCAGAAATCAGCGACCACGGCCATTCTCGTCACGTTCCATCGGTTGAACCCATGTATTCCAGGTTTTTTGCGTTGATCAGCCTCTTTGCCTTTGCAATGTACCTGCTGGTGGTCAGTGACAACCTGCTGACACTGTATATTGGCTGGGAGATCATGGGGTTATGCTCGTACCTGCTCATTGGATTCTGGTATGCCAAGGATTCTGCCCGAAAAGCAGCGGTGAAGGCGTTCATCACCACCCGGATCGGGGATGTATTCATGCTGTTGGGAATCGCAGCCCTTTATTCGTTCACCGGAACCCTGAACTTTAGGGAGGTGTTTGGCAATCCTGCCACGATGCAAGCTCTCACTGAGACCCTATCTCCTGTTTTTGGACTTTCATGGGCAGGATTGATCGGGCTGTTGATATTTATCGGGACAATCGGAAAGTCAGCACAATTCCCGCTGCATGTTTGGCTCCCGGATGCGATGGAAGGACCAACCCCGGTTTCAGCGATGATCCATGCTGCTACTATGGTTTCAGCCGGCGTTTACTTATCCATCCGGTTTTTCCCATTAATTTCTGCCGGTTGGCACCCGGGTGAAGCACTAACCCCTGTTATGACCATTCTTGCAGTCATCGGCGCATTCACCGCGTTGTTTGCTGCCACGATCGCAGTCGCTCAGAATGATGTCAAACGGGTGCTGGCATACTCGACTATCTCTCAGTTAGGGTATATGATCGCTGCGCTGGGTATCGGAGCTTATGCGGCAGCGGCATTCCACTTATTCACCCATGCGTTTTTCAAGGCATTGCTCTTCCTGGGATCAGGTTCGGTGATCCATGGCATGGAACATGGAAGCCTACATTCCAGTGAGCATGTTGACGTGCAGGACATGCGTAATATGGGCGGATTAGCCAGAAAAATGCCAATCACGTTCTGGACCTTTGTCGCTGGCGCGCTGGCGCTTTCCGGTTTCCCGCTGGTAACAGCAGGCTTTTGGTCGAAGGATGAGATCCTGTCGGGTGCATTCAACTCAGCCAACCTAGCAGTCTTCATCACGCTGGCAGTTGCTGCGCTGTTGACTGCCGTTTATTCCGCCAGGCAGATTACGCTGGTCTTCCTCGGAAAACCGCGCACGGCATCGGCAGAAAACGCAGGTGAGAATAAACCGGTGATGACACTACCCCTTGTAGTTCTGGGTTTCTTTGCCATTGCTGCGGGTTGGATAGGGATTCCACACAACTTTCCAATAATAGGGAAATTGAGTACCGGATGGCTGCAGGAATTTCTCGGATCAATGCTGCAATTTGAGGCAGAAGTTGAAGGCCATTCATCGATTCCGCTGATGACCTCTCTTGTGGTGTCGTTAGGTGGTTTGCTAATTGGATGGCTTTTGTATCGAAGTGTAAAAAAGGCAGACCAGCCTGATCCATTGCAATGGGGATTGGGACCGGTATTTGGTCTACTGAGAAACAAGTACTGGATCGATGAGTTCTATCAACTGGTTTTTATCAAACCTGCCCTCTGGTTTGCGGAAAATGTTTCTTACCTGTTCCTCGATAAAAAGTTGATCGATGGAGTAATTCACGCCATTGGAAAAGCGGGATTGTGGTTTGGTAGTGTTCTGAGAAATGCATTTGATCTTCCGGTGATCAATGGTGCCGGAGATGGATTGGCGAAGGGGACAAAGACTTCGGGGCGGTTATTCAACCGATTACAAAATGGCAAAATTCAGCATTACATGGGACTGGCTGTGCTTTTCCTGGTGATCACCGGTATTATCGTGATCTATTATGCAGTGGCTTTTTAGTTAGGAACAAGATGAATTTTGATTCTATGATCCTTCCCTTGATCACTTTCCTGCCAGCAGCCGGCGGGTTGTTGATGCTAGCCCTGCCCAAGGCAAGGACATCCTTGCTTAAGTGGACTGCACTGACTATCAGTGTAATCCCACTGGCATTAACTGTATGGTTATGGTTTGCGTTTGACCGGAATTCTTCAGCGTTATTCCAGTTCCAGGTGATGCTGCCCTGGTTCGAAGCGATCCATTCGTCGCTGCATTTTGGAATTGACGGGATTTCGCTGGTGATGGTTCTCTTAACCACGATCCTTACTCCCCTGGCGATTCTTACCGCATTCAACATCAAAGAACATGTAAAAGCTTTCATGATCCTGTTCCTGGTGCTGGAGACAGGTATGCTGGGAGTGTTTGTCAGCCTGGACCTGCTGTTGTTCTTCGTTTTCTGGGAAATTGGACTGGTGCCGATGTATTTCCTGATCAACCAGTGGGGCGGGGAAAACCGGAATTACGCATCGCTGAAATTCATTTTATTTACCATGGGCGGATCACTGGGATTGCTGCTGGCAATCCAGTTAATTGGTGCATTGAGCGGTACCTTTGACCTGATCGGAATTCTGGAAACCTGGCAGGGACTGACAAGCGGGACCATCTTCGGGATGCCTGCGCAGGTGGTGAAAACCATCGCATTCTGGGCGTTCGTGATCGCATTTGCCGTGAAAGTACCGGTGTGGCCGTTCCATACCTGGCTGCCGGATGCGCATACGGAAGCACCCACCGCCGGATCGATGATCCTGGCCGGGGTATTGCTAAAACTGGGAGCGTATGGATTCCTGAGACTGGTATTGCCATTATTCCCTGATGAATCCCGGACATTTTCTCTCTGGCTAGCTGTGCTGGCGGTTGCGGCTATAGTTTTTGGCGCTCTGTCGGCAACAGGACAGAAGGATTTCAAACGCCTGGTTGCATATTCCTCCATTAACCACATGGGCTTCGTGGTGCTGGCAATCGCTGCCGCGGCAAACGTTGGCGGGACGACGGATGAGGCAATGAGGCAAAGCGCGACAATCGCAGTGAATGGTGCTGTGCTGCAGATGTTCAATCATGGCTTAACCGCTGCCGGGATGTTCTTCCTGGTAGGAGTACTCTATGACCGGACTCACACCCGCCTGCTGGAGAAATTCGGCGGTTTATTGGCTCTTCTCCCAGTTTACGGTTCCATACTCCTGTTCGTGTCGATGGCATCCCTGGGTCTTCCCGGTTTGAACGGATTTGTGTCTGAATTCATGATCGTACGGGGGACCTGGCCAATTCTGACGGCTTTCACGGCTATCAGCATAATTGGACTGTTGTTCACCGGAGTATATGTCTTGAAGGCAATAAAACTAGTTTTACACGGACCACTGAATGAACAATGGGCTGGGAAAGTTCATGAAATTTCAATAAGAGAAATCCTGGTGATAATACCGCTTATCCTGCTGATCCTTTCCATCGGGATATGGCCAACCTGGATCGTTGAAATCATCAACCACGGGGTAATGGCATGGATATGACAAACCTGAGGCAAATTCCGTGGCTTAGCCTGCTGGTGCTGCTTCCGCTGGTCACCGGGGTTGTGTTGTTGGCAATACCAAAAGGAAAGATAGGACTCATCCGGTGGTTGAGCCTTGCAGCAGCACTGGTGACTTTTGTTCTCTCGGTAGGTTTGTTCATTGGTTACGATGAAACAACCGCCGGATATCAGTTTATTGAAAAAATGGATTGGCTGCCTGCGCTGGGAATCTCGTATCACCTGGGTATTGATGGGATCAGCGCTGCGCTGGAATTGATGGCAGGAATCGTAGTTCTTGCAGGGGTACTGGTAACCTGGCATGTTTCAGACCGGGCGAAGGAGTATTTTTCCTTTCTGATGTTCCTGGCAGCCAGTGTGTTTGGGGTTTTTGCTTCTCTCGACCTATTTTTACTTTTCTTCTTCTTTGAATTGGCGGTATTCCCGAAGTATCTAATGATCGTTATGTGGGGTTCTCCGAAAACCAGGGAATATGGCGGCATGAAGTTGACCTTATATCTGTTCCTAGGATCAGTGCTGGCACTGGTAGGGGTGTTGGCAGTCTACTTCCAGTCTGGATTACTCACTTTCAATCTGCTGGAACTGGAACAGGCTGGTTTTGGAGTTGAATTTCAGAGACTCTGGATCGCGTTTATATTCATAGCATTCGGGATACTGCCAGGTTTGATCCCATTCCACCGCTGGCCTCCACATGGTCATGTGGCTGCCCCCACAGCAGTCTCAATGCTGCTGGCAGGGGTGGAGATGAAGGTAGGGGCATTTGCTGCTTTACGTGCAGGATTAATGTTGTTACCGGACGGGATGCGTTTTTGGGCACCTTTGGTGATCATCCTTGCGACGATCAATGTGGTTTATGGTGCGTTCATAGCTATGATCCAAAAAGACTTCAAGTATGTTATCGGTTTTTCATCCGTTTCGCATATGGGGCTGGTTTTCATCGGATTCGCCACACTCACACCTGAAGGGTTGACAGGGGCTGGGCTGCAGATGTTTTCTCACGGCATCATGACTGCACTCTTCTTTTCCATAGTCGGGATGGTCTATGATAGGACTCATACCCGCAATCTAGGAGAACTTGGGGGATTGTACCGATATATGCCGGTGGCCATGTTTGGATTTGTGATCGGGGGTTTGGTCTCGATGGGCATGCCCGGTTTTTCAGGGTTCATTGCCGAGATGCCGATCTATATCGGCGCGTGGAAGACATTTCCGGTAAGCGCTATCGTATCCGCAATTTCCATTGTGGTCACGGCCGCATACATCCTGCTGGTTGTGCGAAAGGTATTCTTTGGTGAAGTACCTGAAGCCTTAAAACCGGGGGTAAGCGATATTACGCTACGTGATAAGATCGTGGTGATCGCCCTATCCGGATTAATGATTGCGATTGGCCTTGTGCCCTCGATACTCACTCCCACGATCCAAGCCGGAGTGAACCATATTCTAGCTATTCTGGGAGGTGCATAATGGCAATCTTCCAGTCTGAAATCTTCCTGGCAATTCTGCCTGAACTGGGGCTGCTGGTATTAGCGGGTTTGCTGCTTACGCTCAGCCTGCTCAAGAATAACAGGGTCAACTGCTGCCTGGGTAAAGTTACAGCGATTGGCAGTATTCTTGTGGCGATATTGTCTTTGTTCCTTTCCAGACCCGGCAGTGAACCGATGCTTTTATGGGGAGGGATGCTCAGCTTTGATTCAGCTGGTTTTGTTTTCCGCATGCTCTTTTTGGTTGGGTTAGGATTGACCGCCATATTTGCAGAAACAGAAGAAGTTGTCCGCCGAAGACCGGAATTCTATGCCATGTTGACTTTTTCAGTAATCGGAATGTCTTTCATGGCATCAGCGGCAGACCTGATCATGCTATTCTTATCCATTGAGATCGCATCGATTCCTTTATATGTTCTCGCAGGGTCAAAGACCCGGAATGAAAGTTCAGTTGAAGCAGGAATCAAATACTTCTTATTTGGCAGCCTTGCTTCTGCGGTCATGGTCTTTGGTTTCAGCATCCTTTATGGGATGAGTGGAACAACCAAAATTGGTGAGATCTATTCCGCAATCAAAACCGCAGAGATCCCGCTGGCGGGATTGGTCGGGGCAGTACTTTTTATCCTGGCAGGATTCAGTTTCAAGATCAGTGCAGTACCCTTTCACTGGTGGGCACCTGATGTGTACGAAGGTGCGCCGACACCTGTGTCTGGATTCCTTTCTACAGCATCAAAAGCTGCTGGTTTCGTGATCATGCTTCGGTTAATGACCATCCTTTTTAGCGCCGAACATGCTTACATTTGGCAACTTCTCATGGCGGTGATTGCCGCTGCCAGTATGTTTGGCGGTAATCTTGCGGCTATAGCACAAAAAAACTTCAAACGGCTGCTGGCATATTCGTCCATTGCTCAAGCCGGGTATATGCTGGTTGGAGTCGCAGCAGGAACAGACCTAGGGTATACCGCAGTGGTGTATTACCTGATGACATATGTTTTCACAAACCTCGCATTATTTGCAATCATCGGTTGGGTTGAAAAGTCAGCTGGCCATTCGGAACTATCAGCATTTGCAGGCTTGCATAAAAAGAGCCCCATTACCGCTTTGGCAATCCTTATTGGGCTCCTCTCCCTGGGTGGGATTCCGCCATTTGGCGGTTTCTTTGCAAAACTGCTGGTATTTGGTGCTGCAGTTGAAAACAATCTGGTGTGGCTGGCAATTCTGGGTATCCTCAACTCGGTCATCAGTCTTTACTATTATCTGCGAGTCCTAAAAACCATGTATGTAGATGAGCCGGTTGGGGAAATATCTCTAAATCCACCATCTGCTGAATTCAGAGTTGCATTGGCGGTATCAATTATTGGGATCGTAGTCCTGGGAATAATTCTTTTACCCTGGTTTAATCTGGCCACATTTGCCGCGTCAGGCATTTAATCCGCTATGATATAATCTCAAATCATGCAGATACCAGAAAAGGATCCTTCAAACAAGAATGGAAATACCCGAAGCCTGGTAATTGCTGCTTTGGTGGGGCAGGTTGGTGTACTGACACTGGTAATCGTGCTGGCAGCGGTATTCGGAGGCTTAGCCCTCGACGCTAAATTCGATTCAAAACCCTGGTTCACAATTGGATTGTTGGTAGCGAGTATACCTGTATCAATCCTCTCGATGATCTACCTAGTGAAAAAAGTTGTGGCAAAAATCAAACCGCAAGCGACTGCTGGCAAGGAGGATGCCATTGGAAAAAACTCGTAAATGGCGCTGGGGAACAAAACGCTGGATCGTATTAGGTTTCATAATCCTGAGTGTTATCGGTGTTAACCTGATCAAACCAGTCCAGCCTCATATCCAGGTTGCTCCTGAAACAATCACAGAAACTTTGTTTACCTTACCGGTTATTGGTGATTTCAAAATCACGAACACCATGGTAGCCATGCTGCTTGGTGATATCGTAATCATCATCATCGCATTTCTTGTTAAAAGAGGGGTCAACAAGGATACACTAGCCCCCAAAGGTATTGCCGGTGCCTTTGAAATGCTGGTGGATTCACTGTATAACATGACCGAGTCCACTGCCGGCAAGTATGCTAAAAAAGTGTTTCCATGGTTTGCAACTATTATGATTATCGTGTTGTTTGCGAACCTGATTAAACTATTGCCAGGTTTCGAAACCATTGGATTTTTGCACCATGCCGAACACGGATACCAGGTGCAGGCTTTGGACGGCAACTGGTATACAGTGATTAATGAAAAAGCTGAAGGCGAAGGCTACATCGTAACCCCATTTGCTCGAGCCCTTTCGACCGACCTGAATTTCACTGCAGCACTAGCATTAATCGCCGTGTTGATGACGCAGGTTATTGGCGTGCAGGCACAGGGTTTCCGCTATTTTGGAAAATTCCTCAATTTCAGCACGATGTTTAAAAAACCTTTGCTGGGCTTTATGGATTTCATTGTTGGTTTACTTGAGACCATCTCGGAACTTGCAAAAGTATTATCGTTTGCCTTCCGGTTGTTCGGAAATATGTTCGCAGGAATGGTCTTGATGGCATTGGTAGGGGTCATGGTTCCGATATTTGTTCCCTCCATGATCATGATGTTTGAGTTGTTCATCGGCGTTATCCAGGCATTTGTGTTCGGGCTGCTGACCATGGTTTTCATGGCGCAAGCAACCCAAGGACATGGTGCGGAAGAAGAGCACGCCTAGATTATTATCAACCTTTACGAGGAGGCTGTGAATTATGTCTGGTGATATCGTTTTGGCAGCAAAGTTTATAGGTGCGGGACTTGCCATGATCGGTGCAGCGGGTGCAGGTGTGGGGATCGGATTAAGTGTCCAGGGAGCGCTGGAGGGTATGGCGCGAAACCCGGATACTTATGGCAATCTGTTTACAAATATGATCCTTGGCATTGCCTTCTCTGAAGCAATTGCCATTTATTGTCTGGTTATTGCATTCCTGATGCTGTTCGTTCTGTAATCCAGGCGGAAGGAGTTCACCTTGGAAAAACTAGGCTTAAATCTTGGTTTCCTGCTCGTCCAGATCATTAATTTTGCCATCATCATGGTGGTACTGATCGCTTGGGTGTATAAGCCCCTGATGAATATGCTGGCAAAACGACGGGAGAAAATTGAAAAGGGCTTGGAAGATGCCCAGGTTGCTGCAGACGCACGGGCGAATGCGGAAAAGGATGCAGAGGCATTATTGGCTGATGCGCAGGCGAAAGCCGCCCAGATGATCCGCGAAGCTACTGAGAAGGCTGAAGCAGCCAACCGGGATGTACGCGCAACAGCGGAAGCGGAAATGGCTAATCTACGGAAAGCCGGACTATCTGAGATCGATACCGAGAAAGAACGTGCATTGAATGAACTGCGGGTGCATGTTTCTGCCCTGGCGATCGCTGCTGCACAAAAGATCATTGGTGAAACGCTGGATGAGAAACGTCAGCATGCCCTGGTTAATGAATTTTTCTCCGGGGTGAAATCCGGCAAGGTGACTGTGCTGGAAGGCGTAGAACTTAACGGGACTGAAGCAGAAGTGACCAGTGCGTTACCCCTCACTGATGCGGAAAAGAAGACTGTTAACGACGATGTTATGAAAAAACTTGGATCAAAGGCATCCTTAAGTTTCAGGGTTGATCCGACCATATTGGGTGGTTTAATCTTGCGGGTTGGTGATAAAGTGATTGACGGTTCAGTAGTTAACCAGGTACAGAGTTTACGCGAGTCTTTGAGATAATTTACATTCGAGGGGTCTGCAGTATTTACCTGCAGACCCTTACTATTTAATATGAAACCATTTACCAAGTCTCTTCTAGAACTTATCGAAGATTTGCCATTAACTAAAGATGTTAACGGGGGAATTGCTACGATCCGAATTTCTGGCATTGCTTTTGATTCAAGGGAAGTAGAGCCTGGATATCTATTTGTAGCTTTTCCTGGTATCAACACTGACGGACATGATTACATTGACAAAGCTATTGAAAATGGAGCAATTGCGGTAGTCGGGTCGCAAAGCCAGGTTAATTGTTCTGTACCTTACATCAGAGTCGATGACACAAGGGAAGCCATTGCTTACCTCGCCGCTTCATTTTTTGATCATCCTGCCCGCAAACTAACAGTAATTGGAGTAACGGGAACGGATGGCAAAACAACCACCTCCAACCTGATCTATGAAATCCTCAAGGCTGCCGGAATCAAGACAGGATTGATCACGACGGTTAATGCCCGAATTGGTGATGAAATCGTAGACACCGGGTTTCATGTCACTACCCCTGAAGCGACAGAAATCCAGCAATACCTTGCACGGATGGTGGAGGCAGGATTAACCCACGTTGTACTTGAAACCACATCACATGGGCTTGCTCAGCACAGGGTGGATGGATGTGAATATGATATTGCTGTTGTTACCAATATCACACATGAACACCTGGATTTCCATGGATCCTATGAAGGTTACCTAAGGGCTAAAGCGCGGCTTATTGAAATGTTATCCACTACCGCCGAAAAAAAACAGGGTAACATCCGGTTAGCGGTGATTAATGCTGACGACCGCTCTTTTGGACCTCTCAGCAAATTGATCGAGACCAATGCTGTCTCTTATAGCCTCAAGGGTAAAGGAGATCTGAATGCTATTGAGATCAAACACTCACCACACGGGATTGAGTTTATTGCTGAAATGGAGAATGAACGGCAGGAGATACGATGTAATATTCCGGGTTCGTTCAATGTCTCCAATTGTCTTGCTGCCTATGCTGCATCAGTGAAAGGATTGGGAATTGCGCCTGAAACAGCGGCAAAGGGAATCAACGCATTGCAAGGTGTACCAGGACGGATGGAGGTTATTAACCTCGGGCAAAACTTTACCGCGATCGTAGATTTTGCCCATACACCGAATGCGCTAAAAGTTGCCATCGAAACCGCTCGCGAAATGACGCAGGGAAAAGTGATCACGGTGTTTGGCTCAGCTGGATTGCGAGACCGGGAGAAACGAAAATTAATGGCAGATGTTTCGGTACGGCTGGCGGATTATTCGGTACTGACTGCAGAAGATCCGCGCACCGAATCACTCGATGACATCCTGGCGGAAATGGCAGAAGCGGCTACCCGTGCAGGAGGGATCGAGGGCGTAGACTTTTTCCGCGTGCCTGACCGGGGAAATGCGATCCGTAAGGGACTAGCATTGGCAAAGCCGGGCGATCTGGTGATTTCCTGCGGTAAAGGGCACGAACAAAGTATGTGTTTCGGCACGGTGGAATATGCATGGGATGATCGGACTGCCATGCGAGCAGCTTTGGGGGAGTTGATGAAAAAAAAGGGTCCGGAAATGCCAGTGTTGCCAACAACTCAAAAGTAAAGACCCCGGGAAACCGGGGTCTTTGATAATTATTCTATTGGTGATTGGAATTTGAGTTCCGGTCGCCGCCATAATTATTCCTGGGACGGCGGTCTCCACCAGAACGTTGGTCACGACTTCCACCACGGCGATCTCCACCGCCTGAGCGAGGCCGGCTGCCACCACCACGTCCGCCCTTATCATGCTCCAGGGCTTCCTCAGGGGTCCAGCCTTCAAGCACTGCCTGGCGGGAAAGGCGAATCTTGCCATTCTCGTCGATTGCGGTGACCATCACGGTGAGTTCATCACCCATTTTGGCTACATCTTCCACTTTTTCAACGCGAACCGAATCCAGTTGGGAAATATGGACCATACCGTCAATACCTGGAAGGATTTGCACAAAAGCGCCAAAATCGGCAACCCGGACAACTTTGCCTGTGTAGATCTGACCGACCTTTGCAGACTCAGTGAGTGAAGCAATCCGTTCGCGGACTATGGCTTCGTTCTTGCCATCGGTGGCTGCAATGTAAACAGTACCATCGTCATCGATATCGATCTTGGTATTGGTTTCTTCCTGCAGGGCGCGGATCATCTTGCCGCCAGGTCCGATAATGGCACCGATCTTTTCAACAGGAACCTTCATGGTCGAGATGCGGGGAACGAAGGAGCGAAGTTCCGGTCTGGGAACAGGGATAACATCGAGCATCAAATCAAGAATGGCAAGGCGGGCATCGTGTGCCTGTTTGAGCGCCTGGCGCATGATCTCAGCGGTGATGCCTTTGATCTTGATATCCATCTGAAGAGCGGTGATTCCCCGGTTAGTACCGGCAACTTTAAAATCCATGTCGCCCAGGTGATCTTCGGCGCCCTGAATATCGGTGAGAACAACGTATTTATCACCTTCTTTGATGAGACCCATAGCCACACCGGCTACAGGGGCTTTGATGGGGACACCAGTATCCATAAGAGCCAAGGTTGAGCCGCAGACTGAGGCCATCGAGGAGGAACCATTGGATGCAAGAACCTCACTGACGAGACGCAGGGTATAGGGGAATTCAGATTCATCCGGAATTACCGGGAGAAGCGCGCGTTCAGCCAGGGCACCATGCCCGATCTCGCGGCGGGATTGACCACCCAACCGTTTAACTTCACCGGTGGAATAGGGCGGGAAGTTATAGTGGTGCATATAGCGCTTGGAGTCGTTCGGAGAGAGGGTGTCGATCTCCTGAGCTTCCTTGGGTGTTCCAAGAGTGGCGAGGGTGATCACCTGGGTTTCACCGCGGGTGAAAAGGCCAGATCCATGAGCACGCGGGCTGATGCCGACTTCGCACCAGATCGGGCGGATCTGGGTCAGGTCACGGCCATCGGGGCGTTTGTGTTGATCCAGGATGCGAGAGCGGACGACGCGTTTGAGAACCTCTTCAAAGGACTCTTTGTATTTTGCGATGGTATCAAGGTCTTCAGGGTCGGTGTATTCAACGACTACTGATTCCCGTAAAGCGTCCAGTGAATCCTGCAGTTCGTGCTTGGTATGGGGAGCTTCAAGGGCATCGTTAATATCCGCAGCTGCGCGGTTATATACTTTTTCAACGAGTGTCTCATCCAGTTCAAATAAGGTCACTTCGCGTTTGGCTTTGCCGATTTCTTTCGCCATTTGGACCTGTGTTTCGCAAATCGGTTGGATCGCCTGGTGGCCAAAAAGAAGGGCTGCTACCATGCTCTCTTCATCGATTTCGTTAGAGCCGGATTCAACCATAAGGATGGCATCGGTAGTACCAGCAATGCGCAGATCAAGATCAGATTCCTCGATCTGAACATGGGTGGGGTTGAGGATGAACTCTCCATTGATGCGACCTACCCGGACTGCACCAACGGGTCCGCCCCAGGGAATATCCGAGATCATCAATGCGGCTGAAGCAGCGTTAATTGCCAGCACATCCAGAGGATTCTCAAGGTCAGCGGAAAGGGAAAACATGATGACCTGAACTTCGTTGCGGATCGCCTGATTGAATAGGGGGCGCAGGGGACGGTCAGTGAGGCGCGAGATGAGTATGGCGTCGGTGCCCGGGCGGCCTTCGCGGCGGAAGAATGATCCTGGGATGCGCCCGCCGGCGTACATTTTTTCTTCATACTCAACAGTGAGCGGGAAGAAATCCTGTCCCATCCTGGGTTCGTTACCCATGGTGGCAGCAGCGAAAACAACGGTTTCGCCAAACTGGACAGTGACTGCACCGCCAGCCTGGGCGGCGAGTTTGCCGGTTTCGAACGTCAAAGGACGTCCACCTACTGTGGTGATAAATTTCTTGCTTTCTGGTTTCATAAATTACTCCTATGTAATTTTCCGCCTGGTCAGGAACTGAAAAAAGCCGGGGACCAAAAGGTCCTCACCATTTTTCAATACCCAACCGGCGGCTAAGTTCCGTCATGGAGACATTTTAAAACGAGTAGATGGTCAGTTTCACTCCATCTACTCGTTTTTGTTTGCCTTACCGGGTGCGGATGTTCAACTTTTCGGTGATGGCTGTAAAGCGGGGAAAATCAGTTCGCCGCAAATATGCCAGCAGCCGTCGTCGCTGCCCAACCAATTTGAGAAGACCGCGGCGGGAAGATTGATCCTTCTTGTTGCTGCGGAGATGCTCGGTCAACTGCTTGATACGGGTGGTGAGCAGAGCAATCTGCACATCTGCGGAACCGGTATCCGTATCGTGAATATGGTACTCAGCGATCAATTTCTGTTTCTCTTCAATTGTTAAAGCCATGACAATTTCTCCTATCGATTATTTAACGTCTCCTTGCCCGCAGGGACCCCACAGGCAGGTCTAGTCATTGGTGGAATTATACCAGAGGTTAGGGGAGGTGAGAAGATTTTCAGGATTCGGCGTTTTGAAGGCTCCGAAGATATGAACGAAGGGATTCCTGACCTTCCGATGAGTATTGTTCCAAATTCCTCCGGATCATGCGGACGAGCGAGGGGGATTTTGAAACACTTAACGTTTGCTTGATGAAATAAATTGTCTCGTTTTCAGATTTCTTAGCTAATTTTTCCAGAATCGTTTCTAAATAGGGGAGAATCACCGGATTGGATTCCTGGAGAAGAGGCTGCAGGTATTTGAAAATCAAGGGTAAATTGCTCAATTTTGCATCATCGATCATCGAGGAGAGACCGTGAACAGCAACCAACCTGTCCTTTGGATCTTTCGATTCCAGCCAGGTTTTCAGCAGTTTCAGCCAGATTTCGGGGGCTTCGATACGAATTCGGCGGGTTCCCAGATTAAAGATCCAAACCAGGTCATCAAGCGCCTCAGAGGCAGTCGCCCAATCTGCAATACGCCGGGTTACTTCATCGAAAAAATCTGGCGGAAATGCTCCCAATAAGGCGGCGGCCAGCTGACGAGGTTCATACAGGGGTTTTTTCGCCAGAAGATCGATCAGTTCGAGAATCTGACGGGGTTTTTCTTTGATACGTCCAATGAATGCAGTTTCCAGTTCCCGATTCATCAAAGGAGGAGTTCGATATGCAGGATAGTTGCCGGCTTTAACCGAGAAAGAGCCGGACTTGAAAGTGAGGTCGGAATAAGATTCATAGAATCGGGTCAATTCCTGCGCTAAACTGACAGGGGTATCCACCAATTCGGTGAGTATCTGGATCCTTGCCCGGAGACGGGATATCTCAATTGCCGGCATGTTAATCAGTAGGCTTTTGCGAAATGCACCTTTTCAACTGCTTCTTTACCGCAGACGATGCATTTTCCTTTTCCACCGGGTTGATCCATTGGGATACAGCGAGTTGTGGCTTTTGTATCTTCCTTTACTTTGGTTTCGCAGGCGGAATCTCCACACCACCAGGAATATGCCCAGCCTTCTTCAACAATCGTTTTCAAATCTTCATAATCTTTAGGTTCAAAAATGTGAGCGTCACGAAAATCGCGAGCCCGATTGAAAAGGGATGATTGGATATCAGCCAGCAGGTTATTCACATCAGTAGAAATCTGCTCTAATGATAGGAAGGATTTACCATCCCGACCGGGAATATCCCGCCGGGCAGCCATCACAGAATTCTTCTCCACATCCTTGGGACCAATTTCGAGGCGTAAAGGAACCCCGCGCATCTCCCAATCATTGAATTTGAAACCAGGCGTGACTTCACTACGATCATCGATTTTAATTCTCAGATCGGATAACGCTGATTTCACCGTCTCCACCATCGGCATTACTTTGGACCGTTCCTCATCATTTTTGTAAATCGGGACGATGACAACCTGGATCGGCGCGAGTTTTGGCGGCAAAACAAGACCCTGGTCATCGCCATGAGTCATGATGATTGCCCCGATAAAACGGGTTGAAACCCCCCAGGAGGTGGTCCAGCAGTACTGCAGGTTATTGTTCTCGTCTGAGAACTGGATATTGAAGGCTTTGGCGAAATTCTGACCCAAAAGGTGGGATGTTCCAGCCTGGAGTGCTTTGGTGTCGCCCATCATCGCCTCGATCGAGTACGAGTGGACGGCGCCAGCAAATTTTTCAGTAAGGCTTTTTCGTCCCGGGATCACCGGAACGGCGGCATCATCAATGGCAAAACGAGTGTAGGTATCCAGCATCCGCAATGTTTCTTCCTCAGCTTCCCTGCGGGTTGCATGTGCGGTGTGACCTTCCTGCCAGTAAAACTCGAGGGTGCGCAGAAACAGGCGGGTGCGCATTTCCCAGCGGACAACATTTCCCCACTGGTTGATCAATACGGGAAGATCGCGGTAACTTTTGATCCATTTGGAATACATATATCCAATGATCGTTTCGGAAGTGGGACGGACCACAAGCGGTTCTTCCAGTTTTTCTCCACCTCCAATCGTCACCACGGCAAGCTCCGGTGAAAACCCCTCTACATGTTCCTTCTCTTTTTCGAGGAAAGACATGGGGATGAAAAGCGGGAATGCCGCATTGACATGCCCGGTAGCTTTAAAACGTTTATCCAGAGATTGTTGAATATTCTCCCACAATGCCCATCCATGAGGCCTGACGACCATACAGCCACGGACGGGAGCGTAATCGGCCAGCTCTGCTCGCTGAATGACCTGGTTGTACCATTCGGAGAAATTTTCTTTGCGGGTGGTGAGTTTTTCAGTGTTCATATGTTTTTCCTAACCTAATTGAGGATTTATCCAATTTACTTGGGTTATTGATTCCATTTACGCTTGTAATTCTTTTCCAGTTTCTCAAGGATAGCTTTCTCAAGGTCGATGTTTGTAATGCTTGAAAGTTGCAGCAGGTATAACGCCACATCTGCCAGCTCGGATGCCAGATCTTCCTTATTTACAGTTAGCTCATTCCATTGATAATGCTCCAAAACCTCATTTGCTTCTAGGGACAATGAAATAGCCAGATTGCGGGGGGTTTGCGGTTTAGGGCTGGAGGGAGAATACCACCCCTTGGATGTGACAAAGTCGTTCATTTTTTCGGTTAACTGGCTGATATCCATATTTCCTCATTCACTCACTAAGGGCGCGCAAGGCTACCTGCGCAGACACCACCTGTTCAGGATGCCAGCCCTCTTCCGTGCACATTTTCTGCAGGTGATCAACGACAACCTTTTTGCTGGCGGCATCAAGGGCAGCGTAAGCCAGGCGTATCTGTGACGGGTCACGAGATAGCAAACTGTCCCAGGTGGTTTCGATGAAACTTGAATCTGACATGTATTTAACCTTACCAAAACAGTTAAATGCCGTCAACCAATTTTCGAGGTAATAAAAAGCCGGACGGGTGTTCCCGTCCAGCCTTTTTTATGTGCAAAGAGAGATTATTCTTCTTTCTTTGCTTCCAGTTCCTTGGCACGGGCATCAATAATTCCCTGGGCGATGTGGGCAGGAACCACTTCAGTGTGATCAAATTCCATCGTAAAGAGCCCGCGACCACCAGTGATTGAACGAAGTGTGGTGGTATAACGGAGCATTTCAGCCATGGGAACGGTGGCAGTTACAACTGAATGTCCGTGTTCGGTCTCCATTCCCTGGATACGCGCGCGCCGGGTATTCAGGTCACCCATCACGTCGCCCATGTTGGCTTCAGGGACGGTAATCCGAACCATCATGATCGGTTCACGCAGGACCGGATTGGCTTCTTTTACTGCTTGTCTGAAGGCTTCACGACCAGCGACCTCGAAGGCGATAGGCTTGGAATCAACCGGATGTTCCTTGCCATCAAAGACGGAAACGGTTACTCCACTGACTGGATAACCTGCAATGACACCCTCTTTCATAACGCTCTGAATGCCTTTTTGGATTGAGGAGGCATATGACTGGGAAACTGCGCCGCCAAAAACATCCCAGGTGAAATCGAAGTCTTTATCAGTGATAGGTGCAACTTTGAGGTGAACCTCACCAAATTGACCAGAACCACCAGTCTGCTTCTTATGGCGATGCATGGCAGAGGCGGATTTGGTAATGGTTTCCTGATATGATACTTTCGGTTCTGTCACTTCAATGCCAACCTGGAATTTGGATTCAGCACGGCGGATGGCAACATCGATATGTTGATCTCCCATACCCTGGAGAATGGTCTGCAAAGTGGTGCTGTCATTGAACCAGGTGAGGGTCATATCCTCTTCGCAAAGCTTGTGAAGCACAGAGGAAATTTTAGTAGAATCTGCCTGCGTCTTGGGGAACAGCGCAACCCGGTATAACGCGTGCGGATACTGTGGAATGGGTAGTGTCAACGGGTGTGCTTTGTCGCACAAGGTATTGGAAGTTGAAGTTTCGGTCAACTTTGGCACAACACAAATATCTCCGGCGTGGACAACTTTAACCACATATGAATCTTTGCCGCGCGGGATATTAACCGTACCGAGTCTTTCTTCGTGTTCTTTGGAGATATTCCAAAGGCGTGAATCGGGAGTGACCATTCCGGAGTATACCCGGAAGAAAGTTTGCTTGCCGACAAAGGGATCTGCTGTTGTTTTCCAGACATAAATTGCCAAAGGACCATCATCTTTTGCTGTAAGGGTCTCATCACCGGCTTTTCCCTTAGCTATTACTGCGGGTGCTTCAAGCGGGGAGGGAAGCAGGTCGATGATCGCATCCAATAGTTTTAATGAACCGGTACCAGTTGAGCCGGCAGCAACCAAAACCGGAGCATAGGCACAGGATAGAATAACATTCTTAAGACCTTTTATGACTTCTTCGTCGGATAAGGTGCCGGAATCAAAGTATTTCTGTAGAAGGGCATCATCGCCTTCAGCAGCGGCCTCAACCAGTTTTGTGCGAGCTTCTTCAGCTGCACCTTTCAATTCAGCGGGGATTTCGACGGCTGTTTTGCCATCACCCTTGTATGCTTTCATGGTCAGTAAATCAATTACACCCTGGAAAGCTGCTTTTTCACCCCAGGGGAGTTGGATTGGAATAAGACGGGTCTCATGTCCAGCAAATTCCTGCACCGAAGCCAGTGATTTTGCGAAGTCAGCATTGTCGCGATCCATTTTGTCAATAACGAGGAAACGGGGAAGTTTGAAATTTCCGGCATATTGCCATGCCAGTTCAGTTCCGACTTCCAATCCATTGACAGCATCCACTAGTATGAGCGCGCTATCTGCAACGCGCATGGAAGAGATCACTTCTCCCAGGAAATCGGTATATCCTGGAGTATCCAGGAGGTTAATCTTGTGTTCACGGTATTCCACCGGGATCACTGATGTGTACAAGGAGATTGTGCGGCGAATTTCTTCATCGTCAAAGTCAGAAGCCGTTGTTCCATCCTCAATTTTTCCCATACGGGTGGTGGCACCGGAAAAATGCAGAATTGCCTCACAGAGAATTGTCTTGCCAGCGCCTGAGTGGGATGCCAGAACAACGTTTCGAATTTTATCGGTCGAATACTCTTTCATGAACGGAAACCCTTCTCTATTCTTGAGATGATTACAACCTTATTATTTTAAGTGACAATGTCATTATTGTCAAAGAAAACCACTTCTTAAAGAAAAGACGGGCGGCAAATGGGAACAATAGGTTCGGTTTTTTCGTTGTATGATTAGTCGAGTGGACAAATTGAATACAAAACGATTTGTTTTGCTGATAATCCTGTTTTTGCTGACATCGGCTTTAGTTTCCGTGAGGAGATTAAATGCATGGCGTTGGAATGGTACTACTTTTATTCAGCAGCCAATCCGCAACGTCACCTCAGCTGTATCGCCTATTGAATTGAAAGTCGCGAAAAAAAACCATGATTGTCCTGAATTCTACGAAAACAGTCTGACGATAACCCGCCGCGAAAAATTTTTGGAGAGGTATCAATGGCAAAGTCCTGAGGATTGGAGAGTTCAGGAAGTTCTTTACTCTGACCTTAATAGAGATGGCGTTCAAGAATTCTTGCTCCTGGTTTGGCGTCCTTTTCAATCCTGGCCAATCGACAAGTTCCTGCCACTTGGAGGGCGGATATCCAACCACCAAGATAAAAATGGGATGAGTTGTCATGTCATTCTGATCGGGTGGGATGGTCAAGAATACCGAGAACTCTGGGCAGGGTCTGCACTGGCAGCACCTATATCGAATGTTACGATTGCGGATATTGATGGTGATCAATATATGGAACTTCTGGCAATAGAGAATGATTACGATGAATTTAGCGGGGGAAACCTGGTAGTCTGGAAATGGCAGGGATTTGGTTTTTCCTTACTAGACCGGATTGAGGGCAGGTTTAATGAATTTTCTGTAATTGAGGCAGGTACTGATCTGGTAATATTCACGGATTGACAGGAGGAGACAAATGCTCGCAAAAAAATGGAAATGGGTTTCGCTGGTGCTTCTGGTTTCGCTGGTTCTATCTGCCTGCAATTTATCCAATCAACTGATAAGGAGACATGAACCCACACCTACAGGTGAACCAACCATTGAAACACAGGTTGTAAAACCGACGTTGCAGATCGAGGAGGTGGCGGGAATTGAAAACGAAGCTTTCGCCCAGTATTCACAGGTCTCTTATTCTATTCCAGAGGTTTATACAGGAGGCTACTCACTTCCACTTGAAACTTCCAGTTTTTCCGGATTAGAAGAAGTTACCCTATCTGATAATCAAGTAAATGCGCTGCTGGATAATGGATTCGTGGTCGTTCCTCCATCAGAAGATCCAAACAGGATGTTCATGGAGTTTTACCAGGCGTATGAATCCTATCGTTACTCATCGATACCCGTTTTTGTCACAACTGATGCAGTCTACCATGTATACCACCTGGTATTTGACAAGATGCTGCGGGATCTGGAAACAAAGGCTTTTATACCGATACTGCATGAATTAACTGCTGCCATGGTCGAAGCCAGCGAATCACAATATTCTGAACTCAAAGGGACAGAGCTTGAAGAATTGGCTGGACGAAACCTGGCGTATTTTGCTGTCGCTTCCAACTTATTGGGGACGAAGGTTCAACTGCCTAATGAGGTTCAGCAATTGGTCAATGAAGAACTTGCGCTCATTGAAGGACACGCACTAACAGTTCAATCTCCGATCTGGTATATGGGGGAGGAAAACTCTGATGACATCCTCATCGAAGATTACAGCCAGTACACGCCGCGGGGACACTACACGCGTTCTGAGGAATATAAAAAATATTTCAAAACGATGATGTGGTATGGAAGAATGACTTTCCGATTAAAAATGGCTGATGAAACAAAACGAGCTCTTTTGATGATCCAAGCGATGCACTCAGCGAAAACCACATCGGGGAGGTCGGCATTAGAACTCTGGTCGCTCATCTATGACCCCACAGTATTCATCGTTGGTAAGGCAGATGACCTGTCATTCAAAGAATACGGGATCATTTCTGACCAGGTCTATGGAACCTCACCTGTGCTGACAAGTTTTGCTGATGATACCCTCCTGGCAGCATTCACTGAGATGGCCAAGAAATTACCACCCCCTCAAATCAATTCGATGTGGGTGTGGATATGGCAGGATCGCGAGGAAGCCACACAGGGATTCCGCTTTATGGGGCAGCGTTTCACTCTGGATGCTTATGTTTTCGGGCAGTTAATATTCCGGAAGGTCGGGACACTTGAAGAGCCACGCGATCTACCGAAGGGATTGGATATTCTAGCTGCGATGGGTTCAGAGGAAGCTTACAGATTACTGGATGAAATGGGTGAAACAAAGTATGTAAATTATGACTCTCAAATGACAAAGGTTCAGGATGAAGTGAGCGCATTGGAAATGGATTCGTGGACGCAAAACCTGTACTGGTCATGGTTGTATGCCCTTCAGCCGCTGTTCGAAGTGAAAGGGCAACAATACCCGGCATTTATGCAGACCCAGGCATGGCTACACAAGGATATGCAAACGGCACTCTCTTCGTGGACTGAGCTAAAGCATGACACCATCCTTTATGCCAAGCAGGTGATGGCTGAAATGGGTGGTGGACCGGATAATGAGCCACCACGCGGTTATGTTGAACCGAACCCAGAGGCATATGCGCGATTGCTTGCTTTATCTGAGATGACCAGGGAAGGTTTGGATAGTCGAGGACTGCTGGATGATGTGACCCGGGGTAACCTGGATAACCTGATCGAGTATTTGCAGTTCCTGCTGAATATCTCACAAAAAGAACTGAATGGTCAGTCAATGACAGATGAAGAATACTGGCGGATCAGTTATTTCGGAGGCTGGCTTGAAGCCATGACGATTGCAGCCGCGGATTATCCTGATTCAAATGGCATTCCAGGATACCTTGAAGATCAAAAATCTGCCCTGGTGGCTGATGTGGCAACGGGGATGGGAAGGGTATTGGAAGAAGGAGTGGGGTATCCTACCTTGATCTACGTGGTTTCTCCTGAAGCTCCGTATCACCTGACCGTTGGAGCAGTCTATACCTATTATGAATTCCCGATGCCAGTTGACCAGCGGCTAACCGACGAAGCATGGCGGGAAATGCTGGAAGGCGGGAATACCCCGGATGCACCGGAATGGACTTCCTCCTTCATTATAGAATAAAGACTCAGATCTCTATCTATACAGGAGCGCTTATACTGGCGCTCCTGTTCCTTTCAGGTTGTGAAAGACCAGACACTTACTCCATTGTGTTTGGGGGAGACATAATGCTGGCAAGAGGAGGGGTGCCACTGGTTCCGGAATGGCAGAGGATTGATCTTTCAGTACCCCCAAATCTTGAGTTTGGTTCCAAACAATCATATTACATGGCTGCGCTTGAATCCCCGATAACCGCGGAGATAGAAACTTTGACTGCAGTTGTGGGTGATGAAATGAACTTGTGTTCTGAGAGCAGCGAGACCTCAATTTTACAGAAAGCCGGATTTAACCTCTTAACCATCAGC
>ERZ1649853.213-NODE-213-length-25292-cov-5.743195_pt1 | contig 25292 bp, 25 predicted proteins | sample MGYA00575353_ERZ1649853 | MGnify/ENA primary metagenome ERZ1649853 (study PRJEB40853, sample SAMN11349654) | freshwater sediment metagenome | isolation source: river sediment | host: Sediment | place: India: Okhla Barrage, New Delhi | collected 2017-02-21 ...
AATGGTCTGGGAGGGTTCTAACGCTATTTCTGCTATTCGTCAAACAATGGGGTCAACAAACCCTGTTGAGGCCGCCCCTGGAACAATCCGTCATGATTTTGCACTTCTAACCAGCAGGAATCTTACACACGCATCGGATTCTCCTGAAACAGCGAAAAATGAAATAAACCTATGGTTTACTGATAAAGAATTACATACATGGATACGCGAAAACGAAAATTGGTTTTCAGGTAAAAATTAGCAATCAACTTACCAAATGCCTTCCCAATCGGAAGGCAAAATTTTCGATGTTATACTTTTTCATATTAATTAATTGAGGAGTTGTTAATGCGTATTTACATAACCGGGATCAGCGGCTTCTTGAGTATAAATCTTGTAAGGCATTTACTTGCAAATGGCTTTACAGACATTTCTGGTATAGACCTGGTCAATTTCGATTATCCTGAACGGAACAAGATTGATTTTCTTCAGGGTGATATTCGCAACAAAGCTGATTTAGTCAAATCCATGAAAGGTGCAGATATCATTATTCACACAGCTGCTGCGCTCCCACTATATTCACCAGAAGATATCTACACGACAGATATTATTGGAACCAGAAATGTATTGGAACAGGCAATCGACTATCGAGCAAAACGTTTTATTCATATCTCCTCAACAGCAGTTTATGGAGTCCCTGATCATCACCCCTTATTTGAGACCGATAAAGTTCAGGGTGTTGGACCATATGGTGAGGCAAAAGTAGAAGCTGAAGAAATCTGTTTAGAGTTCCGTGATAAAGGCTTATGCATCCCTATCCTTAGACCCAAATCGTTTGTTGGCCCTGAAAGGCTTGGTGTATTTGCCATCTTCTATGAATGGGCAAGTGAAGGCAAGAACTTTCCTATGATTGGTTCAGGTAAGAATCGCTATCAATTACTGGATGTAGAAGATCTTTGCAACGCAATATTATCCTGTATCAAATTGCCTTTCGAAAAGGTAAATTCAACTTTCAATATTGGTGCCGAAGAATACACAACTATGAAAGAAGATTACCAGGCTGTGCTGGATAAAGCTGGTTTTGGTAAAAGGATTGTGCCATTTCCTGCTAAACCTGTAGTAGCAATTCTAAAGGTTTTGGAATTTTTAAAACTTTCACCGCTATATCCTTGGATATACGAAACCGCTTCAAAAGATTCTTTTGTTTCAATTGACAAGGCGAAAAATGATCTTGGATATGCACCGAAATACTCAAATCAGCAAGCCATGATACGCAATTATGAATGGTATCTCGCAAATAAAGGAAATTTTACTGGCGGTTCCGGAGTCACCCATCGGCTCCCCTGGAAGCAAAAAGCCTTAAAATTTGTTAAAATGTTTTTTTGATATTGCCTTGACGGTCAAAATTGGATATGGTAAACTTTATCGAGTTCGGGGGCGTGGTGTAGCGGCTAACATGCGGCCCTGTCAAGGCCGAGATCGCGGGTTCGAACCCCGTCGCTCCCGCCATAAAAAAAGAAACCTCTCTGATGAGAGGTTTCTTTTTTTATATTCTTACTCCGTGTAAATCAGTAAAAAGCTGCTTAAGCCTTTCGACCTCAGATTTACGTTCATTTTCTGTCCAGTTCAATTCTTGCTGCATAATTTGGGAAAAATCATCTATCGTTTTGTTTGTTACTTTTCCCAGCCAACCGATTGTTGACCGGCGTAGAAATATATCATCCAGGTGAACTGGTTTCTCAAATTGAATTAAATATTTCGTTTCTGCATCTGTCCAATTATCAGTGGATGTAAAGATTTTGCCGTCCTTATCTTTTACAAAATTTGCAATTTCCTTGGCTTTAGTTCCGTACCTTTCTAGAAGCGTTGAACAATATGATCCCGATAGTCCTGTATCCTTTTGTAATTCAAGAATGTATTCTTCTTTGCTTATTGGAAAATCTTTCCCACCTCGTATTGGTAAATTAGCAGTCGATCCAACTCGATCTTTACCCAAGAGACGTAAGACTTCGTTCGTCGCTTGCTCAGAAAAAGCTCTGTAACTAGTCCATTTTCCACCAACCATGCTAATGATTTTGATCCCATTAATCTGACGAATTTTCAAACTGTGATCCCGGGTGATTTGACCGGTCGTCTTGGCTTTCATATATTCCAGTGGGCGTACTCCTGAAAAGCGAAAAACAATCTGGTCTTCTGTAACCGGAATTGTTGGAAATACCCTTTTGACCATGTCAAGGAAATATCGTTCCTCACCATCGGTACATCTTGCGCTATCGTAATTTTCAATAGGAAGATCTGATGTGCCCACAATAACGCGGTCAAAATAAGGAAGAAGAAGTACAATTCGGCCATCTTTATTCTCAAAGAAAAATTCGCTTTTCCCTACAGCCTCACGTAATTCAGGGTTTTTTATGACAAGATGAGATCCCTTTGTACCCCCTATCATTTTTTCCTTGATACCAATATTCTCATTAACTGAATCCACCCAGGGACCAGCCGCGTTAATTATAATCTTTGGATGCACGTTTATTGACTTGCCAGTTGTTTTATCTTTTAAACCCGCAATACCGTTTTCAAACGAATCAAAAGTGACGTAATTTAATGCTTTCGCATTATTCCCCTCATCTTCACCGTCGAGGATAATTTCGACAGTCATCCGTTCAGGAGATAGCAATTGACCGTCAAAATATAATGCTGCATATTTAATATCTTTATTTAGATAGGGGTACTTGCTTAATGCTTTTATCTTATCAAAGAATCTATGCTTTGGAACTGTTTTTTGTTTCCGTGTGAAAGAATCATAAAATATCAACCCGATCTTTATTACTAAAGCCCCTCTTTCTGATGGACGATCAAGCAGATTAAGAAATTTTAGTGGTGCATTTAGTAGGCCGGAAAAGATTTTAAATATGGGAATTACAGTCGGTAATGGTTGAACAAGATGAGGAGCATTTTCGATCATTCTGTTTCTTTCTGTCACTGCTTCCCGAACTAACCGGAATTCACCATTCTCGAGATATCGTATTCCGCCATGAGCCATATGGGATGAAGTAGCAGAGGTTCCTGAGCAAAAATCACCTCTGTCAATTAGCAATACATTAACTCCATTAAGAGCCAAATCTCTGAAGGTTCCTGCTCCGTTGATACCTGCACCAATGACCAATACATCAATTTCAGGGTTATCCTGAAGTGATCGTAAGATCTCTTCTCGCTTCATAGCAATCTCCGTTTATGTGGTTTTAATGTTTTGATTATACTTGCACTTCGTTTCGCCTTGAGATGACCAAGAGCTTCGGATCGGTTTTTTGTGGCTCAGCCATTTGATCATCCGGATAAGGCTGTAACATATTTTGTAATTCAGATATTGGTGTAGTTGGGGTCAACCATTTCCAACGGTTTTCATTATTGAGTATGACCGGCATGCGGTCGTGATATTCCAGTAATACTGTATTGGGAGCGGTTGTAATGACCGCACAAGAAGGAATTACCTTTCCAGTTTTATCCCGCCATTGTTCCCAAATTCCAGCAAATGTAAAAGGCTTGCCATCAAGTAATCTGAACAAATAGGGCTGTTTCCTGTTGACTTCACTTTTCCACTCATAAAAACCATCTGCCAGAATTAGGCAGCGGCGACGGCTAAAAGCATTTTTGAATGATGGTTTTTCTGTGATGGTTTCAGCACGGGCATTGATCATTTTGTACCCGATTGCCATATCCTTTGCCCAGGAAGGGATCAGCCCCCAACGATACATTTCCACGTTCTTTTTGATAGCATCCACAACCACAGGTATTCGGTTTCCTGGTGATACGTTCAAATCAGTTTCAAATTCCGGCGGCAATTCGCCTAATTCCAGTTCCCTCTGGAAATCTTCCGGGTCGAGCATAATCGTAAAGCGTCCACACATGAGAATCCTCCGCACTGAAATTCAATTTTAATTCAAATGTTGCGGTATGCGCCCACCGCTTTAGAGCGTCGCTATCAACCCCAAAAGGATAAAAAACACTGCTGGCAGCCCTGGCCAACAATTCAATATACTTATTTTTATCGATACGATCCATAGTTAATGAAACCGAATCCTCCCAGGGACAAACATCAGGGTTACCCAGGATATAAAGGTACTTCATTTTTTGTCCCGGCCGTATGCGTTGCCCGGTCTTATGCAAAAGAACCTTTGCAGCCCGTACGGCAGGCGTGGGTGATTTGTAAGCCTCAAGGTCATGGCTGATGCGGGCGGTTACTACAAGATCATCCATTCGAACCCGGCCTGCCCGCAATTCAGACAAAGCAGTGGAAAAAACCTCAAAAGCACGATGGATATACGTGGATAGTTGTTCATAAGTTGAGGCTTCAGCAAGGCATTCCAGCATCTCTCTCTGCCTGCTCGCCACCCATGGAGGAGTATCCCGTCGCCGGGCTTCAATTCCACGGATTTTCAATGTACCATCCTGAAAAACGCCAAAATAACGGTTGGGTACAGGCACACGTGAATCCATCCGGGAAGGCAAAAAAGCCACCCAGCGATAAACCCCATCCAATGAAACCCCCAATGTTGTCTGTTTCGATATTTCATCTGTTACACACTGAAACTCTTTCTTGTCAATCAACCCATCCTTCTTAAGCCAGAGCGCATCGACAAACATATGCAATACTTCGAATCCCATGGATTCTGCCACATCCTTGGCACGTAGAAGCACCTCACGTCCGCCATTGGTCACAGCTTCGTGTGCTTCAATCCGTCCAAACCGGGCATTCTTGTACCCTAAAAAGCCAAAACACACTACCAACAGCCATTTCAGAGCCGACGAGCGGGCTTTGTATCGCTTGAGCATCGGATCATTTTTCATGCACTGCGCCTGAAGCATCTTTAAGGCAACTCTTTTTTCGTAAAGCGGCTTTAATGTAAGAGGAACCACCCCAAGCTCATCACTGGCAGGAACAATGCCATGCGGCAACGGCACTTCCGGAGAGATGTTGCCCTTAATAATCACAGCTGGATACATGGAAAGAAAGTCAATTTGCGCTACATGAGCATGCACACCTACAATAGGCTGGTAGATCAACCCGCCACGATCGCGTTGAATAAGGTCAACCCCGGTTTTGAATTCCTCTACCTGCTGCTTATGCCAGGGAACAAGAATACCTTTCTCAAGCGCTGTCAACATTTGCATGGCTGAAATTCCCGAACCCGGCGATACCCGGGCTGCGCGTTCGATCGATTGTGCAGTCACTCGAGCAGATTCAAGTGCTCCATCCAACCCATAATCCCGCCACATTGACGCATTACGTTGGTCAATATGGCAGCGTCCAAATAAATGAGCCTCCTCAGCTCGATAAATGATCTGCCCATAGGAAAAGTAAGTCAATTCCTTCTGCCAACGCACTTCTCTCAAATCATCACGATTGAGACGCAATTTTTGGCCAAACCGGGCAGAAAGCCGAAGCAATTCAGGAAAAAGCCAATTATCCCCCCAGTGCGTAAGGATTAAATCAGGATCATACCGGGTTAGATACCCATTTATCTGTGAAATAAGTTCAGATGGGCGACTAAGTGATAATGACCTTTGATGCCCCCGGTAGCGAACTCGAAGCAGTCGGGGCGAGCTGCGGGCAGGATCGCTGTCAGGTTCCAATTCGAGAATGCGCAAAACGGGCTGAACAGGAGTGGTATCCCAGCGCGAATCCAGCACCCTTACCTCCTGAATCCAGCGGTTATCGTCGTAAATAAGGTCACAAAAAGCCATCGGAAATGTTCCATATAATGCAGAGTGCCGGATACTGACAGGAATATCTGCATCATAATAAGTAAGGTCAGAAAACCGCTGCTGCACGATACGAAACAAGCGGACTTCATGAACCGGGCTGTCGACGACCGCCCGTAAAACCGTTAACGGCTCAGGAATAAAGGCATCTTTGCGGGTTTCCCGGCCGAGAGATACGATCTCAGGAAGACGGCGCAAAAAACGCCATAGAGCACGCAGTTGTTCATTTGTACCTGCAGCATAGAATATTACCGGCAGGGATTGCCGAAGACATAATCTTTCCCCAGTTTCGGCAATAAACCACAACCGCAGTCCATCCTCTTCATCCTCGTAAAGATCCAGCAGCCAGGCACGAACAGAGTTCATACTTCATGCTCCATCCTGGAACTCCACATAAACTGCCCCGGATTGCAAAACATCTTTTTTTTCTGCCTTCTCTGGGGGCTGTTCATGTTTCACCAACTCCAGCAATGAAGATATGCCACGTACTTCCTGAACAATCTTTCCGTCACCACCAGTGCGAGCATCCATTTGCTCAACCTTGATCTCTAACTGCCGTACTTTTTTGTATAATTCCAGCAGCATGGAAACAAGGTAAATATCCATTGGATAGAGATTACTGGCATAAGAGGCTTCGGCTATATGCTGCCGCGAGAGTGCAATCAATTCTTCGATTAATGCTTGATCCCTCTTACGCAAGGCGCGAACAAAACGCATTAACGCCTTATCTTCTTCAACCCAGGTTTGAGTAGCAGAAAAAATTGTCCGTCCCATTTTTCCCTTTAAAAACCTATAAAAAGTGCCGGCTGAGGAGTGATCTCACCATCTGTAATTGCGGGTAATTCCTCCCAGTAATGCTCTGCCTGCGATTTGAGTTGCGCAAGCAACACCGCACGTTCAGCTGAAATGGAGAGTAATGGCTTGGCACTCACTACCACTGGCGCAAATTGTGCCACATACCTGATACGTTCCAGTGTTTTGCCAAATAAGAAAGTACACTCATCCATATGAACACTTTCATCCAAAAATGTGGATAAAAAATCCAGGATCAAAACTGGTACGCCAGCAGTTAACTGCACCTTCCCCAGTAGTGCGAACACCTGGTAGCAGGTAAATGCCCGGGACAGACGGATATTTTTCAATGCCGCAGCAGGATCACGAGTTAATGGACGAAGTGCGCGGGCAACACGATACATATTGCTGCGATTACCGCAATCCAGAAGAAAAACCTGTCCGCGTAGTGCCAAACGAGCTGTCAGTTCCAGCAAACGCTCAGTGCCGGCATGAACGCCAAACACAACGAATAATTCATTTGGCAGAGGCAACGCCAGATCTATTGACATGGATCTCATCCTTCTCCAATTCATATTATATAGAACAAATGTTCTTTGTCAAGTCCTGCAGGCTCCAATTCTTTCGTTTGTAAACTAAATCATTATTTATCTGACGTTATAATTGTCCCTTGAACATGGACACACCTTCTTTTTCGATATCTAATATTCCAGTCTTTGGCAGAGTCATCCTCGCCCCAATGGATGGGTATTCAGATCTTCCCTTCCGGTTGATTTGCAAGCAACAAGGCTCATCGTTGTCATTTTCTGAATTTATTAATGGCATTGATATTAAAAATGGTCATCCTCATCTTCGAACGAAACTCCTTTTTTCTGAAAAAGAACGACCATTTGCGTATCAAATCTTTGATGACAACCCTGAGCGTCTTGTGAATGCCGCCATTGAGCTACAGAATTATGGTCCGGATTTTATCGATGTAAATATGGGATGCTCTGCCCGTAATGTATCGAACCGTGGTGCAGGAGCTGGTTTACTGAAGGAACCAAAGAAAATCGCTTTGATCATTGACCGACTTGTTCACACTTTGGATATTCCGATTACAGCGAAGATCAGACTTGGTTGGGATGATAATTCCAAAAATTACCTTGATGTCGCCAGGATCATCGAGGAAAATGGCGCCAGCGCAATATCTATACACGCCAGGACGCGCAAACAGGAATACAGTGGAATAGCAGATTGGTACGCCATTGCTGAGGTTAAACAAAAAGTTCGGATTCCTGTAATTGGAAACGGAGATATATCATCCTATTCTGAAGCCCAGTCCCGAATAAAAGAATATGGTGTTGATGCTGTCATGGTCGGTCGCGCAGCCATCGGTAATCCATGGATTTTCAATCCCCTAATTAGTAATCCGAGTGATGACGATAAATATTCTCTAATTCTTAACCATATTAAACTTATGACCACTCATTACGGAGAGCCCATTGGTATACGTATGTTCAGAAAACACCTTTCGAAGTACTTATCCCAATTCTTAATTACATCTGAAATCAGAAAGCAGATTTTTTCGATAACTCGAGAAAAAGAATTAATTCTCTATATTAGGCAATTATTGAGATTGGAGTAATAATGCAAAACTTGGACTATCTGAAGGAAATCAATATGTCTGTAACTGTTTGTAATGCAGAAGGAAAGATTATTTATATGAACGATAAATCTAAAAAAACCTTCAGTTCTGATGGTGGTGAGCATCTGATAGGAAAAAGTGTTTATGATTGCCATTCTCAATTATCAACAGAAAAGATCCAGTTCCTCATGAACACCAATTCAAGTAATATTTATACGATTGAAAAAAAGGGAGAAAGAAAAATGATAATTCAGACTCCCTATTACATATCTGGAATTCTTTCTGGGCTGGTCGAATTTTCTTTTGTACTTCCTTCAAATATTCCCCATTTCGATAGAGATTAAATGATCTTCCACATAACTGAAAAGGATAGGTTTATATCTTCATTGGAATCAGGTTCTTATACACCTGAAAATTTTACTAGTGATAAATTCATCCATTGTTCAACAAAAGAGCAGGCAATTACGGTTGCTAACCGGTATTATGCTGCTCAATCCGATCTGATTCTATTGGCAATTGATACAACTGCCATTGAAACCCAAATAATCTATGAGAATTTAGATGGAGGCGAGGAACTTTTTCCTCATCTCTACGGCGCGCTAATGATACGAGATATTCATCAAATTGCTTACCTCCAATGGAATGAGTCTGGTTTTTCCTTTCCAATTGATTGGTATCCGATCAGTGATATTGATTACATGGTAAAATAACCAGCGCATGTCCCTGTAGCGCAATGGATAGCGTACCGGCCTCCGAAGCCGTAGGTGAGAGTTCGAGTCTCTCCAGGGACACTCAATTGTTAGGGGAATAGAACAATTTGCGTTATCATTAATTGCAAGGATATTGTTTTAGGGAGGTTTAAATATGTACTCGACAGGCAGTAATTACTTACTTTATTTAATCATAAGTTTACCTGCATTGCTCTTGGGCTTTTGGGCTCAAATGAAAATTAAATCTGCTTACAATACCTATTCTAAAGTCAGAATAACGACTGGAATGTCTGGCGCAGAAGTAGCACGCCAGATGTTGAACCAAAACGGTTTACGTGATGTACAAATCGAACCAGTAACGGGTACTTTGTCAGATCATTATGATCCATCGTCTAAGGTATTACGATTGAGTCAAGGTGTCTACAACATGCCAAGTGTTGCTGCAGCAGGTGTTGCAGCGCATGAAACCGGGCACGCGATCCAGGATGCCAATCATTACGGTCCTCTTAAAATACGAAGTCTTATGGTTCCCACGGTTAAAATCGGGTCATGGATTGGACCTATTGTATTTATGATTGGTTTAGCAATGGCGTCTGAAAATCTAGCATGGATCGGGATATTCCTATTTTCAGCAACCGCGTTGTTTGCGCTTGTTACACTACCTGTTGAGTTTAACGCAAGTAAAAGGGCTAAAGAATGGCTCACAAATTCCGGAGTTGTTTACTCTTCTGAAATTGAAGGGGTGAATAAGGTTCTGGATGCCGCAGCATTGACCTATGTGGCAGGTGCGCTCCAATCAATTTCAACAATTCTTTACTATGTAATGTTGCTGATGGGAAGATCAAGAAGAAATTAACAAAAAAAATCCCCTGATTTTTCAGGGGATTTTTTACCCATAAGCTAAGCTCCTTTTTAATGCATCCCTCATTCCCAACGCGCGAACTGCCCCCTCTGCCGTGCAAGTCAATGGATTATCCACCATATAAACCGGAATCCCTAATGAGTGGGTAAGAAAGCGGTCAATTGACCGAAGCAATGAACCACCGCCACAAATTGCCGCTCCGCGATCAATAATATCTGAGACCAATTCAGGTGGAGTCTTTTCCATAACCTTCTTTGCAAGTTTTACAAGATCATTAAGTGGATCCTGAATTGCCTCAACAATATCATCCGTAGTCAAAACCACAGGTCGAGGTAAGCTGGTCACCTGGTCCTGACCCTGTACTTCCATGGACAGTTGTTGCTCCTGTGGTGTGGCTGCACCGATTTTAATTTTCAGTAACTCAGCAGTCGGCAAGCCTATTAACACTCCAAAACGTTTTCTAACGTATGCCACTATTGCCTCATCCAGGTCTATTCCACCTGTTCTAGAGGCTTCTCCAGTGACGATTCCATTCAAACTGACCACAGCGATTTGGTTTACTCCTCCCCCTAACGAAATCACCATATTCCCGGAAGGAGTAGCGATAGGTAGATCCACACCTAGAGCCGCCGCTAAAGGTTGTGGAACAAGAAATACCTCGCGGCTACCTGCTCCAATTCCTGCTTCATGAACTGCTCGTCCTTCGACACTAGTGACGCCAAATGGAACTGTGATCATCATCCGTGGTCTGAATACACGCATGGGGCCACAAACTTTTTTTGTCAAATAATTTAATAAGGTCTCAGTTATTTCATATTCTGCAATTACGCCATGTTTCAGGGGATGGACAACTTCTACGTCCTCAGGTACTTTCCCCTCCATATCTTTTGCAGCTTGACCCCATTCGACCATTTTGTTTTCATCAGTAATAATAGCAACAACTGTTGGCTCCTGGAGGAGAATTTGATTCCCTTCCGTGATAACAGTATTCGTTGACCCTAGATCGATCCCAAGATCACGCGAAAAACTAGCCATTTGATAATCCTCGCCTAAATCTTTGTTTTAAAATCATGCCGATATTTCCTGACAGCTTGTAATCGTAAATTTGATTTCTTTAATGCAATCATTGTCTTTAAATATCGATCAGTGTCTTCAGATATGGTTTCCTTCAACCTTGCTTCTGCCCGTTGTTGAGCTTTTATCGCCCGTTCCTCGTCAATTTCTTTTACGTTTTCTGCGGCATCGGCTAATATGGTAACCTGGTCAGGCTGGACCTCAGCAATACCCCCGGCTACTGTAAAGTGTTCCTCAACTCCTTTATTTTTAACGGTGATAATTCCAAAATTCAAAACGGTTAATAATGGAGAATGATGTGGAAGTATACCCATTTGACCAGCTGCTCCTGGCAAAACCACAATATCAACTTCATTCTGGTAAACTACCCTGTCCTGAGAAACAATCTCACATCGAATCGACATAATCTTACTTAACCATTCAATTTTTTCGCTTTTTCAATGGCATCTTCAATGGAGCCAACCATATTAAAAGCTTGTTCAGGTAATTGATCACAGTTACCTGAAAGGATTTCCTTGAAGCTTCTTACTGTCTCTTTTAAAGGAACGTATGTTCCTGGAATGCTTGTAAACTGCTCAGCAACAAACATTGGTTGCGAGAAAAACCGCTCTATTTTCCTAGCCCTCGAAACAATTACTTTATCATCCTCACTTAGCTCATCAACTCCCAGGATAGCAATGATATCCTGCAAATCTTTGTAACGCTGTAAGAGGCGTTGAACTTCTCGTGCAGTATTGTAGTGGTCTTCCCCGACGATTTTTGGATCTAAAATACGAGAGGTAGAAACAAGTGGGTCAACAGCTGGATAGATTCCTTTTTCAGAAATTGACCGCTCCAATGCAATTGTGGCATCAAGGTGCGTGAATGTAGCCACAGGTGCTGGATCAGAATAATCATCCGCAGGAACATAAACCGCTTGCATTGAAGTAATCGAGCCATTACGGGTAGAGGTGATCCTCTCTTGCAATTCTCCCATTTCTGAAGCCAATGTCGGTTGATACCCTACTGCTGACGGCATACGACCTAACAATGCCGAAACTTCAGAACCGGACATAGTAAACCTGAAAATATTATCGATAAAAAGAAGTACATCCATACCCTGGTCGCGAAAATATTCAGCCATGGACAACGCGGATAATGCTACACGCAACCGCACTCCGGATGTTTCGTTCATTTGTCCAAATACCATTACAGTATCCTTCATTACCCCCGATTCAAGCATTTCTCGATAAAGCTGAGTACCTTCTCTTGTCCGTTCGCCCACACCCGCAAACACAGATTTTCCTTTATGCACCGTTGCAATGGAACGAATTAACTCTTGAATAATAACCGTTTTTCCAACCCCTGCACCACCGAAAATACCCGTTTTTCCGCCTTTTGTGAAAGGTGCTATCAAATCAATCACTTTCAATCCAGTTTCGAAGACTTCAACTCGGGTAGATTGTTCATCAAAGGAGGGCGCTTCGCGGTGGATCGGGTAAAATATTTCTGTTTTTACAGGACCTCCGTTATCTACTGGTTCGCCCAAAACATTCAGAACTCTTCCAAGTGTTGCAGGACCAACAGGTACTTTGATCGGTTCTCTAGTTCGTGTTACAAAAGCTCCCCTTTGAAGTCCATCAGTGGAATCCATCGCAACACATTTTACGAGTCCACCCTCAAGGATCTTTTGAACTTCCAGAACAATTTTTTTACCGTTCAATTCAACAAATAGCGCTTCATAGATCGATGGGGTATTTTCAAGACCAAATGATACATCCACCACACTGCCTTGTATCTGATTGATCTTTCCATGGAAATCGCTCATTCTTCATTCCTCCAGTAATAATTGACCTTAAGCGTTTTGTTGAGCAGAAGCCCCGCCAACAATATCCAACATTTCACCAGTGATTGATTGTTGGCGAGCTTTATTATATTGAAGGGTTAATACTCCAACCAATTCATTTGCATTTTCAGTTGCATTCGACATGGCAATCATTCTTGCCGCATGTTCTGATGCCTGTGCAGATAATACGGCTTGGTAAATTTGCATTGCTGTGAAACGGGGAATAATTTCATCAAGAAGTGAACTTTGTTCAGGTTCATATGTAAAAACAGAATGCATGTTTGTATGAGTAGCATTAAACCCTTTGCCAGTCGTTTCGATTTCAAGGGGGAGAATCTGCCGAATAATAGGTAATTGATTGGTCATTGAATTGAATTGTGTATAAGACAAAAATACTTTGTCATACTCTTCGCTGAGAAATTCACTAACAACCATTCTGCTGACAGGGGAAATTTCCATAAACGTTACCGGATTTGAAATATCCGAAAAATCGGCTATTACTTTTTCTTTACGTCTGAGTAAGAGGTCTCTCCCTTTTTTTCCAATGCTAATGTAACTAACAGGGAATCCCAACTCATCAAAGTACATCAATGTATTCCGTAAAACATTCACATTATAGGATCCGGCTAATCCCCTATCTCCAGTAACGAGTATTACTAATACTTTCTGTACTTCTTTTCTGTCAACTAACAAAGGATGCAAAGAATTTCTGCCCGGCTGACGAGCCAAATGCAACAGTACTTTCCAAGATTTTTCAGAGTAAGGCTTGGATGCAGCGTTAGCTTGAACTGCTTTTCTCACTTTGCTGGCACTTACTGTTTCCATTGCTTTGGTCACTTGAGCAAGAGATTTTACACTCTTGATTCTTAAACGCATTTCTCGAATAGAAGGCATTTGGTTACCTTGATTAGCTCCAGGAGGATGTAAAGAGCGTAATAGCGTCTCTTAACTCTTTTTCAATTTCAGGTATTATTTTTTTCTCAGATAGAATGGATTTAGCTATTTGCGGATATGAACTATCTATCCATTTTATTAGGTCAATCTGCCATTTTTTTATCTTATCAAGCGGTACAGAATCTGCAAATCCATTTGTTCCTGCATAGAGTACGATTACTTGTTCCTCGAGAGGAATTGGCTCATATTGGGGTTGTTTCAATATTTCCTGAAGACGTAATCCACGATTTAGCTGTCCAAGCGTTGCTTTGTCCAGATCTGATCCAAATTGTGCGAATGCTGCCAATTCTCGGAAATTGGCCATATCCAGACGCAATCTACCCGCCACTTGTTTCATCGCCTTTGTTTGCGCTGCCCCACCCACACGGGATACCGAAATGCCCACGTTTACCGCAGGCCGGATGCCTGCATTAAAAAGGCTTCCTTCAAGATAAATCTGGCCATCAGTTATTGAGATTACATTCGTTGGAATGTAAGCTGAAACGTCACCCAGAAGTGTCTCAATTATTGGTAAAGCTGTTAACGACCCTCCGCTTTTAGATAATTTAACAATTTTCTTCTTATCCTTGTTTGAATCAGCCTCAAGGAATTTCAAAGCATCGTGGTATGACATTGGTCCGGTAAATATTTTTTCTGAAGTAAGTGACTCTCGGTCGATTTCATCTCCGGAAAAATCCTCTGAAGTAACCGCGTATGAATAAGCCATACATGCAGCACGTTCCAACAACCGGGAATGCAGATAAAATACGTCTCCGGGATATGCTTCTCGACCTGGTGGACGCCTGAGCATAAGAGAAATTTGCCGATATGCCCAAGCATGCTTTGATAAATCATCATAAATTACCAGAGCATCTTTTCCATCCAACATAATATCTTCACCAATTGCACAACCGGCATATGGTGCTATATAGAGAAGTGCAGCTGATTCGTCTGCGGAAGCAGAAACAACAATTGTATGCTCCATTGCGCCATATTGTTCAAGTAAGGCGACGGTTCGTGCTACTGCAGCCTTTTTTTGACCAATAGCCACATATATACAAACCAGGTTTTTACCTCTTTGGTTGATTATGGTATCAATAGCGATGGCTGTTTTTCCGGTCTGCCGGTCACCAATTATTAGTTCACGTTGACCTCTACCAACAGGTATCATGGCATCTATAGACTTGATTCCTGTCTGAACAGGTGTGTCTACATCACGTCTTTCGATGACACCAGGAGCGACCTTTTCCAAAGGTTGAAACCGGGTTGTCCTAATTTCCCCTTTTCCATCAATAGGTTCGCCGAGGGCATTAACAACCCTTCCGATCATTTGCTCTCCGACTGGAACTGATGCAATTCTTCCAGTAGTTTCAACGATCATTCCTTCGCGTACTTCGGCGTAGTTGCCCAAAATAATTACGCCTACTTTTTCTTCTTGCAGGTTAAAAGCAATCCCTTTAATTCCATTTTCGAACTGAACAAGTTCCTGAGATCTCACCCCGGTCAATCCCTTAACCTGGGCTATCCCATCTCCTGCTTCAATTACTTCTCCGACATTTCTAACTTGCAGATGGCTTTCGTATTGGGAAATCTTCTCAGATAAGTCAGTTGTAAATTTGCTAAATAAATCGCTCATGCAAACCTCATAATTGAGTTTTATATAATAATTGAAACCTAATTTTACTTCAAAACATTATCTTCAGGGTTTTACCCTAATTGCTGCAGTGCAATCCGGATGCGGGTCTCCAAATCAGACGGTGTTTCTTTTGGTATTAGTTGAATTGCAGATTGAGCTTCAATTACACTATACCCTAACCCCGTTAATGCAGAAATAACATCATTATCAATATCTTTCATTGGCATTAACGAACCAACTAACCCCTTCTCTAGTTTTCCCTGCAGGTTAAGTACAATACTTTGAGCAGTTTTCTTGCCAACTCCAGTTACGCCATCAAATAATTCAGGTTGGTTCTGAATAACTGCTTTTTGAATCTTTTCTGTTGACATCGATGAAATGATGGATAATGCCGTCTTTGGACCAACACCTGAAACCCCGATTAATTGAACGAACATATCTCTTTCTTCAACGTCCAAAAATCCAAATAATGTCAGTGCGTCTTCGCGTACTAGTAAAAAGGTATAAAAGACAATTTTAGAAAAAAGGTCAAGTGATTTCCTCACCTGAGGTGTTGAAAGAATCTTAAAGCCTACACCTGAAACACTAACGACAATATGATCCTCGGCGATATGGGTAACATTTCCTTCTATTGATGCGATCATATCAATGCCTCATTTTTACAGACCTGGAAATCTCATACATGATAATTGAAGTAGCAACTGCAAGGTTTAAGGAATCACATGAGCCCGACATAGGTATGGAAACCATTTCTTTACACTCTTTTTGCAGAATAATTGGCAAACCCTGGCGTTCGCTGCCCATCAACAAAATCGTATCATTTTTATACTCAATTTCATGATAATCGAGGCTGCCTTTATCCGAAGCCCCCACGAGATATTTTCCTGATGATGAAACGGTTTTTACAAATTCATTTTCGGAGCATTTGACAATATGTTTTGCAAAAATTGCTCCCATACTAGCCCTAATGGCGGTCGGATCATAAGGATCAGTGCAGTTTCCTATAAGGATTACGCCTTCCCCTCCAGCACCATCAACCGTTCGCAATATAGTACCAAGGTTGCCAGGATCAGCTACTTCAAATAACGCTACCCAAAAATTGGTTGAAGTATTCAGCATTTCAAGAGTTCCCCATTTTTGCCTAACGATTGCTGCTATACCTTTCGGTCCATCTTTTGTTGAGAGATCTTCGAATACATTTTTACTTACTTCAGTTATAGGTAGTTGACGTTCATTGGCTAACTTAATAATCTCAACAATAACCTCTGATTTAATTATCTCAGGCGCTAGTATGATTTCTTTAACAACCGTCCCCCGACGTAAAGCTTCATAAACAAGTCTTACACCTTCAACATATCCAAGTCCGCTTTCATTCCTGAATTTGCGCTCGCGTAAATGTTTAATTTCTTTTATGTGCGAATTCGAGGTACTGGTAATCATATTTTTTTCCGGGCTATCAAACCTAGCCGGTAATACCGAAGGTGGCAAATAGCAATGGCTAATGCATCGGCTGCATCATCAGGTCTGGGAATCATATCAAGATTAAGTAAAATTCTTACCATTTCCTGTACCTGTTTCTTATCGGCTGCTCCATATCCCGTCACGCACTGTTTAACCTCATTAGGGGTGTATTCTGCCAAATCAAGTTCCGAATCACACGCTGCGAGTAATATGACACCTCTAGCCTGTCCTACTGCAATTGCATTGGTCACGTTCTTCTGAAAAAATAATTTCTCAACAGCCGTACTGTCTGGCTTGTTGAGAAATATTATATTTTTTAACTCCTTATAAATCTTTTGTAGTCTCTTCTCAGGACTTTGTTTCTTGCTTGTCTTTATCACTCCATAACTGATAGCTCTCAGGTTTCCTGCATCATCTTCTGAAACGATCCCATAGCCAGTGGTTTCGGTGCCAGGGTCGACGCCAAGAACTAGCATAATTCCTACTCAGATTCCATTGCAGCCATGGCTTCGTCAGAAATCTTCAGATTTGAGTAAACATATTGAACATCATCAAGCTCTTCAATATTTTCAATCGCTCGTAAAACCTGAAGAGTATCTTCAACACTTAGTTCTATTTCCTGGTTTGCGATCATGCTTAATCCGGCTTCTTCTGGCATCATTCCAGCAGCCCGGAACCGGTCACTTAATGTTTTAAATGACTCAACAGGGGCGATGACCGAAATTTCATCATCTTCTTGAGTCACATCATCTGCACCACCTTCTACTGCGACTTCAAAGACTTTATCAAAATTATTCTTCGCTGCCGGAAATGTAAACGATGCAGCCCGTTTGAATTGCCAGGACACGGCACCGACCTCAGCCAGATTTCCCCCGCATCTTGTAAGAAGATGTCTGACCTCAGCTACAGTTCGATTTCTGTTTTCGGTTACACATTCGATTATTACAGCAACACCATTGGGGGCATATCCTTCATAGAAAACTTCTTCATAGGATTCCCCTTCTTTTCCTTCACCTGTTGCTCGTTTTATCGCGCGGTCAATGTTATCCTTGGGCATGCTTTGAGATCTTGCTTTATCAACTGCAAGTCGTAACCGGAAGTTTGTATCAGGATCACCTCCTCCTTCTCTTGCAGCCATAACGATCTCGCGGGTTAATCGAGTAAAAACCTGACCCCTTTTGGCATCAGCAGCACCTTTTTTTCGTTTGATTGTAGCCCACTTGGAATGACCGGACATATGTACTCCTTTTGCTAAATTTAACAAAAAAATTATACCATTAAGGGTATTGTTAATTATTTAGTCTCAACCGGTCGCGCGACCAAAATTAATCTGTGGGTATTACTTTCCTTAGGGTAACAAGTCACCAGTGTTAATCTAATGTCATCGGTCTGCGCCAGCCAGCGAGCATTTTCAAGTCTAACCTCAGCAGTTTGAAAACGTTCCGCGAGAATCATTCTATTGGCCACCACAAACCGGAACTCCTGATCGCCTGACTTTATGACGATCAAATCCCCCATCTTCACATCCACAAGATTGCCAAAAACGTTGCCAAAAGCGTTGTGATGCCCATTGATTACTGAATTTCCAGCCTTTCCCAATAACGCAGAATCCGGGTGCCAACCAGCAGCATAGTAAGATGGTGCAATCCACTGACCAAAAGCTTCTTCCTGTACCTTTGTAACATTAAAATCCGCAATAACGATTGGTGCTACGAGATCTATTGAAGGAATTTCAATCCTGTCAGGAATTAATGGATTTTCTAATATCGTAGATTCCGTGTTGATATAAGTCTTTCCCAAAACAATCAAAGGCTGGCTTTTATCCTGAATATTTTGGATCACAGTATCGGAAAAAAGCGTCCCAGACTCAATAAAGCCATTATTGATCTGCAAATTTTCAAATCTTGGTGTGATTTTTTCGTGATACCGGTAAAGTCCTTTGATTGAGTCTTGTACAAACGGGGTGCTAATAAAAAAGAGACCGGCACCACCTACGCTAACTAGGAATAATCCGCAAATCAATAATATTCTTGGAGCAATAATTATTTTCTTTACCATTTTTTCAGTATAAAACAATCCCGGGTGCGTTTAAATAAACGCACCCGAGATAAAAGTTGGTTTCAACTATTTCTTAAAAATGGACTGAAAGACCATTGCTAGACCAATCATCATGAGTCCCAGAATGCTTGAGAGCCATCCTATAGTTTTATTATTAACATCATCCCCAACAGCAAAATCAAGACCAGTGACAGGGATTATTTCTTGCCCTGATTGTGCATTAGGTTTACTAAGGGTGGGTACCGGAGTGGCAGTTATCTCAGCAACTGGTGTCTCATCAACTGCACAAAAATCATTACCATTGGTTATTTGAGCAATAATCAATTCCTGACCCTCCCCTAACAAATATGTGATCTTGAATACATGGGTGGAAGGTGTCGAGCTCGTTACAATAACAGTCTCCCCAGGTCCTATAAGGATCGATCCTGACGCCAGACTTGCAGCATAATCTATTGCCCGAGAGGACATAAGTTTTCCATTTATGATTCCAGTTGAACCAACACCAGATGGATCCAGCTCCCAGTTAACAAAGACTGAGAATGAATTTGGATTTACGATGCTCCATTCCATATATTCCACAAAGCATGCGTATGAAGGCAAAAGACGAGATGCGTCAACTTCTGTATTACCAGGTGTAGGCGTTACTGTTTGGGTAAGTGTCCCAGTCGATGTAGGCGTAAATTCAACGGTCGAGGAGGAAGTTGCAGTTGGAGTTGGAGTAGGAGTAGGTATTTCCTCCTCACAGTCGTTAATAAGAATATCCTGGTCTCCATAAGCTTCGATAACATCGCCATTTTTGGCCGTGAATTCAGGCCAAATGTCTTGCTCATGGTTGCCATGACCATTTAATGACCAATCTCCCAAGGAAGCAACCGAATTAATGGAAACCTCAATCGAAACGTATTTTTCGGCTTCAGTCCAATGGCATACCTGGACTTTTTTATCTTGTGCAGTCGATGTTGTGGTTGCGGTAAAAGTTGAAGTGTAAGCCTCTGTTGGGGTATTTGTTGCTGTTGCCGAGGCAGTGGCTGTTAAGGTTTTTGTCGGGGTTTTTGTCGGGGTTTTTGTCGGGGTTTTTGTCGGGGTTTTTGTTGGGGTTGGTATCATGCAATCATTTCCCAATATTCCCTGATCTCCTTTTCCGTCGATGAAATCGCCATTTTTCGCAACAAATGAGGGATAAATGTCATTTGCGTGATCTCCATGACCATTGGCGGACCAGTCCCCTAACGAGGCTACTGAGTTGATAGAGACTTCAATCGAAACATACTTATTGGCTTCAGTCCAATGACAAACCTTTATCTTCTTATCCTCGTCAATCGTGGTTATGTTATTATTTGCCTGAACAGGTAAATTAATTGAAGACAAAAGGATTCCATTCAGAAGTAATGCTACCCCCAGGATATAAAGCACCTTATAGAATGTTTTTATTACTGACTTTTTTGATGTGATCATATTGTTCTCCTATTATTACTTATTAGACCTTATTTGTCTTATTATAAAGAGTATTCCAATAAAATCAATGGTCTTTACGGAAAATTTACACCACAGTATTGGTCAAAGTTCCAATACCCTCAATCTCAATCTCGACCGTGTCTCCTGATTTGATCCCTCCTATTCCTGCAGGAGTTCCGGTGAAGATTAAATCACCCGGTTCCAAAGTCATCACGGTGGACACATAAGAAACAATCTGATTAACTGAAAAGATCATTTCCCTTGTTGAAGCCATTTGTCGCAATCCACCGTTAACCCTACAAGAAATAAGGCAATCTGCCGGATCTAACTCAGTTTCTATCCAGGGTCCAATTGGGCAAAAAGTGTCGAACCCTTTTCCCCGTGTCCATTGGAGATCTTTATGTTGAATATCCCTGGCGGTAACATCGTTACCAATGGTGTAACCCAGTATGTAGTCATTGCTTTCTTCTACCGAGATCCAGCGACCTTTCCTGCCAATTACAACAACGAGCTCAGCTTCGTGCTCGACTTGCTTACTCTGTGGAGGAATTTGTATGTTTTCTTCAATAGCAATAATTGCAGAAGGTGGTTTTAAAAATAATTGCGGGCTTTCAGGAATTTCTACATTTTGTTCAACTGCATGTTCTTTATAATTACGCCCGACACAAATAATTTTTGTTGGCATAACGGGTGCCAATATTCTTTGAGACTCTATTTTCATAGTCAGCGCCTGCCTTTTATATTCACCAAAGAGGTCTCCGTCGATCAAGCCAATTAAATTATTTTCCAACCACCCATAGTGAATATTTCCATCCTTAGTCATAAACCTAATGATTCTCATTTGGTTCTCCAAAAGTAAGGTATAATTTTTTTCGCTGGGCGGATATCTCAGTTGGTTAGAGAGCATCTCTTACACAGATGAGGTCGCAGGTTCGAGTCCTGTTCCGCCCACACTAACTAAATATTCCTATAGTAAATAAAGTATAATTGAAATGTTCGGGGATGACAGGCTTCGACGGGCGAGGCTGATTCCGGACTGCAAGCCGAGAGGTACCGATCTCGTAAAATCCGTACAAAAATCAAGTGCCAACCGCACTTCCTATGCAGCTCTTCCTGTCGCCGCATAAGCGATGTGATCAGCTCACCTGACGCCCTAAGAAGCGTCACGTCTTCCTGCTCCGCTCTTCAACCGGTAGCAGAGCGGACGTCACAAAGTTGAAGTGCCGTACACTAAGCCGTGGAGTGTATGAAAGAAGGCTTTCGGGTCTGAGCGGCTAATTTCGTAAGGGTATTGTTTGTTTTGCCTTGCGAGATGAAACCCAAAACAAACTAAGCTTGTAGGTGTTCGCGGATCTATTCGTTCGGACGCGGGTTCGATTCCCGCCATCTCCACCTTAAAAACGCACAATTGTGCGTTTTTATTTTATGCAAATCAATCCTTTCAGATACATACTTTCAGGGAAACTTAGAAGTATTGGATGATCCCCAGCCTGGCTTAATTGATCAATGATCTGTAAATTGCACTCCGCATCCATGGCAGCCCCGGTTACAATTTTTTGGAAAAGTTCCCTGGAGATTCCTCCAGAACAAGAAAACGTAAACAGAACCCCGCCCGGTTTTAGCAACTTTATCGCCAATAGGTTTATATCCTTATATCCCCTTGCAGCTCTTTCGACCTGTGAAATTGTTGGAGCAAATTTGGGAGGATCCAGAACGATCACATCAAATTTTTCTGCACGGTCTCGAAATTTTCTTAATTCCACAAATACATCCCCACAGATAGATTGCGTCTTTGTTGGATCGATCTGGTTCCTCTCGATATTTAACATCAGAATATTCAATGCATGCTGGGAGGAGTCGATCGAAACGACCGAATCCGAACCGCCTTTTAATGCATTCAGTGTGAATCCGCCCGTATATGAAAAACAATTGAGAACTCTTTTTCCTTCACAATATCGAAGCAGTTTATTTCGATTCTCTCTCTGGTCTAGATAAAATCCGGTCTTTTGCCCAGAAGCTATATCAACTTTATAAAAAACCCCATTCTCATGTATCCAGATGTCCTCAGGTATTTTAGTACCACTTATAGCCCCGACTCTATTTGACAAACCCTCCAATACTCTCACATCAGCATCCGAACGCTCAAAAATATATCCTCCGGGAAATATTTCTGCAATGACCTTACAGATCAGGTCTCTTTCTTTGTCCATTCCTGCAGTTAGGAGTTGGAAAACAATCGTTTCATCATATTGATCGACAATCAATCCAGGCAGTCCATCAGATTCGCCATAGACTAACCGGTATGCATTGCATTCGCTGGTGCGAATTAAATCTCTTTTGTTTATAGAGTTAATTATTCTGTTTTTATAGAAGTCATTGTTTACCTGTTCATCAGGATCCCAAGTTAGCATTCGTCCTTGAATTTGAGATTTTTCTGAATACGTTGCCAATCCTAATGTTTTTCCATCACCGGACACAACCCTGATTACATCTCCTGAGGTCACCGTGCCGTTTATCTCACTAATTGAAGAAGCAAATATCCAGGGGTGATGTAACAACACGGATTTTTCCCGTCCGTTTTTAAGCAAAATCTCAGCCAAGGTCTTCACCGATCATACTTTTCAATTCTTTTTCCTCAATTCTCTTAATTCCCAGATCTATAGCTTTTTGCAGCTTGGATCCGGCATTTTCCCCAACCAACAAATAATCAGTATTTCGACTGACGCTGTCAACTACTTTTCCGCCATATTTTTCAATCTCAGTCTTAGCCTGGTCCCTTGATAGACTAGGAAGCGTGCCAGTGATAACAAAAGTTAGTCCTGAAAGTTTTTGAGGTGTATCATCCACTTCGATAAAAGAAGTTGGCCACACACCGAGTTGTTTCAATTTTTTAACGACTCTTCTGTTTGTCTCAACTTCAAACCAATCTTGTATTGATTGAGCTGTATTTGGACCTATCCCATCAATCCCCATAAGATCACCAGCGGAACTCGTCATTAATCCATCAAGACTCTTCATTTTTCTTGCTAGAGCAACAGCGTTGACTTCCCCGATCCCATGAATACCTAAACCAGTTATCAACTTTTCTAAGGATTTTCCGCGAGATTGATTGATCGCATCCAGTAGGTTTTCGACCTTTTTCTCAGCAAAGCCCTCTAAATCCAATAGGTTTTCTTTTTTCAAAGTGTACAAATCAGCTACATCAGCAATTTTCCCGGCATCGACCAATTGAGCAACAATTTTTTCTCCAAGACCCTCAATATCCATAGCTCCGCGTGAGACAAAATGCTCGATATTTCGAGTTAATTGAGCAGGGCACGAACTGTTAACACAATACCACGCAACTTCTCCTTCAAAATGCTCTACCGCTAGACCACATGATGGACAAGTTATAGGTGGCACATATTTCATAGATCCAGCTTTTCTATTCTCAACTAAAGGTCCAATTACATACGGGATGACATCTCCTGCCCGTTTCACTAACACTCTGTCACCAATCCGGATATCTTTTTCGGAAATGAAATCAAAGTTATGGAGAGTAGCCTGCCTAACTATCACACCCCCAATTTCAACTGGTTCAAGAACAGCAAAAGGTGTCAACACACCGGTACGGCCCACGTTCACCTTTATATCCATAAGAATAGTAGAAACTTCCCGAGCTGGAAATTTTAACGCGATCGCCCCCCTTGGATCCTTGCCAACATAACCAAGTCTCTCTGCAAGCGAAAGATCATTAATCTTTATTACTACACCATCGACTTCATATGGGATAAGATCCCGTTTCGTATTCCAAGCTTCAATAGACTCTAAAACCTCATCGATGTTTTCTTTTTTTTGCGATAGTTGGGAAACTGGAAACCCAAGGTTTTTAAGATATTCTAATAATGACCATTGTGACTCAGGATATTTTTCTGAACAATCAACAATCGAATAGGTAAGAATGGACAGTGGTCTTTCGCGAGTGATTTTTGGATCTAACTGGCGAAGTGAACCTGCAGCAGTATTTCTTGGATTCTGATAGGTTTTTTCTCCCTGCTCGAGTAATTTCTGGTTAAGTCTGCTAAAGTCATCTTTGCCAATGTAGATTTCTCCTCTGACGACCAACCTTTCTGGGGGTACCTGATTACTTACAAATACTGGTATTCGTAATGGCACTGATTTGATCGTTCTTACATTCTCTGTCACATCCTCCCCTTGAACTCCATCGCCTCGGGTAGCTGCCTGAACTAGAATACCATTCTCATATCGAATAACAACAGTCAACCCATCAATTTTGGGTTCCATAATAAAGCTGGTTGTCTTTACAGCCGGATCAAGTTTAGCAATCTTTTCATACCATGAGCGTATGTCATCCGCACAAAAAGCATTAGCCAGTGACAAAATTGGTGACGGGTGAGTCACTTTTTCAAATTTTTCCAGGGGAACACTCCCTGTTCTTTGCGTTGGGGAATCTGGTGTAACCGCTTCTGGATATGCCAACTCAAGGTCTCGCAACTTTTGCAGCAGCATATCGTATTCATAATCGCTAATGGTTGGTTCATCAAGAACGTGGTACCGGTAATTATGTTCTTGTAATGTATGCTGTAATTCTTTGATTTCTGCCAAGACACTGTTTTTGTTCATTGTTCACCTTTAGAATTTATTCTTCTTAGCCATTAAATCATCATATAATGATTATATTAGTTTAGACATTAAAAATGAACAATATTGTTTTTCAGCGGAGGCTTCTATGAAAATTGTATCGTATATTGGTGGGGCTATCCTAGTTTTTTTTGGTGTTCTTATGTCCTTAGGTTCAGTAGATCGAACGGGGAATATTATCTGGCTTCCGATTGGACTGGTATTAATCGGTGCTGGATTAGCAATTATATTTATAGCTGCCAAAAAGCCAGCTGCTGGTAACACCACAAATGTAACCTACAATGTTGATCTCCCCGGCAATGTAAAATTCGATTCAATTAAATGCAAATCCTGTGGTGGGGTTTTAAACGCAGAGAATATCACAATGGTTCAAGGTGCACCAATGGTCACTTGCCCATTTTGTCATACAGTTTATCAATTAACTGAAGAACCTAAGTGGTAGCATTAAGCAATTCGGGAGGGTTTCAATGAGAATCTAC
>ERZ1649853.217-NODE-217-length-25025-cov-7.072807_pt1 | contig 25025 bp, 17 predicted proteins | sample MGYA00575353_ERZ1649853 | MGnify/ENA primary metagenome ERZ1649853 (study PRJEB40853, sample SAMN11349654) | freshwater sediment metagenome | isolation source: river sediment | host: Sediment | place: India: Okhla Barrage, New Delhi | collected 2017-02-21 ...
CTGACCCTGGCCGGCATCGCCGGCTTCATCGTGTCGCTGGGCATGGCGGTGGATGCCAACGTGCTCATCTTCGAGCGCATGAAGGAGGAGCTGCGCGCCGGGCGCACGGTCAAGGCGGCCATCGACACCGGGTTCAGCCGGGCCTGGCTGGCCATCCGGGACAGCAACATCACCACCTTCATCGCCTGCGGCATCCTTTACTGGTTCGGCAGCAGTATACCGACGGCTACCGTGGTCATGGGCTTCGCCGTCACCCTCTTCATCGGCGTGGCGGTGAGCATGTTCAGCGCCATCGTGGTCTCCAAGACCCTGCTGCTGGTGGTGGCCGGTAGCCGGTTCTCCAAGAAGATGGCCCTGTTCGGGGTCGAGGAGAGGGCGGAGGCCAGAGTTGTTTGATTTCGCCGGCAAGAGGCGCTGGTTCCTGCTGGCGGCCGTGATCATCATGGTCCTGGGCATCATCCTGGCCTTCACCCCGGGCGGGCTGAGGCTCGGCTGGGACTTCAAGGGCGGCTTCCAGGTGCTGCTGGCGCCGGACGAAGGCACCGGCATGGATACGGTGGTCGGCAAGCTGGAGGAGCTCGGCTACGGCGGGATGTCCGGCCGGGTACAGGAAACGGGGGGTGACTACCTCATCCGCATGGGGGAGATGGGGGAAGACGAGCAGGAGGCCCTGAAGCAGGGCCTGGATGAGATCGGAGAGGTCAAGACCGACCAGACGGGCTACATCTCGCCGGCCATCGCCTCCCGGACCACCCGCGACGCGACCATCGCCGTGGTCGTGGCGGCGGCCGTCATGCTGGTCTACATCACCTGGGCCTTCCGCAAGGTGCCCCACTCCATCCGCTACGGCGCGGCGGTGGTGGTGGCCCTCCTGTTCAACACCTGCCTGACCTTCGGCATCTTCGCCCTGGTGGGGCGGTTTGCGGACTGGGAGGTCGACCCCCTGTTCATCACCGCCATGCTGGCCATCATCGGCTACAGCGTCAATGACAGCATCGTGGTGCTGGACCGCATCCGGGAGAACAAGGCCCGGGGCATCGGCGGCGGCGACTACGACGCGCTGGTGAACTTCAGCATCTCGGAGACCCTGGTGCGCTCGCTGAACACCACCATCACCACGGTCCTGGCGGTGCTCACTGTTTACCTGATAGTCGGCGGGCCCATCCGCAGCTTCCTGCTGGCGCTCTTCGTCGGCATCGTGGCCGGCGCCTACAGTTCCATCTTCGTGGCCGGCGAGCTGCTGGTCATGTGGGAACACGGCGACTGGTTCAAGTCCATCCCCGGCCTGTCCCGTCTGCAGAAGAACAAGGCATAGAGAGGGGGCCCACCCGTGCCCGTCTCCAAAGAGACCCTCGACGAGATCGCCCTGAGCGAGGCCGAGTACCGGCTCATCGTGCAACGGCTGGGCCGCCAGCCCACCGAGGTGGAGCTGGGGATGTTCGGCTCGCTGTGGAGCGAGCACTGCGGCTACAAGCATTCCAAGCCGCTGCTCCGGCTGTTCCCCAACACGGGCAAGAGGGTGCTGGTCAAGGCCGGCGAGGAGAACGCCGGCGCCGTGGACATCGGCGACGGCCTGTCGGTCGTCATGAAGATGGAGTCCCACAACCACCCCTCGGCCATAGAGCCCTTCCAGGGGGCGGCCACCGGGGTGGGCGGCATCGTCCGGGACATCTTCACCATGGGGGCCCGGCCCATCGCCCTGCTCAACTCGCTGCGGTTCGGGCCGCTCCAGGACGCCCGCAACCGCTACCTCTTCAACGGTGTGGTGGGGGGCATCGCCTCCTACGGCAACTGCCTGGGCATCCCGGATGTCGGCGGCGAGATCTACTTCTCGCCCTCGTACGCCGAGAACCCCCTGGTCAATGCCATGTGCGTGGGCCTGGTGCGCCACGACCGGATGGTCAAGGCCGTGGCCAGGGGTGCGGGCAACCTGCTGATGCTGGTGGGGGCCGACACCGGCCGGGACGGCCTGCACGGGGCCTCGGGGCTGGCCTCGCGGACCTTCGAGGACCAGGGGGAGCTGCGCTCGGCCGTGCAGGTGGGCAACCCCTTCATGGAGAAGCTGCTCATCGAGGCCTGCCTGGAGCTGGCCCGGACCGACTGGATCGTGGGCGTGCAGGACCTGGGCGCCGCGGGACTGACCAGCTCCGCGGTGGAGTCCGCCTCCAAGGGCGGCAGCGGCATCGAGATCGACACGGCGCTGGTGCCGCGGCGCGAGCAGGGGATGAACCCCTACGAGGTCATGCTCTCTGAGTCCCAGGAGCGGATGCTGGTGGTGGTCAAGAAGGGCTGCCAGGAGCAGGTCAAGGCGCTCTTCGACCGCTGGGGCCTGCACTCGGATATCATCGGGCGGGTCACCGATGACGGCATGGTGCGCATCAGGGATGGGAAGAAGGTGGTGGCCAATGCGCCGGTGGCCATCCTGACCGACCCCCCGCTGTACCGGGTGCCCTGCCGGAAGCCGGCCTGGCTGGCGAAGGTCCAGGCCCTGGACCTGGAGGGGCTCCCCGACCTGGCCCCAAGCGAGTGCCAGATGATCCTGCTGCGGCTGCTGGCCAGCCCCAATATCGCCAGCAAGCACGCGGTGTACCGCCAGTACGATCACCAGGTGCAGACCAACACCGTGGTCCCTCCCGGGGGCGACGGGGCCGTGCTGCGCATCAAGGATACCCGGAAGGCCATTGCCCTGACCGCCGACGGGAACGGGCGGCTGTGCTATCTCGATCCGTATCACGGGGGCGCCATGGCGGTGGCGGAGGCCGCCCGCAACCTGGTCTGCACCGGGGCGGAGCCCCTGGCCATCACCGACTGCCTCAACTTTGGCAACCCGGACAAGCCGGACGTCTACTACCAGCTCAAAGAGTCCATCCGCGGCATGGCGGCTGCCTGCCGGGCGCTCTGCACCCCGGTGATCAGCGGCAACGTCAGCCTGTACAACGAGACGAAGGGCAAGCCGGTGTACCCCACGCCCGTGGTGGGCATGGTGGGCCTGATCGAGGACATCTCCCGGCACTGCACCAGCGGCTTCAAGGATGAAGGCGACCTGGTCTTCCTGCTGGGTGGGGACGGTGGCTCCGCGCTCACGCGGGGAGCAGACGGCCTGGCCGGCAGCGAGTACCTGGAGCTGGTGCACGGAATGGTCGGCGGCAGGCCGGTCATCGACCTGGGCGTGGAGAAGAGGGCGCAGGGCTGCTGCCTGGCTCTCATCCGCTCGGGGGTCGTCAAGTCCGCGCACGACTGCTCGGACGGCGGCCTGGGGGTGGCCCTGGCGGAATGCTGCATCCTGGGGGAGAAGGGTTTCAAGGGCGCCTGGAAGGTCAAGGGCCGGCTGGACGCCTGCCTCTTCGGCGAAGGGCCGTCCCGCTTCGTCATCTCGGTGCCGCCGGCGCAGGCCGCCCGGCTGAAGGAGGAGGCCGCCCGCCGCGGCGTGCGCCTGATGAAGCTGGGCCAGGTCCGCGGGACGCGGCTGGCGATCGAGGGGCTGATGAATGTCCGGCTGGATGACCTCCGCGCCGCCTGGCGCGGGGCGCTGGAGCGGGCGCTGCGGGGCACCGCCCGGGGATAGCCGCACCGTCAAGGCGAGTCCGCGTCAGGCGGCAGTGTCCGGCTCAATAGCCTTCCGGTACGCCCTGAGGACATCGTGCCGCCGCAGGACGCCCAGCAGTCTGCGGGGGTTGTCCCGGTCCACCACCGGGATGCGCCCCACATCCCTGCCCCCCAGCTGCGCCAGGGCTTCCCTGATAGACTGGTCGGGGTAGGCCACGATGGGGGACCTGGTGGCGATGTCCATGGCGGTGAGAGGCGCTGTCTTTTCGGACGTTGCTTCCTCGATGTCCTGCAGCGTGACAATGCCGCAGAAGTTGCCGTTCTGGTCCACCACCGGGAAGCCGTGATGCCCGGTGGCATGGACCTTCTCCACCAGCTCCGTCACGGGCATTGACGGCGTAACGGTGGGGAAATCGCGGGTCATGGCCTCCCCCACGGTGATGGTGGCCATGGCGTCGGTGGCCCTCCTTCGGGGTATGTCGACGCCGCGCCGGGTCAGGACAGCGGTGTAGATCGAGTCGCGGTTCAGGCCCCTGGCCACGGCCACACTGAGGACCACGGCCGTCATCAGCGGCACAATGAGACTGTAGTCCCGCGTCATCTCGAACAGCAGGATGATGGCTGTGATGGGCCCGTGGACCACCGCAGCAAACAGGGCCCCCATTCCCACCAAAGCGTAGGACCCCGAGGCCTCGGCGGCCGAAGTGGCGGCGATGGAAGGGAAGAGCCTCTGCACCACCAGCCCGAAGGCTCCCCCCAGCATGGAGCCTATGAAGAGGGAGGGGGCGAAGGTGCCTCCGCTGCCGCCGCTGCCCAGGCTCAATGACGTGGAGAGTATCTTGAGGCCCATCAGCACGGCCAGTGTGGCCAGCCCGATCTCCCCGAGCAGGGCCTTGTCCACCGCACCCTGCGCCTCGAAGACGCCCCCGGCCCCGTAGGCCCCCCCGTATCCCACGCCCAGGACATCGAAATATGATACGCCGATGAGCCCGACGAAGAGGCCGCCGATGGCGGGCTTGACCCATGGCGGGAGCTTCACCTTGGCGGACAGGTCCTCGCACTTGAAGAAGAACCAGATGAAGATGGCCGCGACCACACCGCAGAGGATGCCCAGCACCGCGTAGGGGACCATCTCCCAGTGGCTGTTCATGTGGTAGGGAGGTATGGAGAAGGAGGGCGTGTCGCCGAGGAAGCTGTGGGCCACCAGGTTCGCTGTTACCGAGCTGATGACGATGTAGGCCAGGTTGGCGGCCGCGAGCCGCCTCTGCAGGACCTCCAGCGCGAAGAAGACCCCGCCGATGGGCGCGTTGAACATGGCCGAGACACCTCCGGCCGCCCCGCACAGCAGCAAGGTCCTCGTCCATTCCTCGGGCAGCCGGAGCCACTGTCCCACAGTGGAGCCGAGCGAGGAGCCGATCTGGATGACCGGTCCCTCGCGCCCTACCGACCCACCGCTGCCAATGCAGATGGAGGAGGCCAGGGCCTTCACTATCGCCACCCTGGAGCGGATGCGCCCGCCTCTGACCGCCGCGGCCTCCATCACCTGGGGCGGGCCGTCGCCCCTGGCCTCGCGCGCCAGGAGGTGGATGATGAGGCCCACCAGAAGCCCGCCCGCGGTGGGCAGGAGGATGACGTAGTAGTCACCAAGAAAACCGAGGACATCAGATCCCCGGTTGAAGGACAGCCATTGGAACAGCTTGATGAGGTATACGAACCCCACCGCGCCCAGGCCGGCCAGAAGGCCAACCACGATAGCCAGGGCGATGCCCACCGCGGTGTCCGAACCGCGCAGGCGCTTCGGCAGCGAGCGCACGTCGCCGATCAGGAGTCTCCAGGGGGCGGTGACTCTGGAACTGCGTCTCACGGCTTCTCGCGGACGCCGGCCAGGCGCTCCGGGAAGGCCCGGTTGTAGTCGATCAGCCGGCGTACAGCATTGGCCGCCCCCCTCATGGACAGGAACAGCGGCAGCCCGAACTCGGCGCAGAGCCCGCGTATGGCCTCCGATGCTTTCCAGGCCTGGTCGTTGCCGAAGGAGTGGAGGACGATGGCCTTTGGCATGCGGCACTCGCGGGAGGCCAGGACCAGGGGGCCTATGGACCCGGCCACGACGAAGTCGTCTATCGGCATCGGGCTTATGTCAAATCCATGCTGGTAGATGACCAGGTCCAGCCCCGGCCAGGTCTCCATGGCCTGGTTCAGCCGGCCCCAGTTGCCGCCCAGCGGGGCAGCTGACCGGTCCCGGAGCACGTCCACCGGCTTTCGCCCGCCCATGTCGGCCAGCAGCTGGAAGCCTTCGATGCCGGCCAGCGGGCTGACGTCGACCGGGTTGCGCAGCATGCTGTTGGCCAGGTCGATGAAGCTGGCGAGCTCGTCCCTCACCCGGGGCGGCATGGGCGCCATCGCCAGGCCCGCCTGCTCCACCTCGTCGGTGGCCATCACGCTGGCCCCTCCGCCGTGGCCCAGCACGCAGGTGCCGGGGCCCGCAGGAGGCGCCATCCGCAGCAGCGCCATCAGCATGTCCACCATCTCCTCGATGCCGTACACCCGGAAGGCCCCCGCCTGCCTGAGGACCCCGCTCCAGATGGCGTCGGCCCCGGCCAGGGAACCGGTGTGCGAGGCGGCCGCCCGCAGGCCTCCCGCCGTGTAGCCGCCCTTGAAGACCACCACCGGCTTGGCCGCGGCCGCCTTCGCCAGGGCCCGGGCGAAGCGGCGGCCGTCGCTGACCCCCTCGATGTAGGCCGCGATGACCTTCGTCTCGGGATCGGCGGCGAAGTAGTCCAGGAGATCGCACTCGTTGATGTCGCTGGCGTTGCCGTAGCTGACCACCTTGCTGAAGTGGAGGCCCCGCGAGGTGGCGTGGCGCACCGCGTAGTCCACGTTGCCGCCGCTCTGGCACAGGTAGCCTATGGGGCCGGGCTCCATGGAGAAGTCCGGGCTGAGCTTGATGCGGCCCCGGGGGTAGTAGAGGCCCAGGCAGTTGGGTCCGATGATGCGCAGGCCGCCCCTGCGGGCGATGGCCACCAGCTGGTCCTGGAGGGCGGCGCGGTCCGGCTCGCCCGTTTCGGCGAAACCGGAGGAGAATATGTGGGCCACCTTGACCCCCCTGGCCAGGCATTCCTCCAGGAGGGCCGGCGTGTGCCTGGCCGGGATGGACACGATGACCTGGTCCACCTCACCCGGGACCTCGGACAGGCTGCGGTAGATGGGGTAGCCGGCCATTTCTCCCCCCTTGGGATTGACCAGGTAGATGCGGCCCGGGAACCCGCCTTCTACGAGGGAGTCGAAGTAGAGCCGCCTGATCCACAGCTTGGTGATGTCGTCGGAGATCCCCACGACGGCGATGGAGCGGGGGTGGAAGATGTAGTCCAGCGGCAGGGGGTGGCTGCCGGACGATGATGCGTTGGTTGACACGGTGGCTTCCACAGAAGATGATAGGCCCCCGGCGAGCGCGCTGTCAAAGGGCGCCAGGCCGCCGTCCCAGGCCCCGGGCGCCCGCGCCGGGGCCACCCGCGCGGCAGCCTTTCCTTTTGGGCAGGCAGCGGATAAAATGGTTCCCTGGGGGCGATGAGCGATGTTCGATCTCCTGTCGGAAAAGATCGGCAACGTCTTCAAGAAGCTGTCCGGCAAGGGCGGCCTGACCGAGAAGGACGTTGACGAGGCGCTGCGCCAGGTGAGGCTGGCGCTCCTGGAGGCCGACGTCAACCTGAAGGTGGTCAAGGACTTCACTGCCAGGGTGCGGGAGCGCGTGCTCACGCAGGAGGTGCTGAAGAGCCTGACCCCCACCCAGCACGTGGTGAAGATCGTCCATGAGGAGCTGACGGCCCTGCTGGGCGGCGGCCAGAGCACGCTCATCCCCGCGGGGCGGCCGCCCTCGGTGATGATGCTGGTGGGCCTCCAGGGCAGCGGCAAGACCACCACCGCGGCCAAGCTGGGCCTGCACCTGCGGCGGTCGGGCCAGACCCCGCTGCTGGTGGCGGCTGACACCCGGCGTCCGGCGGCCATCGACCAGCTGATCATCCTGGGCAAGCAGCTCAACCTGCCCGTCTACGCCGAGGACCAGAAATCGAAGCCCACGGACATCTGCGCCCACGCCCTGCAGCGGGCCCGCGAGACCGGGAGCACCTGGCTCATCGTGGACACCCAGGGCCGCCTGCACATCGATGCCGAGCTGATGCCGGAGCTGCAGGAAGTGAAGAAGGTGCTCCAGCCCACCGAGGTCCTGCTGGTGGTCGACGCCATGACCGGGCAGGAGGCGGTGCGCGTGGCCGAGGAGTTTCACTCCAAGGTCGGCGTGACGGGGCTGATTCTCACCAAGATGGACGGGGACGCCAGGGGCGGCGCGGCCCTCTCTATCAAGTCGGTCACCGGAGTGCCCATCAAGTTCGTGGGCATGGGGGAGAAGGTGGACGCCCTCGAGGCCTACTACCCGGACCGCATGGCTTCTCGCATCCTGGGCATGGGCGACATGCTCACGCTCATCGAGAAGGCGGAGAAGGTCATGGACGAGAAGTGGGCCAAGGACATGGAGAAGAAGATCCGCACGGCCAGCTTCACCTTCGAGGACTTCCTGGAGCAGCTGCAGCAGGTCAAGAAGATGGGCTCCATCGGCCACCTGCTGGAGATGATCCCGGGCATGTCCTCCGTGGCCAAGAAGCTGCCGGAGGGCATGGACGAGAAGCAGATGAAGAAGGTGGAGGCCATCGTCCGCTCCATGACCAAAGAGGAGCGCCAGCACCCGGACATCATCGACGGGAGCCGCCGCCGCCGCATCGCCAAGGGCAGCGGGACCACCTCCCAGGACGTGAACCAGCTCCTGAACCAGTTCCGTCAGGTCCAGAAGATGATGAAGCAGCTCGGCGATCCCGGCAAGGCCAAGCGCCTCATGTCCGGCCTGAAGTAGGGGAGCCCCCCTGCTCCAAGGCAGGGGCTCCTACTCCAGGTAGTCCTTCAGCTTGCGGCTCCGCGTCGGGTGGCGCAGCTTGCGCAGCGCCTTGGCCTCGATCTGCCGGATGCGCTCGCGGGTGACCTTGAACTCCTTGCCCACCTCTTCCAGCGTGCGGCTGCGGCCGTCCTCCAGCCCGAAGCGGAGGCGCAGCACCCTCTGCTCCCGCGGCGTGAGCGTGTCCAGGACGTCGCTGATCTGGTCCTTCAGCAGCTCGTAGGAGGCGGTGTCGACGGGCGACATTATCTTGCGGTCCTCGATGAAGTCCCCCAGGTGGCTGTCCTCTTCCTCGCCGATGGGCGTCTCCAGGGATATGGGCTCCTGGGAGATCTTCATGATCTCCTCCACCTTCTCCGGGGGCATCTCCATCTCCTGGCTGATCTCCTCGATGGTGGGCTCGCGGCCGTACTCCTGGGCCAGGCGGCGGCTGGTGCGGTAGAGCTTGGTGATGGTCTCCACCATGTGCACCGGGATGCGGATGGTGCGCGCCTGGTCGGCGATGGCGCGGGTGATGGACTGCCGGATCCACCACGTGGCGTAGGTGCTGAACTTGTAGCCCCGGCGGTAGTCGAACTTCTCCACGGCGCGCAGCAGGCCGATGTTGCCCTCCTGGATGACGTCCAGGAAGGACATGCCCCTCTCGGCGTACTTCTTGGCTACGCTGACCACCAGCCTCAGGTTGGCCTCCACCAGTCGCTCCTCGGCCAGCCGGCCGGCGAAGTCGATCCTCTTGAGGTAGAACTCGAGCTTCTCCTCCATGGGCTTGAGCTTCTCCAGGAACTCGGGGTCCTGCAGCAGCGGCGCCAGGGCCTCCGTGCGCCGCTTGCCGATGATGGCCAGGACCTCCGCGGGCACCAGCGAGCTGGCCAGGGACAGGTCCTTGACCATCTGCTCCACGGCCGGAGGCGTGTCCTCCATGGCCTCGGACAGGGGCATGATGAACTGCTCGGTCAGCTCCCGGTCGACCGCCGCCCGCAGCGTCGGGTCGGTCAGCCTCCTGGTCAGCCGCTCGTCCGGCTTTATGCCGAGCTGCTGCTCCACGCGCCGGAGCAGCGGAAGAACGTGCACCAGCCTCTCCAGCACTACGGTGATGACATCGACGGCCGTCGCCGGCCGGCCCCACTTGGTCAGGAACTCCTGCCTGATGCCGTTGATGTAGTCCTTCTCCTCCTTGTTGCGGGCCAGCACCTTCTCTTCGTCGGCGGTGAGCAGCGGCACCCGGCCGATCTGGCGCAGGTACATGCGCACCGGGTCATCGGCGATCTCGAGCTCATCCAGGGGCTTGCCCTCGGCCGGCCCCGCCTCGCGGGCCGCATCGGGGGCCACCTCTGCTTCCGGCGTCACCACGGCATAGATGTCCTCCGCCGGCTCCTCTGCTGGCTCCCCCTCGCCACCCTCGGGCTCCTCCGCGTACCAGTGCTCGGACCCGGCCATGGTGAGCGCCTGGGCCCTCTTCCGGCCCCTGGCGTCGGTCTCCTTGTCGGCCGCCTCTTCCTCCCTGGCCGCGCCCCTGGCGCGCCTGGCGGCTTTGGCCTCCCCGCCCCCGGCCCTCTCCGCCGCCTTCGTGGCCTTCTCAGGGCGGGGCTTCCCGGAGGCCTTCTCCTGCGCCGGCGCCTTCTCGCCGGCGGACGGCCCGGCCTGCTTCTTACCCTTTGCCGCCCGGGGAGCCTCCTTCGGCTCCTCGGCCCTGGCGGCCTTGCCCGCGGGCTGGCTGGCCTCTCGCCCCCTGGCCGGGGCGGCCCTGGCTGCAGTCTCCTCGGCCACTCTCTGGGCGGCCGGTTTGACCGTCTTCTTCTCTTTTTCCGGCGGTGCCTCGACCGCCGGCCTGGTTGCCTCGGGTTTCTCGGTCACGCGCTTCTTGGGCCTCCTCTCGTTCGCGGGAGCCCTGGCTGCTGGTCGCTCGATCTTCGTCGCCCTAGTCTCGTGCCCTCTTCCTTTTTTCTTTGCCATGAAGGAAGACCTCTCCTAGTTCAGCGTTGAGCTTCACTGCCGACTCCTGTATCTCCTGCAGGTCGGTGGGCTTGCCGGCGGCTTCGAGTTCCGATATCAAAACCTGCTCCTTCGCCTTCCGATCCTTTAGCCAGCGCTCTCTAAGTCGGTTGGCGCACTGCCGCAGCGCCCGTTTCTGCTCCTCGCCGTGGAGCGGCGGCAGGCTCCGGGATGTTACGGAATCCAGGTGCTCGACCAGGGTCGCATCCACCGCCTGGCGCGCTCGGTCGAGGTCTCCCGCCTCGTGCCAGGCCAGGAAGATCTCCCGGTCCTCGGTGTTCACAAAGAAATCTACCCGGAGATCGGAGGCATGGCTCCTCAGATCGGGGTAGGTGAAAAGCAGATAGAGGCAGTACTCGGCCAGCAGATCGCCCGGGGCATTGTGAGGGGCCGGCCGGGAAACCGGGGCCGGCCCGGCCTCGCGGCGCAGGCCGGGGGCCTTCGGCTTGATCTGGCTGAGCGCTGCCGCCAGCGTGGTCTCGTCCACGGCCACCGCGCGCGACAGTCTCTGGAGGTAGTGCGCCTGTCGCACCGGGTGCTTGATCTCCGCCACCAGGGGCAGCAGCTGGTCCACCGCCTGTGCCTTGTCCCTGGCCTTGGTGACGTCCAGCCGGGAGACCACCAGATCGAAGGTGTAGTCCACCACGGGCGCGGCCCCCTGGAGCAGGCGCTCCCATTCCCGCGGGTCCTCCCGGATCACGTCATCCGGGTCTTTGCCCTCCGGCAGGACCATGACGCCTATCTCGGCATCCAGCTGCTCCTCGTACTTCACCAGGCCGGCCGATGTCGGCACGGGCACCACCTTCTGGTCGAAGGTGTGGCTGGCCACCTCGATTCCCCGCAGCGTCGCCATCTCGCCGGCGGCGTCGGCGTCCAGCGCCAGCACCAGGCGGTTGGTGAGCTTCTTGACCACCCCCACGTGTTTCTCGGTGAGGGCCGTCCCCAGCGAGGCTACCACGTTGGCGAACCCGTTTTGGTGGGCCACGATGACATCCATGTAGCCCTCCACCACCACCGCCAGGTTCTCCTTCCGGATGGCCGCCCTGGCGAAGTCGATGGCGTACAGGCTGCCGCTCTTGTCGAATATCAGCGTCTGAGGGGAGTTGAGGTACTTGGGCAGCGAGTCATCCAGCGCCCTGGCGCCGAACCCGATAACCTTCCCGGCGGCGTCCCTGATGGGAAACATCAGCCGCTGCCGGAAGCGGTCGTAGCTGCCTTCCTTCTCCTTCTGCACCAGCAGCCCCGCCGCCAGGAGCTCGCTCTCGCGATAGCCCCTCTTCAGCATCTCCTGGCGCAGCGAGTCCCAGCTGTCCTGGCTGTAGCCCAGCTGGAACCGGCGCATTGTCGGCTCGGTGACGCCCCGCCGGGCCAGGTAGTCCCGGGTACGCTGGCCGCCGGCCGAGTGGAAGAGCAGGTGGTGGAAGTGCTCCGCGGCGGCCTCGTTGATCTGCCTGAGCCGGCCGGCCTCGGACTGGCCCTCCTCCGGCTGGCGCTGCACCAGCGTAACGCCGGCCTTCTCGGCCAGGATGGCGAGGGCGTCCTTGAAATCCACCCCTTCCTTGCGCATCACGAAGGCGAACAGGTCTCCGCCGGTCCCGCAGGCCCCGAAACAGTGCCAGCTCTGCCGTTCCGGGAAGACGAAGAAGGAGGGGGTCTTCTCCGAGTGGAAGGGGCACACGGCCTTGAAGTTCCGCCCGCTCTTCTTGAGGTCGGGCAGGTAGCCGGAGATCACCTGTACGATGTCCAGCCTCTGCTTTATCTCATCGACGGTGTCCATGAAGCCGCGGACCTCCCTCTCCCTCATCAACGAATATCGTCATAGCGGTTTGGTTCAGGATGGTAATCGGTTTGACCAGTCCAGCGCCTGATTCCTCAGGCGAGCAGCCCCAGCCCCTGGGCCATCTGGAGGGCATACTGGTCAGTCATCCCCGCCACATAGTCCACCACCCGCCGGCCCAGCGGATCAACGGACAGCCTGAGCTCGCCGGGCAGCTGGGCCTCGTGTCCCATGAAGTGGTCGTAGAGACGGCGCACGACCAGCCTGGCCACATCCGCCTCCCGGTTGACCAGCTCGCAATCGTATACTCTCTCGAACAGGAAATCCCTGAGAGCATTCATGGCCTCGTTGACGGAGGGGCTCACGCCAATAATCGGCTCTTGCCCCCTGCTTGTCAAGCCCTCCCCCCTGGCGTCCCACGAGGTGTCCAGGATGTCGCAGACAATGGAGTCGATGCGCTGGGAGTGCGACGAGCCCATGACGGAAACGGCCTTTGCCGGAAGGTCCCCCTCGGCTATGACTCCGGCGCGCAGGGCATCGTCCACGTCGTGGTTGATATAGGCTATGACATCGGAGATCTTGACGATCTGGCCCTCCAGGGTCCCCACCCGCTCCCATCCCTCCCCGAAGATCCCGGACCTGGACTTGGAGTGCTTGGCGATGCCCTCCCTGGTTTCGAAGGTGAGGTTCAGGCCCTGGCCCCCGTTCTCGATCTGGTCCACCACGCGCAGGCTCTGCTCGTTGTGGCGGAAGCCGTACGGCGAAATCTCGTTCAGGACATCCTCTCCAACGTGCCCGAAGGGCGTATGCCCCAGGTCATGCCCGAGGGCTATGGCCTCCGTCAGGTCTTCGTTCAAGTTCAATCCCCTGGCTATGGAGCGGGCAATTTGCGATACCTCAAGGGTATGGGTCAGCCGGGTCACGTAGTGATCGCCCGGAGGGGCGATGAACACCTGGGTCTTGTGCTTCAGCCGGCGAAAGGCCTTGCAGTGAATGATGCGATCGCGATCGCGCTGGAAAGCCGTGCGGGTCGGGGAAGGCTCCTCGGGACTAAGCCTTCCCCGGGACAGCCGGCTCCTGGCGGCGAAGGGAGACAGCCCCTCCTCCTTCTGCTCGAGCCAGGAACGTATCTTCTGATGCGGTCGATCCACCACTGGCCATTTGCCCGGGCGATTCCGGACCTAGCTGCTGGGAGAATGCATGCCCAGGTCTTCCTCCACCCGGGCGATAACCCCCCTGGTGTGCTCAATCATGTCCGGGTTCACCGAGACCGAGTTGATGCCCCAGCCGACCAGCTTGGCGGTCAGCTCGGGGTAGACGGACGGCGCCTGCCCGCATATGGAGGAGGTGACCCGCCGCCGGTTGGTGATGCTGATGGCCCTCTCCAGGGACCAGAGCACCGCCTCGTCACGCTCGTCGAAGACGTCCGCCAGCTTCGGACTGTCCCTGTCGACCCCCAGCGTCAGCTGGGTCAGGTCGTTGGAGCCGATGGAGATACCGTCAATGCCGACGTCGATGAACTTGTTCATCAGTATGATGTTGGACGGCACCTCTGTCATCATCCACAGCTTGAAGTCGGCCGACCGGGCCAGCCCCAGAGCAGCCAGGGCATCCCTGGCCTCCTCCATGGCTTTGACCGTGCGGACGAAGGGGATCATGACCCACAGGTTGGTGTAGCTCTCGCGGACCTTCTTGATGGCCTCCACTTCCAGCTTGAATATATCCAGCTCCCGGACGTAGCGGGAGCAGCCGCGGTAGCCCAGCATGGGGTTCTCCTCGACCTCCTCGTACTTCTCGCCGCCCTTCAGGTTGCGGTACTCGTTGGTCTTGAAGTCGGTCATGCGGTACACCACCGGCCGCGGGTTGAAGGCCTTGGCGAAGGTGTGCAGGCCCTCGGACAGCTTGTCCTGGAAGACATGGCCCCGCTTCTGCTCGATCATGTACCGGGGGTGCTCGCCGATATTGGCGATCATGAACTCCGCCCGGAGCAGGCCCACGCCGTCCACGTCGCGGGCGGCCACTCTCTCGGCCAGGTCCGGGTCGGCCAGGTTCACGTACAGCCTGGTGGTGGTCTTGATGCGCGGCTTGAGCACCGTGGGGGCTTCGATCTTCTGCTCGCTGATCACCTTGCCTTTGAAGACCTTGCCCTGGAAGCCGTCGACGGTGACCAGCTGCTTCTCCTTGAGCACCTTGGTGGCGTTGCTGGTGCCCACCACGCAGGGCACGCCCAGCTCGCGGCTGACGATGGCCGCGTGGCAGGTGCGGCCGCCGCGGTCGGTGACGATGGCCGCGGAGCGCTTCATGGCCGGCACGAAGTCGGGCGTGGTCATCTCGGCCACCAGGATCTCCCCCTCCTTCAGGTTGACGATCTCGGAGGGGTGCAGGATGATCTCCGTCCTGCCCGCCGCCGCCCCCGGGCTGGCCGGCAGGCCGCTCAGGATCTCGACGCCCTTGATCTCCTCCGCCGGGCCGTCCTTGGGCGGCTTCAGGGTGGTGATGGGACGGGTCTGCACGATGTAGATGTTCTTGCCGTCCTTGGCCCACTCGATGTCCTGCGGGCACTGGTACAGCTCCTCGATCCGCTTGGCGATCTGGGCCAAGGCCGTGATGTCCTTGTTGGTCAGCTTCTGGCGGCTCTGGTCCTTGGCCGGTATGGGCACCTTGATGTTCTTCCGCTTCTTGTCCCTGGTGTCCGGGTTGCGGACCAGCTGCCACTCCTGCGTGGCCACCTTCTTCTCCACCAGCTTCAGCGAGTCCTTGTCCAGGAGGTAGAGGTCGGGGGTCAGCTCGCCCGAGACGACCATCTCTCCCAGTCCGTAGGCGGCTTCGATGACGATCTTCTTGTCATCACTGCTCAACGGCTCGGCCGTGAAGGCCACGCCGGATATCTCCGACTGCACCATGCGCTGCACCACCACCGCGATGCCGACCTTGAAGTGATCGAACTTCTGCTCGTTCCGGTAGAAAATGGCCCTGGCCTCGAAGAGTGACGCCCAGCACTTCTGGACGGCCTCCACCACGTTGGCCATCCCCTGGACGTTGAGGTAGGTGCTCTGCTGGCCGGCGAAGGAGGCCTCCGGCAGGTCTTCGGCGGTCGCCGAGGACCTCACCGCCACCAGCCCCTGGCCCATCTTCTGGTAGGCCTTCCTTATCTCGTCGGCCATGCGCTTGGGCATCTCGGCCTGGGTGATCAGCTGCATGACCTCGAAGGCGGTGTCCTGGAGCATCTTGGTGTCCTTGGGGTTGAGGGAGTTCAGATAGGCCCGCAGCCGGTCCGTCAGCTCCGCTTCCCGCAGGAACTGGAAATAGGCGTCGGCGGTCACGATGAAGCCGGGGGGGACCGGTACCTTGTTCCGGGTCAGCTCTCCCAGGTTGGCGCCCTTGCCGCCGGCGATGGGGATGTTCTCCTTGCCGATTTCGTCGAACCAGGCAATCACCTTTACGGGTCTTTTCTTCAAGATCATCCTCCTTGGATTATGTGCGCACTGCGCGGCTCCGCGCTTTCGCGCGTTCTTGCTGCCTAGACCGGCAGGTCGATGTGGTACTTCTTCAGGGTGGCCTCAATGGCCGCCTTGCTCTTGTCATCCGGCTCGGTGAGCGGCAGCCTGGGCGGGCCCACGCGGAAGCCGACGCAGTTCAAGGCGTGCTTGACCGGTATGGGGTTGGAGACGATGAAGAGCGCGTTTATCAGCGGCAGCAGGTCCAGGTGTATGGCCGCGGCCCCCTTGACGTCGCCCTTCAGAGTGAGCTCGATCATCTGCTTGATCTGCTTCCCGACCAGGTGGGAGGCCACGCTGATGATGCCGTAGCCGCCCATGGCCAGGACGGGGAAGGTGTCGCCGTCATTGCCGCTCCACACCAGGAAGCCCTTCGGCGCTCCCTGGATGATCTTGGCCACCTGCTCCATGTTCCCGCTGGCTTCCTTTATGCCCACGATATTCTTGATCCGGCTCAGGCGCAGGGCCGTCTCCGGGGCCAGGTTGGTCACCGTCCGCGCCGGCACGTTGTAGAGGATGCAGGGCAGGGCGGTGTTCTCCGCGATGGCCGCAAAATGCTGGTACATGCCCTCCTGGGTGGGCTTGTTGTAGTAGGGCACTATGAGAAGGGCGGCATCGACCCCCAGCTTCTCTGCCTCCCGGGTGATCTTGATGCTCTCCCGGGTGCAGTTGCCGCCGGTGCCGGCGATGATGGTCCCCTTCTTCCCGATGGCCTCCCTGACCGCAGCGAAGAGCTTGAGCTGCTCGTCGTCGGTCACCGTGGGACGCTCGCCGGTGGTGCCGGTGACCACCAGGCCGTCGCTGCCGGAATCGATCAGGGCCCTGGCCAGCTTCTGCGCCTGCTTGTAGTCCACCTCTCCCCTGGCGTTGAAGGGGGTCACCATGGCCGTTATGAGTCTGCCGATCTTTGCCATCTTCCTCCACTCCTTGCCGCGCCCGCAGGTACCCGCGACTATCGCGAAAAGGCTACTTCTGGACCAGTCTCTCGGCGATCTGGACGGCGTTGAGGGCGGCGCCCTTGCGGATGTTGTCGCTGACCACCCACAACACCAGGCCGTTGGGATGCGAGGCGTCCTTCCGGATCCGGCCCACGAACACATCGTCCCGGCCGGCGGCCATCACCGGGTGGGGGTAGACCCTCCCGGAGGGATCGTCCATCACGGTCACGCCCGGGGCCTTCGACAGGATTCGCCTGGCCTCCGCCGGGGCCATGGGGCTGGTGAACTCCACCTGGATGGCTTCGCTGTGCGCGATCACCACCGGCACCCGCACGCAGGTGGCCGACACCGCGATGTCCGGCGCGTGCATGATCTTGTGGGTCTCCTCCACCATCTTCCACTCTTCCTTGGTATACCCGTTCTCCAGGAAGACGTCGATGTCCGGCAGAACGTTGAAGGCGATCTGGTATGGGTAGACCCTGGGCACGGCCGGCTTCCCCTCGAGCACCAGCCGCGCCTGGCCGGTCAGCTCATCCACGGCCGCCAGTCCCGTGCCGGACACCGACTGATAGGTGGCCACCGTGACGCGCTTGATGGGGTTGGCCCGGTGCAGGGGATACAGGGCCACCACCATCTGGATGGTGGAGCAGTTCGGGTTGGCGATGATGCCCTTGTGCTTGCCGATGTCCTCCGGATTGACCTCCGGTACCACCAGGGGGACCTCCGGGTCCATCCTGAAGGCCGCGCTGTTGTCTACCACCACCGCCCCGGCCTTCGCCGCGATGGGGGAGAACTGCTTGCTGATGTCGGCGCCGGCGGAGAAGAGGGCAATGTCGATGCCTTTGAAGGAGTCCGGCGTGGTCTCCCTCACCTCGATCTCCTCTCCCCGCACCTTCACCTTCCGGCCGTGAGAGCGGTCGGAGGCGTACAGCCTGATGGAGTCCGCGGGGAAACCCCGCTGACCCAGCACCTTGATGAACTCCTGCCCCACCATTCCGGTGGCGCCGACTATGGCGACATTCGTGCCTTTCATGTCCTCTTTGACCTCGCTACTCCAGCCCCAGCAGCCTGTCCAGGCCGACGGTCAGACCCTTGAGCTCCACCACCTTCTTGACGGCCGTGACCACTCCGGGCATGTAGCACTCCCGGTTGATGGTGTCGTGCCGTATGGTGAGCGTCTGCCCCGACGTGCCGAAGACCACCTCCTGGTGGGCCATGAGCCCGGGCAGGCGCACGCTGTGAAGGGCCACGCCCTGCATCTCGGCCCCCCTGGCCCCGGCCACCGTCTCCTTCTGCACCCGGGGGTAGACGAAGGCCCTCCCGCGGACCTCGGCGATGGCCCTGGCGGTGGAGACGGCGGTCCCCGACGGGGCGTCCAGCTTCTGGTCGTGGTGCAACTCGATGATCTCCACGTTGTCGAAATACCTGGCGGCGATCCTGGCCAGGTGTATCATCATCACCGCCCCCAGGGCGAAGTTGGAGGCCAGCACGGCCCCCACCCCGTTCTCCCTGGCCAGCCGATCGATCTCCTCCAGGTTCTGCGGCGAGAACCCCGTGGTGCCGATGACCAGGTTGACCTTGTGCTTCGCGGCCACCCTGATCATCTCCAGGCTGGCCTCGGCGACGGTGAAATCCACGATGACGCCGGGCGAGGTCTTCTTGAGGATGGCCTCCAGGTCACGGGACAGCGGTATGCTTCCCGTCCCCACCGGCAGCGGCAGGGCATCTGCACTGGCTCTGGCGTCTACCGCCCCGACCGGCTCGAGACCGGGGTCCTGGCAGGCGGCGCTCACTACCTCTCTCCCCACCTTGCCCAGGGCGCCGTGGACTACGACTTTGATCGGTGCGGACATGGCCCTCACTCCTCCAGGAATAGCTTCTAGGTGTGCTTTGGCGGGCGGCCGAAGTCACCTCCCCGGCCGCCGCGGCTGTGGGGGCGGCCCTCGGAAGGCCTTCTGTCGCCCCGCGGGCCCTCGGGATGTCTCCGGGGGGTGTGGGGCCGCGGCGCCGGCGCAGCCGCGCCGGCTTCCTGGTTGCCCGGGGCGGCACCGCCGGCCCCCTGGGACTGGAAGACGGCCTTCCGAGACAGGCTCACCTTGCCCGTGCGGTCGACGTCGGTAACCATGACCATGATCTCATCGCCCAGCTTGACCACGTCCTCGACGCTGGGGACCCGGTAGTCGGCCAGCTCGCTTATGTGCACCAGGCCCTCTTTGCCCGGCATTATCTCCACCACGCAGCCGAAGGGCAGTATCTTGATCACCTTCCCGGTGTAGACGCTGTTGATCTCCACGTCCCGGGCCAGGCTCTCCACCATGGCTATGGCCTTCTGGGCCGCCTCGGGGTCCACCGACCCGATGAGAACGGTCCCATCGTCCTCGATGTCAATGGTGGCCTTCGTCTGCTCCACAATGGACCTGATGGTCTTCCCTCCGGGGCCGATGACGGCGCCTATCTTGCTGGGATTGATGCTGATCTTGATCATCCGCGGCGCATACCGGGAGAGCTCCGGGCGGCTGGCGGCGAGGGTCTCCTGTATCACTGCCAGGACCTTCATCCGGGCGTCGTGGGCGTCCGAGAGCGCCTTCTCCAGTATCTCAAAAGTCAGCCCCTTGAGCTTGGTATCCAGCTGGACGGCAGTCACTCCGGAAGCAGTGCCGGCCACCTTGAAGTCCATGTCGCCGTAGAAGTCCTCCTGGCCCTCCAGGTCGGTGAGGACGTGGAACCTCCCGTCCTCCGCCGTTACGAGGCCCATGGCTATGCCCGCCACCGGGGCCTTGATAGGAACGCCCGCGTCCATCAGTGACAGCGTAGAGGCGCAGACACTGCCCATGGAGGTGCTGCCGTTGGAGCTGAGCACCTCGGAGACCAGCCGGATGGTGTACGGGAACTCGTCCTCGCCCGGAACGACCGGGGTGAGGGCCCTCTCCACCAGGGCGCCATGACCTACCTCGCGCCGCCCCGGCGAGCCCATGCGCTTGACCTCTCCGGTCGAATAGGGCGGGAAGTTGTAGTGATGCATGAAGCGCCGGCTCTCCTCCAGGGTGAGGCCGTCCAGCTTCTGTTCCTCCCGCGCGGAGCCCAGGGTGGCGATATTGAGCACCTGCGTCAGGCCCCTGGTAAACAGGCCCGAGCCGTGGGTGCGGGGGAGCAGCCCCACCGCGCAGCTCAACGGGCGGATCTCGGTGATGGCCCGCCCGTCGGGGCGCAGCCCTCTCTGCATGATGGCGGACCTGATCTCCGCCTTCACCTTGGATTCCAGCACGGAGATGATCTCGTTCTTGGGGTACTGCTCGCCGAAGGTCGCTACCAGCTCTTCTTCCAGGGCGGCGATGGCCGCGTCCCTCTCCAGCCTCCCCTGCGGTATCAGCCTGGATACCCGGTCGCCGAGGGCGGCGGTGATCTCCTCCTCCAGGCCGAAGCTCAGGGCGGCCGGCTTGAACTCTGCCTTGGGCTTGCCGCACAGGCGGACCAGCTCCTGCTGCATGGCGATGAGGTCCTGGTTTATGTGATGGCCGAGCTTGATGCCCTCCATGATGATCTTCTCGTCGGCCTCCCTGGCGCCGGCCTCCACCATGGCCACCTTGTCCACGGTGCTGACCACGACCAGGTCGAGCAGGCTCTCCTGTAGCTCGGTGAAGGTGGGATTGATCAGGTACTTGTCGTTGCTGTAGCCCAGGCGGACGGCGCCGACGGGCCCGTCAAAGGGTATCTCGGACATGGACAGCGCCGCAGAGGCACCCACCAGGCCCAGCACGTCCGGCGAGTTTTCCTGGTCCGCGGACAGCACGGTGATGATGATCTGCGTCTCGTTGCGGAACCCCTTGGGGAAGAGCGGCCGCAGGGGCCGGTCCGCCAGCCGGCTGGCCAGCACTGCCTGCTGGCCGGGGCGGCCTTCCCTGCGGAAGAAGCTCCCCGGGATCTTGCCGGCCGCATACAGCTTCTCCTCGTAGTCGATGGTCAGCGGCAGGAAATCGACATTCGGGTTGGGATGCTTCTCCATGCAGGCCGTGGCCAGAATGACGGTGTCGCCGTAGCTGACGGTGACAGCGCTGCCGGCCTGCATGGCCAGCTCACCGGTCTTGACAATGAGCGGCTTGTCGCCAATTGCGGTCTCAACCTTGTGTAGCATAGATAACCAGCCTCCTGTTGGAGTGTCCGTGGGGATGATCCTGAAAGGACTGGCCGAGAAGGGCCTATCTCCGCAGGCCGAGCTTGGCTATGAGCGCCTGATAGCGCGCCACCTTGCGCCGTCTCAGGTGCGCCAGGAGTCTGCGCCGCTGCCCTACCAGCATCAGGAGCCCCCGCTGAGAGTGGAAATCATGCTTGTGCAGCTTCATGTGCTCCGTCAAGCGATTGATTCTCTCAGTGAGGATGGCCACCTGGACCTCTGTCGAGCCAGTGTCCTTCTCATTGGACCGGAACTGCTCGATGATCGCGCTCTTCTTTTCTGTCTCCACCTTCTACTCCGTTTATTCTTTCAAACGTTTCATTATAGCACGGGAATCGCCGCGTGCAAAAGGTGGCCTCACTGATCCGGCCGGCGGAGGTGCGCCGGGCCCGCGGCGGCCGCGGACTAGAGGCGTTTCTCCAGGATGAGCTTGTCGTCCCCTGGCGAGTAGAAATCGGCGATCCGGCCGGCCTCACGATAGTCGAGGGACTGGTAGAACCGCCTGGTCTTGGCATAGTCCGGGCGCCCTGCGGTCTCCACCAATATGAGCCGCCCCCGGCTTCTCTTAATCCTGCGCTCGGTGAAGGCCATCAGGGCCCGGCCGACGCCCTGGCCCTGTCCGCCGGGGTCCACCGCTATCCAGTAGACGTCCCAGGTGCCTTTCGTCAGAGGCGTCGGGCCGTAGCAGATGTAGCCCGTGACCACGGCGTTGACCTCGGCCACGAATACCAGGTATCCCGAGGCGACAGGCGCCTCCAGGTAGGCGTCCAGCAACTCCTCGGCCACGGTCACTTCTTCGGGGGTGAACTCGCGGACGCTGCGCAGTATGTCCATGATCGCCGGCTTGTCCCTGGCGATCATGGGCCTGACCCTGGTCTTCATACAGCTGACTTGCGCATGGCCATGGACAACAGCCTGTCGACGAACTGGGTGTAGGTCATGCCGGCGGCGGCCGCCTGGCGGGCCGCGCCCGACCCCGGGGTGATGTCCGGGTTGGGATTGGCCTCCAGAACCTGCGGGATCCCGTCTTCGCCCAGCCTCATGTCGACGCGGGCGTAACCGCGCTTCACCAGCAGCCTGAAGACGGCCTCCGCCGTGCGGTAGAGCATGGCGCTCTGCTCCAGGTTGATCTCGGCCGGGCAGGCCACCTTGGTGCGATTGAAGTAGAAGGTGTCCTCCTCCCACTTGGCGGCATAGGTCAGGACCCGCGGCACCCCGGGCGGCAGGTCGTACAGTATCTCTGATATGGGCAGGACCGCCAGCTTCCGGTGGCCCATCACGGTGACATTGAACTCCCGCCCGTCGACGAACTCCTCCACCAGGGCGTCACCCCCGAAGGACCGGCTGACCATGGCCACTTGGCGCTCCAGGGAGGGCTGGTCGCTGACCACGCTGTTGGCGGAGAGGCCGTGGCTGGCGTCCTGCCCGCTGGGCTTGACGATGCAGGGGAACCTCAGCTGGAAGCTGTCCACGGTCTCGGGGGTCAGCTTCTGGTGTTCGGGGGTGGGGATCCCGTGCGCCCTCATGAGGTCCTTGGCCTTGGCCTTGTCCAGCCCCAGGGCCAGCGCGGCGCTGGAGCACCCCGTGTACCTGAACCCCATCTCGGCCATCATGCCGGCCACGGCGGCCTCCGTCTTCGGCCGGGTGTCGAAGCCCTCGAAGAGGTTGAACACCAGGTCCGTGTCCAGGGCCTTGAGGGTCTCGCGGGCTTCCTCGATGGGGGGCAGAAGGGGCACCCTGACTACCTCGTATCCCAGCTCTTCCAGCGACTGGTGGGCGGCTACCACGCCTTCCAGGATGGAGAGGATGGCCTTCTGCTCGCCGATCTCGTCGTAGATGCCCGGCACCGGCTCATTGTATACGATGGCTATCTTGCGCTTTGGCGCCGAGCCTCTGGAGGGCCGCGTCGAGGACGGCCGAGATGAGGTCTTCATAGGTCCATCCCACCTTTCTGGCCATGATGGGCAGATCGCCCGATTTTGGATTCAGTCCGGGGAGGGGGTTGACCTCGAGGAAGTACGGTATCCCATCCGGACTGATCCTGAAATCCATCCTGGCGAAATCCCGGCAGCCCAGGGCCTCGAAGGCCCTCAGGCTGTAGTCGACTATGTCCTGGAGAACCCCTGTAGCCAGCTGGGCGGGGCATTCGTAAGTCAGGAGGGACTCCCAGTCCCTCTTCACCTCCAGGGAGTAGACGAAGTGGTCCGTCTTCCGGCGGGGAAGCACGCGCATGATCCCCACCACCCGGGGCGGGGAGTTCCCCACCAGGCCGACCGTGACCTCGTCTCCGTCTATGAACTCTTCCACCATCACCGGCTGCCGGTAGTGCTCCAGCAGCCCCTTCACGGCTTCGACAATCTGCGGCGTGCTCTTCAGCCGGGACGTCACCCGGATGCCCTTGCTGGAACCTTCGTGGGCTGGCTTGGCGAAGGCCGGCAGCGGGAACACTCCCCAGTCTGCCTCGGCGAGCTGCGCGGCGTCCCGGATCACCATCCATTTCGGCGTGGCCACTCCGGCGAAGGACACCAGCCTCTTGGCCAGCGGCTTCTCCAGCGTCAGGGCCAGGCACAGCGGGTCCGAGCCCGAGTACGGCACGCCCAGCATCTCCAGGACCGACGGCACCTGGGCCTCCCGGCTGCGGAAGTTCCCCAGTCCTTCGGCTATGTTGAACACCAGGTCCACCTTCTCCGCCAGGATGCGGTTCAGGAAGTCCCGGCCGCCCCCCAGCCTGACGGCGGCGTGGCCCCGGCCTTCGATGGCTTTGGCGATGGCCTCCACCGTCTCCATGGAGTCGTATTCCTCGAGGGCGTCTTCCGGGCGGCCCTGGGGCTCCGGCACCCGTTCTTTCAGATCGTACGTCAGGCCTATTCTCATCTCTATGCGCAACTCACCATCCGTCACGGGGCACTGCCCCGTGACGTTGAGACCGTCTCCTCGTCTCCGTGACCTATGTAATTAGGGCGAGCTACTGGTGGCCGCTTTCGCGGTTGTCGCCAGGCTGGGGAAGGCCAGCTGGTTGGTGTTGCCGTTGCGGCGCCCGTTCTGCCCGTTTGACTTGCCCGTGGCTGACTTCGGTCCCTTGGGGTTCCGGTACTGGAACAGCCGTCCCTGGTAGTTCCTTATCAGGAGCTCCTCCGATGTCTGGAGGACCACGTAGTTCGGCTGCAGCGGCACCTTGCCGCCACCCTGGGGCAGGTCGATGACGAACGTCGGCACGGCCAATCCGGAGGTGTGGCCGCGCATGCCCTCAATGATCTTGATTCCGGATTCCACCGGAGTCCGCAGGTGCTCGGTGCCCTGCACCTCGTCGCACTGGAAGAGGTAGTAGGGGCGCACCTTGATCCTGAGAAGCTCACGGCACAGCTTCAGCTGGGTTTCCGCCGTGTCGTTGACGCCGCGCAGCAGCACGCTCTGGTTGTTCACCGGAATGCCGGCCCGCAGCAGCCTGTCGCAGGCCTGGGCCGCCTCCGGCGTGATCTCGCGGGGGTGGTTGAAATGGGTATTGAGCCATATGGGCCCATACTTGGAAAGCATGGAGCACAGCTCATCATCGATGCGCTGCGGCAGCACCACCGGGAAGCGGCTCCCGATGCGGATCATCTCCACGTGCTTGATCTGCCTCAGGCCGGAGAGCACCTCTTCCAGGCGCCGCGCCGAGAGGGTCAGGGGGTCGCCGCCGGAGATGATCACGTCGCGGACCACATCGGTCCGGCGAATGTAGTCGAGCATGCGCTCGATTTCCTCGGGGCTGTGCACCCATCCTCCGTGCCGCCATTCCCTTTTCCGGGTGCAGTGACGGCACAGCATGGGACAGATATCGGTGAGGACCATGAGTGCCCTGTCCGGGTACCGGTGCACCAGGCCCGGGACAGGCGAGTGCCCTCGCTCGTCCAGAGGGTCTTCCATGCCCATTCCGGCCAGTCCGATCTCCTTGAAGGACGGTATGGCCTGGATGCGGACGGGGTCGTCCGGGTTGGCCCAGTCAATGAGGGAAAAGTAGTAGGGCGTTACCGAAAGGGGATACTTGGTGGTGACCAGCCGGATCTGTTCCTGATCCTTGGCCGATAGAGGGATATGTCGTATCAGCTCATCGACAGAGCTGATGCGATGGCGAAAATGCCACTTCCAGTCGTTCCAGCATTCGTCAGATACTTGCCCGAAGAAC
>ERZ1649853.222-NODE-222-length-24738-cov-11.390512_pt1 | contig 24738 bp, 19 predicted proteins | sample MGYA00575353_ERZ1649853 | MGnify/ENA primary metagenome ERZ1649853 (study PRJEB40853, sample SAMN11349654) | freshwater sediment metagenome | isolation source: river sediment | host: Sediment | place: India: Okhla Barrage, New Delhi | collected 2017-02-21 ...
CCGGCCTTGCGCAGCAGCGCCTCGGCGAACTTCGCCGGGATGGCGTAGGTGATGCCGCTCGGCTCCTTGAGCAGGTTCTCCTTGCTCTCCTTCACGAACACCTTGTTGATGACGCCGATGACGACCCCGGTGTCGGGGTGGTAGAGCGGGCTGCCACTGTTGCCAGGGTAGGCGGTGGCGTCGAGCTGGAAGACCTCATAGGGCGCGGAGAGGCGATGGACCATCTTCGGGTCCAACGTCCGGGCGCTGATCTGAGGCGTGGCGATGGGCGTGACCGCCGAGACGATGCCCTGGTGCGTCACCGGGCGCATCCCCAGCACGATGCCGAGGGGGAAGCCGGTGAAGGCGTAGCGCTCGCCCTCCCGGACCCGGTCGGAGTCACCGAGCCGCAGGGCGGGCAGCGCCGTGCCCTTGAACGAGAGCAGTGCCACGTCGTGCTCGGGGTCGGTCGCCACCACGGTCGCCTCCCGCACCCCCTCGCGCTCTCCGGCGCCGGTCAGCACCGCGAGGAACTCCTTGCGCTCCGGGTCGAGGGAAGACGGGATGACGTGGGCGTTGGTCACGGCGTAGCGCCCGTTCCCGACGACGAACCCGGTCCCGTTGAACTGACCCGCAGGCCGCCGCGTCGGCTGGACCGTCCCGATCCCGAGGATGCTCGGCTTGACCCGGGCGACGGTCTCCGGCAGGCCCGCCCACGCCGGCAGGGCCAGGACCATGAGGAGGAGGAACGGTACGAGGGCCCGCGGCGAGCGCCCGGAGGTCCCGCCCGGTCGTCCGCGGGCGCCGCTCACCCCGCCAGGTGGCGCTTGATCACGTCGATGTCCACCACCCGGTCGTCCAGGCGGTCCGGGCGCTCGAGGGCGAGCTGGACCTCCTTCAACGTCTCCAGGTAACGCTCGACGGCCTCGCGGACGAGGTCGGAGCGGGCGCGCCCCAGCTCGTTCGCCGTGCGGTCGAGCTCCGCGATCAGCTCGTCCGGAATACGTGCAGTGATGTACGGCATTTCGACCCCCAACCCGCGTCGAGCTCAGGACTTGCGCCCGAACTGCCCGCCCGCCGGCGGGCGCTGCGCTCCCTTCCCCTCCCGGCCCCCGGGGGGCCCGTGGGCGGCCCGGCCCTCACGGTCCCAGAGGACCTTCACGATCCGCTCCGCGGCGCGACCGTCCCAGAGCTCCGGACGGCGCCCCGCCTTGCCCTGCCCGTCGATCACCCGGTTGGCCTCGGCCAGGATCCGCTCCGGGCTCTGGCCCGCGAGGACGTTGGTGCCCTCGCTCACCGTGATGGGACGCTCGGTGTTCTCCCGGGCGGTGACGCAGGGCACGCCGAGCGCGGTGGTCTCCTCCTGGATCCCTCCCGAGTCGGTCACCACCACACGAGCATTGTCCATGCACTTTAGAAAGTCCAGGTAACCCAGTGGATCCACTAGCTTCAGGTCCCGGTACCCCCGCAGAACCCGGTCCAGGCGAAACTCCGCGAGCTTGGCCCGGGTACGGGGATGGATGGGGAACACCACCGGCATGCGCGCCGAGAGCGCCCCCAGGACCTCGAGCAGCCCGGCGAGGGTGTCCCGGTCGTCCACGTTCGAGGGGCGGTGCAGCGTCACCAGCACGTAGTTCCGGGGGCTGAGGCCGAGGTCCTCGAGGACCTGACTGCGGCTCGCCTTCTCCCGGTGCTTCAGGAGCGAGTCGATCATCACGTTCCCGACGAAGAAGACCCGCTCCTCCGGGATCCCCTCACGGCGCAGGTTGTCCAGCGCCGAGCGCTCGGTGGTGAAGAGATAGTCCGCAATCTGGTCGGTCAGGACCCGGTTGACCTCCTCGGGCATGGTCCGGTCGTAGGAGCGCAGCCCGGCCTCCACGTGCACGAGCTTGACGTTCATCTTCACGGCCACGAGGCCGCAGGCGATGGTCGAGTTGACGTCACCGACCACCAGCACCAGGTCGGGCCTGAGCGTCTGCATCTCGCGCTCGAAGGCGATCATGACCTTGCCGGTCTGCTCGCCGTGCCCCCCGGACCCGACGCCGAGGTAGACGTCCGGCTTCGGCAGACCCAGGTGGTCGAAGAAGAGCTGGGACATCTTGTGGTCGTAGTGCTGCCCGGTGTGCAGCACCAGGGGCTCGATGCCGGGCTGAGCCCGCATGGCCTCCCAGAGCGGCGCGACCTTCATGAAGTTCGGCCGGGCGCCGACGACGTTGACGATCTTGAGGCTGGACATGGGTGCGCTCGGGAGTGGTAGCCCCGGCCCCGGGGCCGGCGGGGCTCTGGCCAGGACAGCGGCGGATCCGGCCGCTTCTAAAGCGGGTCTTCGGGGGGGCCGCTATCGGCGGCGAGGCGGAAAGCGCCCGCATTGTACACGAGCCGGTGCGCCGGTAGTGTGGTGGGGGGGACACCCCGGCCGGAGCGGCGGCCGGCCGCACCCCCGGTCTCGCGAGGGAGTGGACATGGCACCCGAGGGCTTCACCCTGCTCGTCACCGGCGGCGCCGGCTTCATCGGCTCCGAGGTCGTGCGCCAGCTCCTGGCCGAGACCGACTGGACGGTCGTCAACGTCGACAAGCTCACCTACGCCGGCAACCTGGAGTCGCTCGAGTCCGTCGCGGGCCACCCGCGCTACCGGTTCGAGCAGGTGGACATCTGCGAGGCGCCCGCGGTGCGCGGGCTCTTCGAGCGCCATCGCCCGGGCGCCGTGATGCACCTCGCCGCCGAGAGCCACGTGGACCGGTCGATCGACGGCCCCGGGGAGTTCGTGCGCACCAACGTGTGGGGCACCTACACCCTGCTGCAGGAGGCCCTGCGCCACTGGCGGACGCTCCCCCCGGAGCGGCGCGCCGCCTTCCGCTTCCACCACGTCTCCACCGACGAGGTCTACGGCTCGCTGGGGCCGACCGGCCGGTTCACCGAGGACACCCCCTACGCCCCCAATTCCCCCTACTCCGCGAGCAAGGCGTCCTCGGACCATCTGGTGCGGGCGTGGTTCCACACCTACGGGCTCCCGGTGGTCACCAGCAACTGCTCCAACAACTACGGCCCGTTCCAGTTTCCCGAGAAGCTGATCCCCCTGGTCACGCTGAACGCGCTGGAGGGCAGGCCCCTGCCCGTCTACGGCAAGGGCGACAACGTGCGCGACTGGCTCTACGTGGGCGACCACGCGCGCGCCCTGCGCAGCGTCCTGACGGCCGGCACGCCGGGCGAGACCTACAACGTGGGCGGCAACAACGAGCGGACCAACCTGGAGGTCGTGCGGACGATCTGCGCGGTGCTCGACCAGCTCCTGCCCGACTCCCCGCACCGCCCCCACGAGCGGCTCGTCACCTTCGTCACCGACCGCCCGGGGCACGACCGGCGCTACGCCATCGACGCGTCGAAGATCGCGCGCGACCTCGGCTGGACGCCCGCGGAGTCGTTCGAGTCCGGCCTGCGCAAGACGGTGCAGTGGTATCTGGACAACCCGCGGTGGTGGCGGCGCGTGCAGGACGGAAGCTACCAGCGCGAGCGGCTCGGCCTCCTCTAGCGGCAATCGAAACCGAGGGCACACGATGAAGGGCATCATCCTCGCCGGTGGCAGCGGCACGCGGCTCTATCCCCTGACCCAGGTCGTCAGCAAGCAGCTGCTCCCGGTCTACGACAAGCCGATGGTCTACTACCCCCTGTCCACGCTGATGCTGGCGGGGATCCGGGAGATCCTCGTCATCTCGACGCCCCAGGACCTGCCACGGTTCCGGGAGCTGCTGGGCAGCGGCGCCCGGTGGGGACTCGAGCTCACCTACGCCGAGCAGCCCCGCCCCGGGGGCCTCGCCGAGGCCTTCCTCATCGGCGCGCCCTTCATCGGCCGGGACACCGTCTCGCTGGTGCTGGGCGACAACATCTTCTACGGCCACCGCATGGCGACCCTCCTGCAGCAGGCGGCCAGGGACCCCGGGGGGGCGACCGTGTTCGGCTACTACGTCCGCGACCCCGAGCGCTACGGCGTCGTCGCCTTCGACGCGAGCGGGCGCCCCTCCCAGATCGTCGAGAAGCCGCGCGTGCCGCCGTCGAACATCGCGGTCACCGGCCTCTACTTCTACGACCACGAGGTCGTGGAGATCGCGCGCGGCCTCGCGCCCTCGCCCCGGGGCGAGCTCGAGATCACCGACGTCAACGCCCACTACCTGTCCCGCGGGCGGCTGCGGGTGGAGATGCTCGGGCGCGGCACGGCCTGGCTCGACACCGGCACCCACGAGTCGCTGCTCAAGGCGGGCCAGTTCGTGCAGTTGCTGGAGGAGCGCCAGGGCCTGAAGGTCGCGTGCCCCGAGGAGATCGCCTGGCGCATGGGCTACATCGACGACGCGCAGCTCGAGGCCCTCGCCGCCCCGCTCGCGAAGAGCGGCTACGGGGACTACCTGCTGGAAACGCTGCGCCGCGGGGGCCTGTAGGATGAAGGTCGAGCGGACCGCGCTGCCCGGCGTGCTGATCCTGGAGCCGAAGGTCTTCGGTGACGCGCGCGGCTTCTTCATGGAGACCTGGAACCGCAGCCGCTACGCCGAGGCCGGCCTGCCCGGGGAGTTCGTCCAGGACAACGTGTCGTACTCCCGGCACGGCGTGCTGCGCGGCCTGCACTATCAGAGCCCCCGCGCCCAGGGCAAGCTCGTCCACGTCCTCGAGGGCGAGGTGTTCGACGTGGCGGTCGACGTGCGCGTGGGGTCGCCCACCTTCGGGCGCTGGGCCGGGGCGACGCTGTCGGCGCAGAACCGGCGTCAGCTCTGGATCCCCCCGGGCTTCGCGCACGGCTTCTGCGTCACCGGCGAGACCGCCCTGTTCTGCTACAAGTGCACCGAGCTCTACGCCCCCGAGCACGAGGGCTCCATCCTCTGGAACGACCCCGCGATCGGCATCGCCTGGCCGCTCGAGCACCCCACACTCTCGGCGAAGGACGCCGCCGCGCCACCCCTGGCCGCGGTGAGCCCTGCCCGCCTGCCGACCCTGACCGGAGAGCGCTGACCGTGCTGCTGCACCACTTCATCCGGGACCAGGCCGCGCGGCGCCCCGAGGCCGTCGCCCTGCGCCAGAGGCAGGAGACGATCTCCTACGGGGAGCTGCAAACCCGGGTGGAGGCCTTCGCCGAGGGCCTGCTCGCCCGCGGACTCGGCCCCTCCGAGCGCGTGGCGGTCTACCTCCCCAAGCGCGCCGAAACGGTGGTGGCCCTCTTCGGCGCCGCGGCGGCCGGCGGCGTGCTGGTGCCCGTCAACCCGCTGCTCAAGCCGGCCCAGGTCGCCTACATCCTGAAGGACTGCAACGTCCGGGTGCTGGTCACGTCCGGCGACCGCCTGACCCTCCTGGCCGAGGGGCTGCGCGAGTGCCACGACCTGCACACGGTCGCGCTGGTGGACGGCGCACCCGAAGGACCCCTCGCGCACCTGCGGGTCCTCCCCTGGGAGGGCCTCGCCCGGGGCGAGCCGGGCGTGCGACCCCACCGGCGGATCGACATGGACATGGCGTCGATCCTCTACACCTCCGGCAGCACCGGGCGCCCGAAGGGCGTGGTGCTCTCCCACCGCAACATGGTCACCGGGGCCCGCAGCGTCGCCGAATACCTGGAGAACGTCCCCGAGGACCGGCTGCTCGCCGTGCTCCCCTTCAGCTTCGACTACGGCTTCAGCCAGCTCACCACCGCCTTTTCCGTGGGCGCGAGCGTGTCCCTCATGGACTACCTGCTCCCGCGCGACGTGGTGAAGGCGGTGGCACGCGACCGCATCACCGGGCTCGCGGCGGTACCGCCGCTCTGGGTCCAGCTCGCCCCGCTCGACTGGCCCGCCGAGGCGGTGGAGAGCCTGCGCTACCTCACCAACTCCGGCGGCGCCATGCCGACCCAGGTCACCGCGCGCCTGCGCCGGGCGCTGCCCCGCACGCGGGTGTTCCTGATGTACGGCCTGACCGAGGCCTTCCGCTCCACCTACCTCCCCCCGGAGGAGCTCGACCGGCGCCCCGAATCCATGGGGCGCGCCATCCCCAACGCCGAGATCCTCGTGGTGCGTGAGGACGGCTCCCCCTGCGCCCCCGGGGAGCCGGGCGAGCTGGTGCACCGCGGCTCGCTGGTGGCCATGGGGTACTGGAACGACCCCGAGCGCACCGCCGAGCGCTTCAAGCCCGCACCGGGCCGGCCCCCCGAGGTACCGCTCACCGAGATGGCGGTCTGGTCGGGCGACACGGTGCGCACGGACGAGGACGGCTTCCTCTATTTCGTCGGGCGGCGGGACGAGATGATCAAGACCTCCGGCTATCGGGTCAGCCCGACCGAGGTCGAGGAGGTCCTCTACGGGAGCGGCCTCGTCGCCGAGGCGGCGGCCCTCGGCCTCCCGCACCCGGCCCTGGGCCAGGGGATCGTCGCCGTGGTCAAGCCGCGCGACCCTGCCTTCGACCCGGAGGCCCTGCTCGCGGCCTGCAAGCGTGAGCTGCCGAACTTCATGGTCCCGCTGCAGGTCGTGATTCAGGACACCCTGCCCCGCAACCCCAACGGCAAGGTCGACCGCCGGGCCCTCGTGGAGGGCCTGCGCGGCCTGTGGGAGGAGAAATGAGCGAGCGCCCGACGCACGCCCCCATGGATCAGTTTCCGGTGGTCGACGACTGCCTGCTGGTCGGCGGCGTGCCGCTCCCGCTCCTCGCCCGGCGCGTCGGCCAGACCCCGTTCTACGCCTATGACCGCCGGCTGCTGAGCGCGCGCGTGCGCCTGCTGCGGGCGCTGCTGCCCGGCGAGGTGAGCCTGCACTACGCGGTGAAGGCGAACCCCATGCCGGCGGTGGTCCAGCACGTGGCCCGAACCGTGGACGGGCTGGACGTGGCCTCGCTCGGCGAGCTGCGCACCGCGCTCGACACCGGGATGAGCCCCGAGGACATCAGCTTCGCGGGTCCCGGCAAGAGCGACCGGGAGCTCGCCGCGGCCGTGGCCTCGGGGATCACCATCAACCTCGAGAGCGAGGGCGAGCTGGAGCGCTCCGCCCGCATCGGCGCCGGGCTCGGGGTGCGCCCCCGGGTGGCCGTGCGCGTCAACCCGGACTTCGAGCTGAAGTCCTCGGGGATGAAGATGGGCGGCGGGCCGAAGGCCTTCGGGGTGGACGCCGAGCGCGTTCCCGCGATGCTGGAGCGCATGGGGTCGCTCGCGGTCGACTTCCAGGGCTTCCACGTCTTCTCCGGCTCCCAGAACCTGCGCCCCGAGGCCATCCTCGAGGCCCAGACCCGCACCTTCGAGCTCGTCCTGCGCCTCGCCGCGCACGCGCCGGGCCCGGTGCGCCTGCTCAACATCGGCGGCGGCTTCGGCATCCCCTACTTCCCGGGCGACCGCCCGCTCGACCTGGGCCCGGTGGCCGAGAACCTGCGGGCGCGCCTCCCGGAGGTACGCGCGCGCCTGCCCCACGCGGAGGTGGTGATCGAGCTCGGCCGCTACCTGGTGGGCGAGGCCGGCGTGTACGTGTGCGAGGTCGTGGACCGCAAGGTCTCCCGGGGGCAGGTCTACCTCGTCACCAACGGCGGGCTGCACCACCACCTGGCGGCCTCCGGCAACTTCGGCCAGGTGATCCGCAAGAACTACCCCGTCGCGGTGGGCAACCGCATGCACGGCGGCGAGCGCGAGGTCGCGACCGTCGTCGGCCCCCTCTGCACCCCGCTGGACGTGCTGGCGGAAAAGACCGAGCTGGCCCGGGCGGAGGTCGGTGACCTCGTCGTCGTCTTCCAGTCCGGGGCCTACGGCCTCAGTGCGAGCCCCCAGGGGTTCCTCGGCCACCCGCCGGCAGTGGAGGTGCTGGTGTAGGGAAACGGGCCCGCTCCGCGCCCCCGCGAGTCCCCTTGCGGGCACTCCACCTAGGTCAAACAGCCTAATTGATTGTTTTCAGTAAATATCTTCAATCTCCCACCGTTGGCGCGGGGGTTTCTCTGCGCTAGGCTTACATAAATTTCCGATCGCCGGACAGGCGACCCCTGCAGCCAGCACCAGGGCGCAGGGGCGGGATAATAAGACTTGGATTGGGGGGGGGACGTGCCTCAGGGGCACGACGATGTCTTGCTGCTTCTGCAGTGCCTGTGCGACGCGGCACTGGACGACGTCATCTGGGGGCGGTTCCTCGAGGCGCTGTGCCGGAACACCGGCAGCGTCGAGGCCGACCTCTTCGTCGTCGACCCGCTCGCGAAGCGCTACACCAGCTGCATCGTCTGCGACCTGGAGCGCGGCTGGATCGGTCAGTGCGACCCCGAGCCCGGTGCCGAGCCGGTGTGGACGGAGCTCGAGACCGTGCCGGCGACCGGGACCGACGTCCCCCTGCCGCCCCCCCTGCTCGAGCCGAACGCCTGTCCCGTCGGCGTCGCCGTCGCACTCGGATCGGCGCCCCCGGACCCCCGATTGTGGGTCACCGAGCTGTGGCAGTACGACGATCGGCAGGCCTTCCTCGCCCTTCGCCGACAGACCGACGGGGCGTTCCAGGGCGAGGAGGAGCAGCGCCTGGAGGCGGTCCTGCCGTTCCTGCGCCGGGCCTTCCTCGTGGCCTACCGCCTGGAGACCGGCGAGCGTCGCAACGCGATGCTCCTGCGCGCGGTGGAGCACGGGAGCACGGGCGTGGTGCTGCTCGAGGCGCATGGCCAGATCGTCTACGCCAACGGCGCCGCCAGGGAGATCCTGACCCAGGAGGACGGCCTCTTGCGCGACGGCTCACGGCTGCGCGCCCTGCGCGAGTCCGACAACGAAGCGCTCCAGGCCCTCCTCCACGGCGCCATCGGGCCAGCCCCGAGCGCCCAGCGCGCAAGCGGAGGGGTCATCTCCGTGCCCCGCCCGTCGGGCAGGACACCCTATTCCGTGGTCGCCGTGCCCGTGAGCCTGCGGCCGACGGTTCTGCGCCGGGACGAGGCCGTGGCCACCGTGTTCATCTCCGATCCGATGACGCTCTGCGAGGTCGACGGCCCCCACATCCGCCAGCTCTATCACCTGACCCCGCGAGAGGTCAGGCTCGCGGTCCTGCTCGCGGGCGGAACCACCGTGGCCGACGCCGCCCAGGCCCTCGGCATCGCCGAGAAGACCACCCGCATCCACCTCCAGGGGCTGTTCCGCAAGACCGGCACCCGGCGCCAGGTGGACCTGGTCCGCCTGCTCCTCGCCAGTCCGGGGCCGGCCCGCACGGGGGACAGGGGCGCGGAGAGGGGCTGACGGGACCCCGCTCGCCGCCCGCCCGGGGGTCACCCGCCCCGGGGTCACCCGTCAGGGGGCGGCGGCGCGGTGCCCGGTAACGGACTCCGTCGGTGTCCCGGGCTCCTGGAGCAGGGGCACCAGCCGGGGCCAGACGTTCTCCAGCAGGCGTGGCTGGGCCTCGGGGCGAGGGTGGATGCCGTCCTCGAGCATGAGCTCGGGGTTGCCTCCCACCCCCTCGAGCAGGAAGGGCACCAGGGGCACGCCTTCGCGCTCCGCGACCTCCTCGAAGACCCTGCTGAACCGGTCGCCGTACACCGGACCGTAGTTCGGGGGCAACCGGATGCCCACCAGGAGCACCCGGGCCCCCACCCCGCGGGCCTCCCGGACCATGGTCTCGAGGTTGCGCCCGGTCTCCTCGACCGCGATGCCCCGCAGCCCGTCGTTGCCGCCCAGCTCGATCACGACCAGCGCCGGACGGTGGCTCTCCAGGGCCGCCCCCAGCCGGGCGCGCCCCCCCCGGGTCGTGTCTCCGCCGATGCTGGCGTTGACGACGCGGTGAGGCCACCCCTCCCCCGCGAGGCGGGCCTGCAGCAGGGCGACCCAGCCGCGGCCGATCTCCATGCCGTGGGCCGCGCTCAGGCTGTCGCCGAGGACGAGGACGACCGGCGCGGGAGCAGCGGACCCCGGCGGGGCAAGGCCCAGCAGGACGGTCAGGAAGAACCAGCGCAGGCCTGCGGACCGGCGCGGCCCCCCAGGCCCGCTCGGCGCCTCGGAACCGCGTGCAGCGCGACGTTCACGGAATACTTTCATGACGCCGCAGGGTAGCCTCTCCCGTCCGGTTGTGGAACCTTGGGCGCCGGCGAGATTCCAAGAGGGCACCATGGAACGTCCATCTCCCCCACCGATCCTCCGCGCCGAGGAACTCGGAAAGCGCGTCACGAGCCCCGAGGGGACGCTCGAGATCCTCGCGGGGGCCGGGCTGTCGGTGGCCGCCGGCGAGTCCCTGGCGGTCATCGGGGAATCCGGCTCCGGCAAGTCGACCCTGCTCTCGCTCCTCGCCGGCCTGGACCTCCCCACCTCGGGGCGTGTCTGGCTCGACGGCACCGACCTGACCACCCTGGACGAGGACGGGCGCGCCCGCCTGCGGGGCCGGCTGGTGGGCTTCGTGTTCCAGTCCTTCCAGCTCGTTCCGAGCCTCACCGCCCTGGAGAACGTGATGCTGCCGCTCGAGCTCGCGGGCCGGGACGACCCGCGCCCCGCCGCCCTGGAGAGCCTCGCCCGGGTGGGGCTCGCCGCGCGGGTCCGCCACTACCCGAGCCAGCTCTCGGGTGGCGAGCAACAGCGGGTCGCGCTGGCCCGCGCGTTTTCCACCCGCCCGCGCCTGCTCTTCGCCGACGAGCCCACCGGCAACCTGGACCGCCGCACCGGGGAGCGCGTGAGCGAGCTGCTGTTCCGTCTGAACGAGGAGCACGCGACGACCCTGGTGCTGGTCACCCACGACCCGGGGCTCGCCGGGCACTGCGGGCGCACCCTGCGCCTCGAGGGGGGAAGACTGCACGCCGAGCCGGATCGGCCCCCAGGGGCCGGCCCGCGCCCGGGGGCGTGAGGCCGGTGGCCGCGGCGGGCCCCACCCTGGCCTGGCGCTGGCTGCGCCGGGAATGGCGCGGCGGTGAGCTGCCCCTGCTCGCCCTCGCCGTGACCCTTGCGGTGGCGAGCGTGTCCGCCGTCGGGTTCTTCGCCGACCGCGTGCACCGGGCGATGAGCCTGCGGGCCACCGAGCTCCTCGCCGCGGACGTGGTCCTGGTGTCCCCCGCGGCGATCCCCGAGGCGCGGCGGAGCGCCGCGCGGGAACGGGGCCTCGCCGTGGCCGAGACGCTGACCTTTCCCAGCATGGTCTCCACCGGAGACCGGTTGCAGCTCGCCGAGGTGAAGGCCGTCGGCCCCGGGTACCCCCTGCGGGGCGAGCTGCGGGTCGCGCCCGCCCCCTTCGCGCCGGACACCCCGCGGGCCGCCGGCCCGGAGCCCGGCACCGTCTGGGTGGACGCCCGGCTCGCCACCGCCCTCGGCGTGGGTCCCGGGGACCGGCTCCAGATCGGGGCGGTCGAGCGGCCCGTCGCGGCCGTCCTCTCCTACGAGCCGGACCGCCCCGGCGACCTCTTCACCCTGGGCCCGCGCCTGATGATGCACCTGGACGACGTCCCCGCCACCGCACTGGTGCAGCCGGGCAGCCGGGTGACGCACCGTCTCCTGGTCGCGGGCTCCGAGACCGGCGTCGCGGACTTCCGCGAGGCCCTGGAGGGGCGCCTCACGCGGGGGGAGAGCCTGCAGGGCGTGCGCGACACCCGCCCCGAGCTGCGCGTGGCGCTGGACCGCGCCGAGCGCTTCCTCGGCCTCGCCGCGCTCGTGAGCGCCCTGCTCGCCGGGGTCGCCGTGGCGCTCGCCGCCCGCCGCTACGCCGAGCGCCACCTGGACACCGCCGCCATCCTGCGCTGCCTCGGCGCCACCCAGGCGCGGGTGACAGGGCTCTTCGCCACCCAGCTCCTGCTGGTCGGGGCCATCGCCGCGACCGCCGGCGTCGCCATCGGCTATCTCGCCCAGGCCGGCCTCGCCGCGCTGCTGGCCGAGGCCTACCCCGGTCCGCTGCCGCTGCCCTCCCCCTATCCGGCCCTGGCGGGCGCCGCCACGGGGCTGGTCACCCTCGCCGGCTTCGCGCTGCCCCCGCTGCTGCGCCTGCGCGAGGTGCCTCCCCTGCGCGTGCTCCGGCGCGACCTGGCGCCTCTCCCCGCCCGGGCGCGCGCGGTCTACGGCTCGGCCCTCCTCGCCCTCGGCGCCCTGGTGCTCTGGCAGGCGGCCGACGCCAGGCTCGCCGCCTACGTCCTGGCGGCTGCGGGGGCCACGGTCGTGGTCCTGGTCGCGGCGGCGTACGCCCTGGTCAGCGCGCTCCGGCCCCTGCGCGGGCGGGTCGGTGTCTCCTGGCGCTTCGGGCTCGCGCGCATCGCGCGCCGCCCGGGTCAGAGCGTGGTACAGGTCGCGGCGTTCGGGCTCGGCCTGATGGTCCTCCTGCTCCTGACCCTCGTGCGGGGCGAGCTCATCGAGGGGTGGCGGGACCGCCTGCCCCCGGACACCCCCAACTATTTCCTCATCAACGTCCAGCCGGACGAGGTCGCCGGGGTGCGCGCCTTCCTCTCCGGCCACGGCGTCGCCGAGCCGGCCCTCTACCCCATGGTGCGGGGGCGGCTCGCCGCCATCGACGGGCGGCCCGTGTCGGCCGAGGACTACGAGGGGGCCCGGGCCAAGCGGCTGGTGGAGCGCGAGTTCAACCTATCGGGCGCGAGCCGGCCCCAGGGCGACAACCGCATCGTCGCGGGGAGCTGGTGGGAGGCCGGGGAAACGGCGCTTCCACAATTCTCGGTCGAGGAGGGGCTGGCCGGCACCCTGGGGGTCACGCTCGGCTCGCGGCTCCGGTTCCAGGTCGCGGGCCAGGAGGTCGAGGCCCCGGTCACCAGCCTGCGCACGGTGCAGTGGGACTCCTTCCGCGTGAACTTCTTCGTGGTCACCCCGCCGGGGGTGCTGGACGGCTTCCCAACCACCTACGTGACGAGCTTCCACCTCCCGCCCGAGCGGCCCGAGGTCCTGTCGGAGCTGGTGCGCGCCTTCCCGAGCGTCACCGTGCTCGACGTGGAGGCCATCCTCTCGCGGGTGCGCCACATCCTGGAGCAGGCCGCGCTGGCGGTGCAGTACGTCTTCCTCTTCGCGCTCCTGGCAGGAGTCACGGTGCTCGCGGCGGCCGTCCAGTCTACCCTCGACGAGCGCCGCTTCGAGTCCGCGGTGCTGCGCACCCTCGGCGCCGACCGCCGGCGCCTGCTCGCCGGGCTGCTCGCGGAGTTCGCGACCCTCGGCGCCCTCGCGGGCCTGCTGGCATCGGTCGCAGCGGCCGTCACCGGCGTCGCCCTGGCCCGGGCCGTCTTCGACCTGGACTACGTCCCGGGTCCCGGCCTGTGGCTGTCCGGAGTGGGCGCGGGCCTCTTCGGGGTCGCCCTGGCGGGCTATCTGGGCACCCGGCGCGTCCTCTCCCACCCTCCGATGGAGAGCCTGCGGGCGGGGTAGAGCGGGCGTTCAGCACTGCGGGCGAGGGCCCTGTCCGATGGGCGCGGGGGAGGCGCCGGCCCCGTCCCGCCCCTCAGCGGGTCGGGCGCAGCATGTCGAAATTCAACTGCTGCTGGGCGTCCTCCATCTGGAACTGCTGGCGCTGGCGCAGGCCGGCCCCCGGGGGCAGCCCGATGGTGCGCTCCCGCTGGCGCAGGCGCAGCACGTCGGTCTGCTGACGCTGTTGCAGGCGCTGCAGGTCCCAGGCCTCCTGCTCGAAACGCTGGGGCAGCGTCGGCGCCGGCGGGGCCGCCGGCGGGATCGGCGCGGCAACCGGCGGCGCCGGCCGGGCGAGCCAGTCCGGGCGGAGCTGGGGCCGGTTCTCCAGCCACTCCTGGTGGTAGCGTTCCTGGAGGGACTTGGCCCTCTCGAGGTCCTCGGGGCTCAGCCGACTGCGGTAGCGGTCCTGGTCGAGGCGCAGGCGGGACTCTGCGCCGGGGTCCGGGGTGGGCAGACGCTCGGGACCGGGACCCTGGGCCCCCGGGGCGCCCGCCCAGAGGGCGGCGGCCACCGTCAGCCCCCGCAGGGCGAGACCGGGCCGGGCGCCGCTCACGGGGCCTCCGCGGGTGGGGCGGAGAGCTGGGCCCGGTAGCGTTCCAGGAGCACCAGCAGGAGCGCGATCAGCAGCGGCCCCAGCACCAGCCCGAACAGCCCGAAGGCAATCAGTCCCCCGAGGGCGCCCATCATCATGAGCGGCAGCGGCAGCCCGGTGCGCCCCGTCATCAGCATCGGACGCAGCACGTTGTCGACGCCACCGACCACCAGGACGCTCCACACGGCCAGGATCACCCCCTGGGTCGTGTGCCCGGTCAACAAGAGGTAGGCCACCGCCGGCAGCCAGACGAGGGCGGTGCCCACCACCGGGATGAAGGCGCTCACGATGGTCAGCGCCCCGAACAGGACGGGCGACGGCAGCCCGGTGAACCAGAAGGCGACGCCGGCGAGGATGCCCTGGACGGCGGCGGTGACCACCACTCCGACCGCCACCGCGGACACCATCCCCGCGACGGTCTCCCGCAGGGTCTCGCGCGTCCCTTCGCCCACGCGCACACCGGACCAGAAGGTCCGCTCGGCGGCCGGGCCGTCGCGGTAGACGAAGAACAGGACCACCAGCACCAGGAAGAGCTGGAAGAGGAACCCGAAGAGGTTGGCCGCGGTGGAGGTGAGCCCCCCGAGCAGCAGGCCGATCACCGCGCGCGCCGCGGCGAGCGAGCGCTCGCGCAGGTCGATCCCGGCCGCCGCGGCCATCTCGCTCAGGCGCTCCACCCAATCCTTGACGGTGGGGTGGGCCAGCACCGCGTCGATGCTGGCCAGCTTGCCCTCGGCGGTGGCCGAGCGCAGGAGCTGCTCGGCCTGCAGCAACTCCTGCAGCAGCAGCGCCACGAGCGCGACGACCGGCACCACGATGACGGCGAAGACCGCGAGCGTCATCACCGCCGAGGCGAGCCCGTCCCGCCCCCCCAGGAGCCCGCGCAGGCGCAGGTAGACGGGGTAGGTGACGATCGCGAGCACCGAGGCCCAGCCGATGGCCGGCAGGAACGGCTCGAGGATCCGGAACAGGAGGTAGATCGCCCCGGCGAGGGCCGCGAAGGCCGTCAGCGTCACCATCAGCTTGCGATCGATCAGCATGGGGTGCATCGGGCCCTCCCGCGGCTCCCGGCCGCGCGTGGTCGTCGACCGAAGGGTGGGGGGCTCACCCCCCGCCCCGCTCACCTCACCTCGAGCTCCCGGCGCAGGTCGAGGACGCTCACCTCACGCCCGTCGCGGGCGCGCGTGAGCCGGTATTCCCCCCGGTAGGTGCCGACGGGCCAGGAGCCGCGCTTCAGGGGCTTGCCGGCGAAGCTGAACCAGCGGGCCTTGTGGCCGGGAACGCTCCCGCGCTTGTCCACGAGCACCGACCCGTCGGGCGCGAGCAGCCGAAGCTGTTCCCGGTCGCCGCGCTGGACCCCGAAGACCTCGACCCAGAACACCAGGGCCCCGGAATCCCGGGGCAGCACCGCCCCGGCGTAGCGCCCCTCCTGGGCCGCCCGGGCGTCGGGCTTGTCCGGGGCGAAGCCGGCCACGAGCAGGCCCGTCTCCCGATACCCGAGGGCCTCCAGGGCAGCCGGGGCCCAGAGGGGCGCGTCGCCCAGCCGGCACCCCACGGCCTCGCCCGGGCCGACGAACGGGTCCACCGGCCGGCCCTCGTGGCGCACCGAGAACTCCAGGTGCGGGAACTCGGTGTTCCCGGAGAGCCCCATGAGGCCCAGGCGCTGCCCCGCGCGCACGGTTTCGCCCGGCTTGACCGCCACGCTGCCCCGGAGCAGGTGGCTGTACTGGGTCTCCCAGCCCCCTGCGTGGGTCACGGCCACCGAATTGCCGGCACCCCGGCCCTTGACCGTCTCCGGCGCCACCTCGCGGACGTCCACGTCGGGCATGCCGTCGCGCACCGCCCGCACCCGGCCGGGCGCGGCGGCGAGCACAGGCACCCCCCGCCGCATCTCCAGGAGGCTCGGCACACGGATGTCGGTCCCGGTGTGGCCGTCGTAGCTGAGCGTCCCGCAGCGGTAGTCACGCCAGCCGCCCGCAGGGTCGTGGTCGAAGTAGTTCTGCACGAAGCAGGCGGTGCCGGCGCAGTCCACCGGCAGCTCGAAGCGCGGCGCCGCCTCGGCGCGCGCGGCGCGGGGCCAGAGGCCCCCGGGCAGGAGGCCTGCGCAGAGCGCGCCGAAGACGAGCCAGCGCCCCAGGGGGCTCCGCCCCCGGGAGCCTGGGCGGACCCGCAACGGTAGGTGGACCCGGTGCACCACTTCAGCCCTGACCCTCTCCGATGGACCGCTCTCCGCGCAATCCTCCCCGATGCGGCCCCCGCTGGCAAATCCATTCCCGCCCCGGCCCCGGACCGGGACCCGGCGGGCGAAGGCGGCGACAGGGGCGTTCCGCGCCACCCGTGCGTTCGGGTACGCTCCCCCCGTGCCTTCCCGCCCCGCCGACCGGCCCACCGAATCCCCCTGGCGTCTCGACCCCGGGCTCGCCCACCTGAACCACGGATCCTTCGGGGCCTGCCCGGAGCCCGTGCTGGCGGCCCAGGCCCGGTGGCGCGCGCGCATCGAGACCGACCCGACGGGGTTCTTCCGCCACACGCTCTGGCCCGCCCTCGACCGGGCACGCGCAGAGCTGGCCGCCTTCGTCGGCGCCGCGCCCGAGGACCTGGTCTTCGTCGCCAACGCGACCGCGGGAGTCAACGTGGTCCTGCGCTCCCTCGGGCTCGGGCCGGGGGACGAGCTGCTCACGACCGACCACGCCTACGGGTCCTGCCGGCGGGCGCTGGAGGACACCGCGGCGCACAGGGGGTGCCGGGTCGTCGTCGCCCCGGTGCCCTTCCCGTTGGCGGGGCCCGAGGCAGTCCTCGAGGCCGTCCTGGACCGGGTCACCCCGCGCACCCGGGTGGCCCTGCTGGACCACGTCACCAGCCCGACCGCACTGGTCTTTCCCATCGAGCGTCTGGTCGCTGCGCTCGGCGAGCGTGGCATCGACACGCTGGTGGACGGGGCCCACGCCCCCGGCATGCTCGCCCTCGACGTCGCGGGCCTCGGTGCCACCTGGTACACCGGGAACTGCCACAAGTGGCTCTGCGCCCCCCGCGGGGCCGCCTTCCTGCACGTGCGCCGCGACCGCCAGCCCGGCCTGCGCCCCCTGGTCGTCGGCGAGGGCCGGCCCGCCGCCGGACCGCTGCCCCCCCTGCACCGGGCCTTCGACTGGCCGGGGACCTTCGACCCGAGCGCCTGGCTCACGGTCCCCGAGGCCATCCGCTGGGTTGGCGCCCAACTCCGCGGGGGGTGGCCGGCCGTCCGCGACCGCAACCGCTCCCTGGCCCTCGAGGCGCGCGCGCAACTCTGCGCCGCGCTCGGCCTCGCGCCACCGGCGCCGGAATCCATGCTGGGTTCCATGGCCGCGGTCCCGCTGCCCGGGGGGCTGACGACCGCCCGGGCGGGCGGCCCCGACGCCCTGCGGGACCACCTCCGGGACCACCACGGGGTCGTCGCCCCGGTGATCCCCTGGCCCGGTCCCGCAAGCTGGTTGCTCCGGGTCTCCGCCCACCTCTACAACCAGCCCGCGGACTACGCTCGCCTGCTCGAGGCCCTGCGGGATCCCTAGCCCCTAGGGTGCGACGGCGGGGCGGGACTCCAGCACGATCACGGAGCGGGGCTGCACCCGGTACGCCCCGCCCCCCGCGAGGGGCGTCTGGGACTCGGGACCGGTGATGTCCCCCGGGCTCGGCTGCGCCGTGTCCACGGCGAGGTGCCAGGCGCCCGACAGGGGCTCGGGCAGCACCGCCACCTGCAGCTCCGCCGAGAGGTTCATCACCACGTAGAGGTCCTCTTCGCCCTCGGCCACGCCCGCGAGGGTGAAGGCCAGGACCTGGGCCTCGGGGTCGTCCCACGGCGGCTCGAAGGGCTCCAGCCCGTGCCAGCAGATGTCCGGCTGGCGGGCCCCCGCGCGGCGCTGGCCGCTCAGGAAACGCCGGCGCATCAGGCTCGGGTGCCGGCGGCGCAGGGCCACCATCTCGCGCACGAAGCGCAGCATGGGGGCGTTGCGCTCGAGGAAGCCCCAGTCGAGCCACGAGGTCTCGTTGTCCTGGCAGTAGCCGTTGTTGTTGCCGCCCTGGGTCCGCAGGACCTCGTCGCCCGCGAGCAGCATCGGCACACCCTGGCTGAGGAGCAGGATGGCCATGAAGTTCTTCGCCTGCTGCCGGCGCAGGGCGTTCACCGCAGGGTCGTCGGTCTCCCCCTCGACCCCGCCGTTCCAGCTGAGATTCTCTTCGGCCCCGTCGTGGTTGCCCTCGCCGTTCGCCTCGTTGTGCTTGGCCTCGTAGCTCACCAGGTCCCACAGGGTGAACCCGTCGTGGGCGGTGACGAAGTTGACGCTGTTCATGGGCAGCCGCCCGCTCGGTGCGTAGAGGTCGCTCGAGCCCGCGATGCGCGTCGCCACCTCGCCCACGAGTCCCGTCTCCCCGCCCACGAAGCGGCGGATCACGTCCCGGTAGCGCCCGTTCCACTCCGCCCAGCGGTACCCGGGGAACCCTCCCACCTGGTACAGACCGCCCGCGTCCCAGGCCTCGGCGATGAGCTGGGTGTGGGCGAGGACGTGGGAGAACTCGATGTGCCACGGCATCGGGGCGTACCAGAGCGGCTCGCCGTTCTCGCCCCGCACCAGCACGCTCGCCAGGTCGAAGCGGAAGCCGTCCACGTGCATCTCCCGCACCCAGTACTCCAGGCACTCCACCAGGAAGCGCGTGACCACGGGGTTGTTGCAGTTGACCGTGTTCCCGCAGGCCGTGTAGTCCCGATATCGGCTGCGGTCCGTGGGGTCCAGGTGATAGACCGTCTCGTTGGCGAGCCCCTTGAAATTGATCGTGGGCCCGTCGGCGCCGCCTTCTGCGGTGTGGTTGAACACCACGTCGACGATCACCCCGATGCCGGCCCGGTGCAGGGCCTTCACCAGGTCCCGGAACTCCCGCCGGTGGGTCCCCTCCTCCGGGGTCACGCAGTAACCGGGGTGCGGGCTGTAGAAGCTGTGGGGGCTGTAGCCCCAGTAGTTCACCAGGCCTCGCTGGGCGGCGCCGGGCGGCACGTCCTGCTCGTCGAAGGCCATCACCGGCAGCAGCTCCACGTCGGTGACGCCGAGCGAGCGCAGGTAGGGGATCTTCTCGATGACCCCGGCGAAGGTCCCCGGGTGCGCCGTGCCCGCCGAGGGGTGCCGGGTGAAGCCGCCGACGTGCAGCTCGTAGATGACGGTCTGCTCGAGGGGCCGCACGAGGGGGGCGTCCCCCTCCCAGTCGTAGGGGTCGTCCACCAGCACGGCGCGCAGCGAGGTGTGCCCGGCCGGCCCGGGCTCCGACGCCCGGGCCCGGTCCCACACCCGCGAGGTGACCCCGCGGGCCCAGGGGTCCAGGAGCTCCTTGCCCCGGTCGAAGCGGAAACCGGTCGCGACCGTGTCGTCCGGACCGTCCACCCGCCAGGTGTAGTGCACGCCCGGCCGCAGGCCTTCCACGTAGACGTGCCAGAAGAAGAACGTGCGGTTGACCTCGGGGTCGAGCACGATGACCTGGAACGGCTCGGGGCTGTCGGCACGCTCGTAGAGCAGGAGCTCCACGTCCGTGGCGTACCGGCTGAAGAGGGAGAAGTTCGCGCCGCCCGCGTCGCAGGTCGCGCCCGGGGGGTAACGGGAGCCGGCGCTGACCGGGAACGGGACGACGGGGAACACGGCGCGCGGCGACCGCTGGGTCAGGGCGCGGGGCGGCTTCTGCGGGCCGACGAGCTCATCCGCCCGTCGCCGACATGAACCGGACCACCTGGCAGGGGTGCTCCCGGAACTCGTGACGCTCGGGCTTCAGCGCGATGGCCCCCCGCAGGGCTTCGTCCAGGTCCCCGTCACTCGCCCCCGCGCGCAGCAGCGGGCGGAGCTCGATGGCGTCGTTCTGACCGAGGCACAGGAACAACCCGCCGTCCACCGAGAGGCGCACGCGGTTGCAGGTCTCGCAGAAGTGCTGGGAGAGCGGCGTGATGAAGCCGATCTTCAGGTCCGTGCCGGCGACCTGCACGTAGCGCGCCGGTCCCCCGCCCGACATCACGGCGGGGACGAGCTCGTAGCGCTCGGCGAGACGCGCCCGGACCTCCTGCAGGTCGACGTAGTGGCTGGTCGCGGCCTGACCGGTCGCGCCGACCGGCATGGTCTCGATGAGCCGGAGCGTGTAGCCGTGCTCCAGACAGAACTCCACCATCGCCGGGACTTCGTCCTCGTTGACCCCGCGCATCACCACCATGTTCAGCTTCACCGGCTCGAGCCCCACCCTGCGGGCCGCCTCCAGGCCCGCCAGGACCTTCTCGAGCCGGCCGCCCCCGGTGACCCCGGCGAAGCGCCCGGGGTCGAGCGAGTCGAGACTGACGTTGACCCGGTGGATGCCCGCGCGCTTCAGCGGCTCCGCCATGCGCGCGAGCCGCACGGCGTTGGTGGACAGGGAGAGGTCCTCGATGCCCGGCAGCGCCCCCAGGCGGGCGACCAGCTCGGGCAAGTCCTTGCGCACGAGCGGCTCGCCGCCGGTCAGGCGCACCCGGCGCACGCCGACCCGCGTGAAGGCGGCGACGACACGCTCGAGCTCCTCGAAGGTGAGCCAGTCCTCGGGCTCTTCGAAGCCGTCGAAGCCCTTCGGCATGCAGTACGTGCAGCGCAGGTCACAGCGGTCGGTGACCGAGACCCGCAGGTACTCGATCCGTCGGCCGAAGGGATCCGTCAGGTCGGCCATCTTGGAAGCCCCGTCTCCGCACCGCCGGACTCCGGCCCGATCGAGCGTGCCACCGCTCGGCCGGCCACGCAAGCGTGCCGCCCGTCGCGGGTCACGGGTGCGCCCCGTGCTTGTTCCCGAGCAGGGCGTCGATGTGCGCGGCGACACCCCGCCCGAGGGCCGACAGGGAATAGCCGCCCTCCAGCACCGAGACGACGCGCCCCCCGGCGCTGGCGTCGGCCACCCGCTTGATCTCGCAGCTCACCCAGCGGAAGTCGTCGTCGCCCAGCACCAGCCGCGTCATGTCGTCCTCGGCGTGCCCGTCGAATCCGGCCGACACCAGGACCATCTGAGGGGCGAAGGCGGCCATCCGGTCGAACCAGGCGTCGGCCACGGCGCGGCGAAAGGCGCGCCCGTCGGTACCGGCCTTGAGCGGCACGTTGACGAGGTGCTCGCCCCCCGTGTCCGCCCCCGCGTAGGGATACGCCGGGTGCTCGAAAGAGGAGCAGTAGAGCACCCGCGGGTCGTCGCGAAAGATCTCCTCGATGCCGTCCCCGTGGTGGGCGTCGAAATCGCAGATGGCGACCCGCTCGAGCCCGTGCTCCGCGAGAGCGTGCGCCGCGCCCACCGCGACGTTGTTGAAGAAACAGAAGCCCCCCGCCCGGGACCGCCCGGCGTGGTGCCCCGGGGGGCGGACGGCGCAGAAGGCGGAGGTGGCCTCCCCCCGCATCACCAGGTCGACGCCGTGGACCGCCGCACCGGCCGCGCGGTACGCCGCGCGCAGGGTGCCGGGGCACATGCCGGTCTCCCCGTCGATCCAGTGCAGGCCTTCGGTGGGCGACTCGGCGCTCAGCCGCTCCAGGTAGGCGCGATCGTGCACCCGGCAGAGCTGCTCCTCGGTGGCGAGGGGGGCGTCGTAGTGCCGCAACACCAGCTCGATCCCCCGGGCCACCAGGTGGTCCTGGATCGCGTGCAGGCGGGCCGGGCACTCCGGGTGCTCGGGCCCCATGTCGTGGAGGAGGCAGTCGGGGTGCGAGATGTACGCGATGGTCATGACCGCTCCTCGGGTTGCGAGTACAGTTATCGACTACGCTTGACGGGCGATCTCCGCGCACGAGGATAACCGATGGGGCCCCATTATCTCGACCGGCTGTTCAACCCGCACACCATTGCGGTCTTCGGGGCGAGCGAGCGCGCCGACAACGTCGGCAGCTTGATGTTCCAGAACCTGATCGCCGGTGGGTTCAAGGACCAGATCTTCGCGGTCAACCCGAAGCACTCGGAGGTGCAGGGTCACGTCTGCTACCCGACGATCCGGGACGTGGGCGTGCCCGTGGACCTCGCCGTGATTGCCACTCCGGCCGCCGCGGTGCCCGAGATCATCTACCAGTGCGGCGAGCACGGGGTGCGGGCCGCGATGGTGCTCTCGGCGGGCTTCGCCGAGTCGGGCCCCGACGGGGCCAGGCTCCAGCAGGCGATGATGGAGACCGCCCAGCGCTACGGCATGCGCATCGTCGGCCCGAACTGCCTCGGGATGTTGCGCCCGCGCCTCGGGCTGAACATCACCTTCTGCAAGGGTGTCGCCATCCCCGGGGACCTGGCGCTCGTCTCCCAGTCGGGCGCGCTCTGCACCGCGATCCTCGACTGGGCCGAGCCGCACCAGGTCGGCTTCTCGACCGTGATCTCCCTCGGGGACGCGGCCGACGTGGATTTCGGCGACATCCTCGACTATCTCGCCCTCGACCCCCAGACCCACGGAATCCTCCTCTACGTGGAGGGCACCCAGCACACCCGCGGGTTCATCAGCGCGCTGCGCGCCGCGGCCCGCCTGAAGCCGGTGGTGGTCATCAAGTCCGGGCGCGACGTGGAGAGCGCGCGGGCCGCCGTCTCCCACACCGCGGCCCTCATCGGCGCGGACGACGTCTTCGACGCGGTGCTCGAGCGTGCCGGCGCGGTGCGCGCGAACACCATCGACGACCTGTTCTCGGCCGCGCAGATCCTCTCGAGCGGGGTGCGCGTGGAAGGCAACCGGCTCGCCATCGTCACCAACGCCGGAGGCCCGGGCGTGATGGCGACCGACCGCGCGCTGCAGCTCGGCTGCCAGGTGCCGCCACTGCGCGACTCGACCCTGCAGGCCCTCAACAAAGTCCTGCCACCGCACTGGTCCCACGGCAACCCCGTGGACATCCTCGGCGACGCCACCCCCGAGCGCTTCCAGGAGGCCGTCTCCGCCTGCCTGAAGGACGACTCGTTCGACGGGGTCATGGTGATCCTGACCCCCCAGGCGATGACCCAGCCCACCGAGGCGGCGAAGGCCGTGGAGAAGGCGGCCCGGCGCAACCAGAAGCCGGTGCTCGCCTGCTGGATGGGCGAGCGCGCGGTGTCCGATGCCTGGGCCCTGTTCTCCGCCCGGCGCCTGCCCCGCTTCCGCACGCCGGAGGCGACCGTGGAGGCCTTCCACTACCTGGCCGCCCACCACCGCAACCAGAAGCTGCTGCTCCAGGTCCCCGGCCCCCTCTCCTATCACGACCAGCCGGACGTGGACGGGGCGCGGCTCATCATCGACGGGGTACTCTCCGAGCGGCGCAAGGTGCTCACCCCGCTCGAGTCCAAGGCGGTGCTCGCGGCCTTCCGGATCCCGGTGGTGCAGACCATCCAGGCGCGCAGCGCAAACGAGGCGCTGGTGGCCGCCGAGTCGCTCGGCTTCCCGGTCGCCATGAAGATCAGCTCGCCCGACATCACCCACAAGTCGGACGTGGGCGGGGTGCGCCTGGACATCCGCAACGCCCAGGCGGTGCGCAGCACCTACAACGAGCTCATCACGGAGATCCAGAAGCAGTTCCCGAACGCGCGGATCGTGGGCGTGACCGTCGAGCGCATGTTCGACGCGAGCCACGGCCGCGAGCTGCTGGTGGGCGTGACGCGCGACCGCGCCTTCGGGCCGGTCATCACCTTCGGCGCCGGCGGCACCATGGTCGAGGTGCTGCGGGATCGCGCGGTGGCGCTGCCGCCGCTGAACCGTTTCATCACCCGCAGCCTGATCGCGCGCACCCGCGCGGCGCGCATGCTGACGCAATTCCGAAACCTCCCGCCGGCGAACATGGAGGCGGTGGAGAACGTGCTGCTGCGCGTCTCGGAGATGGTGTGCGAGCTGCCGCAGCTGATGGAGATGGACATCAACCCGCTCATCGCCGACGAGAAGGGCGCGATGGCGGTGGACGCCCGGATCGTCGTCGACTACCACGCCCCTTCGCCGGACCGCTATTCGCACATGGCGGTCTACCCCTACCCCGCGCACCTGGTCACGCACTGGCAGCTCGCCGACGGGACCAACGTGACCATCCGGCCCATCCGCCCCGAGGACGCCGAGATGGAGCAGGCGTTCGTGCGCGGACTGTCCGACGAGTCGCGCTACTTCCGCTTCATGCAGACCGTGCAGGAGCTCTCCCCGACGATGCTCGTACGCCTGACCCAGATCGACTACGACCGGGAGATGGCGCTCATCGCCGTGATGGAGCGCGACGGCCAGGAATCCGAGCTGGGGGTCGCGCGCTACGCGATCAACCCCGACGGGCGGACCTGCGAGTTCGCGATCGTCATCGCGGACGCCTGGCGTCGCAAGGGCATCGGCTCGCGGCTCATGACCCAGCTGATGGAGGCCGCCAAGGCGCACGGCCTGAAGACGATGGAAGGCGAGATCCTCACCAACAACACCAACATGCTCTCGCTCGTCCGCCACCTGGGCTTCACGATCCGCACCAACCCCGAGGACGCCGGGCTGAAGGTCGTTCACCGGATGCTCTGATGGAGGACCTGCGAACCTCGGAGACCTGGCGCGTCTTCCGGATCCAGTCCGAGCTGATCGACGGGATCGAGAGCCTGCACAACCTCGGCGCGGCGGTGTCGATCTTCGGCAGCTCCCGCCTGCGGGAGGACTCGCCGTTCTACCAGGCGGCGCAGCGGGTCGCGCGCACCCTCGCCGACGCGGGCCTGTCGGTCATCACGGGCGGCGGCCCCGGCGTGATGGAGGCCGCCAACCGCGGGGCGTTCGGCGGCCTCGGGCAGTCGGTGGGTCTGAACATCGCGCTGCCCCACGAGCAGGTCCCCAACCGGCACCAGGACCTGAGCCTGTCGTTTCGCTACTTCTTCGTGCGCAAGTTCATGTTCGTGCGCTACGCGCTCGGCTAC
>ERZ1649853.224-NODE-224-length-24730-cov-16.381601_pt1 | contig 24730 bp, 24 predicted proteins | sample MGYA00575353_ERZ1649853 | MGnify/ENA primary metagenome ERZ1649853 (study PRJEB40853, sample SAMN11349654) | freshwater sediment metagenome | isolation source: river sediment | host: Sediment | place: India: Okhla Barrage, New Delhi | collected 2017-02-21 ...
GGGCTGCGGCGGGAGCTGCGGGCGATCGACCTCACGGCGCTCGGCATCGCCGCGATCATCGGCGCCGGGATCTTCTCCATGGTCGGCACCGCGGTGAACGCGGGCGGGCCCGCCGTCGTCTTCCTGTTCGTGTTCACCGCGATCGCGTGCGGCTTCTCGGCGATGTGCTACGCGGAGTTCGCCTCGCGCATCCCGATCGCCGGCTCGGCGTACACCTACGCGTACTCGACCCTCGGCGAGCTCGTCGCGTGGATCATCGGCTGGGACCTGATCATCGAGTACGCCGTCGGGAACGTCGCCGTTGCGATCTCCTGGGCGAATTACTTCCGGACGTTCCTCGAGGGGATCGGGATCCGGATCCCGCTCTGGCTGTCGACCGATTACCGCACGGCGGCGAGGATCCCGGGGCTCTACGACAGCGCCCCGCACGTCCTCGGAGTGCCCATCGTCGTCAACCTCGTCGCGTTCGCGATCGTCGCGGTGGTCACCGTCGTCCTCGTCTGGGGCATCCGGGAGTCGGCTCGCTTCAACGCGGGGATGGTGCTCGTCAAGATCGTCGTGCTGCTCTTCTTCATCGTCGTCGCCCTCAAGTTCGTGCCCGTCTCGGAGATGACCCTCCGATGGGTCCCGTTCCAGCCGAACGGATGGAAGGGCACGCTCGCCGGGGCGGCGGTCGTCTTCTTCGCCTACATCGGATTCGACGCCGTCTCGACGGTCGCAGAGGAGACCCGGAACCCGACCCGCGATCTCCCGGCGGGGATCCTGGCCTCGCTCGTCGTGTGCACGCTCCTCTACATCGCCGTGGCTGCGGTGTTCACGGGCCTCGTCCCCTACCCCGATCTCGTCCGGAGGCTCGCCCACGAGCAGGCGGAGCCGCTGACGATGGCGCTCCAGCACGTGGCCCCGGGGGCGGTCTGGGCGAGCACGATCGTCGCGTTCGGATCGGTCGTCGCCCACACGGCGGTCCTCCTCGTGTTCCAGCTGGGCCAGCCCAGGATCTTCTTCGCGATGGCCCGCGACGGGCTGCTCCCTCCGGTCTTCGCCCGCGTGCATCCACGGTTCCGGACGCCGCACGTGACGACGATCCTCACCGGCCTGCTCGTGGGGGGGACCGCGGCGTTCGCCAGCATCGACGAGATGGTGGACCTCACCAACATCGGGACCCTGTTCGCCTTCGTGCTGGTCTCGGTGGGCATTCCGATCCTGAGGGTCCGGGAGCCGGCGAGGCCGCGGCCGTTCCGGGTCCCGCTCGGCCCCTGGCTGGTCCCCGGCCTCGGAGCCGCCTCGTGCCTCGCCCTCATGGTCTACCTGCCCCCGGCGTCGTGGTGGCGCTTCGTCGGCTGGCTGACCCTCGGCCTCGCCGTCTACTCGGGCTACGGCTACGCGCACAGCGCCGTCGGCGCGCGGCACGGCCGCCCCTCGAGGACACCCGGCGGCTTCCGGGCAGCCTCGCTGGGATTCCTCCTGGCGGCCGCGGGGCTCTTCGTGCTCCCCCACGACCTCCCTCCCGCGCGGGCCCTCGCCGCCGTCGTGGATCCCCGCTCGGAGGCGCACGCGCGCGCGGCGACGGGAGCCTCGCTGCTCGGTCTCGGTCTCCTGGCGGCATCCTTCGGGGCGCGGGCGGGGCTCCGGGCCGGCCGCCGCTGAGGCCGCGGAGGGGTCCGCGGAGACGCCGCCTGCGGGTCGTTCTCAGCACTCCCGGCGGGCCGAGGCCGGCGCGTGGCGCCCTCTCTAGAAGTTCTGCTAGAATCGAAACGGAGGTCGGCGATCGACTGCTGTGTCCGTAGAAGAGGAACTCCAAGCGGAAGCTTCCGTCGCCCTCGCTCGGGGAAATCGTCGGCCATTGGAGCGTCCATGATTCGTAGACCGCTCGCCTTCGTGCTGCTCGCGGTGCTCGTCGCCTCGCTGGCGGGATGCGATTCCGTCAAGTCCCGGTACTGGATGAACGAGGGGAACAAGCTCTACAAGGGCCAGAAGTACGAGGCCGCGATCGCGGAGTACGAGAAGGTTCTTGGGATCCACCCGGGGGACTGGGCGGCGAGCTACCAGATCGCCGTCTCCTATCTCGCCATGTACCACCCGAACTCCACGCACCCCAAGGACCTGGAGTACTCGCAGAAGGCCGCCGCCGCCCTCGAGAAGCTCCTGAAGATGAAGGCCCCCGACCAGGAGACGCTCGAGAAGGTCCGGGGCTTCTACGTCGGCCTCCTCCAGGCCGCGAACCAGACCGACAAGGCCGTCACCTTCTACGAGGGGCTCGTCCGGGAGAACCCCAAGAATGCCCTGTACACCGCGCAGCTCGCGCAGCTGTACGCCAAGAAGGGGGACTTCCCGAAGGCTCTCGAGTACTTCACGAAGCGGACGGAGATCGAGCCCAGCAACAAGGAGGCGCTGTACACCGTCGGCGTCGTCTGCTGGGAGCGATCCTACCGGGGCGGTCTCCTCGTTTCGGACGACGAGCGCAGGACGCTGATCGCCAAGGGAATGGACGCGCTCGAGCGCGCGGTGAAGCTGGATCCGGACTACTTCGAGGCCCTCTCCTACGTCAACCTCCTGCACCGCGAGAAGGCGAAGGTGCTCGCGAACGCGGGGGACCTCGAAGGGGCGCAGGCCGAGATCCAGAAGGCCACGGAAGTCACGAAGAGGGCGGTGGAGGCCCGCAAGAAGCAGCTGGCGGCGGCGAAGCCGAGTTGAGCTGAGCCTCCGGAAGGGCAGCGAACATGTTCGACAAGATGGTGGAAAGCCGCAAGGGCGGCGACGAACAGAGGTCGAAGTGGTCGTTCCCGGTCGCCCTGGGGCTCCATGCCCTCCTCGTCGGTGCGATCATCGGGGCGTCGTACATCATCGTCGAGGCCGTCCAGGACCCCGACCTCATGATCTCGTTCCTGGGGGCCGCCCCCCCGCCCCCGCCCCCGCCCCCGCCCCCGCCGCCCCCGCGGCGGTCCACGCCTCAGCAGCAGCGGCCGGTCGAGCCCGTGAAGCCAGTGATGCCGAACGAGATGGTGCAGCCGAAGGAGGTCCCGAAGGAGATCCCGAAGGCTCCCGAGGCTCCGGAGGATTTCGGCGGCGGTGACGGGGGTGTCGACGGCGGCGTGGAAGGCGGAGTCGAGGGAGGCGTGCCCGGCGGCGTCGTCGGCGGCGTCCTCGGCGGCGTCCTCGGCGGCGTGCTGGGAGGAATCGACGGCGGGACCGGAGGAGCCGAGCCGGTGCCGCTCGCTCCCGACATGGATCCGCCCGAGCGGATCCTCAAGGTCGAGCCGGTCTATCCCGAGATGGCGCGCAAGGCGCGCATCCAGGGGCGCGTGATCCTCCAGGCCGTCATCAACGAGAGCGGCTCCGTGGAGGACGTCACCGTCCTGAAGGGGAACCCGATGCTCGACGACGCCGCCATCGAGGCGGTTCGCAAGTGGAAGTACAAGCCGGCCCGCCAGAACGGCCGTCCGGTCAAGATCTACTTCACGATTCAGGTCGATTTCACCCTCAACTAGGGAGCCTCGAAAGCCGGCAGGAGCCGTACGCAAAGGAGTCAGCCCATGCAAATGTCCCTGGTCCAGATGTTTGCTCAGGCAGGATGGATGGCGAAGGGCGTCATCATCATCCTGCTGATCCTCTCGATCTACTCCCTCGCCGTGATGATCGAGAAGTTCCGCTCGTACCGTGCGGCCAAGCAGCAGTCCATCGAGTACCTGCCGGTGCTCGTCAAGAGCCTCAAGGAGGGGAACCTGCAGGTCGCGGTGGACAAGTCGAAGCAGTTCGGGAAGTCCCACATCGCCCGGGTCGTCCACGCCGGACTGCTCGAGTTCATGGCCCAGGGGTCCGAGGCGACGAAGAGCTACGACGTCGTCGGGGCGGTCGAGCGCGCGCTCGAGCGGGAGACGGCGATCACGTCGGCGGAGATGAAGAAGGGCCTCGGGGGGCTCGCGACGATCGGCTCCACGTCCCCCTTCATCGGACTGTTCGGCACGGTGTTCGGCATCATCAACGCCTTCACCGGAATCTCGATGTCCGGCTCCGGCGGCCTCGCTGCGGTGTCGGCCGGAATCGCCGAGGCGCTCATCACGACCGGCTTCGGCATCGGCGTGGCGATTCCCGCGGTGATGTGCTTCAACTACTTCACGAACCGGCTCGAGAGGTTCCAGGTCGAGATGTCGAACTCCTCCCAGGAGCTGATCGATTTCTTCCTCAAGAAGCACGGGGCGGCCTATGGCGCGGGCGCGAAGTAAGAAGCTCTCGGCTCCGGACGTCAACTCGGAGATCAACGTGACGCCCCTCGTGGACGTCATGCTGGTGCTCCTCATCATCTTCATGGTCGTGACGCCGATGCTCCAGAAGGGCCAGGCCGTGAAGCTGCCGTTGACGCTGAACCCCGAGAAGAAGGCCGAAGAGAAGAGCCAGATCATGGTCGTCATCAGCGCGACGAAGGATTTCTTCATCGACAAGGCCCGGATGAGCGAGGGGCAGTTCGCCGTCGCCATCAAGGAGGCGTACGAGAGGAACCTGAACGCGAGCGTCGTCCTCAAGGCGGACGCCAGGCTTCCCTACGGCGAAGTCAAGAAGACCATGATGAAGATCAAGGACGCCGGGTTCGGAAACGTCGGTCTCGTCACCGAGAAGCGCGAGCAGTAGGAGGGTCCGTCCATGGGAATGGCAGTCGGCAAGAAGGGCGGGCTCCAGTCGGACATGAACGTGACGCCCCTCGTGGACGTCCTGCTCGTGCTCCTGATCATCTTCATGGTGATGACGCCCCTGGCGCTGCGCGGCTACGACGTGCAGATCCCCAGGGACGCCGGGGTGGTGATCCCGCAGACCGACCAGACGCAGTTCATCATGTCGATCTCCGAGGCGGACTGCCCGATCACGGCGCCCCTGGGATTGCAGGGTCTCCCTCCGGGCTGCACGGTGCGGATCAACAAGGAGGTCGTCCGCGTGGACGCACTTCCCCAGAAGGCCGAGGAGATCTTCAAGAACCGCAAGAAGGAGGAGAAGATCCTCTTCATCGCGGCCCAGGAAAAGCTCAACTACGAAGGGATCATGCAGATCGTGGACCTGGCCAAGACCAACGTCCCCGATCTCAAGATGGGGATCGTGACGGACGAGAAGCTGGCCGTCTCCGGCGGTTTCGACAGCGCGTCCCAGTGATCCTGCGTGTCTCGCTGCGGGGGCGCGCGGCGCGCGCCCCCCGCCGCGTTCCCTCCTAGACTCCGCCCTCCCGCTTCCTTCTCTCCGCCAGAACGCTGTGACGCCTGCCGTACCCGAAGTAGATCACCATCCCGGCCAGCAGCCAGGCTCCCAGCCGCCACCAGTTCTCCACCGGCAGAGAGAACATCAGCAGGGCGCAGGTCGCGATCCCGAGGATCGGCACCCACGGGAAGAGGGGGGCGCGGAACGGCCGGTGGGCTCCCGGCTCGACGTACCGCATGACCAGGACCGCCGCGCACACGATCGCGAAGGCGAGGAGCGTGCCGATGTTGGTGAGCTCCGCCAGGATCCGGAGGGGCAGCAGCCCCCCGAGCACCGAGACCACGGCGCCGGTCAGGATCGTGGACTTCCAGGGCGTCCTGTACCTCTCGTGCACCGCGCCGAAGACGCCGGGCGGCAGCATCCCGTCGCGGGCCATCGCCAGGAGCACGCGGGGCTGGCTCAGCATCATCACGAGCAGGACCGACGTGATCCCGGCGAGCGCCCCCAGCGAGATCAGGAACTGCGCCCACGGGAGCCCGACCTGGCGGAAGGCGTCCGAGACCGGGGCGTCGATGTCGATCCGGTCGTGCGGGACCATGCCGGTGAGCACGGCCGACACGGCGATGTAGAGCACCGTGCACACGAGAAGGGACGCCACGATCCCGACCGGAACGTCGCGCTGCGGGTCGCGCGCTTCCTCGGCGTGAGTCGAGACCGAGTCGAACCCGATGTACGCGAAGAAGATGATCGCGGCGCCTGCGAGCATCCCGAGCGGATGTCCTCCGCCGTCCGTCATCCCCGAGAACGTCTTCCCGAAGAAGCTGACGCCGGTCCATCCGTACGGCGCGAACGGCCTCCAGTTCGCCGGGTCCACGTAGAACGCCCCGACCCCGATCACGAGGAGCACGACGGCGAGCTTGACCGCGACCATCGTCGTGTTGAACGTCGCGCTCTCGCGGATCCCCTTGACGAGGATCGCCGTGATCACGATCGTGACGATCACGGCCGGGAGGTCGAACGTCGCGCCGGTCGAGACGAACCGTCCCGCCGCGGGATCGTAGTCGAACGGGGCGAGGGCGAGCGCGCGCGGGATCTCGATGCCGAAGATCCCCAGGAAGTCCTGGAAGTAGTGCGACCAGCCGTGCGCGACCGTGGCGGAGACGACCGTGTACTCCAGGACCAGGTCCCACCCGATGATCCACGCGAACAGCTCGCCGAGGGTCGCGTAGGCGTAGGTGTAGGCGGACCCCGCCACGGGAGCCATCGAGGCGAACTCCGCGTAGCAGAGGGCGGCGAAGATGCAGGCGAGGCCCGAGACCGCGAACGAGACCACCAGTGCGGGGCCCGCCTTGTCGTGGGCTGCCTGCCCCGTCAGCACGAAGATCCCGGTGCCGATGATCGCCCCGACGCCCAGGCTCGTGAGCTGGATCGGACCCAGGATTCTGCGGAGCCTGTTCTCCCCCTTCATCTCCTCGAGGAGCAGCGCGAGCGGCTTCCTGGCGAACAGAGGGCTGGACACGTTCGACCTCCTCAAACCGGCTGCCTCCCGCCGCCTCTCCTCCAGGCCCAGTACACGGGAACCCCCGTCAGCACGATGACCAGACCCGGCCAGGTGGTCCGGCTCCGGTAGAGCGCCAGGACCACGAGGATCCCGGCCGCCGCGGCGACGTACGCGGCGGGGATCCAGGGGAAGCCGGGCGCGCGGTACGCCCGGGGAGCGTCCGGCCGCTTCCGTCGCAGCAGGAAGAGCCCGACGATCGTCAGCGCGTAGAACACGAGCACGGCGAAGACGACGTAGTCGAGAAGGTTCCCGTACAGGTTCCCGAACCGCTCGACCCCGCCGCCGTCCGGCCCGAGCCGGGTGCGCGGGAGGATCAGCGCCGAGGCCCAGATCCCCTGCCACCAGAGGGCCGCCCCGGGGACGCGGCGCCGATTGAGCCCCGAGACGCCGCGGAAGAAGAGACCGTCGCGCGCCATGGCCCAGTACACGCGGGCTCCCGCGAGGATCAGCCCGTTGTTGCAGCCGAAGGTCGAGACGACGATCGCCCCCGCCATCAGGGCCGAGCCCGCGGGGCCGAAGAGCGTCCCGAGGAGGAGGGTCCCGACGCGGTCCTCGGGCGCCTCCTGGATCGCCCGGAGGGGAAGCGCCGCGAGGTAGGACGCGTTGGCGAGGAGGTACAGCGTCGTGACGATCGCGGTCCCGAGGGCCATCGCGAGGGCGAGATTCCGGCGCGGAGCCTTCACCTCCTCGGCGGCGAACGTCACGTCGCTCCAGGCGTCCGAGGAAAAGAGCGACCCGACCTGTGCGAGCGCGAACGCGACGACGAGCCCGAGGAGACCGCCGCCCGCGCTCACGGAGGGGACCCAGCCGAGATCGGACCGGATCTCCGATCCGGCGAGAGGCTTCACGAAGGCCCCGAGGCTCCCCGAGATCGACCCACGGCCGGCGCCGAGGGCTATGCCGAGCACGATCACGGCGAGCAGCACGAGGACTTTCGTCGAGGTCAACGCGTTCTGGATGCGCTTCCCGAGACGGATCCCTCGCGTGTTCAGCCAGGTCAGCAGCAGGATCGAGACGATCGCGACCGCCTGCTGGACCGAGAGGCTTACCGCGTACCCTTCCGACAGCGATGCCGGCTCCACGAGGTACGTGTCGGCGGAGACCGCCGGAACGAGGACCCCCAGGAACCGGGCGAACGCGACCGCGACGGCCGCGATCGTGCCGGTCTGGATCACGAGGAAGAGGGTCCACCCGTAGAGGAACCCGAGCAGGGGCGAGTACGCCTCGCGCAGGTACACGTACTGCCCGCCCGCTTCGGGCATCATCGAGGCCAGCTCGCCGTAGGAGAGCGCCGCCGCCACCGTGAGGAGGCCGGTCGTGAGCCACGCCAGGAGGAGGAGGCCCCCGGAGCCGAGGAGCCTCGCCATGTCGGCCGACACGAGGAAGATACCGGAGCCGATCATCGACCCGGCCACGATCATCGTCGAGTCGAGGAGACCGAGGTCCCGCAGGAACCCCCGATGCTCCACTCGCTCCGCCCCTCCGGTCATGGCGGGCGATCCTACAACAACCGGGGACAACTGGGGTCAGACGTTACGTTCGTAACGATTTCGGAAGGAAACGGCGAGACACCGCTCCATTCGCGAAGGCGCCCGGGGTCAGTCTTCCCGATCGTGCCCCACGACGCTGCGGCCGGCCTGCGAACCTCAGGTCCCGGACCAGGCGGTTGGATGAGTTCCCGGGTTCCAACCCGGCCCCACCCATCTGTGGAATTCGATCGCCCTTCCGCGATTTTTCGGTAAAACTTTTACGCTGGTAACGTCTGACCCCGTGCGGGGCGTCAATACCAGTTCTTGTCCCAGGCGTGATGCTCGAGCCGCCGGAGCAGCTCCGGCGACAGAACCCGGCCGTCCGAGACCGCCGCGTTGGCGCGCGCGTGCTCCGGGCGCCGCATTCCTGGGATGACCGTCGAAACCTCCGGGTGGGACAGCACGAACCGGAGCGCCAGCTCCGGCAGCGTTTCGGCCTCGTCCCCGAGGAGAAGCCGCAGCGCGTCCGCGCGGCGGCCCGCCTCGGCCTTCCTGTCTCCCCGGAAGTACCGGTTCCTCCAGTCGCGGGGCGGGAACCGCGTGTCCTCGCGCACCGCCCCCGTCAACGCTCCCTCGTCGAACGGCACGCGCACGATGATCCCGAGGTCCCGCTCGCGGGCGAGATCGAAAAGGCCCCGCTCGGGAGAGCGATCGAAGACGTTGTAGATGACCTGGGCCGCCTCGATGAGCGGGTCGTTCAGGAGCTCGAGGGCCGTCTCGGGGGCGTGGTCGTTGATCGAGACGCCCCAGTGGAGCACCTTTCCCTCCCGCTTCAGGCGCTCGAGCGCGTCGCGAGTGTCGGGCCAGGCGGGGGAGGCCAGCCACGCGTCGTTCCAGACGTGGAGCTGCTCGACGTCGAGCGCCTCGACGCGCAGGTTCCTGAGCGACGTCTCGACACACTCCACGACCCACGCCGCGGGAAACGCATTCTCGAGCGGCGTCCCGGATCGCCCGGGCCAGACGTAGTCCTTCGGAGGGATCTTCGTCGCGATCGAGATCCCCTCGCGCCCCCCGCGCGCCCTCAGGACCTCGGCGATCGAGCGCTCGCTGTGTCCATCGCCGTAGACGAGCGCCGTGTCGACGAAGCGCACGCCCAGGTCGAGCGCCTCGTGGAGCGCCCGCCGCCCCTCATCGTCCTCGACGCCTAGCCACATGCCCCCGCCGAGGCCCCAGGCGCCGAACCCGACCTCGGAGACCTCGATCCCCGTGCCGCCGAGCTTTCTGCTCCGCATGCCCTTCCTCCGCGCGCGAGAGGCAAGAGTCTATCCTCACCGCGCGTGCGCCGCACCGCATCCGACCGCGAACCGCCGGCCGCGGAACGGGATCCGGCGGAATCCCCTTGACAACGGCTGCGCCGCCGGAATACAAATCGCCGGATCATCGTGCACTTCCTTCCGCGGTTTCGACCGAGCCGGAAGGAGGAGGAGTCGAAATGGTGCTCGTCCGCATGCGTCGTCCGCGCGCCGCACGCTCGCTGGGCTGCGCGGCCGCCTTCGTCCTGGTCGCCGCGTCCCTCGGGCTCCCGTCGGCGTGGGCGCAGCAGAAGGCGACGATCACGGGGGTCATTCTCGACCCCGCCGGCGTCCCCCAGCCGGGCTGCCAGATCGTGATCCGGGACCTCTCCTCGGGGATGGAGTTCCGGAGCGCCAGGACCGGCGCCGACGGCACGTACTCGGTCGACGTCCCGGTCGGTCCGCGCTACGCGTTTCTTTCGGTCGTCGATCCGGGGGGAGGCGTCCACCCGCTCGACCTCACGCCGCTCGCCGTCACGCTCCCCGCGCGGCTGACGAGGAACATCCGGCTCGTCCCGGCCGCCGCTCCCGCTCCCACGAAGCCCGAGAGGGCCCCGTCCGCGGTGCCGCCTTCGCCCGGAGCGACCTCGCCGGTCCGGAGCGAGGAAGAGAAGAAAAAGAAGAAGGGAGCGCCCTGGTGGCGCACGAACGGGAAGTGGGTCGGGGTCGGAGTCGGGGTCGTGATCGCGGGCATCGCCCTCGGGAACGACGACGACGAGCCCGCCAGCCCGTCGGAGCCGTAGGGCCAGGACGGGCCTCGCGGACCGCCCGGATCCGCAGCCTCAGCCGGGGGGCCCCCGCGCCTCAGAGCACCGCGTTGGCGAACGCGATGTACTGCGTGACCTCGAAACCGCCCTGCGCGGAGCGCCGGGGGAGCAGGAAGTTTCCGCGGCTCTGCGCGCGTGGGCGCCACTGGAACCGGAGAGGGATCGGGACATCGGCACCCGAAGCGACCTGCGTGGACCGCTCCTGGTTCTGGTCCGTCAAGCCGGCGAAGTAGTAGGTCCCGTCCGGCCTCGGGAACCCGTCCTCCCCGATGAGGTCGACGCGGAGCTCGTATTCCCGGTTCACCTCGAGAACCATCGCGAACTCGCCGCCGGAGCTCCCCGACGGGTCGCAGTCCACGCGGAGCACCTGCGTCTGGCCGACCACGCGGTATCTCCCGTCCTCGTCGGGAGCCACGGGGATCACCTGCACCTGTAAGGACATCGGGCTCGACGCCGCCGGCGTCTGGATGGCGCCTCGGACTCGGATCTCCCCTCCCTCGGCGAGAGCGCCGGGGAGAGCGACCGCGAACGCCAGCGCAACTCCCGCCGGCACCCACGCCCTCTCGAGCCCCACGCGGCACCTCCGATCCCCGGACCGACCGGTCCTCATGCTACCCCCGTGAACCTGCCGCCGGAAGTCCTCCCCCGGGGGGCCGCTCCGGCGCGAAACTTGACAGCCCCTGTCCGGTTTGCGTATCGTCCGAGCCTTCTCCCGCGCGGGGGCGCCGGAGAGGGTCCCGACCGTCGAACCCGAGCCCCGAGAGGAACGAGATGACGTCCAGAAGCCCGTTGGCCCGACTCGCAAGCCCCGCCGTGTGCGTCGCGGCCGTCGCGATCCTCCTGATCGCGGCGCCGGTCGCGGCGGCGGAGGACCGGCTCCCGACCCGTCACGGCGGCGAGGCGAGCCTGGTCCTCCCCGATCTCTCCCAGGCGGAGTTCCTCGGGACGGACGGCCACACGCTCCTCCTCTGGGGCCTCCTGGTCTGCGTCCTCGGCCTCGTCTTCGGCTGGGCCGCCATGGCGCACGTCCGGAAGCTGCCGGTCCACCGGGCGATGCTCGAGATCTCGGACCTGATCTACGAGACCTGCAAGACCTACCTCGTGCAGCAGGGGAAGTTCCTTCTGCTCCTGTGGGTGTTCATCGGGGCGATCATCGCCCTCTACTACGGTTTCCTGCAGCACTTCGAGATGCAGAAGGTCGTCGTGATCCTGCTCTTCAGCCTGATCGGGATCGGCGGCTCGTACGGGGTCGCCTGGTTCGGGATCCGGATGAACACGTACGCGAACTCCCGGACGGCGTTCGCGAGCCTCGAGGGGAAGGCCTATCCCCTGCACGCGATCCCCCTGCGCGCCGGGATGAGCATCGGGATGGCGCTGATCAGCGTCGAGCTCCTGATGATGCTCTGCATCCTGCTGTTCGTGCCCCGCGACTACGCCGGCCCCTGCTTCATCGGGTTCGCCGTCGGCGAGTCGCTCGGCGCAGCCGCGCTCCGGATCGCGGGCGGCATCTTCACCAAGATCGCCGACATCGGCTCCGATCTGATGAAGATCGTCTTCAACATCAAGGAGGACGACGCCCGCAACCCCGGCGTGATCGCCGACTGCACGGGCGACAACGCGGGCGATTCCGTCGGACCGACGGCGGACGGGTTCGAGACCTACGGCGTCACCGGCGTCGCGCTGATCTCCTTCATCCTCCTCGCCGTGCCGCAGGCCCTCGTCCAGGTGCAGCTCCTGGTCTGGATCTTCGTCATGCGCGTCATGATGATCGTGGCGTCGGGCGGATCCTACATCTTCAACGCCGCGATCACGCGGGCGGTGCACGGCTCGCGCGAGAAGATGAACTTCGAGCACCCGCTGACCGTCCTCGTCTGGCTCACGTCGCTCGTCTCCGTCCTGCTGACCTACCTCGTCTCCTACCTGCTCATCCCGGATCTCAACGGCGACCCGACCCTCTGGTGGAAGCTCGCCACGGTCATCTCGTGCGGCACGCTCGCCGGCGCGGTCATTCCCGAGCTGGTGAAGGCGTTCACGTCGACCGGCTCCCGGCACGTCAAGGAGGTCGTCAAGTCGGCCCGCGAGGGAGGCGCCTCACTCAACATCCTCTCCGGCTTCGTCGCGGGCAACTTCAGCGCCTACTGGCTCGGGATGGGCATCCTCGCCCTGATGACCGTCGCCTTCCTCGTCAGCACGCAGGGGCTCTCAGCGATCATGATGGCGCCGCCCGTGTTCGCGTTCGGCCTCGTGGCGTTCGGCTTCCTGGGGATGGGCCCCGTGACGATCGCCGTGGACTCCTACGGCCCGGTCACCGACAACGCCCAGTCGGTGTACGAGCTGTCGGTGATCGAGCAGATCCCCGGTGTGGACCGAGAGATCGAGGCGAAGTACGGCTTCCGGCCGGCGTGGGGGAGCGGCAAGGCGCTCCTCGAGGAGAACGACGGGGCCGGAAACACCTTCAAGGCGACCGCGAAGCCGGTGCTGATCGGGACCGCGGTCACGGGCGCCACCACGATGATCTTCTCGATCATCGTGCTGCTGACCGACGGGCTGCGGCCCGAGCTGGTCACCAACCTGTCGGTCCTCCACGCGCCGTTCCTGCTCGGCCTGATCACCGGCGGCGCGATGATCTACTGGTTCACGGGGGCCTCGACCCAGGCGGTCACCACGGGCGCGCACCGGGCCGTGCAGTTCATCAAGCGGCACATCAATCTCGAGGGCTCGACGAAGGCCTCCGTCGCGGACAGCAAGAAGGTCGTCGAGATCTGCACGCAGTACGCCCAGAAGGGGATGTTCAACATCTTCCTCGCGGTCTTCTTCGGGACGCTGGCATTCGGGTTCTTCGAACCGTACTACTTCATCGGCTACCTGATCTCGATCGCCCTCTTCGGCCTCTACCAAGCGATCTTCATGGCGAACGCCGGCGCCGCGTGGGACAACGCGAAGAAGATCGTCGAAACCGACCTCAAGGAGAAGGGGACCGAGCTCCACGCCGCGACCGTCGTCGGGGACACGGTCGGCGACCCGTTCAAGGACACCTCCTCGGTCGCGATGAACCCGGTCATCAAGTTCACGACCCTCTTCGGGCTGCTCGCCGTCGAGCTGGCCGTTTCGCTCGCCGCCGACCGGGGCCCGGCGCTCGGGCGCATCCTCGGCGGGATCTTCCTCGTCGTCTCGGTCATCTTCGTCCTGCGGTCGTTCTACGCGATGCGGATCGAGACCGGCGAGGGCGCGTGACGGAGCGCTCCGCGGGGACGGCCGGGCGCGAAGCCGCGCACGGACCCGCGGAGCATCGCCGCGGGCTCCTGTTCGCCCTGGCCGCCTTCGGCTTTTGGGGGCTGATCCCGATCTACTTCAAGGCGGTGGGGTCGGTCCCTCCTCTCGAGATCCTCGCCCACCGCGTCGTCTGGTCGGTGCCGCTCGTCGCCCTGCTGATCCCGCTGTTCGGGAGCTGGGGGAGCGTGCGGGAGGCCCTCCGCTCGCGAAAGACCCTCGCGACCCTCGCCCTCTCCGCGACCCTCGTCGCGACGAACTGGCTGACGTTCATCTTCGGCGTCACGCGCGGCAGGATCCTCGAGACGAGTCTCGGCTACTACGTCAACCCCCTCGTCAACGTCCTCCTGGGGATGATCTTCCTGCGCGAGCGGCTGACCCGCCTCCAGACGGCGTCCGTCGCCCTCGCCGCGGCGGGGACGGTCCACCTCGCGCTGAGCTACGGCGCCCTTCCCTGGATCTCGCTGACCCTCGCCTTCACCTTCGGCTTCTATGGCCTCCTGCGGAAGACCGTTCGGATCGACTCCATGGGCGGCCTCCTCGTCGAGACCTCCCTGCTCTTCCCGGCGGCCGCGATCTATCTCGCCGTTCTCGGCGCGAAGGGCGCCGGCTCCCTCGGGACCGGGGGCCTCGGAATCTCGGTCCTCCTCGTCGCTGCGGGGGCCGTGACGGCGCTCCCCCTGATCTGGTTCGCGAGCGCCGCGAGGCGCCTCCCCTACTCGGTCCTCGCGCTCTGCCAGTACATCTCCCCGAGCCTGACCTTCCTCCTGGCGGTCCTCCACTACGGCGAGACGTTCACCCGGGCGCACGCGGTAGCCTTCTCCTGCATCTGGACCGCCCTGGCGATCTTCACCTTCGACATGGCGCACCGCAGGCGCTCCGGTTGATGGGAAGGGGCGAGTTTGCTATAACTCGCGCTCGCCTACCGTGACAGGCCGGCGTAGCTCAGTCGGTAGAGCGGCTGATTCGTAATCAGCAGGTCCCCGGTTCAAGTCCGGGCGCCGGCTCCAGGGAGATCTCGCGCGCTGGAGTCTTGTCGCGTCGCGGCGCGTGCCGGCCCTCGGTGTCCTGAAATACGGTGCCGGGCCTCTTGAAAACGCCCGAGGGCCGCCGTACACCAACACCTTCCCGGCCGACCGAGCCGGTGCCGTGATGCCGCGCAACTCCCCCCGGCCCTCACGGCATTCGAAACGCAGGGGGAGCATTGCGAGGCAAGGAGGTTCCATGAAGAGGCTGATGCGTCTGTGCGTCCTGTGCCTGATCGTCGCTTCCTTCGGGCTCGGCATGTGGGCCACGCTCGCGGATGCGAAGGGGTCGGCGCCGAACGTGGTATGCGAGCTCTTCTGCGAGGCGGGGACCACCCGCGTGTTGTACGAATGCTGCTGGTGGCCGAGCGGGAAGTACGTGTGCACGCCGATCGGCGTCTGTTGACGGCGCGACGAGGGAGCCTCACGTAGGGTTCCCCTCGGGTCGAGGCGGGGGGAGAAACGTCTTCCCCCGCTTCGACTCCCTCCTCGGCTCGAACGCTTCCCCCTCTTCTCGAAGACGAGATCCGACTCGGAGCCGTTCTCCGTCCGGGGCAAGAAGGCCCGGCGCCTGTTCCGGCGAGGACGCGCTGTAGGACGATCCGGTGGAGCGGCAGGTGCTCCGTCGGGACACCGGCACGCTCGGGAGATGGCGTGAAGTCGCCAGCGCCCCAAGGCACGAAAAAGGGGCGGGACCCCGTGGTCCCGCCCCCCGAGCGTGCGATCCGAGATGCGGCGCGGAGCGCGCCTCCCGGCTACTTGCAGACCAGCTTGCTCGGATGGCAGAAGCCGGAGCAGCACGCCGCGCTCGACGTGCACGGCTCTCCCGCGAGCGAGCACGACGAGGTGCCCGGATCGAGATACGGCGCCACCGAGGTCCAGTAGTAGGCCAGGGCCCCGTCGATCGTGTGGTTGTACACGTTGCACACGTCGGTGCAATCGCCTCCGCCCATGGGACAGCAACCGGTCAGCTGGCCGACGATCTGCCCCACCCCATTGACCACCGGCGAGCCGCTGCTGCCGCCCTCGGTGGCTCCGACGACGTCGTCGCTGTAGATCCACGGCCCGCGGTCCGCGCCCAAGCAGGTCGCGATCGAGGCATCGACCGCGTGCTGGGAGTACCCCTGCGGCGCTCCCGAGGGGTGGCTGACGCGGTGCATCTCCGTTCCCGACGTGAAGGCGATCGGCGCGTTGTTCCATCCGAGGTAGAGGCTGCCGGCCGGAGGCTGCCCGTTGAGCCGCAGCAGCGTGAAATCGCCGGTGCTCCCGGTCGCGACGACCGATGCGCCGTACACCGCCGGTGCGGGCGCCGGGTCGAACGAGGCCGTGCAGACGCTCGTCCCGCAGGGCACCCAGTACTGGAAATAGGCTTCCAGGTTGGCCGCGGCCTTGTCCTTGGCGATGCAGTGGTTGGCCGTCAGGAAGTAGGGAATCTGGGTGCTGCCGTCCGTGTCGGCGACGAGGCCCCCCGTGCAGATGTAGATGTACGGGACCTGGATCCACCGCATCTTCGCGATGGCGTACTTCGCCGCGGCGACCGCGGTGTCGCTCGTGCACTCGTTGTTCACGACGCAGTCGGCGTTGTACGTGCAGAGCGAGTCGGTCCCCTCCGTGGCCTTGGGAAAGTCCTGCGCCACGTGAGCCACCTCGGTGATCCGGAACGAGAGGCTCCGGAGGTCCCGAGCCCCCCCGTTGAATCGGAGCAGCACGATGCCGGTCGAAGAGGTCAGCGACTGCGACCAGAACTCGCCCGTATCGTACGGGCCGCCGCCCACGTAGGGACCGTACGCCTCACCCTCGCGGCTGAGGAAGTACATCTCCGCGCCCGCGGGAAGCGAAAAGTCCTCGAAGTGGACGCGAATCGCGAACGCCCCCTCCGCCGTCACGGTCGTCGCCCAGACGAAGCCGCCGTCCGCGGTGTCCCGCCGGACGCCGAGGGACAGATCGACCGGGACCGACAGCGACTTGACCACCCCGACCCGCATCGGCGTCGGCTGCGGACCGGCGACGTAGGGCGTGGCGAGGTCCAGCTTGTCCTGCTCGCTCAGGGCGACGCGCACCACCGATTGCCCCACACCGTCCGGAACTTGCGTCATCAGCCACGTGTGCAGCTGCCCCATCTGGGCGAAGTAGTCGGCCGGAGCGACTCCCCCGACCGCCAATTCGGGCCCCTTGCTGCGGAAGGCTTCGTCCCCGGCCCACGCCAGGCCTCCGCACGCGAGCGCCAGCGCGACCGCCAGGACCGCGCATCTCCACCCCCGATCCGGTAATCTCTTCATGCACGCACTCCTCTACGCCCGTCGCTCCGCCGCGGAGGGGCACCACACCCGGGCGCGGCGGAAGCGAAACCCGACTGCGCTGTCACCAAGGAGGCCGCCCCTCGCCGGGAACGCGGCCGCGGGGATGCTCCGCCCACTCGCCGCGGTGGGCGCTTGCATAAGGTTCGTGGCGGCCCGCGCGGTTCGCGGGCGTGCGCACGTCCATGCTCGAGTTTCCCCCAAAGACGCGAGCCGGGCGGGAAGGTACGCGAGCGATGCGGAAATCGCAAGGATTTTTTGTGGACGCCGTCGCCGAGGTCCGTGGACCGCGCGATCGGGCGGGGGACGAGCCTTGCCGTCCCCCGTCCTCAGCCTAGATTCTCCGTCGAGGTGCGCGATGAGGCTCCCTCGGCCCGTTCTATCGATCGTCTCCGGCACGCTCCTGGCGTGCGGCGTCCTCGCCGCCCCGCCGGAGGAGCCGCAGATCTACGAGTGCCCCGACGGCCACGGGAACGTGCTCTATCAGGACGAGCCGTGCCGGGAGGCGCCGGTCGACGGCGCCGCCGGGACGGGGCCGGCCGCGGCCTCAGAGCCGGGCGCGAGGCCCGCACCTCCCGCGGCGGAGCGCCGCGCCGTCGAGACGGCTCGACGCGACCGGCCTCCCCGAACTTCTCCGTCGCCTCCCCGCACGACGAGCGGGCCGTACGGATCCCCGGAGAGGACCTGGCAGGCGTTCGTCGCCGCGATCGGAAGCGGAGACGGCGCCGCAGCCGCCGCGTGCCTGACTCCGCGCGCCCTGGCGGCGCTGGGAGCGGACGCTGCGCCGCTCCCGGTCGCGGAACTGCGGCAAGCGCTGGGAGCGTTCACGCGGATCCGGGTGGACGGCGAGGTCGGTCCCTTCTGGTCCGTCCACGCCCTGCGCGCGAACCGTCCGCCGAAGTGGATCTTCTTCGAGCGCACCGCTCGCGGCGAGTGGAAGATCGCGGCGATCTAGCGCGCCGGGGATCTCTGCCCGCTTCGCTCGTCGAGCAGGTGCAGGAGCGCCAGGACCGGGTGGCGCCAGGGCATCCGCGGCCCGGCGTACCGCATCGCCGCACGGATCTCCTCCCGCATCTCCGGCCGGAAGCAGTGCACCGTGCATCGGAGACACGTCGGCTTGTCGTCGCGAAACGGGCAGCGCTCCACTCGCTGCCTCGTGTACTCCCACAGCGCGCCGCACCGGTCGCACCGTCCCGGGCCGCAGCCGTGCCGGTCCCGGCAGTGGAGGCCGATCATCGCCCGCACGGTCCTGAGCTCGCGGCGGATGCGGCGTTCCACGGCGGTCAGAGGACCCTCGTCGCCTCGGCCGGCCTCGGCACCTTGACGACCAGCATCCGGAAGACGCCTTTGCCGTCGTCGGCAAGACGGTGCGGGATGCGCGCAGGGCTCTCCACGAGGGCGTCTTGGCCGGCCCGCTCCGGCCCCTCTCCGATCTTGACGATCCCCTCTCCCTCTAGCAGCGGCGGGACCCGGACGGGAGAAGCTCTCTGCGCCCCGCCGCGGGGCCCGCGGAGGCGGAGGCGGTTGCGGGCGGCGCCGAGGCGCGATCGGCGATCGACGCCGGCGCGCCCCTCCCCGGCAAGCCGTACCACTGCGCGAGCGCGACCCTGCACGCGCCGGCCTCCTCCGCGCTCAGCTTCCCGTCGGCCTCGAGGGCCTCGATCTGCCGGAAGACGGCGATCCCCTCGATGGATCGATTCGCTCTGTCCATGTGCGTCGTCCCGCCGCGAGCCGTCCGGAGCATACGCCGGGGGACGCCCGCGGGCGCCGAACGGGGTTGCGTGGCCGCAACGACCGGCGGGAGCCCGCTCAGTCCGGCGCGATCCGCGGAGGAAGCCGCGTCGCGGGGCGGGATGCTTCCGGAATCCCGTACTGCTCCAAGATCTCCGCCGTGGCCCGCTCGAACCCCTCGGCGTCGAGCACGACGAGGCTGGCTTGCCCATTCGGCTTCAGTTCCACCGTGTGGAACCCGTCCTGCGGATGCCGGAAGGCCTCGGCCGCGGCGGCGATCGAGTCCACCGGACGGCCGACCGCTCCGCTCCCGCCGCGGGGACCGGCCCCTCGGCCCGCGGGACCGTCCAGGGGAGGAGTGCGATCGCCAGCGCCGCGGCGGCTCTCACGGGGCCAAAGCGTACGAGAGGCCCGGGCGCGATCGCAAGCGGCTCCCGCATCCTCGGCCTCACGTCACGCTGGTCCCGAGCAGCGCTCCCGTCCGCAGGGCCCTCTCGAACCCGAGGGTCATGATCCGCTCCAGGAGAGGACCGTACGACAGCCCGCCCGACTTCGCCGCGCTCGCGAACTCCCCTTCCTTCGAGATGTCCGGGTTCGGGTTCGCCTCCAGGCAGTAGGGATGCCCGTCCTCGCCGAGGCGGAAGTCGAGGCGCGCATACCCCGAGAGGCCGAGCGCGTGGTAGATCCGCCGGCTGATCCTGGCGATCCGGCCGGCAAGATCCGCGGAGAGGCCCTCCGCCTGCTGGGTCACGACCCCCCACCGCGCCTGGTACTCCGGGTCCCACTTGACCTTGCGCGTCGCGATGCGGGGCTCGTCGGGAGGCGCCTTCGTGATCAGGAGCTCCCACACGGGGAACGTCGCCACCCGGCTGCTCCCCAAGAGCCCGACGTAGAGCTCCCTCCCCTCCACGAACGTCTCCACCATCGCGGCCGTCTTCAGGTGCTCGTGCACGAAGCGGATCCTCTCCGCGAGCTTCTCGTCGCTCGTGACGACCGAGGCCTTCGCGATGCCGAGCGACGCCTCCTCGACGAGCGACTTCACGATCAGCGGGAAGCGCAGCCGGGCCGGCCGGCGGAACTTCCGCCCGATCGCGGCGACCGCGAAGGCGGGGGTGGGGATCCTGTGGTAGTGGAGGATCTTCTTCGAGAGCCCCTTGTCCCGCGCGACGACGAGCCCCCTGGGGTTGCACCCCGTGTAAGGCACCCGCAGCAGCTCGAGGTAGCTCACGACGTTGGTGTCGTAGAGCCCCTGCCCGTGGAACTCCTCGAGCAGGTTGAACACGATGTCGGGCTTCGACTCCTCGACCTGCCGGCGGAGCGGCGCCAGCTCGTCGCTGACGCCGACCTTGAGGACCTCGTGCCCGAGCCCCGCGAGCCCCCGCACGACGTCGCACTCCGTCTGGCGATCGAGCCTTTCCTTGTCCGAGAGGCTCGAGAGGTCGTCCGGGGGCACGAGGCTCTCGTGCATCAGGACGAGGACCCGGAGCTTCTGCTTCCTTCTCGTCATAGGACGTGCCACTCCCGGCGGCGATACAGGTAGTGCGACGCCCGGGCGGCGAGCAGGATGCAGAAGCGGAGCTTCAGCCGCCTCTCGCTCCCGACGGCGTGGAGCTTCAGCTCGCGGCAGCGGGCCAGCATCTGCTTGATCACCTGGTCCAGGGTGAAGACGTACTCCCCCGTCCAGCGGGAGACCTCCTCGCGGATCTCTCTCCGGTGCCGCCTCAGGAACCGGACGGCCGACTCCACGCCCCCGTGGGGCGAGACCGAGAAGATCCGGAGAAGGTCGGCGTCCCAGCGGCTCGAGCGGGGAGCCGCGTAGCGCTCCCGCTTGGCTACGTAGTGCTCGCGGAGCGTCTTCTTCAGGCGGCCGACCGGGTCGACCTTCTGCCGGCTGCGGCAGACCTGCCGGCTCCGGCGCACCTGCGCCATCAGCCGGTCCACGTACTCGAGCTTCGCGAGGGCGGGCCACCCCAGGTAGCGCGTCCGCCAGCGGGACGCGGGGTCCAGCCACACGGCGAACGTCTCGGCGAAGTCCTCGTCGGGATGGCTCTGCGCGTACCAGGCGTCCAGGTGGAGGACGTATCGCCGGCTCGCCGGATTCGGGCGATAGCTCGAGGGGTACCTCCGAGTGGACGATCCGAACGTCCGCTGCCAGTCCCTCCGCCAGTGGAGCGCGTAGGCGTGCTGGATCGCGTGGCCGACCTCGTGGCGCAGCAGCTTCAGGCACTCGACGCGCGTTCCCCCCTCGACCGAGAGCATCCTTCCCCGCTCGAGCCGCGTGAGACGCTTCGACACGAGGTAGAAGGGGACCGCGACGCCGGGGACGTCGCCGGGGGAGAACCACTCGTCCGAGAGCCAGAAGTGGGGCCGCAGCCGGATCCCGCGATCGGCCAGCTCCCCCAGGACCTGGCGGACGAGCCTCTCGACCCAGGTCCCGTCGAGCGTCAGCCCGAGATCGCGGATCGGGGTGTCGAGCAGGCGGCCCTGCGGCCACCTCTCCCACGCGTACCTTCGGTTTCGCCTCGGCATCTCCGGCCTCGAGAATACCAGATCGCGCGCGGGAGGTGGCCGAGGCGATCGTCGCGGGAGATCCGCGGGGCCGGGCCGGCGCGGGCCGTCAATAGTTGCTCGCCACCATCACGCAGGCCTGGTGCACGGTGCGGAACGGCGCCTTGCGCGCGAACTCGAGCACCGCGGCGTCGAAGCTCCCGTCCTGCAGCCACACCGCGGGGACGCCCGCCTCCGCCGCCTCGCCGAGGATCCTGAGGGTCGCCGGAGGCGGCGTCACGACGACCAGGAGATCCACAGGCGCATCGAGATCCCGTACGGAGCGGAACGCCGGGATCCCCTCCACCATCGGCTCCCTGGGATTCACCGGGACCACCGTGTACCCCTTGGACCGCAGGTTCCGGACGATGATGTTCCCGTACTTCTCCGGGTTGTTGCTGGCGCCCGCGACCGCGATACGCGTCCTCGGGTCCTTGCGCTTGAGGATGTCGAACACCTCGGGCGGATGGGGATCGGGTGGGGGCATGGGGCCTCCTCGGCGGGCCGGTTCCCCGCGGCCCGGGGCCGGCCCGGCCGGTGTAGATTAGCGCACGAGGAGCGGGAGGGCCCGAACGTGCGCATCGGCGTGGATCTCGGCGGATCGAAGATCGAGGCGATCGCCCTCGGCTCGGAAGGAGTGGAGCTCGACCGGCGCCGGGTCGCGACTCCCCCCGGGAGCTACGAGGGAACGCTCCGGGCGATCCGGGACCTCGTGGAGGGGGTCGAGAGCGACCTCGGCGAGAGGGGGACGGTGGGGATCTGCACGCCGGGAGCGATCTCCCCCGCCACCGGGCTCCTCAAGAACTCCAACTCGGTGTGCCTGAACGGGAGGCCGATCCTCCGCGACCTAGAGGCCCTGCTCGACCGCCCGCTCCGGCTCGCCAACGACGCCGACTGCTTCGCCCTCTCGGAGGCGATGGACGGCGCCGCCCGGAGTGCGCCCGTCGTCTTCGGCGTCATCCTGGGGACGGGGGTCGGGGGCGGGATCGTCGTGCAGGGGCGGATCGTGCACGGCCCCAATGCGATCGCCGGGGAGTGGGGGCACAATCCCCTCCCCGGACCCGAGCCCGGAGAATGGCCGGGGCCGCCGTGCTACTGCGGCCGCACCGGATGCATCGAGACGTTCCTCTCGGGCCCCGGGCTGGCCAGGGATCACGCCGAAGCGACCGGCGAGACGATCGCCGCGCCCGAGATCGCGGCACGGGCCGCCGCCGGCGTCCCCTCGGCCGAGGCGAGTCTCGCCCGCTACGAGGAGCGCCTCGCGCGCGCCCTGGCATCCGTGATCAACGTCCTCGACCCACACGTGATCGTACTGGGCGGCGGGATGTCGAACGTCGCCCGGCTGTACGAGAGCGTGCCCCGGCTCTGGACCCGCAGCGTCTTCTCGGACCGCGTGGACACGCGGCTCGTCCCGCCCATCCACGGCGACTCGAGCGGTGTCCGCGGGGCCGCGTTCCTCTGGCCCGCCAGCCGGGGGACCCCGGAGCTCTAGTTCCCGGTAGCCGGGGGCTCGCCCCCCGCCGCCGCGCCCTCGCTGGGGCCGCTGAAGGACTGCAGCGCCAGGTACCGGTCGCCGAACTTCTTCACGTGGTCGAGCTGCGTGTCGTACTGGTCGTAGTGGCGCTCCTCGTCGGCGACCAGCCGCTCGAAGAGCTGCTTCGACTGCGAGTCCCGGTTCGCGGCGCACTCGTTCGCCGCCTGGTTGTAGAACGCGGCGCTGTCGTCCTCCATCCGGACGCCCTTCTCCAGGATCTTCTGCGGGTCGACGATCTTGTCGACCTGGGCCGACGGGACCAGCTCGACGTCCCCCTCGAGGAACAGGATCCGCTCCGCGAGGAGCTCGATGTGCATCATCTCCTCGATCGCCGTTCTCTTGAACAGGGCCGCCAGCGGACCGTACCCGAGGTCGTCGAGGTGGAAGTGGAAGTACATGTACTGGTGCACCGCGTGGAGCTCGTCCGCGACCGCGCGATTCAGGAGGGAGATGCTCTTGCTCCTGTCCATGGTTTGCCTCCTCCGAGAAAGGGAAGAGGAAATTATGTCAGAATCCTCCCGCCGCGGCGAGAGGAGAAGGTCATGGCGGGTCTGAAGGCGTTCCTGGGGGTCGCGAGGGCCCCGTTCCTCCTGCTTCCCTTCACGCTGGTCGCATCCGGCGCGGCGGCCGGGGCGTACGCGGACTCGGTCCACTGGGGGCGGACGATCCTCGCCCTCGTCGGCCTCCTCGCGCTGCACGCGGCGGTCAACGCGTTCAACGAGGCGAGCGACATGAGGACGGGAATCGACCTCAGGACGCGCAGGACTCCATTCTCCGGGGGGAGCGGCACCCTTCCCGCCGGCCGGATGAGTCCGAGGACGGCGTTCCTCTTCGCCCTCGCGGTCTCCGGGGTCGGCCTCGCGATCGGGCTCGTGCTGCTCTTCGAGTCGGGACCGGTCCTCCTCCCGATCCTGGTCCTGGGAGCGGTCTTCGTTCTCTCCTACACGGACCTGCTCGCCCGGAGCGGCGTCGGGGAGCTCGCGGCGGGCCTGGGCCTCGGGGCCCTGCCGGTCCTGGGAACCGCGATCGTGCAGGCCGGGAGGATCGAGCCGGAGGCGGTCGCCGCGGCAGTCCCCGCGTTCTTCATGACGTTCAACCTCCTTCTCCTCAACGAGTTCCCCGACGAGAAGGCGGACCAGGAGGGGGGGAGGAGGAACCTCGTCCTCCTGATGGGCCGGAAGGGGGCGGCGCTCATCTATGTGGCCGCGGCGATCCTGACCCCCGCTTCGATCGCGGTCGCCGTGGTCGCGGGGGCGCTGCCGCCGCTCTGCCTCCTGGGGATCCTTCCCTCGATGCTGCTGGTGCCGCCGTTCCGCTGGGCGCTCGGGGACCGGGCGGGAGAAGTGCCGATCCCGGCCCTCGGAGCCAACGTCGCCTGGAACCTCCTGACGAACCTGACGGTCGCCGCCGCGCTTGCGTTTTCCTAGGGCCGCAGCCCGTCCGGGACCCCCCTGGACAGGAGGGCTGGGTCTGTGCAATCCTAGGCTGGGTTTCGGCCGCATTCTCTCGTACAGAAACGAAGTGTGATGCGCCCAAGCCAAGCGCCGAAGCGCAAGTGCGCGGTCCGGAGGGCCGGATCGCGGGCCGGGACCCGGAAAGGTTCCGAGGGGAACGATAGAGGAGCGGAATGGGCACGAGACTGTACGTCGGCAATCTTCCTTTCAGCGCGGACGAGGACCAGATCCGGGATCTGTTCGGCCAGAACGGCCGGACGGTCGCCGAGGTCAAGCTGGTGACCGATCGCGACACCGGCCGTCCTCGCGGCTTCGGGTTCGTCGAGATGGGGAGCCAGGAAGACGCCGACGCGGCGATCCGCGAGCTGAACGGCATGTCCTTCGGCGGCCGGCCGCTGCCCGTGAACGAGGCGCGGGAGCGCGAGCGGGGCGGCGGCGGCGGCGGCGGCTTCGGCGGCGGCGGCGGCCGCGGCCGGCGCGGCCGGGGCGGCGGCGGCGGCCGCTACTGCCGGATCGAGGGCCGGGGCGCGCTCGCGCCCCGG
>ERZ1649853.226-NODE-226-length-24182-cov-5.856095_pt1 | contig 24182 bp, 19 predicted proteins | sample MGYA00575353_ERZ1649853 | MGnify/ENA primary metagenome ERZ1649853 (study PRJEB40853, sample SAMN11349654) | freshwater sediment metagenome | isolation source: river sediment | host: Sediment | place: India: Okhla Barrage, New Delhi | collected 2017-02-21 ...
CACAAGCAAATCAGAAAAATGGTAAATAACGCAATACAACTAACCAGCGATGCCCTAATTGATGTTAGAAATTCTGTATTTGCCTTACGACAGGAAAAAGGGGAAATCACGCCACTTGAGGAGAGAATAAAAGGAATTATCGACTCAATACCAAAAGAAACCATGGTCAATTTTAAATGCATCGGTTCTTTTAATAAGATTTCTCCTCAAGTCGATCTGACGATCTATCGAGCCGCCCAGGAGATGGTTAATAATGTTATAAAGCATTCTGAGGCAAAAGAAATAGAGATCATACTGGACAGTACTGATGACTCAATTATACGGTTATCTTGCAGCGACGATGGTAAAGGGAGTGAATCTTACAAGAATGGATTTGGGATCATAGGACTTGAGGAACGGGTTAAATTGCTTAGAGGCGATCTCTCTATCGAAAGCTCAAAAGGTAATGGTTTTAAAATAAGTATCAGGATACCCAAAGACCATGACGATTAAAATACTTATTGCCGATGATCAATCCTTGTTTAGGGAAGCTTTAAAAACGCTATTAAGTGCCTATCCAGGTCTGGATATAGTGGGTGATGCATCGAATGGTGAAGAAGCCTTAAGGTTGGCTTTCACACTTGCTCCAGATGTTGTACTAATGGATCTTCGGATGCCAGTAATGGATGGGGTGGAAGCTACCAGAAAAATTGTAAAATTAGGGAAAAGTATAAAAGTAATCGTTCTTACCACTTTTGACGACGATGAAACGGTTTTCGATGGTCTGCGGGCAGGCGCAGTCGGTTATTTATTAAAGGATGTTTCAGCAGAAAAATTGATAGAGGCGATTAGAACTGCCGCCAAAGGTGAGTACTTTTTGCTCCCTTCAATTACCGCGAAAGTTGTTTCAGAGTTTTCCAGAATCTCCAGGCCGGTTGTTTCTGATAAGCAAAAAACCCTGACAGATCCATTATCCAATAGGGAAGTTGAGATACTGCGATATGTTGCAACAGGTGCTAGCAATAAGGAAATTGCTGATACTTTAGTCATTTCTGAGGGCACAGTAAAGAATCATCTTTCAAGTATTCTGAGTAAATTAGGTGTTCGGGACAGAATGCAGGCAGTATTAAAGGCAAAAGAATATGGGATTATTACAATCTAAGCGGGATAAGTCAACGGTAAACACCTTGCATAAATTTGGTTTTTCGCATTATGCCCCTGCCATTGGTGTTGCGTTAGTCATAGGCGGAATTCTACTTTTTATTGATCAAAAAATTAATTCCGGTTGGATTCCATTATCACTTCCTCTGGTCTCCGGAGTGGTAATACTAGCTTATGGTCATTTCATAAAAAATACTCACTGGCTTTTTGCAGGTTACATCATTACAGCTGTTACAGGTCCTTTATTTCTAATATTTCAGCCTTTTATTAAAACGGAGACAACGAGAATTATTTCGTATAGTTTTATATTTTTTTCGCTAATGTGGCTGGGCTTGTTTTTGAGTATAGGAATTATTAAGAAAGCTTTCTCCTGGTGGATATTGTTTGTTATTACAATCAGTCTTGCCCTCTCTACTGTTTTTTATTTTAGAGATTTCCGATTACTGGTTTTTATCTTTGCCATCAGCCTGGCAATAAGTTTTTCATTCATCATTTGGGGAGCAGTTAGACAAAAAACCAGCCTAATGATACCTGGATTATTGGTGAGAACAATTGGAGCAGGTGTTTTTAGCGGGTGGAGTACTGTTGGGGATATCAATGGTTTGCGAGATACGGGAGTTATGCTTGTCTGGTTTTCGCTAGGCTGGATATTGATATCTGTTTTTTCAAGAATATTCCAAAAAAAGTTTACCTGGTGGCCACTAATCCCTGGAGGTGTGTTTGCAATGGTTGGATCGGGACTTTATATTGGTGGAAATCCAGCGAATGCTGCAGGTTTCTTACAAAATACAGGATCTATTGCCCTAATAATTTTAGGGTGCTATTTAATCCTCTTAAAATTTGGTTTAAAAAAGTAAATTCATTTTAGCAAAGAAAGAAAATCACTTTCAGCTGATTGCGCTGCTTTTTCTCCAGCAGCTATAAGTTCTTTTACCTTTTGAAACCCGAAAAAAAGGCTGATATTCGGATCAATACTCGGTTGAATTAAAAGATCAGGTGGGGACTTTTCGAGGTGTAAATCTGTCATTTTTCTAACCCGGATTAATTCAGCTAAATAATATTCACGAATAAACTCGGGAAACAGAGAAAAAGAGAAAGGATTCTGCAATCCTACTATTGGTTGCGATTCAGTAAAGACTTGATGAACATCAACCGCTACAATAGGGTTTTCTGTTCTGCTCTGCATAATCGAAATAGGCAGATTGTTCAGTATCCCGCCATCAGCAAGTATCCTGTTGTTTCCCTCCAATGGCGTGAAAACTCCTGGTACTGCCGTGGTGGCAAGGATAGCGTCAAGTAGATTTCCTTTTTCAAGAATAACCTCAGATCCGGTTGTCAAATCAACAGCATTCATGTAGAGAGGGATAAGGGTATTTTCGAGGGACTTTTCTTCACTGATTATTTTTGATAGAAAAGCACGGTATCGCTGACCAACAATGAGACCTTTTCGACGGGGGTTCAGGTCGACGAGTTTTACCATTTCTCGCATTGAAGAATATTTCAATGCTATTTGTTCGATCTCTTTTATTGGGAATCCCAAGGCAAAAAGGCTAGCAATCAACCCGCCCATGCTGCAGCCACAGATCGAAGTAATAGGAATGCCCAACCGGTCAATGGTCTTCAGGACACCAATATGTGCTAATCCTCTTGCTCCTCCACCACTTAGGACTAAAGAAATACCATTTTTATTTTTCATAGTGTAATTATAGTTTGACTCCAAATATTTTGCCCCCTGTTCACTTATGTTCCTGTCTGATATGATAGCTGGCTGTCAATAGATTAGAAGTGTCAGGAAAATTATGATAACAGTAAGAGAAGACATCAGGAACATCGCAATAATTGCTCATGTTGATCATGGGAAAACAACCCTTGTTGATGGTTTGCTAAAACAAGCTAAGGTCTTTCGGGAGAATCAAGCTGTAATTGAAAGGGTTATGGATTCCAACGATCTTGAAAGAGAGCGGGGCATTACAATTCTTGCCAAGAACACAGCTATTGAAATTCCAAACAAAAAAACCGGTAAGATGATAAAAATTAATATCGTTGATACTCCCGGACACGCCGATTTTGGCGGTGAAGTCGAACGGGTGATGAATATGGTTGATGGAGTATTGCTACTCGTAGATGCTGCTGAAGGTCCGATGCCACAAACAAGATTTGTCCTCAAGAAAGCGCTGGAACGAGGACATAAAGCCATTGTTGTAATCAATAAAATGGATCGTAAAGACGCTGATCCAGATCGAGCAGTGAATCTTACATTTGACTTGTTTCTTGAATTAGGAGCGACCAATGAGCAGGCGGACTTCCCGATTATTTATGCGAATGCAATCACACAACAAGCAGGTCTTTCAAGAAACCTTGAAAATGATCTGCAACCACTGTTTTCGGCAATTATAGATACCGTTCCTGGTCCTAATGTTGACTTGGATTCACCATTACAATTGCTTGTAACCAATCTGGGCTATGATGAATATCGTGGCGTAACCGCTGTTGGCAGAATTCACTCGGGGATGATAAAAAGTGGTCAATCAGTGGCGCGAATATTAAAAAATGGTTCGGTATTGGCAGAAAAAGCACGATACCTGTACGTATTTCAAGGGTTGGACAAGGTTGAGGTTCAGTCCGCCTCAGCTGGAGAAATTGTTTCAATTGCGGGTTTGGATGGAATCGGAATAGGGGAGACTCTTGCAGATCCAGAGAATCCAGTAGCTCTACCGACAATAGAAGTAGAAGAGCCAACCGTACGTATGACGTTTGGGGTAAATACCTCTCCATTTACAGGCAAAGAAGGGAAATGGGGAACCTCGCGGAAGATTAGAGAACGATTATTCGATGAATTGAAGAACAACGTGGCATTGCGCGTAGATGAAACGGAATCACCAGATACGTTCATAGTCTCTGGAAGAGGGGAGTTACATCTGGCAATATTAATCGAAACAATGCGGCGAGAAGGATACGAATTTCAAGTTTCCAGACCGGAAGCAATCTTTAAAGCATCTGAATCTGGTGAAATATTGGAACCATATGAAGAATTACATATAGAAACAAGTCCTGATACGGTTGGTTCAGTTGTAGAAATGTTGGGAAGTCGACGCGGGAAGATGCTGGATATGTTGAATAATCCAGATAATACTGTACATCTGCGATATTTGGTACCTACAAGAGGTCTTTTAGGTTTCAGATATCAGTTTCTAACAGCCACTCGGGGTATGGGCACACTCAATTCGTTATTTCATGGATATCTTCCCCTTGCTGGACCGATTACCTCGAGAGCTACAAGTTCTATAGTCTCCTGGGAAACCGGACTTTCCTCCACTTACGGACTAAAAAATGCCGAGGAACGCGGAGTTTTGTTTATTGGAGCGGGAGTGGATGTTTATGAAGGTATGGTTGTGGGTGAAACTCAACGGCCAGATGATCTCACTGTGAATGTCTGCAAAAAGAAGCACCTGACCAATATGCGTTCTTCAAACAAGGATATCGAAATTCGGTTGACACCTCCTTTGTTAATGAGTCTTGATCAGGCTATTGAGTACCTTGCAGAAGATGAGTTATTGGAGGTGACTCCGATCAATTTCCGTATCAGAAAACGCATTCTGGATACTGAAGAACGTGGAAAACAAACAAAAAAGGCCAAGGAAGTTCTAAGTGAATAAATAAAGAGATTTGGATTAACCCTTGACTTCTCTGCAGGAATATGATAAATTATCTCTTGTAGGATGCAGTAGTTCTTGTTGGATGTAATAAACGACAGCCAAAGGCGAAAGCTCCAGGGCTGTTTTTATTTGACCGCTCCGAGAGAACGAAATAAATCCTAAAAAAAGTAGTTTTGCTATAGGAGGCAAAAAATGTCAGAACGTATCATCGGCACGGTCAAATGGTTCAACGGAACCAAGGGTTATGGTTTCATCTCCCGCGAGGGTGGAGAGGACGTATTCGTTCATTTCTCCGCTATCCAGGGCGAAGGTTACCGCAACCTCGAAGAAGGCCAGAAGGTCGAATTCGCGATCGAAAAGGGTCCGAAGGGTCTTCAGGCGAGCAACGTTACAGTTGTTAACTAATCAATGACCTCAAGAAACAGCCCCTTTCAAAGGGGCTGTTTTTATTTGCTTTCCTCAATTGCATCCCAATATCCTTTATCAAGTTCATCGTTTGATAAATGCGTATAGCGTTGTGTAACTGCAATATTTTTATGACGGGCAAGTTCCTGGGCAAGTTTTAAATTTCCAGAAGATCTAAGTACCCGTGTAACAAAATAATGACGAAACGAGTGTGGAGTGATGGAACCGACTGAATCGTTGCCTAGTAATTGTTTAACCCGATGGGCAACAATATTTCGTCCGGAAGTTGTAGTTAGCGGCTTAATTTTTTTCCCAGTCCCTTTATCGTGCCGTGCAAATAAGGGCAAGGCAGACAGCGCTACCTTCATTGTGCCATCAATTTTTCCGCGAAGCTTTAGATAATCCATCATCGCATCAGTAGCCCTGGTTGAAAAACGAACAATTGCTTGTTGATTTCCTTTACCGATAATCATTGCTTTTCCTTCATTCCAATCAACATCACCACGTCTGAGGTTGCAGGCTTCGTGAACACGTAACCCTGTATCCGCAAGGGTGAGCAAAAAAGCCCTGTCTCTTAAATTGATCAATCTTTCAGTTTCATCACCAGAAAGGGAAAAATCAGGAGATGTAATTTTTTCCAGTAAATTGTCAATGGAAGAAGCTGGAAATTGAGGCAATCGTTGTCCTGGGCGCCGCGCCCGTTGATGTATTAACAGTTTGAGCCTGGGGAGATTAATAGCCGCAAGGTTTTCAGCAACAAGGTACTCATAGAATCCGCTAATAGCTTGAAGATATAATCTTTCTGTTGCCGGTGCATGATTCTTTAGATCCTTTGCCGTTGGAATAACATGATCTTCCCGCAGGTTGGTGATGGGTTTCTTTTCATCAATTCCGATCCGATCAATGGTTATTAAAAAGAAACGCAAAGCATTCGAATATGTTTTGTATGTATGTATGCTGCGGGAAAGTTTTATTGAATCGAGATAATTAAAGACCGCCGTTTCTATTGTAGTAAATTCATCCATTTCCCTTCACCTCTATGATTATGATAATAATACTTATCGAAAGCATATTACAATTTTAACACATAATACTCCTCTTTCAGTAAATTAGTTACAAAAAAATGTAAAATGGTAATTGATTAATAAAGTAAATAAGGATAAACATTATGGCGAAAAATATCAATTTACCGTATGGCTGTTCTTTCCTATCGGTCAAAATTGAAAGTGAAAGTAATTTGACTATTTTCGACAAAAAGAGGCATGATAATCAAATCCTAAGTACTCCTGAAGTTAGCAACATTATTAAAAGATATTTTAATGACCAGATGTCTGATTATAAAAATATTTCGGCAATTCAAGTAGCTATCACAGTAAATGATAAAACTCGACCGGTTCCAAATGATCAGTTACTCCTACCCCTTTTACAAGTATTAAATGGTTTTAGAATACCCGAAAAGTCAATAAAGATATTCATCGCTTCCGGAACTCACACACCTATGCGAAAAGAAGAATATTATTTGATTTTACCAAAGAGTGTTTACAAGAATTTTCAGGTGCTTCCCCATAATTGTGATGATTTAACTAATCTATCATACTTAGGAGTAACTTCCCGAAATACATCAGTGTTTGTGAACAAAAAATTCTATGAATCTGATCTGAAAATCGTTATAGGTGATATCGAACCACATCATTTCGCTGGCTTTTCAGGTGGCGTAAAGAGCGCGGCTATTGGACTTGGTGGAAGAACAACAATAAACCAAAACCATACTCTACTTGTAAATCAAAATTCGATTGTAGGAAATTTCTATACCAATCCTCTGAGGCAGGATATTGAAGAAATCGGAAAAATGATCGGAATTGATTATGCAATCAATGCCATACTCGATGAAGATAAAAACATACTGAGGGTTTTTTGTGGAGAACCTTCTTCAGTTATGGAACAAGGGATCGTATTTTCGAAAAACCTTAATTCAACACCGATAAAAGATCCATTTGATCTCGTAATCGCCTCAGCTGGAGGGTTTCCAAAAGATATCAATTTTTACCAGGCACAAAAAGCGCTTACACATGCGTCTTTGTTTTGTAAAAAAGGAGGTATGGTGATTTTAGTTGCAGAGTGTATTGAAGGTATTGGTAGTGAAAAATACCTTCAATTTATGAACGGCATGACTAGTCACACTCAGGTAAGCGAGAACTTTTCAAAAACTGGTTTTCAGGTCGGACCACATAAAGCTTTCCAGGTAGCAAAAATTTCCTCAAAAGTAAATTTCAAGCTGTTTTCATCAATCCCTGCTGACCTACTTACTAAATTGCTGATACTACCAATATCTGATCTTCAAACCGAATTAACAAATTGTATTGCGGATCTTCCTGAAGATGCAAGAATAGCAGTAATTCCATATGCAACAGCAAGAATTCCTGAATTTTTAGAGGATTAACAAATGAAAACTTCTAAACCCCCCATTTTTCAACATCCAGAATTGGATGGTAGACCCTTTTTCTTTGAAGGAACCGATAAGGAAAAACCGGCGTTATTGTTTGTTCACGGTTTTACTGCAACAACTGTAGAAGTTAGGCAGATAGCCAATTCAATGAATAGAATCGGCTATTCAGTTAAAGCTCCCCTGCTCCCTGGACATGGAACAACTCCCGAATTAATGAACACGATTAAGATGAAAGAATGGATTGAATCAATTGATTCCGCATATCTAGAATTATCACAAAATCACAGGAGTATTTTTGTATTTGGTGAATCAATGGGAGCTTTGTTAACTTGTTACCTTGCACATAAGCATCCAGAAATCAAAAAAATTTTCCTATTTGCGCCTGCTCTCAGAATTGATGGTTTGTGGCAATCGGTGTTCTTGTGGCCATTTGTTTCCTATGTATACAAGAAACATACCGATGCAACAATGTTATGGCAAGGCTATAACGTGATTCCTCTTCGAGCAGCAAGTCAACTGTATAAATTACAAAAGCAGGTAAGAAAATGTCTACCTGCAATCAAAACTGATTGCCTGATTTTCCAAGGTAAAAAGGATCAGACAATCAACGCAGATGGCGCTGTTGAGGTTTTTCAGAAATTGGGATCGAAGAAAAAGGAGTTGATTTGGCTGGATGAATCATCTCATTGTATCCTTCTTGATCAGGAACTATCAAAAGTCGTAGAGATTTGTGTGAATAACATGGATAATTTATAGGATTTCAATCCGTAACCCTTGTAGGTGAGAAAAGGTTATAATTAACAGTGCATATTGTGAATAACTGATGGAGAAAAAAATGGACCAAAAATTAATTGGTAAAACTACTATCGCACCAGAAGTTCTGGTCTCAATCGCTCAACTTTCCACGTTAGGGGTTGAAGGAGTCTGCAGGTTAACGGCAGGTCCTCGCGACGTAAATACACTTTTTAAAAAGGGACTAGCCGAGGGAATAAATATTTATGTCGAGAATAATGTAGTCTTTGCAGATATCTACGTTGTCCTTAAACATGACGTTGTAGTTCGCGAAGTGGCTAAGAATATCCAAAACCAGGTTTCTCGCTCTATTGAAGAAATGGTTGGACTAGAAATTGGGCAAGTAAATGTACACATAGAGGATATTGATAATAATTGTTAAAGTGATTGACTTATGAAATCACGCACAAAAGCACGGGGTCTTGCGCTTCAAGTTCTCTACGAATATGACCTTACGGGTCATAGTCTTGGAGAATCCCTTGAAGCGCGTCTAACTGATGAAGCATTAGAAGATTCTTTGGTGAAGTTTTCGAGTCAAATTATTAATGGTGTCATTCCAATCATCCCCCAACTTGATAAAATAATCGCAGAACATGCACCTGAATGGCCATTAGACCAGGTTGCAGTTGTTGATAGAAATATTCTAAGAATAGCTTTATGGGAATTCGGTGTCGAAAAATGTACGCCCTTAAAAGTGGCCATCAATGAAGCGATCGAACTCGCTAAAGTGTATGGCTCTGACTCCTCTCCTCGTTTTATTAACGGAGTTTTGGGCAGCCTGGTGAATCACGTTTCAAAAATACAAAACCTTTTTCTCTCCACCTAAGAATTGACTAGCCGGTTATGAGAAAAATAACACGAAAAATAGTGTACAGTCTATGGATTTTGGTTTTCTTACTCTCCTCTTGTACCAATCCATTAGGTCAGTCTTCTAAAACACACAGTCAATTACCGGAAGCTGAGGTGGTTTTTCAGGTAGTTTTACCATCAGCGTTAGATGAACGTGATGGAATATATTTGGAAATCCTGGATGAAATTACCGGAATCTACTTTAATCCAACGCGAATTGCGATGACAAGAAATTCAGACACGGTATTCATGGTAAGAACTCAGGCAACTATAGGATCAGAAATTGCTTATCGATATATAAAGATAAGCGAAAACGTAGTCCCTGAATATGATTCCAGAGGGAACCCTGTTCGGATGCGACGGTTAGTCACAAATGGACCGATATTAGTTCAAGATTTGATCTATAGCTGGGATGGGAATCCTACTCAGAAGCCAGAAGGTCGAATAAGTGGTCAAATCATCGATAAATTGAATCACGCTCCTATCCCTGATATGGTGATAAGCGCAGCTGGAATGCAAACCACATCCTCATCTGATGGGTCTTTTATCCTTGAAGGATTACCTGAGGGAACTCATAATGTAGTTATTTATAGTAAGGCAGGTAATTATTCAACCTTTCAGCAATACGCGACAATTGCTGCTAATGCTACCACTCCAATTTATATTGGACTGGAAAAAACAAAACTTGTTAAGGTTACTTTTAATGTTAGATTTCAAGGGAATGAAGATACAGAACAGCCTCTCAAAATTGCCGGTAACTTATACCAACTTGGAAATCCTCACACGGAGTTGTTAGCTGGCTCAGCGAATCGTGCAGATGACCTACCTCAATTGATTCATATTGGTAGAGATAGGTATTCTCTCACAGTAGAATTACCTGCCGGAGCCTATATCAAATACAAATATACCCAAGGTGATGGCTTCTGGAACTCTGAAGTAGATCCACAAGGTAATTTTATTACACGAGAATATATCGTTCCAGAGAAAGATGCAGAAATTGACGATGGTGTAATGCTAACAAAAACCCCGAATTTCGAGTATGTGAACTTTGAAGTAACCACTAATCCCACTTCTCCAGATATTAATACTCTGTACATACAACTTAATCCATTCGACTGGATGGAACCCATCCCGATGCAAAGAAATCCAGATGGTAAATGGACTGTTACGATCACATCTCCAATGAACCTGATTGGCAATACATCCTATCGTTTTTGCCGTGAAAGGGATTGCGAAAAAGGATTATCCACCTCTGCCCCTTCTTCTTTTACTCCAAAGGCTGATTCACAAACAATCTCAACAACTGTTGAGGGATGGATTAACTATTCGGCTATTTTCGAGAGTCCTAGTATAGATAATGGAAGTCTTGAGGTAATACCAAATTCCGATAGGATAACTGGTGTTGAAGTATTACGAACCTTGCCTGATTCGTGGAAAAACAATATTGATTCTGGCTTTACTGACATTCAAAATTTAGGTGGGAAATGGGTAATTTTTACACCTAAGTGGTCATTATCCAACCTGAATCCGCCAATGATTGAACCCTCTGCCCGGGATGATGGCTCCTGGATGGAGATGCAGCAGTTAATTAATTACGCAAAATTGCATAATCTTAAACCGGTATTGTTTCCGAGACTCTCTCCTCTAGACCCCTCACAAATCCTTAATTCCAGCGGAATATCTGAATCCTGGGACTATTTGTTTTTCGAAAGATACCGAAGATTCATTCTGAACTTTGCCGATCTATCGGAAATCATGGGGCTCGAAGCAATTATTGTTGGAGAACCATCGCTAAACTCGTTATCAACAATCCAGCCTACAGGTTCGTTCCAATGGCGCGAATTTATTACTGAATTACGCGCGCACTTTTCTGGAAAAATAATCGGCGTAGTGACTCTACCATTACTAAGTGACTATTCAGACTGGCTGTCTGATGTAGATGTGATCTATGTCCTTTACTCTCCCATAGTAAACGAACCAGAGAATATTATTGAGGAAATTAATAGTCAAATAGATATGATGGTTTATCCAGTATTTGAAAAATTTCAAAAACCTATCTTAATTGGGCTCGCAGTATCCTCAATTGATAGCGCTTACAAGGGGTGCGGCGAAAATATTGAGTCTTGTGCATTTCGAATGCATAGCCCAGATAATATTAATTTGTCTACACAATCAAAGATTTATAATGCAGCTGCGGTTGCTTCCTTTTCAAAGGTCTGGGTAAATGGATTAATCTCAAGGGGGTATGATCCCTATCTACGATCTCAGGATTCAAGCGATTCCATTTATGGAAAGCCAGCTTACGATGTTCTATGGTTTTGGTTCCATTTTGCATTAAACCTTCGAATACAATAAAATTAACTGAGATAACCAATAATTATTAATGGGAGTGAAGCTTGAATAAAGGAAAAATAATCGATACCACTATATCTAACTTTCTCATAAGCCGTTCAACTCAAAATCAATATACCAATCTCTCTCTCCCAGACCTTGTCGAGCACGTAATTAGGAATCATGAAGGGCTTCTCTCAGAGTCTGGTGCAATTCTAGTAAGTACCGGTGAGTTTACTGGAAGATCTCCAGGCGATAAATACATTGTTGATTATGGAAACCCATATGATGAGGAGATAAATTGGGGGAAAGTGAACCAGAGAATTTCCCCTCAACAATTTGATATTCTACTCACTCAGGTATTAGCATATTTGCAGAATAAGGATGTTTATATCCAGGACGTGGCTGTTGGTGCGAATGTACGACACCAAAGGCAAATCAGGATCATTTCCGAATATGCATGGTCTGCAATATTCAGCAAGAACCTTTTTATTGAAAAGAGCAGCGACCCTATAAAAGAATTTGATTTCGTATTAATTCAAGCTCCAGGATTTTCAGCCGATCCTAAAATCAATGGAACTAAAACTCCCACGTTTGTAATTATTGACTTCAATAGAAAAATTATTCTTATTGGAAATACCCAATATGCAGGGGAAATTAAAAAATCTGTTTTTACTACAATGAATCGCTTACTTCCTTCAGAAAATGTATTACCCATGCATTGCTCGGCAAATATGGGGCGCCATGGGGACACAGCGCTGTTTTTCGGCTTATCAGGTACTGGAAAGACCACACTCTCCTCTGATCCTGAAAGACTATTGATTGGTGATGATGAACATGGTTGGGGTGATGATGGAATTTTTAATTTTGAGGGTGGATGCTATGCAAAAACGATCAATCTTAATAAAAAATTTGAACCTCTCATATGGAGCGCAGTTCATTCATTCGGATCTGTTTTGGAAAATGTTGTTTTTGATGAAAATACAAGAGTAGTAGATTTTTCAAAGGATACAATAACAGAGAACACACGCGGAGCATATGACTTAAAACGTATCGAAAATCATGTGGATACAGGTAAAGGAATACATCCTCACAATATTTTCTTTCTGAGCGCTGATGCATTTGGGGTCTTGCCGCCTATATCTTTATTAAAAGACCAGCAGGTTATTGAATTCTTTCTGGCAGGTTATACTGCTAAATTAGCAGGGACGGAAAGAGGACTAGGTAATGAGCCAGCTGCCACGTTTTCTTCGTGTTTTGGCGCACCTTTTCTTCCGCTTTCTCCAATGCTTTATGCCAAGATGTTAAAAGATCGAATTGATAAACATGGCTCAAATGTCTGGCTGATCAATACTGGTTGGATTGGCGGACAATTTGGAATTGGAAATCGTATTGATCTTCCATATACGAGGAGAATGATATCGGCAGCAATATGTGATGAGATTGATTTACAAGATTTTATGATGGACCCAGTTTTTGGATTAAGGGTTCCGAAAGAGATTACTGGAATTCCGCCAGAGATTTTAAATCAAAGATACTTGTGGAAAGACAGAAACGAATATCAAAAAACCGCCCAAAATTTGTGGTCTCAGTTTAAGAACACCCTGGCAGAATACGATAAATAGATTATTTAAATAAGTACGGAAGTATTAACGCACTTATGATAAGAAAAGGCGTGTAAGGTATTGCAGTAAACGACTTATATTTTTTCGCCAATGATAGGATGACTAGGTAAAAGAGGGAAAAAATCCCGCTTATGAGCACGGCCAGGACAATAGCACCAATAATTCTAGGCCATCCAACAAGGAAACCAAGAAAAGTCGTGACATAAACATCACCAAAGCCTAACGCTACCTCATCTATTTCTTGGTGTTTTATACCAGATAATACTTTATTAAAAAGTATCCCCATGTAATAAAGTCCTAGCATTACAACAAACCCTGCTCCGCCACCTAATAATGTGATTATTACTCCTTTTAATGAAAACCCTTGAATGAATAATCCACCAAGGAATAATAAAACGAGACCTATTACACTAGTCTGGATCAAAACCACATGATATTCAATATCGATAACTAAGATTACACCTAGAAAGAGTATCAAGGGAATTGTTAACCAAAAGGATAGCCCTTGATAAGGAAACATCCAAACAAAAATAGTTGTCAAAATGGAAATAATATGAACAGTAATTGTTCTTGTTGATACTCCCTGCCCACAATTCTTGCACTTAAAGGAAATCAAATAATTGTATGCACTGAATCTTTTTGAGCAATTCGGGCAAATTGGAACTCCTGGTTTTCGGTAAATAGGCAATACATCTCCAAAATAATTGATAATGACCCCGCATACTGCTCCAATAACTGCTACCCAAATAAGATCCATGATCCCTCTAATAAAAATTATGTTCTAATATGGAATTATAGGTTATCATACAAGTATAAACTGCGAGTTTGTGAAATGCAAACAGAGTGATCTAGTGACAATATCACGCGAATTGATAAAAGAACTAAGGTATGACCCGATTTTTTCACAATGTTTTCCATATTGGGAAGCAACGGAAAAAACGAATGGTCATTTCCAAGCTTTTGACCCTATCCATCCGGAAATAGTAAGCACCCTTTCGAGTTTTGGAGTCAATGCGTTATATAATCACCAATTTGAGGCTATATCTCGTGTCTTACAAGACAATAAAAACGTTGTTGTAGTAACAGGCACCGCAAGCGGTAAAAGCTTATGTTATCAAATACCAATACTGACCAGGTTTATTGAGACCGGACATTCCACCGCCCTTTTGCTTTTTCCAACAAAGGCATTAACCCACGATCAGCTACACGCATTGCGGGATTTTTCGAAATCGACACTTCCTGGGATAAACCACGCGAGTTTTACAGCGGTCTACGATGGTGATACCCCTTCTTCTCAGAGATCGCTCATAAGAAATAATACGAAAATACTTTTGACAAATCCTGATATGTTGAATATCGCATTATTGCCATATCATACAGGTTGGGCGAGTTTTTTTCAACAATTGGAATTCGTGGTAATCGACGAACTGCATCAGTATAGAGGGATCTTTGGCTCACACATCTGCAATATTGTCAGAAGATTAAAAAGGATCCTTGATTTCTACGGGGCACACCCACAATTCATCCTGACCTCTGCAACCATTGGCAATCCAAAAGAATTGGCAGAATGGATTATTGAAGAACCCGTTAGCATTATTGAAGAAGATACATCTCCACGAGGTGAGAGATTTACATCCATATATAATCCCCCTATTGTGAACGACGAGTTAAATATCAGAGAAGGACTACTTCGCGCGTCAACAAAACTTGCTTCCTTTTTTATAAAACACGATATTCAGACATTACTTTTTTGTCGTACAAGGAAATTCGTTGAATTGGCCGTGAAAGAACTCCATAGGAATTTCCCCGATCGCACAAATTTGATAAGAGGGTACCGTAGTGGCTACTTAAGGTCTGAACGTAGGGAAATCGAAACTGGTTTAAAGAATGGCTCGATCAAGTTTGCTGCAGCTACAAACGCCCTTGAGTTAGGCATTGATATTGGAGGTGTCGATGCAATTATTGTTGCAGGATATCCCGGATCGATTGCATCCCTTAGACAGATGTTTGGCAGATCAGGTCGGCATCAGACCACGGCATTGTCTATCTTGATCACATCAATGAATCCACTTGATCAGTATTTCGCAAGATTTCCTACAACGCTTTTTTCCAAACCCATTGAAAATGCTTTAATTGATGCAAATAATCCATTGATTCTGTTACCTCATTTACAGTCTGCTGCATTTGAGTATCCATTTATGGAACAGGATAAATTTGGAAATCTTGATTTTAATCAATACTCAATGTTTCTTGATTACCTGGTTGATGAAAATTATCTGCAGAAAAGGAAAAATAAATATTTCTGGATGTCAGAAACTTTTCCTTCAGCGAATTATTCAATCCGAAGTACTGCATCCTCCAATATTATCTTGCAGTTAAGTGAGTATGGGTCAAAAAAGACGGTAGGAGAGATCGATTATAATTCCGCTCTCTGGATGTGTCATCCTGGAGCTGTTTACTATCACGATGGCAATGAATACTTGGTCAAAGACGTGGACTATGATCAAATGGTCGCTTCACTTACAACTTTTACAGGTACATACTATACAGAACCTATTAAATCCGAAGAAATTTCAATTAGTGAAATTCAAAAAGAAAAGGAATATGAACAATATCTAGTTCGATTTGGAAGTTTGGAAATAAAGTCCCAGGTTCAGGGATATAAGAAAATTGAGACCTCATCTAGAGAGATTCTTGGTACGGAATCTCTCAACATGCCTACAACATGCCTAAACACAAATGGATTCTGGATAGTATTAAAACCCTCTTGCGTAATGGAGCTAAAAAATGATGGGAATTGGCAAGGGGATGTGAATGATTATGGACCAGATTGGCCTGAAATCAGGAGGAACATTATTCAAAGAGATGGATATTGCTGCCAATCTTGTGGGCGGAAGTATACTCTAACGGCTCTTCATGTTCACCATAAAATTCCATATAAAGCTTTTATCGTACGGAACCAAGCTAATGAATTTGATAATCTCATCACGCTGTGTCCGGATTGCCATCGGAAGGCTGAATTAAACGTAAGAATTCGAAATTGTGTAAGTGGACTATGTAATGTAATATCAAATATGGCGCCTTTACTTGTACTCTGCGATTCGAATGATCTGGGTTCTTATTCAGAGACCCTTGCGCCTTTTGAGAATTTATCGCCTGTAATCTTGTTACATGATACTGTTCCTGGTGGAATTGGTCTGTCCAGTTCCTTATTTGATAGATTTTCATTACTTATTGATAAGTGTTTTGATCTAGTAACGACTTGCGATTGCACCTCTGGTTGCCCATCCTGTGTTGGACCGGATTTTGAAAATGGAAATGGTGGAAAACTGGAGACTATTCAACTTCTTTCCTTAATGAAAAAGGATTTATGCCAGATATCAAACAAGAATTAACTAAACTGGGATTTGTACCGGCAAAAAACATTGCTGCAGTTAAAACCAATCGAACTACGATTGAGGATGCGGTTCAAGGAATCAGGATAATAAATGAGTTTGGTGAAGTCATCATGATCGAGATGACGTATCCATATGAAACGATTTTTGGATCCAGCAAATTATCTTTTCCAAGTAATTTCGGAATAGTCCGCAAGATCATCAAACACGAATCAATAACGAACAATCCACAAAAATACATCTACATTGATACTGAGACAACTGGATTGAGTGGTGGTACTGGCACCCTACCCTTCCTTATTGGATACGGTTTCTTTACACCAGGCGGTTTTACAGTTCAACAATTACTTAGTGATAGCCCAATAAACGAGATTACTCAACTCCTCGAGTTTAATAAAACGCTCCAAAATTTCGAAACAACGATGACTTTCAATGGTAAATCTTTCGACTTGCCTTTGATAAAGACACGCTTTGTAATAAACAAAATTGACCCTCCTCTTGATAAGCTAAATCATATTGACCTGTTGCATATCTCGAGAAATATCTGGAAAATGAGGTTGGCTGATAGAAGCTTGCGGGAATTGGAGTCGCGTATTCTTGGTTTTTCAAGGACAGATGATGATATTCCCGGATGGATGATTCCACAAGTTTATTTTGATTTTCTAAAAACTGGGGATCCTTCAGAATTAAAGGGAGTCGTCTATCATAATAGGATTGATGTCTTATGCATGGCTGTATTACATCAAAAGGTAATTTCAATGATAGAAAACATCAATAAGAAAGATGAAAACGATATCCTTGACAGTTACTCAATTGGGGTTATCTTTCAAAATAGATATCAATATTCTGATGCACTCTGTGTTTTTAATAGATGTATCAATGCTTCTGGTATAAACGATTACCTCTTGGTTGATTTACATATGAGGGTAGCCCAAATTAACAAACGGCAAAATAATTGGGATTCTGCTATTTTTCACTGGGTTGAAGCCTCCGAGTTGGGATCAATAGACTCATGCGTAGAATTAGCAAAGTATTATGAACATAATCTTAAATCATTGCAAGATGCATTATTCTGGGCATTAAAAGCCAAAGCCCTTCTAATCCGTGCCAAGAAAAAAGTGGTTCGATACACTGAGAGAAATGATGAAATTGCAAAAAGGATCGAGCGTCTACAAAGGAGAAAATAGATGTTTAAGAAAAAAAACAGGCAAAATGTTGTTTATGTGGCTAATGGGATTCTTGATGCCGAGTCAGTAAAGATTCTATTAGAGTCTTTTGGAATCGAAGCTTATATCAACGAAGAATCTGCAGGACGTACTTATGGACTAACCACTGGCCCCCTAGCCCAGGCTGAAATAATTGTAAAAGACAAAGATGTAATTGATGCAAAAAGGATCATCGCTGAAATGGAGTTAGGAAATTTAGAGGAGAAATAAAGGAATTATTAATGTCGGATATGACTACGCGCAATTAATAGGTCGTAATTATCAAGTGTATCAATGTCCTCAACTGCGTTAACGTCTTGATTGTTGTAAGGCTGTACTTTTACTTTTTTCAAGATTTCTCTTGCACCTATATCCCCTTCTATATCGTCGATAAATCGATAGCACTTTGGAGATAATAATACAGGCGGTGTTCTTTTACCTTTTGTTTCCGTCATGATCGCATCAGATGAGTCTTTTTTGTAAAGGTCTATTATGGCGTGAATCATGCCCTTATTCACCCCCGGTTGATCAATAAGCAACAAAATCGCAGGAATATTCAGATCGCGGATTTTTGCCAATCCAAGTTTTAGTGAAGTGCTTTGCCCTTTTTTCCATGAAAGGTTCCTTTCAATAACAATTGCGTTTTTCTTATCGACTTTTTTTATTATCCTGGAGTAATACGCTCCCAGGACGACAATAACAGGATTTAGCCCTGACTCAATCGCAAGATCTATGGCATGATTAATCAATTCTTTACCTTGCCATATGAGCAATTGTTTTGGTTTACCCATACGGCTTGAACCACCTGCAGCTAAAATAACTGCGGCTATGTTATTTGTCATTAATTTTTGAATATACCCGATCAGGTGTTAATGGAAACTTATTAAACCAGATCCCAGTACTTTTGAATAACGAATGCGTAAGTGCCGGTGTAAATGGAATGAATGGCATCTCTCCCATTCCTCTTACTCCAAAGGGACCAATAGGATCGTGTTGCTCAAGGATGACTGACCTAACTACTTTTGGCATATCAAGAACAGTTGGAATTAAGTAAGTAGAAAATCTGTCAGATAATACTTTTCCGTTTTTCTGTTTAAAATTTTCAGTAATTGCATAACCTAGAGCTTGCGAAATTGCACCCTCTATTTGTCCTTCGATTGCAGCAAGGTTCACCGCATATCCAACATCATTAACAACACAGACATCATCAACCTCAATTTCGCCTGTCTCGGTGTCAATTGTAGAAGTAACAGATTCTGCCACATATCCGTAGGCAAAATTTGGAGTTGATTTTCCAGTTTCGGGATCTAGGGGTGTGGTCGCAGGTGGTATGTATTTGTATTCGCCTATTGCAGGTCTTTCTTCTTTATTCCAGATTTCCAGTGCGATTTTGGCAGCCCCTATAATCGCATTTCCTGCCATAAACGTCATTCGTGATGCGCTAACACTTCCAGAATTTTTGGATGAATCCGTGTCAGACAATTCCAATTTGATTTTTTCAATTGGTAGATTTAATGCTTTTGCAGCCATTATTGCGAAGGCAGTATGAGAGCCCTGACCCACTTCAGCGCCAGCGTGTCGAAGAAGTGCATACTCGATCTCAGATTTTCCATGTAATTCAATGATTGCCCAACAATTTTCTGGCGCGCCAAACGAAAAACCAATATTTTTAAATCCACAAGCAAATCCGGTGCTTTGTACTTTTCGCTTGTCAATTACCTTTTTCTGATTAGTATTCTCAAAATGGCCTATATTATTTACAGACCAACCTGATTCGATTGCGCATCTTTTTATGACCAAATCTATTGAATTTCCAGGTGGGAGCGGAGTATCAACAGAGATGCTTTGCCCCTCTTTTACTGTGTTTAGTAACCGGAATTCAACAGGATCCATGCCAAGCGCAATTGCTAATTTATTTATCTGGCTTTCAGCTTCAAAAGCAGCTTGCGGACCGCCAAAACCTCTAAATGCACCAGCTGTAATATTATTCGTGTACACCGCATATGCATCTACAATCACATTTGGAATGAAATATGGACCTGTACACATTATCGTGGCATTTCCAAGTACTTTTGTTGATGTGCTGATGTATGCTCCACCATCAGCAATGATTTTTACCTCAGCTGCAACCAATTTCCCCTTTTTATTTGCACCCCATTTTGCATGTATTTTGTACGCATGTCGTTTATGGTGGCCTCTAATCGATTCCTGACGAGACCAGACAATTTTTACAGGGCGGTAGATGTTTTTTTCTTTAAGTTTTAAGGTCGCTAAAGCAAGAATTATCTGGACGGACATGTCTTCACGGCCGCCAAAAGCCCCGCCTATGGCCGGATAAATCACTCGGATTTGTTCAAGATCAACATTCAACGCATGAGCAATTTGCTCCTGATCTTCATGAATCCATTGCCCCCCGACGACAACGGCTATTTTTCCATTTTCGTCTACATAGGAAATCCCAGCTTCTGGTTGTAGATAAGCATGTTCTTGAACAGGGGTTTCATAGGTATCCTCAACAATAAAATCTGCATCTTTGAAAGGATCCGAGGTATTTCCTTTTCTGATCTTATAATGACAAAAAATATTAGAACCAAATTCTGGATGGATTAGATCCTTTTGAGATTCTAAGGCACTATTAACGTCGTCAATAATAGGTAAGTCCTCATACTCCACTTTGATCAAATCTCTTGCGATTTCAGCGACGTCTTCAGACTCGGCAATGATTAAAGCTATTTTGTCCGTAACGCATCTTACTCGGTTTGCGAATTCTTTGCCTTCAGTAGGACCACATAATACTGGTTGATCTGTTTTTCCTAGTCCATATTCATTGTTGGGAACATCTATTGATGTGAGTATAGCGATCACTCCTGGAACTCTTTCCGCTACATGGATATCAATAGATCTAACAACTGCGTGTACTTTCGCCGTGAACAAGACTTTCATATGTAACTGATTTGGTAATTGAAAATCCGCCGGGAATTTGGCTGTTCCTCTTGCCTTGTCAGCAGCATCTACCCGAAAATTGGAATCTTTTTTACTTATAGTCATTAAAACTCCAGATCAATTGCATTGATTAAACATCAAATGGTCCCTTGCGTTTTGGATTAAAGATACTATCAAGGATGAACGTTATGATCGAAATAAGGAAGAATATGATCAGTGAAATTAACGCGGTAAACAGTATTCTAATCAGGATCATTGGATCCTGGTGATTTGGAACTATCATTTCACTAGGTATGACAAGCCAACTAATCGAACCCTGGTTATTAATGAGGATATTTGCTGCGATTAAAGATAACCCTGGGATTACAACCGCCAAGACACACCCAATTCCGCTCCACATTGGATGAATAGCTGGGGTTTGAGGTTTCTTAATTCGCCGGTTGAATATTGAATGCTTAGGCATATCATCTCAATTCTGCCGCTTTTTCAATTGCCTTAATAATTTTATAATATCCGGTACAGCGGCAAAGATTACCGGATATTGCGATTTTTATCTCATCCTCATTTGGGTTTTTAATTTCTTCAATTAATTTATTCGCAGACATTATAAAACCAGGAGTACAAAAACCACATTGAATAGCATTCTCCTCAATAAAATATTGTTGAATTTTACTTAATTCCTTATCATTTGAAAGGCTTTCAATTGTCTCTACTTTTGCATTTTCAGCTCTTTGAGCAGGAATCAAGCATGCTAAAACTGCTATTCCATCCAAATACACGGTACAAGAGCCACATTCACCTTCTCCGCATCCTTCTTTTGAGCCAGTTAATCCTGCATGATTCCGTAAAGCATCCAGAAGGGTCATACCTGGATTACAAAGCAATGTGGTTTTCTTGCCATTTAGTTCTAAATTTATCTTCGAGCCTATTCCCAGCGTAGACATTTTTGTTATGGGTGTGTATGTTTGTTCTTTACTTCCCCAAAGTGATACATCTCTTTGGGCTCGATTATCTTGAGAGGAGGCAGTAATTAATCTTTCAAGATTTCTTTTTACAAGAACGGCTACAACTTGTTTTCTATATTCCTGTGTAGAGCGGATATCAGTAATCGGTGATATATGATTAAGCGCTAAATTGGTGAATTCTTCTCGGTCAATCTCAGTTAGTCTTTTCCCAACCGCATACTTCTCCGCAGTCGTTGCCCTTACTACCGTTGGCGCAAGCGAACCAAAAGCAATTCGAAATTCTGTTATGATCCCATCGTTGTCAGTCGAATACAACAATGCAAAATTTACAACTGATATAGCCTGGGCTTTTCGTAATCCATTTTTTACAAAGAATGATTTCGTATTGGTATTTTCCGTTTTTTTGAAACAAATATCAATTACTATTTCGTCTTTTTCAATAATAGTTTTTCTTACGCCTTTATATAGCTCAACAATTGGAATCTCACGTTTCCCACGAATCGACTTAACAACAATAACTGCCTCAAGTACCATCAGAGCAGAGATTGTGTCATTAGCGGGAGATCCAGTAACAATATTTCCTGCAATTGTTCCACGATTACGAATTTGTGGAGAACCAACGGACTGACAAGCCTGGTATAAGCAATATGCGTGTTCTTTAATCACTGAGGATCTAACACAGTGAGCATGGGTAACCAATGGACCCAGGTGAATGACCTGATGCTTGTCACTATAAATTTGATCCAGTTCGCTAATACGAGAGATATCAATAAAACCTTCTAAATCGCTATGGCTTTTATTTTTATACTCCAGCCAAAGATCAGTGCCTCCTGCAATTATTTTGAGCTTTTTAGTCTTATCACTTAATAAGGAAATGGCTTCGGATAGACTGCTAACCTGGTAATATAAATCAAACATAATGATCCTTATACAAACCAACAAAAGTTCTTATACTTAATTCTCCAATAAACCCAGAACCACGGGCAATAGCTGTTTTTTTCTGGATACTACTCCTTCAGCTAATCTTGTGCTGTCAGACAACGGTGGATAGGGTAACTCATCTAATATTGAAGGAGGATTGGACAATATTATTCTACTCGAACCCCTAACAACATCTGTCACCATCAGCATCGCAAAATCAGAGTTTTTGCTTTCCCGCAAAAAATCCAAAGCCGTCTGTAATTCTTCGACATGCTCTTGAACTTCGTTCAAATCAGTAACTTCAACTTGGGCAATAGCGAAGGAGTACTTCCCTGCCGAATAGGTCTTTAAGTCACCAGTAACTACATCCTTAGGGTCTTTATTACTCAAACCTGCGCTAGCGCTTAGAACTTTGGCTCCAAATGACAACTGGGTCTCATTTTCGAGAGGCGACCCCTTAATAAACGCCCATCTCGAAAGCCTTTCAGCCGCTCTCTTATCTCTCTTGGTTGTTGTCGGTGATGTGAGATTCAATGTATCCGACAATAAACCTGCTAACATAACACCGGCTATCTTAGCAGGAGCGCTAAATCCGGAGTCCTCCATTCGTTCAGAAACAAGCGTACTGGTACTTCCAACGATATCCACAGACATTTTTATAGGCGCGTGAGTAGATGGGTTTCCCAATCGGTGGTGATCAAGTATTTCGAGCAATTCAGCCTCTTCAAGCGAAGGCACTGATTGTTGGGGTTCATTGTGGTCAACTAATATTAAACGCATTCTAGGGGGATTTAACAAATCCCTTTGCCTGACGATACCGACGTAAGTACCTTTTTCGTCAACAACCCAAAATTCATCTCCTTCTTCGCGCAGAATTCTTTGCAAAACGTCTTTAATTTTTGTCGAGGAAGTAAATTTTGGAACGTTTATGTCTGCGGCTTCTTTACACGGTCTTTCTAATAAGCTTTTGACGGTTACTTCTTGGGATCGCGATTGGGGACCAACAACTTTTCCAAAGTATTTGAACAAACTTCTTCCAGTTATCAGACCATAGGGTTTGCCATTCTCATCCAAAACTGGCGCAATTCCTCCAGTCCGGGTCAATATTGCCCATGCTTCCATTAAAGGATTATCAGGTTTTGTGGAGTCTAAACGGCGAACAACAGAATCAAATCTTGGGCTGGCATCAGTTAACAACGCAGGAGGTTCCAGTTGCAGATATTTCAACACCCAGTTCGTTTGTTGGTTTATCGCGCCTGCACGAGCAGCTACCACATCAGTGCCATCTTTTTCGCGAATCAGCCAGGCGTATCCAATGGCAGCTGCAATAGAGTCTGTATCAGGATTTACATGTCCTGTTACATAGGTCACTGTCATTAATTACTATCCCTTTCTTTTAGAGCAGTCCAAATTCGCTCAGGCGTTGCTGGAATTACAAAAAGTGAAGCACCACAAGCATCCTGGATCGCATTTCCAAGGCGGTCCACGGACGCGGTGGGCGATCCGCCC
>ERZ1649853.231-NODE-231-length-23808-cov-7.103650_pt1 | contig 23808 bp, 19 predicted proteins | sample MGYA00575353_ERZ1649853 | MGnify/ENA primary metagenome ERZ1649853 (study PRJEB40853, sample SAMN11349654) | freshwater sediment metagenome | isolation source: river sediment | host: Sediment | place: India: Okhla Barrage, New Delhi | collected 2017-02-21 ...
AGGTCCTGCCAGGTAGTGCCGTCATCCGTTGATATCTCCAGCACAGAGCCATCATAACTCTCACCTTCAAACTGGTATTGGTGCCAGAAGGTGAGCACGGCGCCCGGCGCGATATCAACCGCTAGCTCATTCCATAGCCGGCTATCGGTAATGGTCCCATCATCCGGAACATACCACGCATTGCTGGGGCTGTGAGATTGCTGCGTCGAGATTTCCCAGTTATCGCTGCCTTGTGTGGCGGTGTGTTGCCAGAGGCTATCACCGGACTCTATGTCATCGTCAAAGACCGCCTCGAGTGCCACAGTGGCGAAGTGGAACGGTTCTTGCCATTCACCTACACCGCAGGCATTATTTGCCTGCGCACGCCACCAATAGCACACACCTCCGTCCAGCGAGTCGGGCAGGGTGTATGTCGGCTGTGCTAGGCTATTGGCCTCGAAAAGCGGCTGATCGAAGAGCGGTGTCGCTGCCAGTTGGAAGTTATACGAATCGACCAAGTCTAACGCTTCCCAGGTGAAGCTGGGCTTAAACGGTTGATCCATCGCACCATCGGGCGGTGTGAGCAAGTCCGGCGTGTTTGGCAGTGCATCCACCACGCGTAGGTTGAGCGAGGCGTCCTGGGAATAACTGATCTGATCGGTGGCGCTGATCGTGATCGTATAGTCACCGATGGGTGCATAGACATACATGAGCATCGTGGAATCATATGGGGCAGGTGCCTGGGGCGGCTCGAAGTTAATGAGCACGTCCCCCGGCAATGGGCTGGTATCCAGATAAACCGTTTCGGAATAGCCCAATACGCTGCCAATTTCCACGGTTGAAGTGACAACTTCCACCGCGCACACCGAGTGGCTATCCGGTGTGACATCCAGGGTGAAAGTAGGCAGGTCGGGTTCCATGAACAGCTTGACTGCTGGGTCGCCCAGCACGTTATAGGTTTCCCAGTAATAGCGCGCACTGGATGGGTAGGCCAGTTCGACTCCCGCTAACCCGTCATCCGTCATGGTCGCCACGTCCACATAACCCAGCGCTTCGGCGAAGAGCGAGTCGAACATGCGGCGCTCGAGCACATCGTCTTCGTCCCAGTAGCTATACGTGGAAGAACCCCAATAAACCAGGGCGCCTTTATTCTCTTCCAGCACCCATGTCTCGCCATACACTTCAACCTGGCCGAAATCACCGCTCAGGCAGGCATGCGAAGCCACGAAGGGGTACATCCCCGCGTTGGTCAGGTTGCTGACGTCGCTGGGGGTGAAGTCCATTTCCCAACCTCCATAACTACCATGTCCGGTATAGATGATCGCCCAACGCCCGTCATTAAAGGAGTCGATCAAGTCTTGATGGGTCGCACTGTTAGTGACGCAGTAGAGCTTATCGCCGCCAGGTGTGGGGTTCTCAGGGAAATAGCCAAATTTCCCGGCAGGTGCCGTGTAACTATTGATCACATAGTTCTGTGTGCCTTCACCTACGCTATAGTTATCGCATGTGGTCGGGAATGCGGCCTTCTGCAGCCACTCTTCCTCGCCGGTGAGCGTCGAATAGGTCAGGTACTTGTCCACCATGGCGGTAACCTGCGCAGCACTGCGGGCTGGGAAACGGCCGCGGCCGATGTCAGGATGCCAGTCAAAATCCCCATCCATCCCGCCATAATACAGATCCGTTGATGTGCCGATCTCGGGTCCTGTCCATGTGGGGATGGTATCTGTATCACCTACGAAAAGCACATACGAGGGCGGGATAGGCCAGTTGGTGTAGGCATTCAAAATATAGGTCCGAATGTTGGTTGTGGTTGCCCCGCCGGGTATCTCCGATGTTTTAGTCACGGTCACATCGAAGTTGCGGCTCTCCTTCAGATCGGCAAATGGCTGGATCGCATCATAGTAAGCATCTGCGCTGATGATCAAGTAACCAACCGGCGCATTGGTATACACTGGTTGCCCCTGGTTGTAATTGAGCACCTGATCGGCAAGGCGGGTGTCAAAACCGGGAGATGCGTAGCGTTCGGCAGTACTTTGGGTGAGTGCCAGGTCACTGCCCTGCAAGTTCAGTCGGAAGGTGACCTGGGAGGTTGTGCGCAAGGTGCCTGCTGAAGGATCGTATGCCGCCGGCCAAATTTCGACTGTCAGGATGCGGTGTCCGCGTAGAACGAATTCCTCACCCAGTGTAACGACAGATACCGGGTACATCTCACCTGTAGCATAAAAGCCCTCGTCGATGGTGAAATCGGGGATAGCGTTGCTATTTTCCAATTTGACTGCCGGTGGCTGGAAGGGATAAACAGATGAAAAGCCAAGCTCTTGCAGGCTGGCGTCGATGTAAGTGTGGTTGAGCATTTCCAGGCTATAGGTAGCGTTGAGGGGTATCTCCACATAGCGCCTGAGCACAGGCAGCTCTGGCAGCCCGGTTTGCTCAGGGAACCCGTAGCCTTCCCCCGACAGGCGGGTATAGCGCTGTTCATTGATGATGATATCTTCACTGGACAAGCCGGTCAAGTCGGCTTGCAGGTCAATATGCTGGGCATCGGCCGAAAGTAATGCCAATGTAGGCGCTCCCTGAGAGACTGGCGCACCACTGGTTTTTGCTGATGCGTGGGTAGTCCCTTCATCCCAGGTTTGGAACAATACAATCGTTCCAATGAGGATAAGTATGATGACGTACAAATTTTTAATTTTCATGCGCTCTCCTTAGTATTTTGAAGTTGTATTCGTTGGACTAGGTAATGATTGCTGTGCTATTTCCCTGCTTATTATGGATTGGTTTTTGTTGTGCTGAGCGCTTTAAGCCACCTTTCGGTCCATTCAGGGTCGATACGAACAAGTCGGTTCTTTTTGAGATTTTCCCTCATGATCCATTGTATATCTTTATCGGGAAAAGACATCCACTTTTCCATAAGAGTTTTACCTATATGTGGCAATGCCGCGGTAGCCACACTCCAACAATATCCCATGCCTTTACGCAATGCTTGATAACCTTCACTACGTCTATCCTCGTTCCGTGTCATAGAATCGGTAATTAGATCTAAGATCGATAGCGATTGTGTTGCATGGCGCTCTTGATTGAGTAATCGTGGTTCACAAATAGCTGCTGCAGCCGCGCGCTGCTCGTGGGTATTGCCGTTTGCCCAGGATGCCATCTCGTTAAGCAGTAGATCCATGTTCACATCGCCAAGACGTTGTAACGCCATCGCAACCCCTTCGCGCATGCGCCATCGTGTGTCACTTGATAAAGATCGAAGGATGTTCAGTAAAGAGTAATCACCTTCAGCGAGTAAATGCCCTAAACCGAGAACTCCGCAGAACGCTAAAAATTCATATGGTGAATTGGTAGGTGCAACATCCGGTTTATAGGTGAGATAGCGGTCGAATAGTGCCCGATTGCCGAGCTCGGCTACAGCCTGCCCAAGTTCGATGTTCCCACGTGGACCGGGTAATCCCGACTCTTTAAGTAAAAAATCATCCCAAGTTGAGAGATTTATTAAGTGGGTTTTATAGAATTCAAGATTGCCCATAGATGAAAATCCTGATAACGTACCACTTGTGGGGGTTGATGCTTTTATGTTTGATTCGACATCCTATATGATTGGAATCTTGACAGAATAGAACATGAGTTCTATAATACACCTCTTGATACTTTGGAACAATCTGGTACAGCGAATTATAATGGGAAATCGGAGAATAAATATTGCCGCTTCGTATGTGGGAACACGCGCACTTGGACCAGGTCTTAGGAGTGTAGTGTGGGTCCAAGGTTGTCCGTTTAATTGCCAGGGTTGCATATCTCCCGATTGGATCCCAAATAAGATAACCACAACGATATCAATCGAAGACCTTTCCGATAAATTATTATCCAATCCATTGGTCGATGGATTCGTTTTTTCAGGCGGTGAGCCGTTTCTTCAAGCGGAGAGCCTGGCTGAATTGATCATTTTCTCCAGACGAGAACGAGATCTGACCTTGATTTGTTATTCCGGGTTTAGCTTTGAGGAGCTCGAAATAAACAGATTGAAACGGGGGATTGGTAAGCTTCTTGCTGAAGTGGATGTACTCATCGACGGTAAGTATGTTGCATCGTTGAATGACAATCGAGGACTACGCGGTTCGAACAATCAGAGGGTGCATCATCTTACTGATCGTTTGAAATATTATGATTTTGAAACTCAACCAAGACAGACAGAAATTTATGTACAAAATGGAGAGTTATTATTCGTTGGTGTGCCACCCACAGGGTTGATCACGCCAATTGAAATAAATATTCCGATCTTTCCCCTTCGCATCCTGGAGCCATATGAGCGGGCATAAGCGCACAACGATCACGCTTTCTCAAGAAGAGTATCGGAAATTACATGAAGCTGAAATGCGGTTACGTTTCATGAATGAAGGGGTAAAAGCTATTTCTGAAGAAAAACGTAAAGAGATCGATAAACAGATAAGAACTGACCTTGAAGAAATGCAATTCAGGCAAGATGCCTTAATTGATAGTCTAGCGAATGTTAACCAAGATATCACAGCCATCGAGCAATCCACAAACCAGGCTTTATTGGATCAACGTCTCTCCACCCAAACCGATATTATGGAGGTGATTGATAATTATCAATATGATAGTAATGTCATATTGAATACGATTAGTGATCAATTTCAACACCAGTTAAACGGATTGATCGACCATCACGGTCGCCTGTGGAATTGGTTCGAGGAAGAGACTCACAAAAATGCGCTCAATCAAAACCAACAAATACAACTTGCCCAAGAATGGTTGAATGCCGCATCTGTCATTGATCAATTTATTGTGGAGAATTTTAAGTTATCATTGATCAACCATCAGGCACTTAAGCGTTATGAATCGAGATTAGGTCAGGCTCATAATAATCTTGAGAATAATATGGTGGAAGCTGCGGTTGTTGCTGCTCAAGAAGCGTATAATGGATTTTCCGAGCTTCGGGTGGAATTGGAGAATCGCCAGGCTGAGTACCAATTACTAGTCAATCGAGCAGAACTCATGGCCGAAAAGATCCTGCGTTTATTTGAAACCAATCAAGTTGTCCCAGCAATTGATTTAGAAGGTAATATATTGCCATATAATATTACTGTCGATTTTTGGTCGAATGGACAATTCTTGGGATTGAGGGGAGAATTGCAGGATGTGCTTTCTGATTTTCTTGGATCCGAACACTCAGTTGATATCGATCAATTACGTCGGTTAATGAAAGATTATTTTCCATTCATTGAAGAAAAGATCGCGGATATCGTTTTCACTGCCCGCATGGAAGTTATTAACGCCCAATTGCGCATGAATATCGCAGAGATTGTGGTTCAAGCATTATCCGGTCAAGGTTATTCATTGGACACATCCTGTTTCTTGTCTGGTGATGAACGCACTGCTTACCAGGCGAACTTAGTCAATCTAGAGGGCAGCCAGGTCATCGTAAAAGTTGATCCAGTCAAAGAAGAAATGGTTTCCAATGAATTACATTTATTTACGTCCGATGCCCAAGAGAAAACCTCGCATGAGCGAAAACAGATAGCGCTAGAAATCCGGCATGCCTTGCAGGATAGCGGTTTGGATGTCGGAACGATCACTGCAAGTCCTCGGGTGCCCGAAGGAATTTTCACCTCAAGTAAATATAAGGCTAGAGATCAAAAATTACCTAAACCTGAAACGAAAAAATCCACCTTGGGAAATGAAACTACATTTAATTCTTAACCCTTTTCTCTCTATCCAGAGCGTCCATCATTTTCATCAATACTATATCTTCATCTTCGTTTCATAACCGCTTGACAAAGGGGAATACGGGGGCTAAAATCCTAATCGATAGGTACCTTTTAACCACCCTAACGACAGCTTACAGGAGGATTAACTGCTATGACCCACATTATCACTAGTTTATGCTTGCGCGACTCTGGATGTGTTGAAGTTTGCCCTGTTGAATGTATCGTACCCGGCAAACCCCAAGGAGAATGGCCCTGGTATTACATCGATCCCGACACCTGTATCGATTGCGGTGCTTGCATTCCGGAATGCCCTTATGAAGCCATTTTCCCTGAAGATGAAGTCCCTGCAGCCTATAAAGCCAAGGGCGGTGAGTTTATCAGCCGCATTGGTCTGGTCGGTCATTATGAAGGGACAAACCATCATGGTATTAAGGTAATACTTGAGACTGCCAAGAAGCTGGATGCAGGTGAAGTCCTCGATCTGACAGAAGATATCCAACCGAACTACGATTACTTCTCCAAAGGCCCAGGCTACAGTTCCAACGACTAAATCTATTATAACCTCTTACATCCCACTGAAGCTGCGTGCAAACGCAGCTTCAACTTTTTACTCGTTGGTAAATCCCCTCCTCGCGTCTCATTAAACCATGCTCAATCAATCCCCGTCGCAGGGTCGCCACATCCTCGTGATAATCAAGTAGCAGGACATTGACTTCCTTCTCCGTATACTTGCGCCCTGGCTCGAATTGTTCAACAATTTTCTCCAAGATGACTTGTCGTTTTTTTAACTGTGAGGGAATACTGATCAAACTTCCGTTTCTGATGAAGGTTTGTAAAACCTTTTTCCGGTAAGCGTCCTGATCTACTCCGCGAGTGTTATCTTCTATAGGAAAATCTAGAATATCTGCCAGTGTCCGATCTAGCACTGCCTCTGTCAAGCTATATGTTTGGTAATATTGATCTTTTTGTGATCGCAACAACCCCGCACATGTCAGTAGAGACAGGTGGTGAGAAATTGTCGCCGGATTCAAGTGCAGAATTGCCGCCAGCTCTTCCCCATGTCGCGGCTTGACCCGCATCAAATTCACCATCAACAAACGTACCGGATGACCCAACGCTTTGAAAAACTCTGATCGTGATTCCAATTCGTTTTCAAAAGATGATTTACTCATCCCAAGCCTTCCGTTTTGTCACCAGGAGGTGTGCCTGTTGAAAAATGCTTTGTGTATGCATGAAAACCGATTGTTTGATCTGCTCTTTAACCAGTTCCTCTTTGTCTCCAAGAGCCCTGAGCAATTCGATTTCATTACTAGAGCTATCGATATAAAAGTTCGTAATCCATTGGAATATTTTAGCAAGCTTCTGGATCTCAGGAAGATCAGAAGCAAGGATTTCATCGATTTCTTTCATTTTATCTCTCCTGTTTAGCCGGTTGTGGCGAATAATATCAAACATATACAATCGAATAATAACATTTAATTTGATATATGTCAAATTAAATAATTTGTTCTCTACTCGCATGAAACATTTACACATATAATTAATGGTGGAGACAAGAAGGTGCAATTAACAAACAATCGCCAGTTCTTACGCACTGCAATCGAAAACTATAAGGAAGCTGCTCAGGTGTTAGGCCGCGCCTTTCTCGACGAACCTGTATCTCAGCGGGTGTATCAAAACTTATCTCCCAATAAACGGCTCAAAAACCTGATTGCTGACTTTACCGGAGAATTATTGGTTTGCATTCAGAAGGGCGAGCCTGTACATATCGAGCAAAACGGAAAAATCGTTGCGGTTGCCTCGATTTATCCCCCGGGGATATATCCATTAAGCCGGCTGGATGAGCTGCGACTGTTGTTTTGGACGATATGGGGTCACAGCTTCTACAACTTTAGGATCTGGTTGAAGTGGCTAGAGCAAGCGGGTAAGCACCATCCACAGGAGCCGCACTACTATCTTGAATATGTTGGCGTTGAGCCGAGCATGCAAGGTAGCGGACTTGGATCCATGCTTCTGAAATATTTGACTACCCAGGCAGATAAGGCACAGGTTGGATGCTACCTGGAAACAGCTACTAGGAAGAATTTGCCATTGTATCAGCGCTTCGGGTTTCAGGTCATCTATGAAGATGAAATAATCGGATTACCTGCTTGGTTCATGTGGCGCCATTACGTGTGACGCCGCCACTATGTGTGGCGGTTGTTTAATGCAAGAACCCCGCCAGCAAAATGCCCGGCGGGGCTGTAAGGGTTTCTAACGATTGATTTCTATTTAGCGACGAGGTCCACCACGGCGCTGGCCACCGCGATCCTGCGGGCGACCATAACCGCCGCCGCGTCCACGATCGCCGCCGTAACCACCACCACCGCCGCCATATGGGCGTTCCTCTTTCGGGCGGGCGGGATTGACCTTGAGGGCGCGTCCGTCGAGCTCGTAGCCATTGAACAGCTTGATTGCCTGCTCGGCCTCAGCCTGGCTGCTCATTTGGACGAAGGCAAAGCCTTTGGAGCGGCCCGTGTCTCGGTCTTTGATTACATCGACCGACTCCACTGTTCCAGCCTGTGTGAACAGGGTGCGCAGATCTTCCTCGGTCGTGCCGTAGGAAAGATTGCCAACATACAATTTCGTTTCCATATTCCTCTTCTTCCTGAATGTCCAACCCTTACAGGCTGGTAAATAAATACTGCCACCAGATCTAATTTTGAACTGGCGGCATCCACACACACAAGTCTAGCGATTAGACCTCAATATTCTACCATGTTTTTAAAATGTCAAGAGTTTTTTTACTAATATACTTCTGGCACAAAGCTCTGATCGGTGATCGGTGGGCGGACGTAACCGTAGTCGCTCTGCCGAGGCGGTAGCACGATCTGCTCCAGGTTGACGTCACCGTATGGGATCATGCTCAACAAGTGGCAGATAACGTTCAATCGGGCGCGTTTCTTATCGTCAGAATGGACCACCCACCAGGGAGCCTGTTTGATGTCCGTGTATTTGAACATCTCATCCTTGGCGCGCGAGTAATCCACCCAGCGTGAACGGGATGCCAGATCCATTGGGCTGAGCTTCCAGCGTTTCGTAGGATCATCGATGCGCTCCTGGAATCGCCGTTCCTGTTCCTCGTCACTAACCGAGAACCAGTATTTGATCAGCGTGATCCCCGAGCGCACCAGCATGCGCTCGAACTCGGGGCAGGAGCGTAGGAACTCGCTGTATTCGTCATCTGTGCAGAATCCCATGACCCGCTCGACTCCGGCGCGGTTATACCAGCTCCGGTCGAACAGCACGATCTCGCCGCCAGCCGGTAGGTGAGATACATAACGCTGGAAGTACCACTGCGTTTTCTCGCGCCCGGTGGGGGCAGGCAAAGCCACTACGCGGCAAACGCGTGGGTTGAGGCTTTCGGTGATGCGCTTGATCGTACCGCCCTTGCCGGCCGCGTCCCGCCCTTCGAACACTACCACGACCTTCAACCCCTTGAATTTGACCCACTCTTGTAATTTGACAAGTTCGATCTGCAAACGCGCCAGTTCTTTATCATAGAATTTGTTGTCGAGAGCGGGTTTCTTGCCCTCGATTGTCTCTTTAAAGATGGATTTTGCCGGCTCGAACTTGATGCCTGGTTTGAGTTCTGCCTCGGGTGCAGTCTCGACGACCGGAGCAACTTCTACCGCTGCGGCAGCTTCTGCGACCGGAACATCGTCTTCTTTGACGATAGGTTTGGATTTCTTGGAGTGATCGTTTTTCTTGTGGTCTTTCTTGTGATTGCCCATAATTCCTCCACAGAGATTAGATGGTAGGTACGATAGACCAATATTGCTTCCAATTGATATCTATTATTTTACAACTGATTCGGGAAATATAACCAGTAGAGAGGGGACTTTTGTCAAATATCTTGTCTGGTATACTAATCCACGTCCCAGAATGAATATTGGGTAGACCAAACATGGAGGAGCAGGGAAGATCATGATGCTTGAATGGTATCAATTTATCCTGGTTGGCTTGGGCGCCATGGCTGCTGGCGCTGTGAACGCACTGGCGGGTGGTGGTACACTGATCACCTTTCCCTTGCTCACCGCGGTGGGTATCCCGGCGGTGGCTGCTAATGTAACCAATACGGTTGCGCTTTGCCCTGGCTACCTGGGAGGTACCCTGGCGCAGGCCAAAGATTTGAAAGATCAGAAGCGCCGGTTATATCTTTTGGTTCCAGCCTCCATCATAGGTGGAGTCCTGGGGGGTGTACTGCTGCTCAGTACGGGGGAGAAGCTGTTCCGCGATCTCGTGCCCTGGCTGATCTTGCTCGCCTCGGCCCTTCTCTCTGTTGCTGACCCGCTGCGCAACTGGCTGCAGAAACGCGCTGGCAAGAACGGCGGCGCTGGGGATGTGACCATGGGCGCCATCTTCCCGGTGGGCCTTGCGGCTGTATATGGCGGCTACTTTGGCGCCGGCCTGAGCGTGATCGTGCTGGCGGTGCTTGGCTTGACCATCAACGACTCCTTGACACGTCTTAATGGCTTGAAGCAGGCCATCGCCTTCAGCGTGAACACGGCGGCTGCTATTTTCTTCGTATTTTCCGGTAACGTGGTTTGGCCGGTAGCGCTGGTGATGGCAGTGTTTGCCTTGATTGGTGGCGCCTTGGGCGGTAGGTTGGCGGGTAAGATCAAGCCGGCGACCTTGCGGCGTGTGGTGGTCGTGATTGGTGTATTAGTAGCGATCATCTATTTTGTCCGCGGATAGAGACGAATGGTGACATCAAGGAGCGGGCTTCATGCCCGCTCTTTTCATGTTAAGGCAAAACAAGAATATTCCCTTGAGCAAATGTAAATCAACCCCCGAATACATCTTCCGGCTGATATCTTTTAGCATAAAATCTGCTATAGTAGTATCGAGAAAGTACAATCACCAGTTCTATTTTTGTGCGTGAAAGGAGTTTGAATATGCCCCCAATTCTCGAAGTCAACAACCTGGTCAAGAAATTCGCTGAGAGGACAGCCGTCAATGGTGTGAGCTTCACCGTTGATGAGGGCGAAGTGTTTGGGTTGCTAGGTCCTAACGGCGCCGGTAAGACTACCACGATCTCCATGTTGACCGGTGTGCTTGTGCCCACCTCTGGAACGGCCAAGATCGGCGGATTTGACATCCTCCAGGATTCGCTGAAGGTCAAGAATATGATCGGTCTGGTGCCTCAGGACCTGGCGCTCTATCCCACGCTGAGTGCGCGGGCGAACCTCAATTTCTTCGGTAGTATTTATGGTCTGAAGGGCAAGGAGTTGAAGGAGCGTGTGGATGATGTGCTGCGCATTGTGGCTCTGACCGACCGCGCCAACCAGGTCATCGAAAAATATTCAGGGGGCATGAAGCGGCGCGTCAACATCGCCGCCGGGTTGGTACACCAGCCCAGGCTGCTGTTCCTGGATGAGCCAACCGTAGGTGTTGACCCACAAAGCCGCAATCAAATCTTTGAGAGCGTCTTGCAGCTTAATCGCCAGCGCAGCATGAGTATCATCTACACCAGTCATTATATGGAAGAGGTCGAGCTGCTGTGCAACCGGGTAGCCATCATCGACGAAGGTCGCATTATCGCCATGGACACGATCAAGAACCTGGTGGCCATGCTGGGAGGTGGAATCATCCAGATAGGCTTGAAGCAGGCAGACGATGAATTGATCAGCCAGCTGGGCAAGCTGCCAGCAGTTAAAAATGCATTCCTGGTGCAAGCAGCGCAGGACGGAAAAGAGAAGACCGGTGAAGAACCAGCCGTTGAATCCAAGTTGGTCAAAATCGAAGCCCTGAACAGCCAACAAGCCATCGTGAATGTATTTGGCTTGCTCAACGAGCGTGATATCCCGATCACTTCCCTGGATATCCTTGAGCCCAACCTTGAAAGCGTCTTCCTGCACCTGACAGGCAAGAAGTTGCGCGAGTAAGGTCTATGAACACAAACGAAATGGGTAATATTCCGGAGGATAGGCTATGAATATCTGGAACTTAACCAAGAAAGACCTGGCGGTGATCTTGAAAGACCGGGGTGCTGTGATGTGGATCTTCATCTTGCCAGTGGTGTTTCTGTTGATCTTCGCAGGATTAGCAAGCTTTCAGGGGGGTAGTTCAAGCAATGACGATGCAGGAGACACGCGCAGCCCGTTGACCGTAGTAAATAATGATCCAGCAGGCGCTATGTCACAGCGCTTCATGGAGGATCTAAACAATTCGGAGAGCTTTCGGACGGTCCTGTTCGATGAGCAAAGTGCGGAGCAAAGCTTAAAGAAATTGAAGATCAGCCGTTACGTGATCGTGCCGGCTGGGTTCAGTGCAAACCTGGAGCAAGGCATACCCGTTAACATTCAGATAATCACCCACCCCAATGCGAACCTGCAAGCGACGCAAACGCTGCTTCAAGTGGTGAACGGCATCGCAAAGGACATATCATTGCAATTGCAGTTGCTGGACGGCATCCGCCAGATGGGCGAAATGCAGGCAGGTGACCCAAATGCCGAGCAGACTTTCCAGGCTGATAAAATAGCAGCGCAGGCTAAGAGCCAGTTTGACCAATCGCGCATAACACCGCTAATAGCCGTGGATCAGCAAGTGCCGAGTGTGGAGGGGGGAACGAAATTCAGCCTAGACTTGGGCGCCTCTACTGTGCCAGGTATGGCAGTGTTGTTCGTGTTCCTGGCAGCCGCGTCGGTGGCCAAAAATATCTATGAAGAACGCAAGATCGGCAGCCTGCGCAGGCTGCTATCCGCGCCGCTAACCCGTTCAGAGCTGCTGCTGGGGAAGATGCTGCCCATCTGGCTGCTGACTCTGGTACAGATTGCGGTGATCTTCGCCTTCGGCGCGCTGATACTACCTTTGCTGGGGTTGGGGACTTTAGGGGTCGGGAAAAGCCCGTTGGCATGGGCTCTGGCATCGATGATGATCGCGCTATGCTCAACCTCATTGGGAATTATGATCGCATCCCTGGCGAAGAGTGAGGGACAAATCAGCGGTTTGAGTAATGCGCTGCTGTGGGTGGCGGGTTTCCTGGGCGGGGCGCTTGTTCCCACTTTCCTGATCCAGCAAATCCCCACGCTGAATGTTCTTTCCCGGCTGGTGCCACAATCCTGGGCAACCCAGGCTTACTATGACGTGATCGCACGCAGGATGGGAGTGGTTGAAATCCTGCCCTCCTTAGGGATGCTGCTGGTCTTCTCTGCAGTCTTCTTCTTCATCGGCATCCGCCGCTTCCGCTTCGAATAGAAGATCGGTGATAAGAAAGGATCATGAAAATGAAATCAATTAATCCCCTTCACGCAATCTTCTCGGTAGCCTGGAAAGACTTGCAGATCCTCCTAAAAGACCGTGGCTTCCTGGTCGTGGTCATCTTTCTGCCATCCGTCTTTTCAGTGCTGTTTGGCAGCATCAACCAGAAGGCTATGAATGACGAGCGGTCGAGTATCACCCTGCCGGTGGCGCTAGTCAACCAGGACCAAGGGCCGTATGGCGAGCAAATCGATAAGATTCTAAACGGCATCGAGTCCTTTGATATCCAGACGCCCGAAACGACTCAGGCGGCTGAACAACTAGTACGCGACAGCAAGGTGATGGCGGCTATCCTGATCCCGGCATCGTTAACAGACAATGTAAACAACTACAAGCCCTCCACGATCGTGGTCATGATCGACCCCACGCAAGAGTCATATGCCAGATTGATTCCCGGAATTATGAAAGATGTAATCTCGCCAATAGCCTTGATGGGTGAGTTGTCATACGGTATCCGCACGATATTGGCAGACCTACCGGCTTACCAACAAGCGGATGAGAACACCAGGCGTGGCTTCGAAGCACAAGAGCTGGCAGCGAACATGGCAGCGGTGCAAAAGATGCAGGCTGAGCCTTGGATCAGCGTAGAAGCCAAGACATCACAAGGCAAGGACCTGATCATCCTACCAAACAACATGTTCGCCATGGTCGTACCCAGCTTTACGGTGATGTTTGCTTTCTTTATCATCGGCGCATTAGCTGCGGACCTGCTGCAAGAACGGCAAGTAGGGACATTGCGCCGGCTGATCGCCGCACCAATGCCGCGCTGGACGATCATCACGGGTAAGATGCTGGCTTATCTTGGGATAGTGGTCGGCCAGGTGACGCTCATCTTTGGGGCAGCCAACCTGCTCTTCGATATGCCCCTGGGAAAGTCCATTTTAGGGCTGCTGGTATTGACTGTGGCCATGGGGTTGGCAGCAACTGGCTTGGGGATGATGATCGCGGCAATTTCCAAGACTGATCGCCAGGCAGACACAGGTGGTACACTGCTGGGCTTTGTCCTGGCTGGATTAGGAGGCAGCATCTCCTTCAGCGCAGTACCGCTGTACCAAAGCGGGGGAATTATGGAGGTGATCAGCAAATTTACCCCGCACGCCCATGCCTTGAACGGCTTCAACATGCTTCTTGTCGGCGGTAAAGGGCTGGTCGATATTCTGCCAGAAGCGGGAATACTGCTGGGTTTTGCTCTGGTATTTATGCTAATTGCCAGCTGGCGCTTCCGTTTCGAGTAAGCAGACAGCCTATTCGAGATACAGCTTTCGCCCCGGATATTTGGATCCGGGGCGAATTGCTATTTGGGATGCGAAATCAAGCCGTTATAATACATCCAACCAATTGGAGGTGAGATGATGACTTACCAGGCTGTAGAAACACGTTATGACACGATGATTTACCGGCGCTGTGGAGAGAGTGGCTTGAAGCTGCCCGCCATATCTCTGGGGCTGTGGCACAATTTTGGTGGGGTGGACATTCTGGAAAACAGCCGGACAATGCTGTGCAGGGCGTTTGACCTTGGCATTACACACTTTGACCTGGCAAACAACTACGGCCCTCCGCCCGGTTCTGCTGAAGAAACGTTCGGTATTGCACTGAGCAAAGACCTGATGCCCTATCGGGACGAGCTGATTATTTCCTCCAAGGCCGGTTATTACATGTGGCCTGGCCCGTACGGGGAATGGGGTTCGCGCAAATACATCATCGCCAGTTTGGATCAAAGTCTGCGACGCATGGGGTTGGATTATGTGGATATCTTTTACTCGCATCGTCCAGACCCAGAGACACCCCTCGAAGAGACCATGGGCGCGCTGGACTATATCGTGCGCAGTGGGCGAGCGCTATACGTTGGAATCTCGTCTTATCCTCCTGATATGACCCTGCAGGCTGTGCAAATCCTGGAGAAGTTGGGCACACCCTGCCTGATCCACCAGCCATATTACAACATGTTCGGTCGCTGGATCGAGGATGGTTTGGTGGATGCCTTGGAAAAGGAGGGGATTGGTTGTATTGCCTTCTCACCCCTGGCGCAAGGACTGCTGACCGATAAGTATCTCAAGGGCATTCCGGAAGGCTCGCGCGCCTCGAAGCCGCATGGCTTCCTGCGCCCCGAACATGTGACCCCAGAAGCGGTGGTCAAAGCCCGGCGCCTCAACGAAGTGGCAAAGCAGCGCGGCCAGACCCTGGCACAAATGGCTTTAGCCTGGGTGCTGCGCTTGCCGGTGATGACCTCGGCATTGATTGGTGCGAGTCGTGTTGAGCAAATCGAGGATGCGGTTGGCGCCTTGCGAAAGCTGGAATTCAGCGCAGATGAATTAATGACCATCGAAAATATATTGAAAAGCAACTGATATTCAGTTTTGCGTTTTTAGCGTAAAATAGGGATGGTTATGGGTGGAAGTAACGGTGAGCATCCGATAGACGCCCAAGAGGCTGGTAAATGGGGGGAGTCAGCCGCGCCATCCGGACGAGATAGCCTTTTCCGCATCATTTTTGAACACGCCCCGGTGGGCATGATCTTAACCGACCAATATGGCATCATTCAGGAAGCCAATGAGTCTTACTGCCATTTCCTGGGGTGTGAGGCACAAGACTTGCTTGGCGCGGTTTACACCGAGTGGATGTTTAAAGAAGATCGATCAGGGGAAGAAAGTTTACGACAACGGATGCTGTCTGGAAAAAGATCGGGATACTTGTATGAGGCCCGATTTATACACAAGGATGGCAGAATTGTCTGGGGAAAGTTGGATGTATCACTTTTAAAGAGCCAATCAAAAGAGCCGCGCCGGATGGTGATTGTGTGCGAGGATATTCACGAACGAAAGCGTGCAGAAGAAATCCTCAAAGTGCAGGAAAAGGAAATGGCGGCGCTTTACGAAACCTCACTGGCGATCAACGCACAGCTAGACTTACCCAGATTGCTGCAAGCGATCATCGAGCATGCCGCCCGCTTATTGAATGCCCGCATGGGCGGGCTGTACTTGGTGCTGCCAGACAATGAGACACTAGAACTGGTTGCCGGATACAATTTGCCTGGCGAATATATTGGCAAGCGCTTGCGCAAGGGTGACGGTTTGGCAGGGCGGGTTGTAAAAACCGGCGAGCCGATCATGGTGGCAGACCACAGTCACTGGGAAGGACGATCAACAGCCTTCGACAGCACACCCTTCCGCCGAGAGTTGGGAGCTCCTATTAAGTATCGGGGCAAGGTTATAGGTGTGATTTCGATCACCGACCCAGAACGGATAGGGTTGTTCCGTCCCGGAGAAGTGCGCCTGGTAGGATTGATGGCAGATCAAGCTGCCGTAGCCATCGAAAATGCACGCTTGTATCATGCCGCTAACCAGCGCGCCAATCAGCTTGACCTGCTGAACCGCGTTGGTCTGGCAATCACCTCCGGCGTGGAAATAGGCCAGGTTGCCAAGACGATTTTGGAACAGATCCAGCAACTTATAGAGATAGATGCTTTCTATTTGGCGTTATATGATGAACAAACCGGGCAGATCACGTTCCCAACTTTTTACGACCGGGGAAAATTTAGTTCGTTAAATCCGCAAAATATTCACAGCAACCCTGGAATCACAGGCTACGTGATTGACACGCGCAGCCCACTCGTACTGGATGACTTGGCGGTGGTAGGGTTGCCAGAACGCTATGCAGGCATCCATTCGAATGGCGGGCCATCCCATTCCATCATTTGTGCGCCGCTTCTTCTGGGCGATCGCGTGCTGGGGGTCATCTCCATCCAAAACTATCATCCAGGCATGTTTACACTTGAAGACGCTCACTTGATGGAGACGATTGCCGCTCAGGCGGCTGTGGCTGTCGATAATGCCCGCTTGTTCGCTGAGGTGCAACATCGCGCCATCGTCGACGAGCTGACCCGTCTGTATAATTTCCGCGGTCTGATGGAGCTTGGCCCCCGTGAGGTGGAGCGCGCTCACCGTTTCAACCGTCCTCTCTCCGCACTGTTCTATGACATTGATAACTTCCGGGATTTCAATAACCGGTATAGCCATCTGGTAGGCAACCAGATCCTCCAGGAAGTGGGTAAAATCAGTGCCCAGACATTGCGTACTGTGGACCTGGTAACGCGCTTCGGGGGTGAGGAGTTTGTCACCCTCTTGCCAGAGACGCAAGTCGATGCTGCGGTGCAGGCTGCCGAGCGACTGCGCCAGGCCATCCAGAATATGCGGATTTCATCGAGCTGGGGAGAGCTGAGCATCACGATCAGCGTTGGCGTGGCAGAATTGACATCCGACATGACTGATCTGAATGACCTGATTGAACGTGCCAATCGGGCTGAACACCTGGCAAAGGAAAAAGGCAAGAATCGGGTCGAAATGATCTGAGTAGCCAAACACAATGGTGGTAAATTGCTGATGACTTCTCTACTACTTTCAGAAATCAACGAACAACCCCAGGCCCTTCGTCGACTATTGGCGGCGGAAACGGATCACGTCGCCGAGATGGGACGACAACTGCGCTCGGACGGCTTCAATTACGTTTTGATCGCTGCGCGGGGAACCTCTGATAATGCTGCGCGTTATGGGCAGTATTTGTTTGGAGCGTTGAATCGCCTTCCGGTTGCCCTGGCAGCGCCCTCCCTCTTTACGCTCTACCAAAAGCCGCCGCGTTTGCAAGGCGCTTTGGTCATCGGCATCTCACAATCAGGGCAATCTCCGGATATCGTCAGCGTTTTGCAAGAAGCCGGCCGGCAGGGTGTGCCGGGCATTGCGATCACCAATGATCTGAGCTCACCCCTGGCGGAAGCTGCCGGGCATGTCATTGGGCTGCATGTGGGTGAGGAGCGCAGTGTAGCGGCTACAAAAACTTATACTGCCCAGTTGGCTGCCATAGCACTGCTTGGTTTAGGTCTCGCAGGGCAATTGGAAGATGACAATCTCCTGAAAAATGTGCCTGCCGTGATGGAGCAAGCTTTGCAGTCAGAATCTCAGGCGCGCCTCGCAGGCGAAAAGGCAGCCGGCTCGGATCGGGCGATAGTCATTGGGCGCGGTTTCAATTACGCTACTGCCCACGAGATTTCGCTCAAGTGCAAAGAGTTGGCCTACGTTCTGGCAGAACCGTATTCATCCGCCGATTTCCGCCACGGACCGATTGCCATGGTGGAATCAGAATTCCCTGTTTTGTTGGTCACCATGGGCGACACCTTCCGCCAGGATTTGTCTGCCCTCGACGCTAAGCTGCGCCAGCAAGGCGTACAACCGGTGACCCTGGGTGACCGGCCTTTTTCAAATGCTGGTTTGCATATCCCCGTACCCGCTGGTCTGGTGGAATGGCTTACCCCGCTGGTAGCCATTCTCCCTGGTCAGCTCCTGGCATATCACCTGGCGCGTGCCCGCGGTTTTGACCCTGACCAGCCGCGCGTCATCCGTAAGGTGACCCTCACGCACTGATTCCGCCTGCCATCCATGAACTGCGAAACGGCAGCAACGAACTTCCCCAGGTTATAAAGCTTGCAAGATGATGGCCGAGCGCGGCTGGGCTAGATAGATCGTGTTCCCATTGTGTATCGCCAGCGGCGGGTCACAGAAATCGTCGGGTGTGGCTTGGGCTGTATCGACAATGCGGTGCCAGCGCACCTTGTTCTGTAACGGTGGCAGCTCAAAGGTCAGCTCTTCCCAATAGGCATTCAGAAAGACATATAAATGCTCGCCCTTCAGCGGGTCGGTCAGCTCGTAAGCCAGGCAGTGTGAGTCCTGCCCCCAGTCAGGATGGTTGAGCTTCACGCCGTGCCAGATCACATCCGTACCCTCAGGGTCCACCCAATATTTCTCCTGCTGGAAGAGAGAATGCTCCTGGTAAAATTGGGATAGCTTGCGCACGAAGCGCAGCAACTCAGCCTGGCGCTCAACTTCCTGCCAGTCGAACCAGCTGGTTGGGTTGTCCTGGCAGAAAGAGTTGTTATTTCCATGCTGTGTGCGGCACACCTCGTCACCCATCAGGATCATCGGTGTGCCTTGTGACGTGAGCAGTACAACCAGGAAATTCTTGATTTGCCGGAGACGCAACGTTTCGACATCTGTGTCTGAGCTGGGACCTTCGACACCGCAATTCCAGCTATCATTCGAGTCACTGCCATCTGTGTTTGACAATGAATTAGCTTCGTTGTGTTTGTGATTGTAAGACACCAGATCATTCAACGTGAAACCATCGTGGCAGGTGATGAAATTAATGCTGCGGTTTGGCTCACGGTCAGGCTGGGGGTATAAATCGCGGCTGCCGGCAATCCGCTCTGACAGGCGGGTTACCGTCTCAGCATCGCCTTTGATAAAGCGGCGCACGTCGTCGCGATACTGCCCGTTCCACTCTGCCCAGCGGTGACCGATGAACGAGCCTACCTGGTACAGCCCCGCCGCATCCCACGCCTCAGCGATGATCTTGGTGCCAGCCAGGATTGGGTCTGATTCGATTTCCCACAGCAAAGGTGGGTTGCGCAAGGTTTTTCCCTCTTCATCCCGGGCGAACACCGATGTCAGATCGAAACGAAAACCGTCGATGTGCATCACTTGCACCCAGTAGTGCAAGCTGTCCATCACCAGGCGGCGCACCACCGAGTGGTTGGCATTCATCGTATTTCCAACGCCGCTGTAATTGCTGTAATACGCTGAGCGTTCCGGGTCTAGCATGTAATAGGCGCGGTTCTCGAGCCCGCGGAAACTGAGCACGGGGCCGCTATGGTCACCCTCCGCCGTATGGTTGAAGACCACATCCAGGATAACTTCGATCCCTGCTCGGTGCAGCGCCTTGACCATGTCTTTGAATTCTTCCACCGGCCCCAGAGGATCTTTACGCGAGCTGTAGCCGCGATGGGGTGAAAAGAAGTTGATCGGGCTGTACCCCCAATAATTGGTCAACCCTGCGGGGGCTTCTTGCTCGTCGAACTGTTGCACGGGCAGCAGTTCGACTGCTGTGACACCCAGTTCTTGTAGATAGGGGATTTTCTGTATCAGACCGGCATAAGTGCCGCGTAGATGTTTTGCTAGCCCGGATGAGGAACTGCGCGTGAAGCCGCCCACATGCAGCTCGTAGATCAACGTCCCGGCATAGGGAGCTTGGAGCGGGGTGTCCCCCTCCCAGTTATAGCCACGCGGATCAACCACCACCGATTTCATCGCATGTTCGCAGTTACTGCCAGGACGTGAGGCTGCCGAGCGCAGGTAGTTATCAGAGTAGTAAACTGCTCGTGCGTATGGATCGACCAGCACCTTGTCGCCATCAAAGCGCATCCCGTGTTCTGGTGCGTATGGTCCATGGGCGCGATAAGCATATAGTTGCCCCACTTGCAAGCCACGTACAAAGACATGCCAATAGTAGAAAGTACGATGCTGTTGCTGGTCCAGGAGAATTGTGCGTGACGGGCGCAGGTCATCCGGTCGATCAAACAGCAGTAGCTCGAGCACAGTGCAATTGCGCGAAAAGACAGAAAAATTTACCCCGTTGCCATATACGGTGGCGCCAAGTGGATAAGACCGGCCGGGAAATACATCTTGCTCCATGATACAAAAAGTATATCATACCCTTCATTTCTGCGTTTGTGTCCAAATCCCACCATTTAGGGTAAAATAAAGAGGCGATGAGGATTTTTTAATGGTTTTGCTGACACGCGAGCAAATTGAAGCCCGATTGATTGCATTGCATAAAGCCAGCCTTGAATTGGTTGGTGATCTATCTTTAGACACGCTGCTTGAGCGCATCGTCAATATGGCGCGTGAACAGGTATCTGCGCGCTATGCCGCCCTGGGCGTGTTGGATGACAAGGGCAAGCTCGAACGCTTCATCCCGGTCGGCATGAGCCCCGAAAGAGTTCGCCAGATGTCTCATCCCCCCATTGGTCTTGGGTTGATTGGTGCCATTCAAAAAGAACGCTCGACCATCCGCATCCCGAGTATCGCCGAAGACCCGCGTCGCTCAGGCTTCCCATCCAATCACCCAAAGATGAGCTCTTTCCTGGGCGTGCCCATTTTGCTCGGCAATCGCTTGTTGGGTCAAATCTACTTGACCAACAAAGAGGACTATCAGGAGTTTACTCCCGACGATGAGCGGGTGATTGAAACTCTGGCGGCTTATGCCGCGGTAGCCATCAGCAATGCTCGCATGGTAGATGAGTTGGTCAGGCATGATTTTACCTTGACGCAGAGCAATAATGACCTGTCACTGATTAATGACATCGGTGAGGCGCTGGCATGCTCGATGGACGTGGATGAGATTCTGGAAAAAACACTCAGCCGGGTGATGGACTATCTCAACGTTGAGGCAGGGGAGATTTTTCTTGCCGAGGAAGATGGCAGTTTACGGCTGGCATTGCACCGTGGTGAGGCCGCCATCGCTTTCTGGACCAAAGATCGCTTTGATAGCGGCGAGGGCTTTATCGGCATGGTGGCTGAAAGCGGAAAGCCGGTGGTCAGCACCTCGATACAGACCGATTTACGCTTCTTACGCCGGGCAGTGGTCGATGCCGGTTTCCGTTGTATCGCCTGTATACCGCTCATGGCGCGCGGGATTAATGTGGGTGTCATGAGTGTGGCCTCGCGCCATGAACGCTATCTTGACCAGCGCGCCATGAGTTTATTAACTGCCGTTGGCGCCTGGGCAGGCATTACTGTGGAAAATGCTCGGCTAAACGAGCAAGCCAGGCGGTTAGCCGTCTTGGAAGAACGCGAACGGATTGGAATGGACTTGCATGACGGTATCATCCAATCGATTTATGCCACCGGTTTGGCGCTCGATTACGCCCGGTTGGCTTTGAGTGAGGATCCTTCCCAGGCTGAAGAAAAGATCGAACAAGCCATTGAAGGGCTGAACTCGACCATCCGTGATATCCGTTCTTACATTATGGACTTGCGCCCGCGCCAGTTCCGTGGTGAAGACCTGATGGAAGGGCTGCAGCGCCTGGTAGAGGAATTCAGTGCTAACACGCGCATGGACCTGTCCTTGACCGGTCCCGATGACGGTCAGGTCATCCTGCCTGCCATACAGGCTACTGCTCTCTTCCATATTTGCCAGGAAGCGCTAGCGAACATTGCCAAGCACGCCCAGGCGCATCAGGCTACGATTGATCTGTGGACTGCCCCCGGGCGCGTGCTTCTAGAGATATCGGATGATGGGCTGGGCTTTGATTTGCGCAAGATGAGTGTAACGCTAGGACACGGCCTTTCCAACATGCACACCCGCGCCCGCAAGGTCGGTGGTGATCTGGAAATTACCTCTGAGCCAGGCAAAGGCACCACGGTGCTTGCCTGGGTACCGGTACGTCGCAATGACGACTCTCACAAGTAAGAGCAATTCAAAGATTAAACAAATACGCGCCTTGCTGGCGCAGCGTAAAGAGCGCGAGGCGAGCGGGCTGTTCGTCGCAGAGGGTATCCGCCACGTGGGCGAGGCCTGTGCGGCTGGTGCAAGACTCGAATATATTTGCTATTCACCCGATCGGTTGAGAAGTGATTTCGCTCTACGCTTGATTCGCGAGCAAGAAAGCCTTGGGCTTCCTTGCCTGGCTGTCAGCGATGATGTGTTCGCCAATCTGGCGGAAAAAGATAACCCGCCTGGGATACTGGCAGTCGTCCAGCAACCCCGGTTGTCTCTGGATGATTTGCAGCCTGGTAAATTTCAAAAAGGCGTAGCCCTCACCGCTCCGCAAGACCCCGGTAACATCGGCAGCATTCTACGTACTCTCGACGCCACCGGAGCAAGCGGATTGCTATTACTGGAAGATCCATCCCACAATCAGTACTCTGCAGACCCTTATCATCCAGGCTCGGTGCGCGCTAGCATGGGCGCCATCTTCTGGTTGCCCATCGTGAAATGCGATTTCGAAAATTTTCGTGCCTGGGCAAAGCGTAACCAATACACGGTCTATGGCACCTCTGCGCATGCCACGCTGGATTACTGCCAGGTCGAGTCTTACCGGCAGCCGTTGATCTTATTGATGGGGTCGGAGCGTGAAGGACTATTCCCCGACCAGGCTCTGGCATGTGATGTACTGCTCAAGATGCCCATGTTGGGGCGTGTCACGTCGCTGAATCTTGCGACTGCTACAGGGGTTATGTTGTACAAAATCCTTGAAAAACTAGCCTAGCGTGCGGTGTTACCGCCGTCCACGACCAGCGTAGAGCCGGTCACAAAGCTGGATGCCTCGGATGCCAGGAAAAGCACCGCGCGCGCGATCTCTGCAGTCTCTGCCACTCGCCCAAGCGGCAGATCCGTCTCGCGCGCCTCTTCTTCGCTTACTGCCCCCGACAGGCGGTAATACCCTTCCTGTAACCAGCGTTCGACGAAGGTATCCCCTGGGCAGACGGCGTTGATACGGATGTTTTCGGCGGCATGATCCAGCGCCATGGCGCGGGTCATTTGGATGACTGCGCCCTTGGACGTGCAGTAAGCCACAGCTGCCGGTGCGCCGACCAATCCCCAATCCGAAGCATTGTTCACGATGACGCCGCCCCCCTGTGCGCGCATGATTGGGATGACCAGGCGCGACATGCGCCAGACCGCCGTGACATTCAGCGACAAGGTGTTCTCCCAGTCTGCTTCGCTGGTATTTTCAGCCGTGCCGCTGACCACAACCCCGGCGTTGTTGAACAGGATATCGATGCGTCCGAATGCTTCTAGTGTTTCGTTTACGCTGTGTTCACAATCTTGCTGCAAGCGATGGTCAGCCTGCAGATAAATCCCACCTATGCGATCCGCCACCTGGTGCCCCAGTTTTCCCCGTCGTCCGGTGAAGGCTACCCTGGCGCCTTCTGCCACGAATAGCTCGGCTGTCGCGCGGCCAATCCCG
>ERZ1649853.232-NODE-232-length-23788-cov-5.678675_pt1 | contig 23788 bp, 19 predicted proteins | sample MGYA00575353_ERZ1649853 | MGnify/ENA primary metagenome ERZ1649853 (study PRJEB40853, sample SAMN11349654) | freshwater sediment metagenome | isolation source: river sediment | host: Sediment | place: India: Okhla Barrage, New Delhi | collected 2017-02-21 ...
TATAAACACCCCTACGACTTCCAGTATGGGAAGACTATTCGATGCAGTTGCATCCCTTATTGGTATTAGGCACCAAATCAACTACGAAGCTCAGGCAGCCATAGAACTTGAAGCGCTCGTTGATCCAGAGGAAACAAAGAGCTATCCATACGAACTAATAACAGACAATAAAACCCATGAAGGTCTGATTGATCCATCGCCGATGCTAAAATCAATCAGCTACGACGTAATATCTCATATACCCACACAACTGATAGCTACACGATTTCATAATACCCTTGCAGAAATTGTTGTGCAAGTTGCAAGAAACATTCGTGAACAGACTGGCATCAATCGTGTCGCACTTAGCGGCGGCGTTTGGCAAAATATGACACTTTTTTCTAAATCCGTAAAATTACTTAAAATGGATCATTTTATCGTTTATACTCATCGGCAGGTTCCTACCAATGACGGTGGTATTTCTCTTGGACAGGCAGTAATTGCTGCACGTCGAAACAGTTTTTAATATTATAAGGAGATCATATGTGCCTTGGTGTTCCCGGAAAAATAACTGAGATCTATGAGCATAACGGCTTTTTAATGGGTAAAATTGACATTAATGGAGTCAACCGGGAAGTTTGTCTAGCTTATGTTCCCGAAGCTAAAGTTGGCGAGTACGCAGTTATCCACGTAGGTTTTGCCTTGAACCTTCTAAGTGAGGATGAAGCGTTAGAAACGCTTCGTTTACTGCGAGAAATTGCTGAAACAGAACCGTAGGATCCATGAAATACCTATCTGAATTTAGAGAAGCGAATCTAATCAGGGGTGTACTGGAGCAGATCCATCAAATCTCTACCCAACATTGGGTAATTATGGAAATATGTGGTGGTCAGACCCATTCCATTATGCGATATGGGCTGGATCAGTTATTACCCCAAAACATTGAACTGGTTCATGGACCTGGTTGCCCTGTATGCGTCACCTCCATAGAATTAATCGATAAGGCTATTGCTATCGCTGCGCTTCCGGGGGTCATTTTCACTTCTTACGGGGATATGCTGCGGGTGCCAGGTTCACATAACGACTTATATTCGATCCGTGCAAATGGTGGTGACATAAGGGTTATTTATTCACCTCTGGATGCAGTAAGGATCGCGCGAGAAAACCCGGATAAACAAATCGTATTTTTCGCCATCGGTTTTGAAACAACAGTGCCAGCCAATATTACAAGCGTCCTACTCGCCAAATCGTTAGGTCTATCAAATTATAGTATTTTAGTTTCTCAAGTGCGCGTTCCGCCAGCGATGCATGCAATATTGAACTCGCCCAACAACCGCGTGCAGGGTTTTCTTGCCGCTGGTCATGTATGTAGCGTGATGGGGTATTGGGAATATTTGCCAATTGCTGAGAAGTATCATATTCCAATCGTTGTGACAGGTTTTGAGCCACTCGATATTTTAAATGGTATTCGAATGGTCGTTGAACAGCTTGAGAACCGTACTTATAAGGTAGAAAATGCATATTCACGTCTCGTCACAGAGCAGGGTAATATAGCTGCACAATCCACGATTGAAAATATGCTTGAGGAATGTGATCGGAAATGGCGCGGGATAGGATTGATTTCCTTGAGCGGGTGGCGGTTAAAGGATGAATTCGCTGAGTTTGACGCCGAGAGACGATTTTCTGTTGAGAGCATTACTCCGGAGGAGTCACCTGTGTGCATTGCCGGCCTCATATTACAGGGGATAAAAAAACCTCATGAATGTCCAGCTTTTGCATCCATGTGTACACCTGAGCATCCCCTAGGCGCGACGATGGTTAGTTCTGAAGGCGCCTGTTCTGCATACTACAAATACGGAAGGAAAGCTATGGCCATATGACCAATTATCCATCCATGGAAAGCCCTAACTGCCCCACCCCGCTACCTCATTCTGATCGCATCGTGATGGGTCATGGGAGTGGCGGTCTACTGACAAACCGCCTGGTTAAGCAGGTGTTCATGCCACGCATTGGAAACGCAATTCTAGATACAGGTGATGATGCAGCATTGATTCTCGACAACCTGAAAAATAGTTATGCGGTGCACAAATTGGTTTTGTCTACAGACTCTCATGTCGTCTCGCCGTTAATCTTCCCTGGGGGTGACATTGGCCGGTTATCAATATGCGGCACGGTAAATGATGTGTCTATGTTAGGAGCCGCACCTCTTTACCTGACTGCTGGGTTTATCCTTGAAGAAGGTCTAGATGTAAAACTACTCGAGAAAATTGTTGATTCAATGCATATCGCGGCTGAAGAAGCAGGGGTCAGTATTGTTGCAGGCGATACAAAAGTAGTCCAAAGAGGAAAGGCTGATGGTCTGTATATTACAACAACCGGTTTAGGCGTTGTAAATTATCCCAATAACATATCGGGGGCTAGCGCGTGTCCTGGAGATATAGTGATTGTGTCTGGCACCCTCGGGGATCACGGCATTGCTGTTCTAGCAGCACGTGGCGAGCTTGGTTTTTCAGCGGAGGTAAAAAGTGATATTGCACCATTAAATCATCTTGTCCAGGAAATGATCGCTGTCAGCAAGCATATTCATGTCCTCCGCGACCCAACGCGTGGAGGTTTGGCCACAACGCTTAACGAAATAGCTCACCAATCACGGGTCAGCATCATTCTTGACGAAAAGGCCATCCCAATTAAACCCGTTGTTGCAGGAGCATGTGAAATGCTGGGATTCGATCCGTTGTATATAGCTAATGAGGGAAAACTCATTGCAATTGTAGCTAAAGAGGATGCCACCTACATCTTGAAGGCGATGCAAAAAAATCCCTACGGGATCGACGCAGCAATTATTGGCGAAGTTCACGAATATTCTTCAGCTGAGGTTTTATTAAAGACAGAATATGGTAGCACCCGTATCCTAAATACACTTAGTGGAGAGATATTACCGCGTATATGCTGAATCGACTAATTAAACGATAAGGGCCTCCATAATTTTGGGGGCCCTTTATTAATTAATCGTTTTTCTATCTTCTAAAACTCGTCTTCATCTATCCAAAGATCTTCATCCTCTTCGTCGACGTCCACATCTTCCCACTCGTCCATTTCATCAAGTTCTTCTTCCTCTTCTTCCCATTCGTCGGCAACTTCGGCATCGTCTGCTCGCGAATAAGTCATACATCCCATGTCGGGATCAACCTCTACTGCAGCCGCACCACAATATCCATCGTCCAGGAAGACACAATCTACATAATGACATCGACTACGGGGCATGATAACCTCCTAATTGCTTAGTATTTTGCCAGGCGTTGTGTTATGTGCTCGGAACAATATCCTAAATAACCGGCAGTGATTTTACTGCAAATAAACTAATCAGCAAAGTGTTTAATTGGTCTCAAGAAATATAATTTCCCTGATCCTTGATGCCTCTTCAATCGAGCGTAAAGTTTACCACGTTTTTGGGAAAACGATGAGTGGAAATTACATACTTCGCGCTATCCTGGTCTAACCCTATGAACTTCCAGTACATTCGGAAGCGCCTCAATTCTCGTAAGCACTCTAGTTAGCTGATCAATATCCTTAACTTCGAGTATCATATCCAAAACTGCTGTGTTTAATTTCGCACTATGATCAATACCTGCCTGGACTAACCCCATATTGATTCCCTCGTTTGCGATCAAATTTGAAACATCGCGTGCCAGTCCATCACGATCATACGCCTTCACCTGCACAGACACAGGATATGTACGCTTTGGTTCGCCCCACGATACCTTGAGTAGCCTCTCGCGCTCACGGAGGCGCAGGATATTAGGGCAATCGGTACGATGAACCGTAGCTCCCCTTCCTCGCGTGATATACCCGATAATCTCGTCTCCTGGCACAGGGTTACAACATTTTGCGATGGTAGTTAGTAAACCCTTCATTCCTACCACCATGATCGTATCATGGCTCTGGGCAGGAAGATCAGTGGCTACTCTCGATCCAAAAGTAAGGCCATCCTCATCTTGCTCGATTTGCATCAGATGATTGGCAATTCTGATCAGTGGCAGATCCCCACAACCAACTGCCACAAATAAATCCTCAACGTCTCTATAGTCAAATCGATGTGATAACTGATCGAGATTAATATCTGATATACCAAGACGTCTTAATTCTTTATCCAACAAAGCCCGACCTTGGCTGATATTTTGTTCGCGAGCTTGCTTCTTAAACCAATAGCGAACCTTAGCACGCGCTCGTTGAGTTTTTACCAAGCCCAAGTTCGGATTGAGCCAATCACGGCTCGGTCCACCCCGCTTAGCTGTCAGAACCTCCACTTGCTCACCAGTTTTTAGTGAATACTCGAGCGTGACTAATTTACCATTTACTTTAGCGCCACGGCAACGATGCCCAATATCTGTATGCACGTGATAAGCAAAATCAATTGGTGTAGAGCCTGTAGGCAAATCAATAATATCACCCTTAGGTGTAAATACATAAACCCGATCCTGAAATACATCCGTCTTTAAACTATCCACAAACTCACTAGCATCTTCAACATCTTGACGCCATTCCATTAGAGAGCGGAACCAAATGATCTTCTTTTCAAATGCATCATCTCGGACACCGCCTTCTTTATATCTCCAATGAGCTGCGATACCCAACTCCGCATTTTGATCCATCTCCGGGGTGCGGATTTGTACCTCTAGAGTTTTTCCATCATCATAGAAAACAGCGGTGTGCAAAGATTGATAGAAATTATCTTTAGGCACGGCTATATAATCGTCGAACTGACCAGGTATTGGTCGCCAATGAGTATGAATCACACCAAGTGCACTATAGCAACTCGGGATATCAGGTACGACAATCCGTACACCGCGTATATCATGCACCTGATCAAATTGAACCCCCTTTCTAACCATCTTCCGATAAATCGAATAAATATGTTTTGGACGACCTGTGATACTAGTTTTGATCCCAGCCCTATGAATTAAATCGTTCAATTTCCCAGTGATTTCCCCCAACTCTTTCTCACGATCCGTCCGTCGCTCAGCCAAGTTAGTTGCAATTTCTTTATATTTTTCCGGATTAACGTAACGAAACGCCAAATCTTCGAGTTCCCATTTCATCTGCCAGATACCCAGACGGTTTGCCAGCGGAGCGAATATATCCAATGTTTCTTGCGCAATTCGTCGTCGTTTGTGTTCTGGCATATAGCCAAGGGTCCGCATATTGTGCAAACGATCAGCGAGCTTGATCAAAACGACACGTACATCTTCGCCCATTGCCAAGAATGTTTTACGTAGGGTTTCTGATACTGCATCGTATCGTCTACTACGTGCAATTTGTGCGACTTCCAGATCCGGATCCGGTGTTCCACGCAGCTCAGCCATGAGCTTGCGTTCTTCTTCGTGTTCCTCGTCTTCAGAATGCTGATCACCACGCGACACCCGCGGTAAGTTGGTGAGCTTTGTCACGCCATCGACCATCTTAGCGATATCGTTACCAAAATCTCGCCGGATATCATCCAAAGTAATAGCTGTATCTTCTACAACGTCATGCAAGAGTCCAGCAGCTATCACTTCCGGCGGTATTCTCAATTCAGCCAATATTGAAGCCACCGCCACGCAATGATTTATGTAGGGTTCGCTCGAAGCCCTTTTTTGACCCTCATGTGCTTCGGAAGCCAAGCGATAGGCTCTCAGTATCAGATCTAAATCAACCTGAGAATAATTAGCTGAATACATGTCCAAGAAAGTCTCAATCAACATATACACCTTTGGTGCCCTGAAGATAGTATACTCATCCAACTACTCAATAGCAAGGGTATCGGCAGCACGTGACTTTTACACTCATATAAACAGGAAAAATATCTTAATATCTTTAACTTACCCCATTTATAGTCAAGATGTTATATAATATTTCAACGAAGAACTAGAAGATAGTATTTTCAACCGAAAATCTATCTCAAGTTAATCTTTGTAACATAGGAGGGCTCTTTGACTGAGACTACCCTATATTCTCCTAATGCCCCACAGAAAAAAAAGTTCAGAGTCCGTTGGTTAGACATTAAAGAAAATTTGACGGGCTACACTTTTGTCTTGCCAGCTTTTATCATTATTAGCATGTTTGGTTTTTTCCCTATCGGATATGCCTTCTTTATGAGTTTATATAATTGGCGAGTTCGTAAAGGTCCATTTATTGGATTCGACAATTATACAAAAGCGCTGGGAGATTGGTCCGGAGTAGTATTATTTATTGCCGGCTTCATATTTTTGATTGTTGCATACTGGTTATGGACGAGTGCATTTAACTCTAAAAACAGTAATCTTCATCTGGCAACAAGATTATTTGCAGCTATCATGATGATTGGCTGTTTTATCGTTATTTCAAAGGGATGGGGTAGTATGCAAGAAGCAGGAGATAAAAACTTCCTGGCTTCCCTACCAATAACCTTATTCTATTCTATCGGTACCGTTCCTGCTGAAATCGCATTGGGTTTGGTTTTGGCGTATGTTTTATTTCAACGGATAAACGGCAAAGAATTTTTCCGAATGATCTATTTCCTTCCTTATATTACTCCTGCCGTTGCCACTGCGGTCATCTTCCGCACGATTTTTAGCCCCAGAGAGAATTCTCTTGCCAATCAGCTTGTCGGTTTGCTTGGCAAAGAACCGATGAAATGGCTATTCGAGCCCAAACCTTTCACTACTGCGTTTTTAGGCATCAATGCTGAGCAGCTTAATTTGCCCGAATTGCTAATCGGACCTAGTATGGCTCTTGTATCCATCTGCTTCTTCGGCGTATGGACATATGTGGGATATAACACGGTTATTTTTCTGGCTGGTCTCGGCTCGATCTCGCATGAACTGTATGAAGCCGGAGAAATCGATGGCGCTAGCAAATGGCAACTCTTTCGTCACATCACCCTGCCTCTCTTATCGCCCGTGACTTTCTACCTTGCCTTGATCGCCTTTATCGGTACATTCAAAGCTTTCAACCACTTGTATGTATTGCGCGTGCCTTCCGCACAAGGCACCGTAGACGTGACCAGTATATATATCTTTGATACCTTTTACAAAGCCAATCAATACGGTTATGCTGCTGCACAGGCAATAATTCTCTTCTTTATAATCCTATTCTTGACCTATGTGCAGAACAAGGTATTTGGCAAAAAGGTGTTCTATGGATAATATTAATTCTACGATGAATGACAACACCTTTAAGGCACCTTTCAAATCGCGCACCTTTTCTCACAATAGATTAAACATAACCCAAATTATTCTCTATCTCATCCTCATTTCAGGTGCAATCGTCGCGGTGATACCTTTTTTCTGGATGATCTCCACCTCGCTAATGACATTGGGAGAGACGATTAACCGTCAATGGCTGCCAAAGATCCCCCAGTTTTCAAATTACATTGAGGCATGGACTGAGGCAAAGTTCGATAGATACTTCATGAATAGTGTTGTCATTACCCTGACGACAATCGTTGGTTTATTATTTACATCCATTCTTGCAGCATACAGTTTTGCACGTATAAAATTCTTCGGACGGGATATCATCTTCGCCCTTCTCGTTGCCACCATGATGATTCCAGAATCGGTAACCATGATACCCAACTTTTTAATGGTGCGCGGCAACATCATACCATTACCTGGACTTCCCGAATGGAAAGGTTCGTGGCTCAACCAGCTTCCGGCATTAACTGTCCCCTTCATGGCCAACGCTTTCAGCATCTTCCTTTTAAGACAGTTCTTCATAAAAATACCCGATGAGTACTGGGACGCTGCTCGCCTGGACGGCGCTGGTCACCTCCGCTTTTTGGTTCAAATAGTTTTACCTATGAGCAAAGCGCCACTTATGACGGTTTTGATATTTGCTTTCATTGGCTCGTGGAACGCATTTCTCTGGCCGCTGTTGGTCACCACAAAGCCAACTTGGCGCCCACTCATGGTTGGCTTATATACTTTTGTCACTGAAGCGGGTCCGGAAACACAGCTACTAATGGCTGGCGCAGTTATCACTTTAATTCCAATTCTGATTTTATATTTCTTAACCCAGAAACAATTTACAGAAGGGATTGCTACTACGGGCATTAAGGGTTAACAATCACAATGATACATAGCCACTGATCAGAAAAATTGAAGAGGAGGAGGTTGTTCAACAAATAATCCAATTAATAAGACCTAAATTCAGTACAAAACTAAAATTATTTCACAAGGAGAAGATAATGAAAACCAATCGTTTTTGGGCGCGCATGTTCGCCATTTTAACAATTTTCGCCCTGATACTTGGCGCATGCAGCCCCACCGCAACAGAAACACAAACCGCCCCGGAGCCCGAAGCGACAGAAGCGCCTGTGGCGACTTCTGCTCCATCCCAACCCGAACCGACCGCGGAACCAGAACAGCCCGTGGTAGTTGATTCATATGCAGATATTGACCCAAGCGGGCAAACTGTAAACTTCTGGCATCAACATACTCGCGACCGCGAAGCAGCCCTGCTTGAGATTGTCGATGAGTTTAATCAAACAAACGAATGGGGCATCACAGTAGTTGCAGAATATCAGGGAAGTTATCAAGACATATTCAATAAGATGCTAACCTTCATGAACACCGCTGATGTTCCTCAACTGGTGGTCGCATATCAGAATCAAGCCGCGACCTATCAGTTAGCAGAAGCGCTCGTCGACATGAATCCTCTTGTCAATAGCCCCAAGTGGGGATTAACCGATGAAGACCAAAAAGATTTCTTCTCTGGCTTTTTTGCTCAAGATATATTTCCCACATTTGGCAACTCTCGGCTAGGTTTTCCTCCCAATCGTTCAGCAGAAGTACTGTATTACAACATGGATTGGCTGAAGGAATTGGGCTATGATGCTCCCCCAACAACTCCTGAACAATTCAAAGAAATGGCCTGCAAAGCCGTATCGCAACCTTTTAGTAAATCTACGGCAGATGGGAGCATGGGCTATGAATTAAGCATTGATGCCTCACGGTTTGCCAGTTGGACATTCGCCTTTGGCGGTGATGTTTTCAACTACGCTAGCAGCCAATATTCACTTGACAATGAAGCTGCAGTGGCAGCGATGTCTTTCTTGCAGGACTTGTTCGCAAATGGCTGTGCTACAGTTGTCAGTGAGAGCTATGGTGATCAGACGGATTTTGGTGCTGGCAAGTTGCTATTCTCTATTGGTTCAAGCTCTGGTTTGCCCTTCTATGGCACCGCAGTTGATGAAGGTGCTCAGTTCGATTGGGGTGTTGGACCTCTACCTTACACAACAGATGAACCAGTCCTCAATGTCTATGGCGCCAGCGTCAGCATACCGAAGACCACTCCTGAGCAGGAATTAGCTGCCTGGTTATTCGTCAAGTACTACACTAGCCCCGATGTACAAACAAAGTGGGCTGAAGTCAGCCAATATTTCCCCGTACGCGCAAGTGTGGCCGACAACATGACGGATTATTTTGCAGCCAATCCTACGTATAAAGAAGCATTTGATCTATTAAAATACACAAAGTTCGAACCGCCTGTTCCTGGTTACGATTTTGTAAGAGTCATGATAAATGACGCGATGGCAAGCATCGTCGATGGCGGTGATGTGGCAAGCACACTTACTCAACTAACCACTGATGCTAACGGCAACCTCGCTGAACAGATGGCAATGGTACCGGAATCACCTGATCCGTGGGCAAAAGTGGATCCCAGCGGCCAGACAATTACCTTCTGGCACAATCATACAAAAGCCCGCGATGAATTTCTCATGGCTCTGGCTGAGGAATTCAACCAGACAAACGAGTGGGGCATCACAGTAATTCCCGAGTATCAGGGAAGCTACAACGATATCTTCAATAAGATGTTGGCAGTCCTAAACACCGCAGATGTTCCTGATCTTGTTGTTGCATACCAAAACCAAGCCGCAACTTACCAGGTTGGTGACGGCCTTCTCAATATGGACTCACTCGTCAACAGTATCAAATGGGGATTGAGCAAGAACGACCAGTCTGATTTCTTCCCCGGTTTCTTCGCTCAAGACATATTCCCCAACTTCGATAACGCACGTCTTGGCCTACCGCCCAACCGATCTGAAGAAGTCTTGTACTACAACACAGAGTGGTTGAAAGAGTTGGGCTATGACGCGCCTCCACAAACGCCTGAGCAGTTCAAAGAAATGGCTTGCAAGGCAGTCGCACAACCCTTTAGTAAATCAACAGCCGAGGGAAGTATGGGGTATGAACTCAGCCTGGATGCCTCTCGCTTCGCCAGCTGGACATTTGCTTTCGGCGGTGATGTCTATGATTACGAGACAGGCCAATTCACTTATAACAGCGAAGCTGCAGTTGCTGCAATGACCTTCCTGCAGGATCTTTTCGCCAGTGGTTGTGCATCATTGGTCACCGAGTCATATGGTGATCAGACTGACTTTGGCACGGGTAAACTGCTGTTCTCAATCGGCTCCAGTTCCGGAACCCCTTACTATAAAGAAGCAGTTGATGCAGGCGCTCAATTTGGGTGGAGCGTTGGTCCTTTACCCTATACAACTGAGACACCTGTCATGAATATCTATGGCGCCAGTGTAAGCATGCCGAAGACGACGCCTGAGCGCGAACTGGCAACCTGGTTATTCCTCAAATACTACACAAGTACTGAGGTCCAAACCCGTTGGGCACAGGTGAGCGGTTACTTCCCTGTACGCGCCAGTGTAGCTGAAGGTCTTACGGATTACTTTGCTGCCGATCCAACCTATAAAGCCGCTTTTGACTTGCTCCAGTACGGTAAATACGAGCCGCCAGTCCCAGGCTATGACTTCGTGCGCGAAAAGGTCAACGAAGTTATGGCAGCTATCATGGACGGAGCCACTGTGCAGGAAGCCCTGGATGCGCTTACAGTTGAAGCCAATCAAATTTTAGCTGAGCAACTGACTATCCTTCCCACCCCTGTACCTACCGCAACACCGTAATGAGCTAACAACCATCAAAACAAAAAGGACACAGGTTATGCCTGTGCCCTTTTTGTTTAAATGATGTGGACATAGATTCTTATTTCTTAGCATATAGATTATAGCGGCCACTTTTACCGACCTGCTTAATCATTTCCATTCCTCGTAGCGAATAGATCATCTTGTTTGCTAGGCTTTGACGGATATGTAACCCCTTGGCAATGTCTAGACTGGTAAAATATTCATCTAATCCACCCGGTAATAACGCCAAATAGTCCATAGGCTTTTCGAAGACCACACGATCAATAAACCTGATCATTCTTCTGTCTTCAACACTCCAACCCCTCCTTCTCCAACTCCCCAAACCATCATTTACCAAAACAACCTCCTCATCGATAAGAGCTACTTCAAGAGAAAAATTTGGGTGTTTAGCATACCCAGCTATTCTAAAAAGTTCTCCGAACAACAATTCAATCCGCCCTGTTTTTGGTGATTTGCGTGAGGAGATTTTATCTCCATCTATGGCTATGCGCATAACACTTTTTTTGACTGCGATTGGATAAATAATTCGTATAGGTCTCGCATGCAGATGGGAAGTTAACTTACTCCTCAAAGCAGAAAAATTTCCGGTCTGGATTTCGATCAATAGTTCCCCTCTGACGATGTCAATGATAGAATTTCCAATTTTTGCCTCTAGGAGATCGCCAGGACGAGCGTATAATTGTTTGAGAGACGAATGTAATGATGTTTCTCGTAATGTACCGATTCTGGTCACCATATCCATTAATTTTAACAGATTAGCAAGAACAATCATAGATAACAGTTCATACCAAGTGTGGAGGCTGATTTATGTGCGGAAGGTTTACACTAACCCTCGATCCAGCTCAATTAAGAGAAGCATTTCCTGGCTTGTTTATCCCCGCTGGCATTAAGCCTCGCTATAATATAGCCCCATCGCAACCAGTTGCTGTCATCCCAAATACTGGAGAAAATAAGTTGGATTTTTTTAGCTGGGGCTTTATCCCATCATGGGCAAAAGATCCCACGATTGGAAACCGAATGATCAACGCCAGAGCGGAGACGATAGCTGAAAAAACCGCTTTCCGCACATCACTTCACCGGAGACGCTGCTTGATTTTGTCCGATGGTTTTTTTGAATGGAAGTTAGACACGAATGGGAAAACCAAGACCCCCTATTACATTCACCTGAAATCGAGGGAGCCTTTCGCTTTTGCAGGATTATGGGATCTTTGGAAACACCCAGACGGCTCTGAGATTCGCTCGTGTGCAATCATCACCACCACACCAAACGAACTGATGCAGGCGATCCATAACCGTATGCCAGTAATTTTGCGCACTGATGCATATTCAACTTGGCTTGATATCAACGAACAAAAACCCGAAACGCTGATACCGCTCCTAACGCCTTATTCTTCTTCTGCAATGTCGGCCCATCCAGTTTCGAAGATAGTCAATGCTCCTCAGAACGATATGCCAGAATGTATTCAACCTCTCACATGATGAGTATTGATCCTAGCAAGTTCCTGACAAGTACTCTTTCGCAAGCTCCGGTTGGACCATCCATTTGTAGGATTCTAGCCGCGGCCATTGATGCTGTCGACCCTTATACTGCTGTCACAAAGTATTTCAAACGCGACGGTAATTTACTGATCTGTGACCAACAAACTATAAACCTAGACGATGTAAACCGTACAATCGTCATCGGAATTGGCAAAGCTTGCCTACCAATGTCATTGGCGGTCTATGACCAGTTGTCGACTTACTTTACCCAGGGAGTCGTTCTCACCAAAGATGGATATGGTAACCTTCCGGATGGTTATGCTATCCCCCCAGAATTGCTAATCGTTGAGGCAGGTCATCCATTACCCGATTCGCGCGGTATATCAGGAACACAAAATATTATCGACTTATTACACACCACAAACGAGCAAGATCTTATAATCTTCTTGATCTCAGGAGGCGGGTCTGCATTGTTGACTTCTCCGGCAAACGGGATATCCATCGAAGATCTACAAAAACTCACATCCGCCTTACTCTCATGTGGCGCAACGATCCAAGAAATTAATTACATCCGCAAACATCTCGATACAGTCAAGGGAGGCCAGCTTGCTCGTATAGCTTATCCATCTCGAGTAATTTCATTAATCTTATCCGATGTGATCGGTGACTCTTTGGATATCATCGCCTCGGGTCCACTAGTGCCAGATCCATCCACGTATCATGATGCCATTTCAATTCTGAATAAATATGACCAGCTTAAATCAATTCCTACTGCAGTCGAATCATTTTTGGAAAAGGGTATGGCTGGTTTGTTACCAGATACTCCGAAGTTTAATGATCCAGTATTTAAAAATATACACAACACCATAGTCGGCAATAATCACCAGGCCGCTACTGCAGCTTTTATCCAAGCTCGCACTGAGGGATTTAATCCACTCATATTGACCAATTATTTGCAAGGCGAGGCACGCCACGTTGGCACAGTTGTCGCCTCTATAGCCCTTCAATTAGCCCTAAAAAACCAACCTGTGTCGAGGCCTGCTTGCTTGGTGCTCGGGGGAGAAACCACAGTCACTCTTACAGGCAAGGGCGTAGGGGGTAGGAATCAAGAATTAGTAATGGGATGCGTTGAACCCCTAGCAGGTATTGAACGAACTATAGTGGTTTCATTGGCCACCGACGGCGGTGATGGTCCAACAGATGCCGCCGGAGCCGTTGTAACGGGAGACACAAATAGAAACGCTCGAATACTCGGTTTATCTCCCAACCAATACTTACAGCATAACAACTCTTACAACTTTTTTAATACCTTATCCGACTTGATCAAGACCGGTCCGACGAAGACCAATGTCAATGATTTAGTGTTTATCTTCACTTATTAATACCTTTATTTGTGTTGGACACCATATTCTTCAGTCAGGTCATCAATTTTTAGACTGATGACCTGACTAGCGGAATCTCGCCCCATCGTCACACCATAAATTACACTTGCAACCTGAACTGTATTCCGGTTGTGGGTGATAATGATGAATTGCGTATTTTTACTCAAATCAAGAAGCAACTCGCGAAAACGTCCAACATTTGCTTCGTCAAGCATCGCATCTACTTCATCAAGAATACAGAACGGCGTCGGCGAGATGCGCAGAAGAGCGAACACAAGTGCAGCAGCCGTTAAGCTCCGTTCACCACCGGATAAAAGTGACAGCCCCTGCTCGCGCCTACCCGGTAGTCTCGCCTCTATGTCAATTCCCGTATCTGTCAAGTCCTCTGGATCAGTTAGGACCAATCTTGCCATTCCACCGCCAAAGAGTCGTGTGAATATTTGACGGAACTCCTGCGCAACCGCATCAAAGGTTTTGCGAAACTCGCGTTCCATTAAAAGATCTAATTCAGCAATCACCTCCTGAATATCTGATTCAGCCTTATTTAAATCAATAATCTGCGTATTTAAGAACTCATACCTGCCTTTGACTTCTTGATATTCCTCTTGAGCTTCAGGGTTGACCGGCCCCATACGCCGGAGTACTGCCCGTTGTCTCTGGACATTTTCTTCCAGGTCTGGTGCAATTTGTAAGATAGTGGGTAGTTCTTCGACCATCCCATCTAACGGTAATGGCTTAGGACCAGAGACGGTTTCTGCATACTCAAAAGCGACTAATCCAAAATCGTCTTCGATTCTGTGACGCAACGAATCCAAAGTTTCTTGTCGTCGTGAAAAATGGATTCGCGCCTGGGCATATTGATGTTCAGCAGCACTTAATGATTGCCGAGTATTCACATCGGTGCTGATCCACTGATTCAAAACTTTTTCAACTTCCCCAAGTTCATTCTCTGTAGGAGTGATTAATACTCTCAAAGCCTCAATTTCACGAAGAATCTGGTCAGAACGTGTCGATAACTCACCGGATGCGTGAGACAATCCTTCTAGCTCCAATATCATCGCTGCTTTGCGCGATTGCATAAGGTTTATATTTGCGGTTGCCCTACCTAAGGTCTCTTGCCTCGTTTCTTTTACCTTTTCGGCATCTTTCAACGCCCTAGTTGCCACGGCCACTTGTGTCTGCCAATAGAATAATTGACCTCGCGCCTCATCCAGAGAGGATGTCTCGAGCTGCGCAAAATTAGTACGAAGACCATCACGCCTCTTCTCAATTTCTCCTTCTAACAACAAAATTTGGCTTTTTAGCTCCGCCTCTTCATCCTGAGCTTGCTGGATTCCAGTTTTGAGCTTTTCAACTTGATCTTGCTGCCAATCTTGTAATCTCTCCGCTTTCTCAACAACCACTCCTAATCTCGCAGCTTCAGAGCTTGCGTGCTTAAGAGCGTCCAATGTTGTTTGATAAGCACTTTCCAATGCTTTCCCATCAATCTTTAAATTTGTTATGCCTTCATCAAATTTGTCTAAAGTGTCTTGTAGTTCGGACAAGGTGTGGCCCACCTCGACAATCTCAGTTTCTAATTCTTTCCACTGTCTAGGACGGCTGAAGACGCCTTCACTACCCGCTGCGGATAATACTGTCCCATTGGATAGAAATACCTCTCCCTTAAGAGTGACAATTCTAAACAATGACATAATTGGCCACTTTCCAGCGGACAACAATCTCCTAGCGGTACCACGATCTTTTACGACTAATATCTGACCAAGTAACAGGTCAACGATCGGGCGAATCTCATCAGCAACTTTAACAATTTCAGACGCGATTCCAACGACCTTATCCTTATCAACTGGTACTTTGCTAATATCAATCGTGAATGGTTTACTAGGAATTAATTCGTCTACAGAAAGCAGTGCACCACGTGCTGAACCTTGTGCAAGAATTTCCAGAGCTTCTTCAACACCCTTCCATCCATCAACTAATAATACGCCAAGGTATTCACCTAAAGCTGAGGAGATAGCAATCTCATATTCAGCCGGTACATCGATCTGGCTATTTAATATACCTCGTGCTCCCGTTATTTGTGAACCTTTCAGTGCCTGTAAAAGCAAACGCGCCCCTTCTGCATAACCGCTCAAATTATCTTCAGACTGGCGTAATACATCGCGGCGCGCCTGTAGTTGTGCTAACCGGCTTTTTGTAGAACTTAGTTGCTCGATAGTGTCGTAACGCCTACTCTCAAGTTGGGCCAATCCACTCTTATGTGATTGTAATGCGACCTCTGCTGCTGTCAGGTTTTTGTTTGCACTCTTTTGTCTCTCTATACTGGAAGCAAGTTTTGATTGACTATCATCCAAGTCATTTCTAGCGCGATATAGGGTGTTGAGTAATGTATCGAGTTCTGCTTGACGACGTGAAATCAACGACTGACGTTCAATGAGTTGGGTTTGTAAAATTGACTGGCGAGTATTTAACTCAGAAAGCTCTTGCTGAGATTTTTGATATTCTTTCTCTGCCGCGTCATACTTAATTTGCTTTTCCATTAATTCCTGGCTGAACATATCGAAGCTAAGAATTGCTTCGCGCTCCTCCCTTGCTAATCTTTCAATTTCTCTACTGGCACTGTCTAGTTGCTCTTGGTAATAGTCCGTTTCTTCTTGCAAGCGAAGAACTTCAGAATCGGTAGCACGGCACTGCTTCTCGAGCGAATTCCTCCGCTCTTCAGCTACAGCCTGCTCACGCGACACTTGCTCTCGCTGGCTATACGCAGCAGATAGTTTCCCATTTAGTTCTCTAATCTGACCTCGCAATTCTTGATCTTGAGCACGAAGATTTGACAATTTCAGATCCAAGTTGGTTTGTTCTTCGCGCGCTCTTTCGAGCGCGATTTCTTGGCGCCTCGCAGTTTCTTTTGCTTCCGTCAGTTCAGCTTGAGCTTGATACCAATGAAAACCGTACCATTCGCGTAAAAGAACTTTCAGGTCTCTGCGCACTTGATCATATTCTTGGGCTCGGCGCGCCTGTCGTTCCAAACTTCGCATACGCGGCTGTAATTCCGCCAAAATATCCTGTACTCTATCAAGATTCCTGCGCGTGGTTTCTAGGCGACGCAATGCTTCGTCGCGGCGAGAGCGGTGTAATCCAATTCCTGCTGCCTCCTCAAATAATCGCCTTCGTTCCTCAGCTTTAAGCGAAAGAGCAGCATCAACCAAACCTTGACCAATTACTGTATATGTTCGCTCGGCTAAACCGGACTGAGCGAGAAGTTCAGACACATCCTTTAATCTAACGCGCTGTCCATTCAGGAGATATTCGTTATCGCCATCTCGATAAGCGCGTCTAGTAATTCCGACCTCACTAAAATCAATCGGTAGCCATCCATCACTGTTATCGAAGACAATTGTCGCCGAAGCCATTCCCGCGCGCGGTCGGTGCTCCGAGCCGGCAAATATCATATCCTCTGTCTTTTTCGCACGCAATAAACCGAATGATTGCTCCCCTAAAACCCATCGCAAAGCATCTGCAATATTTGATTTCCCAGATCCGTTCGGGCCTACAATTGCGGTAACTCCATCCGCAAAAAGAAATTCTGTTCGTGACGCGAATGTTTTATATCCGTGCAATTCGAACGACTTTAAACGCCCAGGCATGCTCATTCGGCTCCCAACTGTTCAAGCGCCGCTTGAGCTGCCGCCTTCGCAGCAGATTGCTTACTGTGACCCGATCCGCGCCCACATTCCTGCCCATTGATCGTTACTTCCACTTCAAAGCATTTATCATGATCGGGACCAGAATCAGAGACAGTATGGTAGATTGGGGGACCATACCCCTGCGCTTGAGACCATTCTTGAAGTAAGCTCTTTGCATCATGCTCTAGGTGTGCGGCCATGATCTCTCGGACAGCCACTTCCAAGAGTGGTTCTACAAATACCCTAACAGGTTGGATGCCACTATCCAGATACAGGGCGCCAACGATAGCCTCAAATGTGGCTCCTAACAATGCTGGTCGATCGCGGCCACCATTTTCTGCTTCCCCCCGTCCCAATCTCATTGCTTGTCCAACTTTGATCTTTCTTGAAAAATCTGCCAGTTTCTGATTCCCAACCAGGGCTGCTCTCAACCGTGTAAGTTGCCCTTCAGCCATCTCTGGAAATCGGTTGTATAGCCAGGCGCCCACCAAAAAATCCAGGACGGCATCGCCTAAAAATTCCAGGCGCTCATTATCCTCGAGAGCATCTTTATGCTCGTTCATATAAGATCGGTGAGTGAGCGCTCGAGTCAATAATCCAACATTTACAAATGGCAATTTGACACGATTAGCAAATTCCTGAGGTGATTCTTCTCTCAGGTTTCCCTGTTCCTGCTCCTGCTCCATGTAATCCTCCTTGGAACTCAGGGAACGTCAGACACCCCGCGACAGCCGGGTAGCTGAAGATCCATCAGTTCCTAAATTTTCCTAATTATACGACATCTTTCAAAAATGTATTTAAAACGTCGACTTCAATCCGCTCCCAGTCAATATGACAACAATTGGCTTTTCCCATTGAGTTATTCCGAGCTTGAGTGCATTCCAAACGACAGCAGATGTCGGTTCAACATAAAATCCCCGTCTGGCAAGCTCATCGCGTCCTGGCAAAATGTCTACTTCGTCCACAGCCAACAATTGTGCATCGAGCTCGGTGCAGGTTCGTATGACCGCATCTCCCCGTATTGGATAACGAACCTTGATACCCTCTGCAACTGTGTCCACTTCTCCCGCCAAGCTATGACCGATACCTCCATAAGCAAATAATGTCCATAACGGCGCACAGGAAAGTGCTTGAACGCCTATCAGCTTAGGTAAGCGCTTACTTACTCCACTTTTGAGTAAGTTCTTAAATCCGAGTGCCAGTCCTAAAAATAAACCGCCCTGCCCCACGGGTAGTACAACTGTCCCCGGCATGTCCCCAAGCTGTTCTACCAACTCATAAGACAATGTGGCATAACCGGGTAAATTAAAAGGTAGGTAAGCATGACTCGCATATGGTGTTCCTCGATCTGCCTCACGTTGTATTGCCTCAGAAACTTTAGACCGAGACCCAGGGATTCTGACTACCTCAGCCCCATACGCTTCTATTTGTTTTTGTTTTGGTCCGGAGGCTGAGTCGGGGATGTATATTTTTACAGCTATCCCTGCCCTCGTCCCATATGCAGCAAAAGATGCGCCGGCATTACCAGACGAATCCTCGATCGCCTCCTTAATGCCTCTTGAATGTAAAACACTTGCCAGTACTGAAGAGCCGCGGTCTTTAAATGAACCGGTTGGATTTTGATATTCGCACTTAAATGCGACTTCTTGCTCATACGCATCACCCCATATCAATGGCGTATTACCCTCTCCCAAGCTAACATCAGGCTCGTTTTCAATGATGGAAAAAGTATGTCGATACTTCCATATCCCGGGTGAGCCAGGATCTACTTTCATCGGATCATACAGAGGTAATTCGGTTATATCAAATATTCCCTTACATTTTGAACATCGATACGCGATTCCGCTCTCTGGATATCCTTGACCACAATTTGAGCAGCGTATCACTCAATTCACTCCCCAGTAACTTGTATTGATAATCCTTCTACCCATTCTTCCCCACCGGGACCCACTTCTTTTTTCCATACTGGTACAATCTCTTTTAGACGATCGATACCATACCGCGCCGCATCAAAAACCCCCGTGTCCCGATGCGCTGCCGAGCAAGCGACTACAATTGTTGGTGTTCCTGGTGTCATAATACCCACTCTCTGAACGATAGCAATTCCATCAACAGACGACCATCGAGTTCTGATTTCCGCGGCAATTTGATGCATCTTTGCTTCTGCCATAGGCTGGTAGGCTTCGTATTCCAGTTGTTTGGTTTCCCACACTTTATCCCGGGTCGTGATTGCCCTAACTGTTCCAGTGAAAATCGCCACAGCACCAGTTGAAGGTAAAGTAACTTCCGCAACAATCTTGTTTATATCAACTTCATGATCAGTAATAGAGCACAATGTTGGGTAATCAACTGTAGAACCACCGCTTACTGGAGGAAATAACGCAATTTCTGCCCCTTCGGGTATCAAGTCAGCGTCAAACGCGAATTCCTGGTTAACTGAAACTAGAACTGTCGTCATGACTCGCACAATTTCTGGGTATTTCGACAACAATTTTACTTTTAGATCAGAAACACAAGATGCATCCGGTAACTCAATAAGCTCTTCCCGCCTATTAACTGCTTCCCTGACAGTGGCAAAGTATAATACTTTTATAATTTTACTCATTTACGATATCCCCGCTCAATCCGCCATGTTTTTCGATTAGCCGTATGTTTTGAATACACATGGTTTTCTCTACTGCTTTTGCCATGTCATAAACCGTCAAGGCAGCTACAGAGACAGCAGTGAGTGCTTCCATTTCAACGCCTGTTTTTCCAACACATTGTACGGTCGCAGTAATACGCACACCGGGCACATCATCATCCAACGAGAGCTCTACTTTCACATTGGTAAGAGGCAATGAATGGCTTAAAGGTATCAACTCGGCAGTACGCTTTGCACCCATTACGCCGGCAAGTTCAGCAACAGTCAAAACGTCCCCTTTTTTAACCGCCCCATCACGTATCAAACATAACGTCTCAGGCAACATCCTTACCTCGCCTTTGGCGATTGCAGAACGCACCGTATCAGGTTTATTACCTACGTCCACCATACGAACACGCCCTGCTTGATCAAGATGAGTTAATCGATTAGACATGGTCGAATTATAGCATTACACAGACATCAGGCTCTTTAAATTTTGTTCGTAAGGTGGCATCACAATACCGCGCTCGGTAATAATCGCGCGAATGTACTTGGCAGGAGTCACGTCAAAGGCCGGGTTTGCAACATTTGCACCGTCTGGCGCGATTTGGCAATCTCCCACATGCGTAACTTCTCTCTCAGGACGCTCTTCGATGGGAATACGATCGCCAGAAGGCGTTGAGAGATCAATCGTAGTTGTCGGACCAACACTATAAAATGGTACATTATGTGCCCAGGCAACCAAAGCCAGATTATAAGTACCAATTTTGTTTGCCACATCCCCATTTGCAGCAATCCGGTCACATCCTACCAGGCACAAGTCAATTCCAACTGTGCGCATAATATGTCCTGAAGCCCCATCCGCAATAATTGTATGCGGAATCCTCAGTTGTTTAAGTTCCCACGATGTTAGCCTTGCCCCCTGTAGGCGCGGGCGCGTTTCATCTACATAGACATGAATGTGTTTACCACTCTCATGCGCAGCTCGTATTACCCCCAAGGCAGTCCCGTAATCTACAGTTGCCAGTGCTCCCGTATTGCAATGGTGAATGATCTTTGCGTTGTCTGGTACCAAAGGCATCCCGTTCATCGCCATTTTTCGGTTTGTTTCCACATCTTCATCAGCAATCTTACTGGCTTCATTCAGCACCAAAGCGCGTAAATCTTGGGCCCCTAGCATCAAATTTTGGTTTACCTGAGATAATATTCGCTCAAGCGCCCACGGTAAATTGACCGCCGTAGGTCGCGCGGCGAGCAGCGTTCTTGCCGCGTTATTCAATTCTACAACCATCTGCTCCGTGCTTGTAGCCTTGCTATGAACAGCCGCTAATGCCATTCCATAACCAGCAGCGGCTCCAATCGCTGGAGCCCCTCGAATCACCATTTCGTAGATTGCACTAGCTACTTCGCGATAATCTATATACGTACGATAGACCACTTCCTGTGGTAATAACCTCTGATCGAGCATTTGGACAGTGTCATCAATCCATCGAATTGTGAAATAACTACTCATAATTCTCCTTGTGATACTCAAAGTCGAAACCTAATTATAAACCTCAAATCGCACATGATATAATGCGCCGCATGGAAAACATATTCAAGAAGTGGAAAAACGGACTTTCACGTACTAGTAAAGCAGCATTTGGCCAAATTGCAACCCTTCTCGGTGCCACCCAAATTACAGATGAAATCTGGGACAACCTTGAAGCATTGTTGATCCAGGCAGACATTGGGGTCGAAACCACAGTAGCAATCCTCGATACTCTCGAACAACGGGTTGAGCGCGAGGGTATTACCAGGGCTGATGAACTTAAGCAAATTTTGCGACAAGAACTCCGTAAACGGCTGGACAACCCACCACCTTTCGAACTCCAAACTAGGCCTACCGTCATCCTCGTAGTTGGAGTGAATGGATCTGGTAAAACTACCACGATAGCCAAGCTAGGAAGACAATTTACAATTGATGGTAAAAAAGTCATACTCGGCGCAGCGGATACCTTTAGAGCTGCAGCGGTTGACCAACTACAAATTTGGGCGGATCGATTGGATCTACCGGTTATCGCTGGCAACCCTGGTGGTGATGCAGGTGCAGTTGCTTATGATACTGTCCAAGCCGCCATCGCTCGGCAGGCAGATATCGCTTTGATCGACACAGCAGGCCGTCTTCACACACGCTTTAACCTTATGGAAGAACTGAAAAAAGTATATCGCGTCGTTGGAAAAGCTATGCCTGGTGCGCCTCATGCGGTTTGGTTGGTTATGGATGCCACAACAGGACAAAATGCGCTTCAACAAGCGCGCTCATTCAAGAATGCCGTTGACCTTACCGGAGTGATTCTGGCCAAACTCGACTCTTCCGCACGTGGCGGGATGGCTTTTGCCATCCAAAATGAGCTGAATCTTCCTATTTTATATGCAGGTTTAGGTGAGCGCCCAGAGGATCTAACCCCATTTGATCCTGACGCTTTTATCGATGGAATAATTATGTAGGTCGATTCCATTATCGGAGAAATTTTTATGCAAGATTTGATTGACCGTCTTTTACTTTCCAAAACAAAACTTGAGCACCTACTGGTGCGTCTTTGACTTATCCTCCAAGCAAACCCAATTAACAGAATTACAGTCCCAATCGGAAACCGCGGATTTTTGGCAGACTCCCGATCGGGCACAAAGTACTATGAAAAGAATATCCATCCTCAGAGATGAGGTGGAAGATTGGCAACTCACAAACCAACGCGTATCAGACGCCCTAGAACTGTCACAACTCGGAGATGAAAGCCTCCGCCAGGACCTGGAAAAAGAAGTCGATTACCTAGAAGTTGACATTGAACAACGCGAATTCCGCGCAATGTTGTCGGGTAAGTACGATCACGGAGATGCACTACTTGCGATTCACGCCGGCGCAGGAGGCGTAGACGCCCAAGATTGGGCACAAATGCTGGAAAGGATGTATCTTCGCTGGGCTGAAAGTAAAGGGTACGTCACAGATGTAATCGATCTTAGCGAGGGAGAAGAAGCCGGCATCAAGAGCGTCACGATCGCTGTTAACGGCAAATACGCATATGGTTATTTGCGTGCCGAAAAAGGAGTCCACCGTCTAGTACGGCTATCTCCTTTCGACGCAGCCCATCGTCGTCATACATCATTCGCTCTCGTCGAAATACTTCCTCAAGTTGAGGATAACTCTGAAATCGAGATCAATCCAGACGAGATTCGTGTGGACGTTTTTCGTTCCTCTGGAGCAGGGGGGCAAAACGTGCAGAAAAATGCCACAGCCATCCGAATCTTTCATCTGCCAACGGGTATCGTTGTCACCTGTCAAAACGAACGCTCGCAGATCCAAAACCGTGAAAATGCCATGCGTGTACTCCGCTCTCGCCTATTAGAGCTCAAAGAACAACAACAAGTCGAGACATTGGCTGAGTTACGTGGCGAATATACAAAAGCTGAATGGGGTAGCCAAATCCGCTCGTATGTGCTCCATCCATACCAACTGGTTAAGGATCATCGAACTGATTATGAGACTGGAAATACTCAGGGAGTACTGGATGGTAATCTAGATGGATTTATCGAAGCTTACTTAAGAGCCAATGTTGGCAATTAAACCATCCCGACGAGTTCTACTTCGATTGTTTCACAAACACTTCGTCTTATTACTCATATCCTTTATCATGATCTTAGCGCTCAG
>ERZ1649853.233-NODE-233-length-23780-cov-6.358904_pt1 | contig 23780 bp, 24 predicted proteins | sample MGYA00575353_ERZ1649853 | MGnify/ENA primary metagenome ERZ1649853 (study PRJEB40853, sample SAMN11349654) | freshwater sediment metagenome | isolation source: river sediment | host: Sediment | place: India: Okhla Barrage, New Delhi | collected 2017-02-21 ...
CCTTGACCGCCTTGATGACCACGTTCTTCTTGAGCTCTTTGATCGCAGCGTCCATACTCTTGCCCTCCTCAGCTAATCTCCTTCTTTGTTCTCCTGGCAATCACGGCAAAGCCCGCGGAACTCCAGCCGGTGGTGCCAGACCTGGAAGCCGGTATCCCTCTCCACCCTCTCATCGATCCCTCGAACCAGAGGCTCGTTTACGTCGAACACCCGGCCGCAACCCCTGCAGCGGAAGCGGTAGTGGTTGGCCGCGTTTCCGTCGAACCTCCGGAACTTTCCCGTCTGCTCCAGCTCCAGTATCTCGCCCCGCTCCTTCAACAGCTTCAGGTTCCGATAGACCGTCCCCAGGCTCACGTTGGGGATCTCCTTCTTAACTTCCTCGTAGACCCACTCGGCCGTGGGATGAGACGTGGTGCCCATCAGCACCCGCATGATCGCCTCCCGCTGCCTGGACCTTCTCATCTGGGTAATTCCGATAGCTGATAATAGCAGCTACTACTATTTATCACTACCCAATTCTACCGGCCGCCCGGCACTCTGTCAAGCACCCTGTGTCTCGGTCGCCGCTACCGGCTGCCCTCAGGCAGCGGGCCTTGTCCCCGGCTGCCGGGAAGTGCCAACGGCAGGCGCTCGCGTGCCACTCTCACACGGTAGCTGGGTCCGCCGCAAACCGGTATGACCTGGATCACATAATCCTCACAATCGGCAACCAGTCCCGTCTCCAAGAGGGACCGCCTCCTTCCAGGATGGCGGCCCCGAGGTATAATACTGACCTGCCAGAAGGGTAGCGTACAGCCGGAAGGCACAAAACGGAGTGGTCCGTATATAAGGAGGAGGGACTCTAGGCATGGGTTTGTTCGACAAGGTACTGGGCAAGGACGGTGAGATCAAGCTGGACAAGAAGGAGGCCTTTGGAGCGGTGGCCGTCGCTGCTGTGGCCTCGGACGGCGATGTCAGCCCGGAGGAGGTGCAGCGCATCGCCATTGACCTGATGACCCTGAAGGCCTTCCGCAAGGCCGACCTGCGTGACCTGGCCAACACCCTGGACAAGGTGGCCGGACTGGCCAAGAAGCGCGGCATCGGACCGCTGCTGCAGGCGGCCAAGGTCGCCCTGGGGCCGGATGAGCTGGCGGCCGCCTTTTTCGTGGCCGTGGATCTGGTCCTGGCGGACGGCGTGGTGGAAGAGAACGAGAAGAAATTCCTCGAGGAGCTGCAGCGCACCATCGGGATGGATGACGCCACGGCGACCAAGATCGCCGAGGTCGTGCTGATCAAGAACAAGGCCTGATCATAGGCCCTGCCAGACCATGAAGGACGGGCCTGCCAGCCGGCAGGCCCGTCTCCGATCTCATACCCCGGCGGGACTCACGTCATCGGTATGGCAGTGCCGGTGGCCCGGGCAATCAGCTTGCCGTCCTGGTTGGTGACCGCCATCTCGCAGATATCGACACGACGGCCCTTGCGGAGGACCCGGCCCTCGGCGATCAGCTCATCCCCCGGCGCGGCCGCCGCCACGAAATGCATGTTGAACTGGGTAGCGACGCAGGGCCGGCCCAGGGAGTTCGTAGCGCAGGCGAAGGCCTGATCGGCTATGGAGACGATAATGCCGCCGAAGATGAAGTTGTTGAAGTTGAGGTGCTCCGGCCGCAGCTTCATGCTGACGCGGGCCTTCCCCGGGGACAGTTCCAGGAGCTTCATCCCCAGGAAGGCCCCCACGGGCTGCTTCTCCACCTTCTCCCTGAACTCCGCCAGGTCGTCCTGTTGACTGTGACTCGGCATGGCTGATGACACCTCTCTGTCTACCGGTTCAACGCGCTTCCGGCGCTCCCAGTCTGACACCGCCGGCGGCATAAGGCAAGCCGGGCACGGATCGGTCCACTGCCGGGAGGGGCGTAGCCCCGGGGCGGGTCAGGCCGCGCAGGCCAGGAGTTGAAGCGGCGGGGGCCGGCGCGGCCGGCGGACCCCGGGTAAGGGAGGCGGAAGCGCGGGCCGCCGCGACGCTGCCCGAACGGGCAGCTAGTTCTTGGGGACAACCCAGCGGGACATGTCCAGAGGCTGGGCCTCCCGGAGCAGCCGGCGCACCTCTTTCCTGGTCAGCCCCAGGTCCTTGTGCATGTGCTGGGTGAAGATGTGGAGAAACAAGTCGAAGGTGGTACTGGAATTGAGCCCGCAGTGCTGACATGAATACGTCTGCATCGTTTCCCTTCCTTGGCTGGACGGGCTACCCTGGATGCCTGTGGCCCTCTGCCCGTTCCCCCCGCACAGAAGGCATCATGCTCCGGGTATTGGCCGGCGTCTTCAGACCAGTATCTAGTAGTCCTGTTCCCGCCGCCTGGCGGGAGGGCAATCACCAGCTAACAAGTGACCGCCGTCTCGGTGAATCGCGTCCCCGGGGGCCGCGCGTTTCCCCCCGCGCAGGACCCGGGCTAACGAAATTGACCTCCCTCGAACATGGATGATACCATGAGCCATCCCGAACAAAGGAGGGCCTCTCGTTCAATGGACTATAGAACATTGTACTTCACCTGTCAAGACAACGTCGGCTGGCTCACGCTCAACCGCCCGGACCGTCTGAACGCCATGTCCATCGAGATGGTCCGGGAGCTGCGCCACTTCTTCAGCACCCTCGACGAGCGCCCGGAGGCCCGCGTGGTCGTTGTCATCGGAGCCGGCCGGGCCTTCTGCGCCGGTTTCGATGTCAAGGACCTGACCGGACTGGTGGGCAAGGGCTCGGACGAGGTCAAGGGCCCGTCCGGGCTGGCCACCAACGGGCACATGCTGCAGAGGAACGTCTCCGACGTCGTCGTCCACATGCGCCGGGCCCCCCAGCCCCTCATCGCCGCCGTCCGCGGCCCCGCGGCCGGGGGCGGCTTCAGCCTGACCATGGCCTGCGACATCCGCATCGCCGGGGCGTCCGCCCGCTTCAATGCCAATAACATCCGCATCGGCTACTCGGGAGGGGACATGGGCTCCAGCTACCTCCTCCCCCGGCTCATCGGCCTGTCCCGGGCCGCCGAGTACATCTACACCGGGAAGGTCCTCGACGCGGCCACCGCGGACCGCATCGGGTACGTCTCCCGGGTGGTCCCGGACGATCAGCTGGAGAAGGCGGCCGGAGAGATGGCCCTGGACATGCTGAACGCCACGCCGTTCGCCTTGAGGCTCACCAAGGAGCTGCTCAACGCCAATATCGATGCCCCGAACCTGGACGCCGCGGCCCAGCTGGAGGGCAGGGGCAACGTCCTCTGCGGCTTCACGGAGGACGCCCAGGAGGCCACCAGAGCCGCCTTCTTCGAGAAGAGGCGGCCCGTCTACCACGACAAGTAGCCGCGCTGGCCACGCGTGGCCCGATGGTGCGGCCGCGGGCGGAGGTGAGCTCACCTCCGCCCGCTTTGTTTATCCGGGGACGGGGCCTCTGCCCGCCGCCACCGGTGACAAAAGTCGCTTACGGCCACCCTGAATGGACCCTAGAATCTGCCTTGACGAACGAGAAAAACACAAGAAAGGAGGCTCAGGGATGACGGCCATAGTGAGAGTAGATCCGATCCTGGAGGAGTTCGACAGGGTCTTCGGGAACATGTGGGCTCCCTGGAAGCCGGCCATGGTCGGGGACGGTCTGGGCACGGACCTGGACGTCCATGAGGCCGAAGATGAGCTGGTGATCAGGGCCGAGCTGCCCGGGGTGGGGAAGGACGATCTCCACATCAGCCTGGAGAACGGGACCTTGAGGATCGAGGCCGAAAAGAAGGAGGAGAAGAACGAGGACGGGAAGACCTGGTACGTCAGAGAGCGGCGTTTCGGGAAGCACTCCCGCCTGATGGAGCTCCCCTTCAGAGTAGCAGCCGACAGGATCTCGGCCACCCTGGACAAGGGTGTTCTGGAGATCAGGCTGCCCAAGGCCGAGGAAGCCAAGCCCAGGAAGATCGAAGTCAAAGTGCAGTAACCCGTAATCAGGGGTGCAGCGCAGGAAGGCCGGGCCAGACCCGGCCTTCCTGGTTTCAGGGGATTCGCCCGGCGGCCAAAATTGACACAGGGAACGCTCATGGCTTATGCTTTTTTTGGCCAGGGGGTCATCCCGGCCGGTCTCGCTTTATTCAAGCTCACCGACGGCCTGGGGCATCCTCACTGAGACGAACACACGAAAGGCGGAGTAGGGAGACGTAATGGACAAAGTCTTTGCCAGCGTAGACGAAGCCGTCAAGGACATACCGGACGGGGCCTCCATCGCAATCGGAGGCTTTTTTACTGCCGGAACTCCGGCCGAGCTGATCCAGGCACTGGCCCGGCAGGGAGCCAAGAACCTGACCATCATCTGCCAGCAGATGGGTCCGGGCAACGAGGACATGACCCGGCTGGTGGAGCAGGGCCAGGTCAAGAAGGCCATCTGCAACTACCCCTTCTACCGGTCGGCCTCCAGGGGCGCCAACTCGCCCTTCGAGAAGGCGGTCCGCGCCGGCCAGATTGAGGGCGAGGTCTACCCCATGGGCACCTTCATCGAGAAGATGAGGGCGGCGGGCGCCGGCATAGCCGGTTTCTACACCCCCACGGGCGTGGGCACGGTGGTGGAACGGGGCAAGGAGAAGCGGGAGTTCAACGGCCGCCAGTACCTGCTGGAGGTGGCCCTCCGGCCGGACTTCGCTTTCGTGCACGCCTGGAGGGGCGACCGCCTGGGCAACCTCACGTTCCGCAAGACGGCCCAGAACTACAACCCCGAGATGGGCAAGGCGGCCACCATCACCATAGCCCAGGTGGAGAAGGTGGTGGAGCCGGGGGAGCTGGACCCCGACAAGGTTCACATGCCCGGTGTCTACGTCCAGAGAGTGGTATCGGTTGGACGGCGAAGCTACAAGCCGGGCATCGACTAGGCGCCTGAGTGTAAGGAATTGGAGGTCTATAAGTGGTAGCGAAAACCAACAAGAGATTCCAGGGTGTGGCCCGGGAGCTTATTGCACTCCGGATCGCCAACGAGCTGCCCGACGGGGCTTATGTCAACCTTGGCATCGGCATCCCCACGCTGGTGTCCAACTGGATTGAGGGCAGAGACATCATACTGCAGGCCGAGATCGGCATGCTCAACACCGGGCCCCTGGCCACCGAGGACGAGATCGACCAGGACTGCATCAACGCCAGCTGCCAGCCCGTGACCGAGATGCCGGGCTGCTGCTACTTCTCGGACTGCGAGTCCTTCGCCATGATCCGCGGGGGCAAGATGGATGTGGCCGTTCTGGGAGCGCTCCAGGTGTCCGAGAAGGGCGACCTGGCCGGGTGGAACAACCCCGAACGCGGCTTCCCGGAGCATGTCGGCAACATCGGCGGCTCCATGGACCTGGCCGTCGGGGCCAAGAAGGTGATCGCTGCCATGGAGCACGTCACCACCAAGGGCGACTTCAAGATCGTCAAGAAGTGCACCTACCCGGTCACCGCGGTGAACGTGGTGAAGATGATTGTCACCGACCTGGCGGTCATGGAGGTCACCGAGAAGGGCCTGCTGCTCAAGGAAGTAGCGCCCGGTCTGACCGCGGAGGACGTCCAGTCGGTCACCGAGCCCAAGCTGATCATCAGCCCCGACCTGAAGGAGATGGCGCTCTAGCAGCGGGCGGGCACAGGAAGGCTTCCGCACCGGCACGGGGACTCCCCGTGCCGGTGTGCTTTTACGGCCACATGGACCGGCCCCGGTCCCGGCCGGACCGCAGAAAGTGACCTGGGTCACATACCGGGGGACACGTCGCGGCGTAGAGTCTAAAAAGGGTTAGTCCGGGTCCCGGACCATGATCAATGGGCAGGCTGGTTGGGACCGAGCCAGTTGACCCTCCTCTGCTCGCTTGGCAGGTTTGTAGCTGGCTCCCCGCGAAACTCGGGTTCTGACCGCCCGCAGTTTCACACCAGCGAGATTCTCCTGCACCAGCCAGTCTGCTCCAGTTCCGTTAGGGCCTGGTCTGCGTTGCTCGAACGGCCCTCTGCCTCCAGGCAATGCCGTGTATTCTCCCTGCGGGGTCTGGCCGGCTCCCGTTTTGGCTGTATAATGATGGCCAAATGATAGACACCAACCGCAGGACCAAGATCATCTGCACTATCGGGCCAGCCACCGAGTCCGCGCCGACCATCGAGGAGCTGATCCGGAGCGGCATGAACCTGGCGCGCCTCAACTTCTCTCACGGCACCCACCAGGAACAGGCAGACCGCATCCGCACCATACGGGAGGTCTCGTCCGCGCTCAACATCCCGGTAGCCATCATCCAGGACCTCCCCGGTCCCAAGGTGCGCACCGGACGGCTCAAGTCGCGGGAGGTCACCTTGAAGGAGGGAGCCTCTTTCGTCCTCACCACCCGCAACGTTGAAGGGGATGAACACGCGGTGAGCGTCAGCCTGCCCGGCCTGCCGAACAGCGTCAACCCGGGAGACGTCATCTTCGTGAACGACGGGGCCATCAAGCTGGAGGTCACCAGGAGGTCGGGCTCAGACGTGACCTGCCGCGTGGTCGTGGGCGGCAGCCTGCAGCCGGAGAAGGGCATCAATGCCCCCGGGGTGAACCTCCGCGTCCCTTCCCCCATGGACACCGACCGGGACGACCTGCTGTTCGGCATCGAGCACGGGGTGGATTTCGTCGCCCTGTCCTTCGTGAGGGCGGCCAGCGATATCCTGGCGGCCAGGTCTTTCCTGCAGGACCGGGGGGCGGACATCCCCATTATCGCCAAGATAGAGAAATGGGAGGCCTGGCAGGACATCGACCGCATCATCGCCGCAGCCGACGGCCTGATGGTGGCGCGAGGCGACCTGGGGGTGGAGATACCCCTGGAGAAGGTCCCTCTGGTGCAGAAGGAGATGATCCGCAGGTGCAACCGCGCCGGCAAGCCGGTGATCACCGCCACCCAGATGCTGGAGTCCATGATCGACTCGCCGCTGCCCACCCGGGCCGAGGTAACCGACATCGCCAACTCCATATTCGACGGCACCGATGCCATCATGCTGTCCGGTGAGACGGCCGTGGGCCGCTACCCGCTGGAGGCCGTCCGGGTGATGACCCGGGTGGCCCTGGAGACGGAGGCCTCGCTGGCCCATGACAAGATCGTGGCGGATAAGGGCGCCGATCTGGAGCCGGTGACCGACGATGCCATCAGCTACGCTGCCTGCCACACCGCCCGCCGCCTGGGGGCCGCCGCCATCGTAGCCTTCACCATGTCGGGGAGCACCGCCCGGCGCGTGGCCCGGTACCGGCCGGGCATCCCCATCCTGGCCGCCACCCCCAGCCCGGGGCAGAGGCAACGCCTGCTCCTCTCATGGGGCGTCTATCCCTTCGAGGTGGCGGAACCGGGCACCGTCCAGGACCTCTTTGCCGAGGCTGTCCGCCTGTGCAAGGAGACGGGCATCGCCCGCCACGGCGACCTGGTGGTGGTGACCGCCGGCCTCCCCATCGCCATTCCCGGCACCACCAACCTGCTGAAGGTCGAGCGGGTGGGTTAGCGCGGCGGCAGGGAGGGCCTTTCGCACCGTGCTATCATGGTAGGTAGAGACCTATTCTCCGATGACATGGGAGGTATGCCATGAAGCTCAGTGCGCGCAACGTCCTGAAGGGCAAGGTCAAGTCAGTCAAGCCGGGCGTGGTCAACGCCGAGATAGTGGTGGAGCTACCGGGCAAGATGGAGTTGGTCTCCATCATCACCAAGGCTTCCGCCGAGACGCTGAAGCTCAAAGAGGGCATGGAGGTCTACGCCGTGATCAAGGCCTCCAGCGTCATGATCGCCACGGACTAGGCGGCGCCGGACTGCTCGGCCGGCGTCCGGCAGCAGGGCGCGGACCCGCTTCCCCCGCTCTTCTTCCTGGGTCCGCCCTTCTCCGACCGGGCCTTCACCAGCTCCCCAACGATGCTGACGGCCAGCTCCTCGGGGGTTTCCGCCCCGATGTCCAGGCCGATGGGGGCATGAACGCGGTCCAGCTCCGGTCTTTCGTAGCCGCGGCTGACCATCTCCCGGTAGATCAGCTCCCGCTTGCGGCGGCTGCCGATCATGCCGACATATGCCGCCCGGCTCCTCAGCACCTGCTCCAGCACGTGCCGGTCGTGGAGATGCCCCCTGGTAACGATCACCAGGTAGCTGTCCTCGTCGATGTCGAGCGGGGGCAGCTTTTCGAACGAGTCGATCACCCTGGTCTCCACCGGCGCCGGAAACCTCTCGCGGTTGGCATATTCCCCCCGGTCATCCAGGACGACGGCCCTGAAGCCAACGCTCTCCGCCAGGGGAGCTATCTTCTGGGACACGTGCCCCGCCCCGAAGATGTAGACCGTGCCTCCGTCACGGAGCGGCTCCACCAGGAAGCGGCAGTCATCGAAGACCTCCGAGTGGATGGTGATCCTGGCCGGACCGGCGATCAGCTTTTCCAGGAGGGAGGGATCGATGGCTACGCGGCCGATCAGGGTCCCGTCCGGCTTCACCAGGCACTGCTGCCGGCTGACGCCTCCTCCCTCGCCCGTCCTGCCCAGTATGGTGATCAGCCAGCCCTTATCCCCGCGGGCCAGGATGTCGGCAGCCTCCGTGTAGATACTCAGGCTGTGGCCGTCACGGGCATCGATGTAGTCCACCAGGATCTCGCCCGATCCACCGCAGACCATGTCCGAGGCCGCTGCGTCCCGGCCGCTCAGATCGAACGACTGGATGACCGGCCTCCGTGCCGCTATGGTCTCCCTGGCGAGATCGATGGCGCTGGCTTCAAGACGCCCGCCTCCGATGGTGCCGATGATCGAGCCGTCGGCCCGGACCACCATCTTGGCGCCCTCGCCGCGCGGCGCGGAACCCGATTTGTCGAGGATGGTGGCCACCGCGAAGCTTTCGCTCTGCTGCAGCAGCCGGACCACGGACTCACACAGCTTCTTCATAGCGTTCCCCCTTGGAGCTGGCTCAGGATCTCGGCCACCTTGGCCGCCGTGGTCCCCGTCAGCACGGCGCACTTCTCTATGGTCTCCGGTCCCCTGGGGCCGAAGTAGTGGTTGGCCACCTCGTTCAGGTCGAACCAGTTCACCCCGCTGATCTCGGAGCAGACGGTGCTCTTGAACATGGGCTTGAACCACAGGGCCAGCTGGTGGCAGGGCCCAAAGGCCGGCAGGATGGCCTCCAGGCCCTGATCGATGGCGGACCGTCCCACCCTGGCATTGATGAGCACGAACCCCATGGTCAGGGCGCCGCAGGTCAGGCCGCAGCCTCCGCCGCCCTGGAGCCCCCCCATGGCCTTGAACAGGAAGTCGTCCCTGATCTCCAGCACGTCCTGGAAGGCCTGGAACATGGACTGGGAGCAGCCAAAGCTCTTCTTGTAGTACTCGTAGGCCAGATCGCCCACCCTCGCCCTTTCCTCCTCCGAACCCAGGACCTCCTTCACTCGCTGGTCAAAGAGCGCGGCAAAGCTGCTTCTGGGTTCAGGCGCCTTTCGACCCATATTCAAACCCCTTTCACCGGCGATCCTCTCCATTTGCGGCGCCCGGCCGCCCGGGACGCTTCCCCCAGACAGAAAGGTAGTAGCCGATCCTCACGTTCTTGAGGCTGTCCTGCATGGCACAGGCCTTCTGGCACGAGCCCACCAGGGATTCCCAGAATGCGGCCATCGAACCATAGGTCATGATAAGCCCGGCCACGAACTGCTTGTAGACAGGGGTCTCATCCTGCCACGCCACCATCTCCCACCCGGCCGCTCCGATCTCGCCCGCCACGGTCTCCCGGGCCGCGATCCCGTTGATGCAGGTGGCCAGGGGCAGGCCGGGGAACTCCCCCCTCTTCTCCCTCAAGTACAGGTCGCTGACCATCAGCCTCCCGCCCGGCCTCAGCACCCGGTCCATCTCGGCCAGGGCCCGGGACCTGTCCTCCAGGAGGTTATAGACGCATTCACAGAGTATCCCGTCCATGGAGCGGTCCGCGTACGGGAGCCGGCCGGCGTCCCCCACCACGATCTGCTGCGCCCCGTTGAGTCTCCTGGCCAGGGCCGGCATCTCGGGCGAGATGTCGATGCCCAGTGCCAGCATGCCGGGGACCCTCCCCAGGTACTCCACGGTCTTGCCGCAGCCGCAGCCGATGTCCAGGACGCGGCTCCCGGCGGCCAGCCCCGAGATGTCCAGGGCCTTCCTGGTCAGGTCCAGACCGCCCGGACGCAGGGCATGGCCGGCGCAGCGCTGGAACTCCTCGTTCTCGTACAGCTTGATGGGGTATTCCGTCATCGCTTCATCGCGCCGGTGCCGCCGACCGGCGGTCGGCAATCGTCCTCTTCATGGTGCCTCGCGAAACCGGGAGGCAGGCATCTATCGCCTTCACCACCACCCTGGCCCGGCCGCCAGCCAGGCCTCGGGCCACGGCGGGCACTGAGTGGAGGGCCCTCTCCACCTCCCGGCGCATCGCCTCCCGTCCGTCAGAATCCCCTGCCGCGCCGACCACATCGACGGCCAGGGCCTCCTGTCCTTCAGCATGCAGGAGATCGCACCGGTAGTCCAGTACCCCTTCCACCTGGAAGACCACCTCGTCCAACTCGGCCATGGAAAGGGGCTCCCCGGCCAGCCGCTGCCTTCCCGATATGCGGCCCCTGATGACCTCCATCTGGCGCAGGACGGAACCGCAGGGACAGGCCCCGGGAACGAAGCGGCTGAGGTCCCCCGTGCGGTAGCGGACGAGCGGCATGCCCTTCCGGGTGAGAGTGGTGAACACCACCTCTCCCATCTCGCCCTCGGGGAGAGGCTGGCCGCCCTCCGGATCGACGATCTCGAAGTAGAGGTCCGCCTCTCTCAGGTGATAGCCCGCCAGCGCTTCGCACTGCACCCCCCCGCCCAGGCCCATCTCCGTCATGCCGTAGTGGTTGAACACCCGGCACCCCCAGGCGCCCTCGATGGCGCGGCAGATGGAGGCCGGCACGTGGTCCGTGGTCAGCAGGACGCTCTTGATCCCGCCCGCCAGAGCGCGCCCGGCCGGATGGCGGGACAGGCCCAGGACATGCGTCGGAATCCCGACCACGGCATTGGCCCTCTGCTCTGCGGCCACCCTGATCGCCCCGGCCGCATCCTGCACCGGGCCGTGGGGGATGGGGTGCGCCCCCATCCTGTGGAGCGCCATCCTCAGCAGGTCTCCCACGCTTCCCGGCAGCTCCCACGGCAGCAGGATCTGGACCCGGTCTCCAGGCCCGACCAGGTTCCGCATGCCATAGTCGAAGAAGTCCACCGTCAGCTCCTGGTCTTCCCGGGTGAAGAATACCCGCTTCGGCTGGCCGGTGGTGCCCGATGACTGCAGGGTGACGATGCGTTCGATCTCCCCCTGCGAAGTGCAGACCAGCCCGTAAGGATCAGCCGCGATGTCTTCCGGAAGAGTGAACGGCAGCCGGGAGAACCGGTCACAGCTGACGATCCCGGCGGGATCGACCCCCGCCAGCCGGGAGCGGTAGAAGGCGCTTCTCTCCTTTGCCAGCGCCACCGTCTCCCGCAGCCGGGACAACTGGTAGCCGCCGATGGCTTCCCGGCTCAATGCGCCGGGCGGCACGCCGATCTTTCCGGCGATCCAGTCGTCCAGCGGTGTCTTCACCATGAGAGTCTCCGAAGCAAGCCCGGCCCGGCGCTAATCGTCATGGTCTCCGCACCGGGAGGGGTCATGATCATGCGAGTCGGGGTCCCATACCTCCCCCTTCGGCACCCGGATGAAATCCAGCCTGTTGGCCTCCATGAGGCGCAGCGCCTCCGCGGCGCTGCAGCCGGCGGCCAGGTAGCGGGTCACCTGGGCGATCATCAGCTCCTGGTAGGCCGGCTTCTCAATGCTGCCGCAGATCACCGCCTCGCAATCGCGCCCTATTATCTCCCGGGTCATGCCCAGGCCGGCGCCTTCCCCCTTCTCCGGGTTCTGGAAGGCCTCGTAGCTCCCATCATCCGTCTCCACGATCAACAGGTACGGGCTTTCCTCAAAGGCGCCCGGCACCAGGTCCTCCAGGGTCTTCCCTCTGGCCGCCACCGCAATCTTCATAGCTTCATCCCTCTCCCTTGCGCTCCCGGAGCTCCCGCCCGGGGGGCCGCCGCCCGGCCCCGGTACAGGGAGTCTCCGTCCCGGCTGGTCAGGTTGTACGCGCAGAAGGGCACCGCCCGGCCGCCGTCGATGACCGGAACGCAGCAGTACTTCAGGCGCTCCAGGTCCAGGTTCCCGGCATCCTGGTAGACCATGCAGGTGATGCTCAGCCGGTTGTTCCGCACCCTGTCCAGGACGGCGTCCCAGCTGTCCTGCTCCTCGGACCTCCCCTCCCGGGGGCAGCAGGCCCGGGGCCGTTCCATCTGCCATCTCCTGGCCACGAAGTTCTGCGCCCGGGACACGGACCCCGCCCGGCCCTCTTCCGGGCTGGAGCAGCAGGCATTCTGCTTCTTGCCGGAAGGCGTCAGCCGGCCGTCCGGCATGTAGATGAAATCCCCATGGAAGGAACACAGCGGGCTCTCGCAGTCGGAGGGGGCGAAATGGGGCACCCGGAGCAGGCCGTCCGTCTGCTCCTCCAGGGCCCTGAGGACCTCCGGCAGCGTGAACCGGTCCTCATCCAGCGGGGCCGCCGGGTATCGGCCGAAGTAGCCCATCGGCTGGAAGTGCACCCCCCTGATCACCGGCAGGCCCTTGAGAGCGTACCGGACCATGTCCCCGATGTTGTCGGTATTGACCCCCGGGACCAGGGTCGGCACCAGCACCACCCCCAGCTGGTGGCGGCCGCAGCTCTCGATGGCCCTCTGCTTGGCCTCGAACAGGCCCCGCCCCCGCAGGCGAAGGTAGATGTCGTCCCGGGTACCGTCGAACTGCAGGAACACCGTGGACAGGCCCGCCCGGGCCAGGGCCTGTGCGTAGCCCGGGTCCTCGCCCAGCCGGATGCCGTTGGTGTTCAGCTGAAAGAAGGTGTACCCCAGCGTCCGTGCCTCCCGTATGATGTCCGGCAGGTCGTCCCGCACGGTTGGCTCGCCGCCGGAGAGCTGGATGTTGCATCCGCCGGTCGTGTTCCAGATGGTCTGCAGCTGTGCCAGGAGCTCCTCCAGGGTCGGGTCCCCGGCCACGCCCTCCTCCCCGGCGCTGGCGAAGCAGACCGGGCACCGCAGGTTGCAGCGCCGGGTCACCTCGATCAGGGCGCAGCAGATCTGCTGCTGGTGACCCGGGCACAGGCCGCAGTCAAACGGGCATCCCTTTCTGGTTTGAGTCTGGCAGACCTTCGGCGGCTCGGGCCTCTTCGGCAGGCTCCAGGAGAGGTAGTCGGGCGGGCCCCGCCAGATGATGGTCTGGAAGCGCCCGTGCTCCGGGCAGGTCTTCCTCAGGTAGACAGAGTCGCCGGCCATGACCCGCTCGGCCGGCACCCGCTTCAGGCAGACCGGGCAGACGCTCTGCGTCCGGCCGACCACTACCTCGGCGTCCTTCTTGCTGGTCGCGGGTCCGATGCTCACGGCAGGCCCCTGTCCGCGGGAGACATGAGGCTGTCCGGACCCGCGTTCACCGCGAGCACCCGATAGCCGCCTCCGTCTTCCCAGACTATGCTGACTCTGGCGGCATCCTGCGGGATGGAGAACAGCTCCTGCAGCGGCCGCCGCATCAGGTGACAGAGTATGACCCGGTTGACGCCGGCATGGGCCACGATCACCAGATCGCCCCCGGTCTTCTCCGCAATATCAGTGAAGGCACGCAGCGCCCTCTGCTGCAAGTCGGCGAAGCTCTCGCCGCCCGGGGGCCGGTAGCCGGCCAGGTCCTGCCCCCTCCGCTCGAACTCCTCCGGGTACTGCGCCCGGACCTCATCGAAGGTCCGGCCCTCCCACTCCCCCAGGCCGATCTCCCTGAGATCCCGGACCGGCTCCGGCCGGCAGCCATGGCTCCCGGCGATCGGGAGCGCGGTGCGCATCGCCCTCCGCAGATCGCTGCTGAAGACCGCCCGCACAGGGCGATGCCGGAAGGCCGCGCCCAGCTCCTCCGCCTGCCTGACACCCAGAGGGCTCAGGTCAGGGTCCATCTGCCCCACGTAGCGCTTCTGCCCATCGGCCCCGGCGGCCTCCGCGTGCCTCACCAGGAAGATGGTCCTCTCCATCCTAGTCACCGAGCACGTCCCCCAGCTTCGAACCCAGGATGCCTTCGATCTTGTTCTGCAGCGCCATCGCCTGCCCCATCCGGGCCCTCGCCCCTTCCCGCGCCGCCTCATCGCCCAGCTGGCCCAACCGGTCCCGCAGCTTCTCGTCGAGGCTGACCACACGGGAACCCGACACCAGCTTGTCCGCCAGGTAGACAATCGTGGCCTCGCTGATCTGGTCCTGCTGCCCGGGGCGAAGCGCCATGTGGGAGGCGATGATCTCCGCCACCTCGGGGTATCCCAGGCGGGCCACCAGCCCGCTGCCCTTTCGCCCGTGGTCCCTCTCCCCCTTGGCGACGTCATGCAGCAGGGACGCCGCCATCACGGCCCCCAGGTGGATCCGGTACCCCCGGCTGTTCAGGCACTCGCCGATCCGGCACGACACATCAGCCACCGCCCGGCTATGCTCCACGACGGGTCCGGCCACATGGTGTTCCTGCAGTACCCTCAGGCATTCGCCGCGGGCAGGGTAGGGCGGCAACATCCCCCGGATGGCCCTCTGGTAGTCCTCCTCCAAGTCCAGGTCGATCAGGACGCCGCCATCGTCAACGTCAATCTGGGCACTGCCGCGGGCCTCCCTCTCCAGCAGCCCCTTCAGGCCGCCTTCGGGATCGGCCGCCAGGATGCGGTCCCGCAGCCTGGTGGAGATCAGCGGCGGGTGCCCCCTTTCTCCGCGATAGACGGGATAGACGACCTCTAACGGGCCGCCCCCGCCTGCCTCATAGGCCCCCAGCAGCGCGCGGATGGTTTCCGGCGATACGAAGGCGCAGTCCGCGGGCAGCAGAAAGAAGGCCTCCACCTCGTCCGCCAGGGACCTGACTCCCGCCTGGATGGAGCTGTACATGCCCCGGTCAAAGCCGGCATTAATGACGCTCTTGACGCCCAGCCGGGCGAGGACAGGGACCAGCAGGTCGGCCTTGTGGCCAACAACGACATGCACGTCCTTTACGCCGGCCTGCTGCAAGGCGTCCACCGACCTCTCCACGACCAGCAAGGGTCCCGCCGGCAGAAGTGGCTTGAACAGACCCGCCCTGGACGAGTAGCCTGCGGCCGGGACGACTGCTGCGATTCTACTGGACCGCTGTTCCATCTTCTACGCTGTCTCGCCCCGGTCTACTTGTCCTCCAGGGTGACCTCCAGCTCGTGCATCTTGCCCAGGGCCAGCTCCTCGGGAACGAACACCTGTCCGCATTCCGGGCACGTCGGGAGCTCAGCCTCGAAGTTGACCCCCTGGTAGGTGAGCTTCGTTCTCACCGCGGCCAGAGGGAGCCGGCACCTGGCGCAGACGATCTTTCGGCCGCCGCTAGGCCCCATGGCTCTCACCTTCTTCCACGATCCGTATTCTGTGGCAGTAGGCCCGGTGCAGCTTGTGCCCGTCACCGCACGGCTCGTATTCCACCCAGTAGGTCACCAGACCGATCTTGAGAGAGGCCAGGTGGTGACCGCTCTCCTGGTCCACAAATCCAGAGTGGTGCTCTTCGGCATGGAGTATCACCTGTCTGACCTCGTCCAGGAGGATGTACCGGTCATCCATCTCCTTCTCCACATCACCGACCAGTACCAGCTTCACCGTCTCAAGCTCCCGTTTCGGACGTTCCATCTTCTCGCCCCAGTATGTCTCCATCATTCTGGCCTTGACTTCTCTTCTGTTCTCCAGCCTGCGGGACCGGGTGGGCGGCGCCCTGAGGGCCCCGCCAACGCTCCCGCCTCCAAAGAGGAGGTCCAGGAGGTGCCAGGAGGTCTTCCCGTTCCCGGCGAAGTCGTCCCGGCAGTTCGGACAGTAGGTCACGTAGTCCCTGGCGCTGGCGCCGGTGCGCTGGTCCCTTATCTCCTTCGCCAGCTTCGGGTTCACTGTTGAGATCAGCCCGCCGTAGCTGCAGCACTGCGCGTACCGTCTGTTCATCCTGAGCTCTTCCACGGCATACCCCATGCCGGCCAGCAGCTCCCTGACGCTCTTCTGCACGCCTGGCAGGTATCGGCTGGAACAGGGATCATACAGGGCCACCGGCGCCCCGTCCCCCCGCACGTGGCCATCGGGAAGGCCCTGCTCCATGAAGATGTCCCACAGGGACTTGACCGGCACGTCGCCCAGGTGGCTGGCGAACATCTTGTGGCAGGTGGGACACGCCAGGATCATCTCGGGGCTGCCCGCGTGCTCCCAGGTCTCCCGGATGGTGCGGATGCTTCTCTCCAGGATGTCCGTTCGTCCGGACCAGTCGGCCGGGGCGCCGCAGCACCCCAGGTACAGCCCCACGCCACCCTGGACCCTCCCGGTGAGGTAGCGATAGGTGTTCATCACGTATCCCGGATCGGAGGCGCCCAGCTGGCAGCCGGGGAAAAAGAGGTACCGGCTCGCGGCCATGCCCGGCTGGCTCCGGACGAGAAAGAAGTCGTCGCCGCCCGCGGCCTCCATGTCCCGCAGCCAGAAGTCGTGGAAGGCGGCCGGCATCCTGCCGGCGGACCAGATCAGCTTCTTGATTTCGCTGTTGGCCAGACCCATGTTCACGTCCGTGGGGCAGACCTCCTGGCACAGGCCACACAGGCTGCAGGCATTGAGCAGGTGCGTCTTGCCGTGGGCGAACCTCCCGCCTCCCGATCCGTAGGCCACCATCGGGGTGGCGTAGAACGCCGCCAGGTCGGCGATGTAGGTCCTGGGATAGCCGCCGTAGGCTTCCAGGTAGAGGCAGTGGCGGTCGCATTCCAGGCACTCACAGAGCAGGCACCTGGCAGCCTCCTGCGGCGCTTCCTCCCTGGTATACCCCGACGGCAGACCGGCCGGGACGATGGCCGGCTTCCGGTCCTGGCCGGAGATACTGGTGTACAGGCAGGTATCCGTAGAGAGCTCGTTCTCCCGGCCGAAGAACAGGGATGTCTTCTTGAGATAGCGTTCGATGGACCTCGAAGCCTGCATCCCCTGCAGCACGGCCACGATAGGCGAATACTTATGGCCGCTCCCGGAGGGGACCACGAAAACCCCTTTCCGGCTGCTCTCAAACGTGATCGGGTACTCGGGGCCGGATTCGTCCCCGGGCAGCACTCCCGGTATTCCACCGCCTTCGCCCCCCGCGGCCACGAAGCAGGCATCATACTCCAGGTCGTCCAGGCTGGAGACCTCGGAGTCGAGGTTGATCTCCACGTCTTCGTCCTCCAGCCGGCGGACCTCCTCCTCCAGCACCTCCCGAGGCAGGACGGACGAATCGATCTCCCGGAGCTTTCCCCCCAGCCGGGCGGCTTTCTCATACAGGGCCACCGTGTACCCCTTGCGCGCCAGGTCCAGGGCGCAGCACATCCCGGCCAGGCCGCCGCCGGCAACTACCACCCTGCGGTTCTTCCCTGGCGCCGCATATGCCCCCGCGTCCTTCGACTCCGCGTAGTCAACGGCCGCCCTCTCCAGCAGCCTTATTGACAGCGGGTCGTCGAGCTTGTTCCGGATGCAGCTTCTCCGGCACGGCTCGTCGCAGACCCGGGAGATGATGCCGGGAAACAGCACCTTCCGGGCATAGGTCGCGTAGGCCTTGTCGAAGTCAGCCTGCCGGATACTCCGCATCAGCAAACGGACGTCGACATGGACCGGGCAGGCTGCCGCGCAGTAGGGAGGTTCTTCCTGGATGCATTTGTCCTTGATTCGGGCTATTTCGTCGATTTCCATACGAGGGTCCCCGTTGCTGTTATACCCCCTGGGCACAGTATAGACAACCGGACTGCAAGCAAGCTTGCAGTCCGGATTGTCGATGCTCACGCTATCAGCGTCGGCCCGGCACCTGGGCCGCAAGCGCACCTACTCGTCTTTCCTGATGCCTCCTTCGGCACTGATGTCGAACCCGGTGCCCTTCATCGGGCGGTCCTTGATGTACTGCATCCGGTCCTTGAACTCCATGCCCAGCCAGTACTTCTTGGGCTTGCTGACCTTGCCGGCCTCCAGGTCCTTCATGCCCTTGAGCACCTTCGCCGGCCTGGCCGGGGCCTCGTGGATCCTGACTCCGACGGCATTGTGGATGGCATTGAGGACGGAGGGGTATCCGGTGATGAAGCACTCCGCACAGCCGGAGGCACCGAACGGGCCCGTGGGCCGGGGCGTCTCCAGGAAGTTGATCTCCAGGTCATCAGGGATGTCCTCAATGAAGGGGAGACCGAGCTTGATCAGGTTGATGTCCTTGGCCGGGTCCTCGAAGTCCTCGGTGAGCGCCATGCCGATGGCCTGGGCCATGCCGCCGTAGGCCTGGCCTTCAACGGCCAGCTTGTTGCCGATAACGCCGACGTCAAACCACCCGCTCATCTTGAGCACCTTGGTCTTGCCGGTCTTGACATCGACTTCCACCTCAGACAGGAACACCGCATAGTTGTACTCGGGGTTGGGGGATCCATGGCCGTTGTTGGGGTTATGTCCTGAGTGGTGCCCAGGGTGGGGTGCACTCCCCGGTACTTGGTCGGGATCCCTTCCTTCTTCATCTCGTCATAGGTGCGGAAGGTCCCGTCCGGCTTGCGCATGGCATTCATCAGCTTGTTGGCGGCATCGATCACCGCCTTCCCGTGCATGTAGTGATTGCTGCTCCCGGCCGATGCCCCCGTGTTCGGGCATATCTTGGTGTCGCCCATGACCACGTGGATCTGGTCCGGCCTGAGCCCTAGGGGCCGCAGCGCCTCATGCGTCTCCACGAACGCCCCCACGTCTCCGCCCTGGCCCTGGTCTTCCCAGCCGTTGAAGTTGGTCACGCTGCCGTCCGGATTGAGCTCCACGTCCGCTTCCGACTGGTCGCCCATGCCCCGGCCCACACTGTAGCCGCCGCAGCTGATGCCCACTCCCCGCTTCTTCTCGGGGGTAGACTCCTTCTTGGCCCTCTTGACCGCTTCCTGGTACCTGGGCCGCGCCATGTCCATCAGCTTCTCCATGGGGTAGACCGACAGAACGTTGCTGGTCAGGCCCAGGTCCCCCTTCCTCAGGATGTTCTTGTACCGGAAGTCGAAGGGGTCGATCCCCGTCTTCTCGGCCAGCTCGTCGATGATCTGCTCATGGGCCACGTAGGCCTGCATGGCGCCGAACGCCCGGAAGGCGGTGGTAAAGGCATGGTTTGAGGCAGTGACCATGGCCACTCCCTTGATGTTGGGGATGTTGTAGGGCCAGCCAAAGAAGCGTATGCCCTTTTCGATGAGGAGGCAGGCCACGTCGGCGTAGGCGCCGTGGTCGTAGAGCAACTCGTACTGCATGCCGGTGATCTTGCCGTCCTTGTCGCAGCCGATCTTGACGTTGGACCATCCCGGGGCCCGCTTTCCCGTCATGACGGTGTGCTCGTCATAGTCCAGGTCGAGACAGACCGGGAACCCGTCGACAGCCTGGCTGGCCACGGTGGCCAGCGCTATGTTGTTGGAGGACAGCGAGTAACCGAAGCTGGCGCCCACGGGGTTGTTGATGATCCGCATCTCGGCCAGGCCCACGCCGGCCAGCACGGCCGCCGCGGCGGCATGGATCAGCAGGCTCTTGCAGTGGCAGGTATACTTCCCGTCCTCGTCCATGTAGGCCAGGAGGGTATCCGGCTCGATGGTGGCATGGGGCTGGCGCTGGCTGTAGTAGCTCCCTTCCAGCACGTGCGCCGACTTGGCGAACACCGCGTCCATGTCGTCCTGCCCCTTGAGCAGGGGCGCCATGACGTAGAGGTTGTCGAAGCCCTCGAAGATCTGCTTGGCATCCGGGGCCACCGCTTCCAGGGCGTTCATGTACGCCGGCAGCTCTTCCTGGGTGACCTTCACCTTCTCGGCCGCGGCCCGGGCATGCTTCCGGCTGTCAGCCAGGACGATGGCGTAGACATCGCCATACTGGTACACCCGGTTGTCCACCAGGATCGGCCGCTCGAACATGTTGCCGGTATAGCGGGGGTTCATGATGTTCAGGTTGAACATCAAGTTCGAGCCCTTGACATCCTTCTTGGTCACCACCTTGACCACGCCGGGCATCTTCTCGGCCTCGGACACATCGATGCTGGTCACCTTGGCGCTGGACACCTTGGCGATGGCGCAGGCGGCATGGTAGGCCGTGCCGGGCGGCATCTTGGCGTTGACATCCGCCCCATAGTCACAGGTCCCGGTGACCTTGGCCAGCGCTGTCGGCCGGGGAATGGCGGTCCCGTATATGCGGCCGTCGGCCGGGATCTTGAACTCCAGGTCCTCCATCTTCATTTCGCCGCGCAGCACCCTGGCGGCGGCCATGACCGCATCCACCAGGGGCTTGTACCCGGTGCACCGGCAGGCATTGCGCTGCCTCTGGAACCAGGCCCTGACCTCCTGCCGGGTGGGGTTAGGGTTGCTGTCCAGCAGGGCTTTGGCGGAGACTATGAAGCCGGGGGAACAATACCCGCACTGCGCCCCGCCGTAGGTCATCCACGCCAGCTGCAGAGGGTGCAGGCTGGTGGGCGTCCCGACTCCCTCGATGGTGAGGATCTTGGAGTGCTCCTCCACCTTGTCCATCCTCTTGGTGCAGGCCTTGGTGACCTTTCCATCAACCAGGACCGAGCAGGCGCCGCACTGGCCTACCCCGCACCCCATCTTCGTGCCGGTCAGCCCCAGGGCCCGCAACATGTCGCCCAGCGAATCAGTCGGTTCGCAGACTATCTGGCGCTCGACTCCATTGATCTCCAGAAGCATCTTCCTTAGTGCCATATACTCCCCTCCTTCTAGCTACTTATGTCTGTCCCCGACGATGCGAGGCAGCGTCTGCCCGGTCTTCCGCCGCCCCTGCCGAATGCCGGTCTACTGCGGCAGGGGCACAGCGGGTATGTAATCTGCGAAGATGGATCCGTCCACTCTCTTGGTCCTGCGTCACCACAGTGGTCCTCGACGACATCACTGAAGAGGGCACTTCAGCAACTGCAGCGCGCGGGAAAAAGAAAAGGCGCCCTGTAGATCAAGGGCGCTCTATTAGAACGGGCCAGCCTTCATATCCTCTCCTTTCCGCAATGGGAGGCCCAAGCGTTTCCACCTGAACCTTCGGGGCTTATGGCCCGCCGTCTGAGGGCCCTGCCTGACCGCGTTTAGGCCGCTCAGCTTCGGAGATCCAACCGGGCTATTGTATCATCGCAGACGGAAACCGGCAATCCACCGGCCGGCCGCGAAGCTTCAACAGTCTCAGACTATCACAAACGACCCGGGCGGTTCAAACCAATTCCGGCCTTGCCCGCGCCCCGGAATCCGTTCTCCGACCCCGCGGCAACGACCACCTCGGCGACCCTCTTGTCTGTCCAGGCGTCAGTTGTTATAATCACAATATAACAACTGGCACAAAACTCTCACAAGAGGCCCCGTGAGCCAGATACGCCTTGATGACACGTCCCGGTCCCCGCTGTTCAAGCAGATAGTGCACCAGGAGAGACAGCAGGTCGCCACCAGCCAGCTCCAGCCGGGAGAGCGGATGCCCACCGTCAGGCAGCTGGCGGAGACGCTCGACATCAGCCCGGGAACGGTGGTGAAGGCCTACAAAGAGCTGGAGCAGGACGGCGTCATCCAGTCCCGCCGCGGCGGGGGCACGGCGGTGGTGGCCAAGGCCAGCGACCCCCAGCTGCTCAAGCTGCGTCAGACGCGCCTGTCGAACATGGTGAGCGACGGAATCCTGGATGTGCTCAGCCAGGGATACAGCCTGGAGGAGATCGAAGCGGCCTTCTCAGCGCAATTGGACCAGTGGCGTGAGGAACGGCAGGTCGGAAGGCGGCCTCTCCGCAGGACCATAAGGCGCACCAGGCCGGGCAAGGGCCTGGTCATCGTCGCCAGCCACGACCTGGCCCTGAACATGCTCGTGGGCCGGCTGCGGCAGAGGGAGCCGGGCATCAGGATCGATGTCACCAATGCCGGCAGCCTCGGGGGCCTCATCGCTCTCCAGGAGGGGAGGGCGGACGTGGCCGGCATACACCTGCTGGATGCGGAAACCGGGGAGTACAACTACCCCTACGTCAAGCACCTTCTGCCCGGCCGCGAGATGGCTATTCTGCACCTGGCCTACCGGATCCAGGGGCTGATGCTGGCGGCCGGGAACCCAAGGAGGATCCGGGGGATCGAGGACCTGGGGCGCCCGGACGTGACCGTGATCAATCGTCAGAAGGGCTCGGGCACGCGGGTGCTGCTGGACCAGGAGCTGCGACAGCTGGGCCTGAAGCCATCCAGTGTCAGAGGGTACGACCGCGAGGTGGACACGCACCTGGCCGTGGCCAAAGCCATCGCCGGGGGGCAAGCCGACACGGGGCTGGGCATCGAGGCCGCCGCCCGGGCATGCCAGCTGGATTTCCTGCCGCTGCACCGGGAGAGGTACGACCTGGTGATGCCGGCCGAGAAGCGCCGGAGCCGGGAGCTGACGCTGCTGGCCCGCATCGTCGCCAGCACGGACTTCCGCCGGGCCGTCACCGAAGCCGGAGGATACGACACCTCACAGTCAGGCACGACCACATACGTTGGAGGCAGCGACCGAAAGGAGGGTTGACAGGGAATAGAAAAGGAGAATCAGCGAGGCCGCGCATCCGCGCGTCAGAAGCGGCCACGGAACCAGTCATCTCAAAAAACCAATGGAGGGGGAATCTGATAGTGACTAAGAGAAAAGCAGTCTTTGGCATACTGGCGTTGGTGATACTTCTGTCCCTGGTGATCGGCAGCATCGGCTGCAGCGAGTCGGAGGACCTCAGCAAGATCGCCACCGCCACCGGGCGCCTCAGAGTGGCCACCACCACCAGCCTCTACGACACCGGACTGTGGACCTACCTGGAGCCCAAGTTCGAGGAGAAGTACGACGTAGAGCTCGACATCCTGTCGGCGGGATCAGGGGCCGCCCTGACCTACGGCCGAAACGGTGATGTCGATGTCCTGACGGTCCACTCCCGGGCCGACGAGCTCAAGTTCATCTCCGACAACTTTGGAGTGGAGAGGGTCTGGTTTGCCTACAACTACTTCCAGATCGTCGGACCAGAGAACGACCCCGCCGGCCTGGAGGGACTGACGGCGGAGGAAGCCTTCAAGAAACTGGCGGCCAACCCGGGCACGGGCAAGTTCGTCTCCCGCGGCGACGGCTCGGGAACACACTCCAAGGAGAAGGCCATCTGGAAGCTGGCCGGATACACCGACTACGAGGCCCTGAAGGCGTCGGGCATCGCCGCCGGCTGGTACATCGACGCCGGCGCGGCCATGGGCGCCACCCTCACCACGGCCAGCGAGAAGGACGCCTACACGCTGACGGACGAAGGCACCTACCTGGCCTACAAGAGCGACCTGGCCCTCGAGCCGGTGGTGGACACCGGCAGCATCCTGCTCAACGTCTACTCAGTCATCGTCTGCACCAAGAGCAAGCAAAGGGACGTGGCCCAGAAGATGGTGGAGTTCCTCACGTCGGATGAGATACAGGAGATCATCGGAGAGTACGGCAAGGCGGACTACGGCAAGTCCCTTTTCAACCCTTGCGCCGGTGAGGCGGAGCCCACATCATAGCACGGACGGGAAAACGGCAGGAGGGATAAGCCCTGGGATACCTCTGGGAAGCGCTCAAGACAGCGATACACCTCATAGTAACGCTTGACCCTGAGGTAGTCGAGATCACGTGGAGGTCGCTGCGGGTGTCAGCGGCCTCCACCATCATCGCTGCGCTTGTGTGCGTCCCCATGGGCGGGTTGATCGCCTTCCGCAGCTTCCCGGGGAAACGGATGCTGCTGAACGTGATTCAGACCCTCTACAGC
>ERZ1649853.234-NODE-234-length-23748-cov-3.856793_pt1 | contig 23748 bp, 12 predicted proteins | sample MGYA00575353_ERZ1649853 | MGnify/ENA primary metagenome ERZ1649853 (study PRJEB40853, sample SAMN11349654) | freshwater sediment metagenome | isolation source: river sediment | host: Sediment | place: India: Okhla Barrage, New Delhi | collected 2017-02-21 ...
GCTCATTGAAAGCGAGCGCTTCGGCCATGAGAAGGGGGCGTTCACGGGGGCCCTGCACCAGCGGAGGGGACGCTTTGAAGAGGCGAACAACGGTACGATCTTCCTCGATGAAGTGGGCGAGCTTTCCGCCGCCGCCCAGGTGAAGCTCCTTCGGGTCCTGCAGGAAAAAAGGTTCCAGCCGCTCGGGTCGTCGCGGGTCGTGACGGTCAACGTCCGCATCATTGCGGCAACGAACAGGGACTTAGAGCAGGACATCCATGCGGACCGGTTCAGGGCAGACCTGTACTATCGCCTCAATGTCTTCCCGATATACATGCCTCCCCTGAGGGAGAGGGGAAGCGACATCATTCTCCTTGCGGACCATTTTGTCCTGAAATACGCCAGGGAGATGGCCAAGGACGTGCGGAACATATCGACCGCCGCAATAGAGGCGTTCCTCGCCCACAAGTGGCCGGGAAACGTCCGCGAGCTCGAGAACTGCATCGAGAGGGCGGTCCTGCTGACAAACACCGGCACGGTCGACATCATGCACCTGCCCCCTTCCCTGCAGGTCAGGGAATCGAACGGGGACAGGAAAGACCCCGACAAACTCTCATCCCTCGTCGAGGCCCAGGAAAGGGCCCTCATCATCGACATGCTCGAGACAACCGGCGGCAACCAGACCCAGGCCGCCAAAATGCTCGGCACCACCAAACGCATCATCCAATACAAAATATCCAAACTCGGCATAGACCCGAAAGCGTTCAAGAAGACTGGCAAGAGGCAATAAGCGCCCGAAACCCCTTCTGACGGCCCTCATCAAAATTAAGAAGCCCCACCGCCATCGTCATTCGGGCCGCAAGGAAACTGTGCCGCAATTATTCCTGTCCGTCACCCCGGCGAAGGCCGGGGCCCAAGGTTTTTCTTCTCGATCTTTCGGATATCTGAAACAGGAAAATGGGTATAGAAACAAAACCTTGGATTCCGGTGTCAAGCACCGGAATGACGGTTATGTTTGATTCCGGCACGCGCGGAAGAGTTGGTATCCGGACGAAACGAAGAACGCAGGGAAGAGGCAGCAGGAATTTCCCTATCGCCCATTGCCCGTTGCCTTCTTTTCAATTAAAAAAGCAGATCATCTTCTGATCGACGATGGTTGAGGCGAGGACGAGTTTCTTTTTGCTGACGTCGTAGACGCGAACGATGTCGGCGAATTCCCGGCTTCCCGGGACGATCTCTTCGAGGACGTTGGGAAGGGATTTGAAGAGGGACATGTTGAATGTGACATCCTCCTGCTCGGGGTAGATGGCCATGTAGAAGATGTCCATTTCAACCATGTCCTGGAAGAAGTGGGTCCCGAAAGAGAGGTCGGGTATAAGGCTCCCTTCCTTGTAGGCTATCTCGGCTATGGCCGCCACGTTATTGATCTCGGAGAAGGTCACGGGCACGCCCATTGCGGGCGTCGTCGTGCCCCATCTGCCCGGGCCGAAGAGGATGGTCGGCATTTCCTCCCTGCCGGGGATCGTCTTGTTGACCTTCCCGACCAGCCGGGCGACGCTGTATTTCTGGGAGAGCTGCAGGCCCGTGTACCCCTTCGGGTCGACGTAGATGACGCGCGCTATGTTCTTCTGCACGCTGCCGCCCATGAAGTTGCCTTCCTGCCGGACCAGTATCTTGTTCTTCTTGATGTTGGCGGGGAGCTCCGCCGGGGTGTAATCCTCTTTTGTCTGGAACGGCCTGCACTGCAGGAGGTTGACCTGGACCCTGCCGTCGAGGTTGAAGTTTGCCGTGAACTCGATGTCCACCGGGTAATCATAGACGGACTCAAGGCGCTTGAGCATCTTCGACATGAGAACGGGGAACTCCGTCGAGGAAAGCAGTTCGTCGAAGGTAAGTACCCATATGTCCTTGAACTTCCCCAGCGCCCGCATCCTTTCGCTTGCCTCGGCGTCACGAGTGGCGATGAGGTCGAGACGCGCGTCAAAACCGTCACCCAGCACGTCGGCTGACGGGAGCGACTCGAAGAGGTTCTCCTCGAGGTTGAGGACGTCGACGTAGTGCTGGGAAAAGCGCGCCGTGTCCTGCGGTTTCACGAAAGGCTTGATCGAAGGGTTGTCGAGCGCGACGATCCGGGGGTAGTCGTTCTCGATGCGGTTGACCGCGCGGGTGCCGAGCCCGAAGACGAGCCTGAGCATTCCCGCACGCGGATCGAGGCCCTTCTGCCAGACGAACGTGTTGTACGACAGGCCGACGCCCGCCAGTTCGGGAAAGAAGTAATACGTGCGGTGCGAACCGGAGACGCGCTGAACGAGAAGCGCCATCTGCTCGTCCTGCTGGTCGAGTCCCCTCTGGAGGCGGTATGTCAGGGCATCCACGTTCATGGTGCTCGCGAATATTTTTTTCACCGTCTCTTCAAATTTCTCGAAACGCTCCTCGGGCGAACCCTGGTTCGCGCAGAAATAGCTCTCATACTTGCCGGCAAACGCGTTGCCGAAGGCGTCCTCGAGAAGGCTGCTCGACCGGACGATTATCGGGGACTGCCCGAAATATTCCAGCATGAGCTGAAACGGTTCCAACACTTCTTCCGGGAATTTCCCCTTCAGCATCTTCTCTTTCAGCTCAACGGCGCTCTCGAAGTAATTCTCCTTCGTCTTGTGCTGCATGAGCGTCCGCCACAGGCCGTTCTGCACGATGAAGGAGTAGAAGACGTCCGACCCGATGTAGAACGAGTCGTGCATCTCGAGGTGCTTCGACCAGTCGAATGCCGGGTCTTTGCGCAGGATGTTGCGCGCGAGCAGCATGCCCGTCGATTTGCCGCCGATGAAGCCCGTCCCGATGAGGCGCTCCTTTATCTCGATGAGGTCTTCGAGGGTAAAGTGCTCCCTGATCAACGAAAGCATCCTCTTTTCCTTGCTGATCATGACGCGGGACAGCTGCTCGACCATCGCCTGCCTCTCTTCGCTGTCGGGTGCATCAAGCATCTCCTTCGCCTCGATGAATATCCTGTCCCAGGAGTCGAGGTTCCTTTCGGGCCCGGAGGTTGCCGCCAGGTTGAGATACGAAAATATGTTCGACGCGTCGGCGCTGTTCAGGATGGGGACGAACTCATCCCCTTCCATGAGGTGAGGCAGGAACATTGTCGGCGAGTAGCGCTGCCAGGCCTTTATCGGGTGCACGCACAGTTTGCCGTTGTAATTGTACACGTCGAGAAGGACCTGCGTCGTCTCCCTGATGCGCGCGATCGTCTTGAAGGAGTGCCGGTTGCGGAGGATGGCGAAATACGCGACCGTGTTCAACTCGAAAAGGTACGGGCAGGTGATCACGAAGAAGTTGCCGATCATGAGGTCGGTGGCCCATGTCAGGAGGAGGTCGGACAGGCAGTCGAACACGTAAAAAACGTCGCGGCCTTCCTGCCTGATAATGTAGTGGACCTGCGTGGAGAACGACTCGAAACCGATGTCCGCGTTGAGCTTGTAGATAACGACCTGACCGCTCGATTCCACGATCGGGGGGTGCTGGGCGAACCGCATGTACACGACACGCCGCCCCTGTTCCAGGGCTTCCTTGATGTAGGGATCGACGAACCGCCGGTAATCGGCGACATCCTCGACCTGGAAGACGACGTTGTCGCCCATCTGCAGGTAATTGAGCGTCTTATCGAGGCCGTTGATGCCGGTCGAGACCCCTGATATAGGTTTCATAACTCACCGCCGGTGCTGTGGCCGGCCCGGTGCCGGGACGGCTTTTTCAGGGTACACATACTAACACGTTTCGCTTAAGCCGTCATTGTCTTTCTTAACGGCCGGGGCCTTCAGCGGCCGTATCTTCCTGTAGACGTCCTTCGGGTCTTTCTTCGTGCCGTCGACCGTGAGCAGCCTGCCTATCGTAATGCCGAAGAGCTTTTCGTTCTCTTGCAGGTATGATTCGATCAGTCCCCAGTCCGCGTCGGTAAGCGGGGCGTACTCCCCGCCGTTCAACTGCTCGTCGACCAGTTTTTTCCGCGGGTCGCGGACATATATCGCGCCGCCGGACGCGAGAGAGAAGATGTTCGACCCGGGATACGGCGTGTCATATTCCGTAATGGAACCGTCCTCGTCGTTGAAGCCGATCCCGTTTAAGATAACAAAGCCGCCGCCGTTCAACGGGTCGCCCGCCATGAAGGACTCGGCGAGGTAGTCGAGCGCCGTTCCGTTGATGACGACCCGGGGCCTTCCGACCGCGTTGATGAGCGGCCTGCCCGCCGCGTTGCCCATGATGTAGGCGGCCCCGCCCTTGGCGCCGTACATGAATGTCTGGCCGACGTCGCCGAAGACGACGAGTTTCCCGTCCTTCATGATCTGGCAGAGCTGGTCCTGCGCGTTGCCGTGGACGTAGATCTCCATCCCGTCAATTCCGGACGCAAGGTAATCGCCGGATGAGCCGTACACGTCGATCCTCACGTCTTCGGTTGACGGCCCGAACCCGCAGCCCGTAAAACGCTGGCCGCGGTACTTATAGACGATGAACCGCCTCCAGCCGAGCTTGAACGCCCTGACGATGGTCACCGCGTCGCAGTCGTCGCCCTCGGGCTCGAAATGCTCCGCGTCGATGACGAGCACCTTTTCATCTCCCAGCGGTGCGCGGACGTCGCGCCTCGTCTCGAAATCGATGCGGCTGAAAAGGCCGCTGCCCGGACCGGTTATGATCGGGACGGTGTCGAGGATGGAATCCAGGGCGATCTTCACAAGGTGCTGGAGTGAGCTTCTTTTTATGGAGCCGGTATTGAACCTGAGGTCCGCAAGCCGCGTCAACGCCTCGATCGCCGCCTGTTGGCATGCGTCGCCCTTTTCGGCGTATTTTCTTATCTCCTCTATTGAACGCCGCAGGTCGTCGGGGCTGAAACCGGTGATGTTGTCCCTGACGAACGCAAAGAGCTTTTCGGGAATGAAAGAGCTGTCGCTCGTTGAAAAGAGCGCGCTCAGGTCATCGGCTTTTGCGAAACTGCCGCCGATTTCGACGGGTTTCGCGACATCGCAGATCTGCTTGTCCTTCGGGGTCTCGATGACCTTGCCGAATTTATCCGTGCATATAAGCTTCATCCCGTTCCCGGTATCTTTCAAGCTGAAGATGAATGCGCCGCCGTCCGTGTAGCTGCCGCCGCGGGCGTTCCAGTATTTGTCCGCGATCGGCCGGAAGCGGGCGTCCTCGCGTTCGAGCGAGATCAGCGTCGCGTCGATCGCCTGTTTCTCCGAGCATATGAGGCCTATCTGAACGTCGCCCTCCTGCAGGGCAAAGACCTGCGGGCGGAGCATCGCGGTGTCCGTGATGCCTATCAGCTGGAACTGGCCGTTCCTGACGTCGTTGCGCGCGATGATGAAGAACCACGGCCCGTCAGGCGAGGCGTTGACGTGGTGGGTCTGGATGGCCTTGTACAGCGCCTGCTTGTCGGCGGGCAGCATGTCGAAGTCCATCTCCGACGTCGGCGCCATCGCCTCGATGAGGTACTCGAGGGGGTATTTGTAGACCCTGCTCCACAGGTCGAGAAGAAGCGCCGCCTCTTCCGTGTCCGTCAGGAACAGGGGAAAGTAGTTGCGCTGCTTCAGGTATTCGTTCACGGACTGATAGTTCGCGAAGTCGCCGTTGTGCACCAGGGCCTCGTTGAGGGCGCTGAAAGGGTGGCACCCGCCGGGATGCCAGACACGCCCGCGCGTGGGGTAGCGCTGGTGCGCGAGCCATGCGTGCGCCTTGAAATCGTCGAGCTTGTAATATCTGACAACATTTTCTGCGTAACCGACTATCTTCAGGATCATCATGTTCCTGCCGTGGGACATGACGAACGCCTTCTTCTCGCCGAGCGACGCGTAATACTGCGTGTTTATCCTGAAGCTGTTCTGGTAGACAAACTCGTCCTCGGCATCACGGCGGTCGAGTGCCGAAAAACCGTTCTTCTCGATGAAGGGGTCGAGAACGTCGTCTTTGACCCGCACGAAGTACCGCACGATATCGGGCGGCTTCACATCGAGCCCGATCGCGCGGTGGTCGTCGATGGTATCGAGCTTCTCTTCCTTGTCCACCGTGAAGTACGGCTTGATGAACGCGCTCTCTATCTCGCCGCGCACGGACGGGTCGAGAAGGGCGATGTGGAGCATGTAGTCGTCCCGAAGGACCTGCTGCGACACACCCATGGCCTCGGGGACGAAACCGACAGCACCGATCCCGCCTCCCTTTCCGTTGCCCCTGTTATGCATCTGCACCGAGGGCTCGAAGATGTTCTTTCCCGTCACGGGGATAGAACTGATAAAACCGGTGACACCGCACCCGCCCGCTTCTTCCGTATTGGGCGCAAGCGCGGGTACCTCAGCTAATATCCCGGCCCGTGAACGTAATATTTTTTCGGCATTGTCCGTCATTGGCGTTACCCCGTTTATTTGCTGTAGTCTATGTGTTCCAAAAGGTCGGTGCGCCCGACAAGCTCGCGCACGCTCCTCATCCCGAACTTCTGCAATATCTCCACGAGCTGGACATTCCAGGCATGGTACATGTTTGTGAGCCGCTGGGTCGCCCATTCCTCGTTGAAGAGGTCGGCAAGGACCGAGTCCGTCGACGCGATGCCCCGCGCGCACCCGCGCCCGGATTCGCAATTCCCGCACCGGACGCATTCCAGGGAGACCATCTCGGCGGTGCCGATGACGCAGCCGTCCGCGCCGAGGCAAATTGCTTTCGCGAGGTCGTGGGCAGACCTGACGCCTCCCGATGCAATGAGTGTCATCTGATCACGCACACCTTCCTCTTTCAGGAAATTGTGGACCTTCGTGATCGCGTACTCGATCGGCATCGCGATGTTCTTCTTCGCGATGTCCGGCGCCGCGCCCGTGCCGCCGTACCCGCCGTCGATGTGGATGATATGGGCGCCGGCGTAGTAGGAGCCGACAGCGACCATGTCCACGTCGTTCGGGGTCGAAACCTTGACCGATATGAGGGCCTTCGGGTTGATCTCCTTGATCCAGTCGATGTGCTTCTTGTGGTCTTCGATCGAATAGACGCTGTGGAACGGGAAGGGGGAAAAGAGCGGCGAGCCCTTCACCGCCTCGCGCATCCGGGCGACGCTCTCGGTGTTCTTCTCGCCGAGCAGGTGCCCGCCGAGGCCCGGTTTTGCGCCCTGGGCATATTTGAACTCAACGATGTTGACGCGCTGTATCGTCTCTTCGCGCACGCCGAAGAGCCCGGTCGCCACCTGCGTTATGACATGGTCGTCATAGGGTTTGAGCATCTCGGGATAGCCGCCTTCGCCCGTGCACGTGAACGTGTTCCAGATCGCGGCGTTGTGCGCCTTGGAGACCATCGTGGCGAGGCTCACCGAGCCGAACGACATTCCGCCCCCGTAGACGGGCGTCGATATCACGATATCGGCACGGCCGTCGTTACGCCTGTTGAGCGGTATCTCGGTGGATACCTCGAACCTGTCGATCTTTGGGCGGCCCGCCGGGAGTTTGAGCCGGAGCTTGTCAAAACCCCCGCCCGAATTGCCCACGTTATATTCAAGGTCGGTGCGTTCCGGGGGGTACCCCGTCTCCGCCATGATCCACGTTCCCGTGATCATGTCCGCGGTCCAGCGGTAATCGCCCAGCGTCTCGTACATCGGGTTGAGCGAAACGGAAAGGGCGTTCCGCGGGCATTTGTCGACGCAGTAGAAATCGTTCTTCGCGCATTCAAAGCCGATGCACCTGTAATCGATCGGGGGGCGCACCTTGTTGTGGCCCTCGAGCCTTTCATGGACCCCGTACGGGCATGACTTTGCGCATGTGCTGCAGTTGATGCACGCGTTCGACCGCGTCACCTTGTACTTCGGCACCTGGTGTTTGAACCGGGACGGCATGGGTTTGATCTGTACGGTTGATGGTTTCATAGGCTTACCGTCTCACTTTTTTTAAATAATTTTCCGAATGTATCGGCATCTATCTCTTCATAAAAGATGGCCCTGCCCGTCTCCCCGCGCAGGCGCCGCGCCTCGCGGATCCCCATGGCGCCCATGACCTCGAGAAGCTGGGAGTGCCAGGCCCCCATCAGGTTGACCATCCTCTGTGTCACCGTGTTCACGCTCAGGGATTCGACCCCTTCGGCAAAGACAAGGATCTTTTCCGGCTCTTCGTACAGCCTCGTACCGATCGCGATCAGGAGGGGAATATCGATGGCCGTAAGGTCCGCGCCGCATATCATCGCCTTGGGCACATGCTCCGCCATCGCGATCCCGCCCGAGAAAAGTATGGTCACTTCATCGCGGACCCTTTCGTCGACGAGTTTGAGATGGACGGCGCGGATCACATCACGTGAAAGAAGGGGTTTTTCTCCGCCGGCCGTGTTTATCTCCGTACCACGGTAGTCGGCGATTACGTGTATGATCTCCGCGCCGGTCTGTGCAAGCTTAAGGACCGTATCCTCCACGGAGCGTGTCGCGGGGATACGGACGATCGTCAGGACATTTCCGAGTTTCTTGACCTTTTCTATAACAGCCGGGAGCGATTTTTCGAGCTCCCCGTCATGCTCGAAGGCCACGGCCCTGACCGACCGGACAAGGTCCTGGTTCGCGTCGATGTCCTTATACGGTACAACGGGAATGATGTTCTTTATGTCGCCTTTCATGTCGGGCGTGATGTCGTTTGCCGACAGTACGACGAACGTGTTCAATTTTGCCGCCGCCTTGACGATACCGGCCTTCACGTTGGGGGCCAGCTTTTCGTGCACGAAGTCGAAAACGATGGGTATGGGGATGTCGACCGTCGGGTGCGTCTTCGACACCAGCTGCGCATTCTCGTCAAAAACGAGGTGGTTGAGTTTCCTGCCCAGTTCAACGGACGTGCTGATATACTCCCTGCCATGGATGCCGTCGCGTGTCGGGCGGACGATCTCGGACATGTCCGTCCACATCCCGTCGAACCCGGGCCCCGTGAACGGGCCGCGGTAACCGGCACCGGTGACCGGCACCTTGCCGTCCTCCGCCTGCTTCCAGAGAGTTACGAACATGTCCGGCTTCTAGTAGGACCCGCCGATGTTGAGGAAGTCCCGGTCGAGGGACTTCTCGAGCGCGCCGCGGGGGCACTCCTGGATGCACCGGAAGCAGTTGCGGCAGCTCACCGTGCCCGGCTGCGCCATCTTGCGGGGATCGCCGTCACGCCCGCGCCTGTGCACCTCATAGATGCAAACCTTCGTGCACTTTCCGCAATTGATGCAGTTCTCCCCCCGTTCTATCCTGAACTTATAAATGAAATCCAGTTCGAGGGGTGTGATCTTTGTCTCGATGTGATATTTTTTTGGCATGTCCGTTCCCGACCTTATGTATTTTCAATTGTTCCTTTCGACCATTTCCCAGTAATCCGAGCTCGCGTCGACCTTCTTGATGAACTCGTCGATCTTCTCCGCCGGCCGCCCGCCGGTAATAGCTTCTATCCTTTTTTCCAGGGCGTCCCAGAGGTTCATGAGCTCGAGGTTCGTCTGGCAGATCTCCTCACATGCCCGGCAATGCATGCACATGAAGACCTTTTCCGCCTCCTCTTTCGTTATCGGTTTGCCCTCGATCAGCTTCTTTGCCAGCGCTATCTTTCCCTTGGCTGTCATTTCTTCATTGCCGGTCACGAGATATGCCGGGCAAACAGCGATGCAGTTCCCGCACTTCGCGCAGGCGTGGGTCATCAGCTCGAAATCGAGGTCGTCAACCTTTTTCACCTTACCGAAGAAAGCGGTTGCCAGCTTCCCGAGAACAGGCGAGAAAAAGCTGAGCGTGCCGACCCCGAAATTCAGGATGAACGGGTTGAACAAAATTGACTTGACCCGGAAGAACTTGCCGGGGTTCATGATGCTGTTCGGGTCGACCCTGGTCTTGTAGGCCTGTAATTCTTTCTTCTGTTTGCCGCTGTAGAGGTAATTGATAAACCCCGCGTTCCAGATGCCGAGGCCGTAAGGTTCCGCACCGCTGGCGACGGCCGCCTTCGTCAGGATCATCGTGAGGGGCAGATCTATATAGTACTTGAACTTGCGCGAATCGCACAGGAAGTTCGTCATGATGAGCGCTTTTTTTGCATCGAGTATATACGAATCCACAAATATCTCAACGCCGAAATGAGACCCGAGCTTTTTCGCCCTTTCGATGAATTTCGCTGCGGAGCCGATCGGGATGATGTTCTCGCTCGCCAGGATCGTGGGGCCGAGCCGCTTCGTCTTCATCCCGAAGAGGCGCTCGTTCCAGAGATAGCTCGCCACGTATTTCGGGGCCTCTTCGACCTCAAAGTTTTCCCGGACGAGCTTCATGAACGCCGCGTCGTCCACGGTGCTGCCGAACTCGATGAGAACGGCCGGGCTTTTCTTGAATTCCTGAAGATGCATGATCTTATTGATATCGTCCAGGTGATTTGCGTCGAGGAACCTTATCACGTTCGGGCGAAGCCTGTCGGCCTGCCCGGAAGCCATGAATTTTTCGATAAACGCAAAGGCATCCGTGTCGGTCCCGAAATAAATGAGGTGCGGGCAGGACGCATCCGGCACGTCGCGCAGTTTCAGGTTGACCTCGACGATGATGCCGAAAAGGCCTTCTGTGGAAACGTAGTACGCAAATTCAGGATCGGTAGGCGTGAGCTTCTTCGCTTCCCCGAGCGCTGTCACGACCGTCATCGACACGATCTGGGCCGACAGGTGGCCGTACCGGAGGCTGTTTATCCCGTAGCCGCCCGTGGCGATCCAGCCGCCGACCGTCGAGAACTTGCTGGAAGGGTACGTCATCAGGCACAGCCCTTCCTTCTTGGCAAGGATATCGATATCGGCCCAGCGGGCGCCCGCCTCGACGGTGACCGTTTTCTGGCCCCTGTTGAGGTACAGGACCTTCCGGAACGGGGACAGGTCGACGACGATGCCGGAATTGGTCGGGATGACCCCGCCGAAACCCCAGGACGCCGCGCCCCGCGGTATGACCGGGACCCTGTTCTCATTGGCGAACGCGAGGACCTGCTTTATCTCGTCCACGGTCTTCGGCTGGACGACAAAGTCCGGCTGGACCTTGAAAAGGCTGTTCGTCATGATCGTGGGGACGTCCCCGATATCATGACTGTACATTTCCTTTTTTTCCTCTTGTTCGATTATCCTGACGTCCGGTGCGGTTTGCTTGAATTTCTCTGAAAGTCTCATATTTACCTATCCATTTAGTAACGCTGTCGATGGCTGCAGTAGTAACTCATGCCCTCTATAATAGCAAAAGAGATGCCAATGGGGCCTGACCTGCAAAAACGGGTTTTTCGCGGCAAAATGAGGGGTATTTTCGGAGTTCAAGCAATTCGGTCCCGCAAACGCACACAAAAGAGAACACGGACATTGAACAATTTTGTTCCTTTTTATGTCTCAAAATACATAATTGTCCGTTCCAAATGCCCGGCCGGGCCGGGAGTTTACGGCCGATCCGGCGCGCCGGGCTGTTGTGTAGAAATTCTTTGACAGCATCCAAAGCGGCGGTATCCCGGGTGCCGGCTTAACACTCTCACCGTCATCCCGGCGCCGGGCACCCTCGGGGTGTTCGGGACCCAAGGCTTTGTTTTTCTTGCAGTTTGTTACTATTGTCATTCTGAACAGACCGAAAGGAAAGGACCTTGGATCCCGGTGTCAAGCACCGGGATGACGGCATCAGGGGAATTGCGACACAGATCCCCGACGGGGTGCGTAATAAATGGTATTGCAGTCCCGGGAGGCCGCAAAAAAGGCCCCTGTTTTAGGCGTGGCATATTTTTCGCACATATTCCTTTTCAAAATACAACCCGCCGAAATCGAACAGGCTTTGAACGGGTGCACACAACAACAAAGAATAAGCGAGGGAGATCATGAAAAAATTACAGCCGGTGATCGCATCCGAGAGAAATTACGTCTGCGAAAAGGAAAAATTTGTTCCCGTATCCGAATACTACGGCGAAGATACTTTCAGCTACAGGGTGATGCAGGAGAAACTGCCGAAGGACACGTTCAAGAAGCTCCTGCAGTCTATCAACGAAAATAAGTCTCTCGACACGGAAACCGCCAATATAACGGCACACGCCATGAAAGAGTGGGCCATCGAGAAGGGGGCGACGCACTTCGCCCACTGGTTCCAGCCCATGACAGGGATCACGGCCGAGAAGCATGACGCCTTCGCCGACCCGGTCGGTATCGGCGAGGTCATGGAGAAGTTTACGGGAAAACAGCTCGTGCAGGGCGAGCCCGATGCATCGAGCTTCCCATCGGGCGGCCTTCGCGCAACATTCGAAGCAAGAGGGTACACCGCGTGGGACATGTCATCCCCGGCCTTTATCAAAAGGACGGGCATATCGACCACCCTGTGCATCCCTTCGGTCTTCATATCCTACACGGGCGAGGCCCTCGACAAAAAGACGCCGCTTTTGCGGTCGATCCGTGCGGTGAGCCGCAGTGCGGTCAATATGCTGAAGCTCCTCGGCGCGCGGAACATCCGCAAGGTGACCTCCAACCTCGGGCCCGAGCAGGAATACTTCCTCATCGACATGGATTACTTCTACAAACGCCAGGACCTTGTACTGGGCGGCCGTACGGTTGTCGGCGCACCCCCCGCGAAGGGCCAGGAGCTCGAGGACCAGTATTTCGGCTGCATCAAAGAGAGGATCTCATCCTACATGCACGATGTCGAAGAAGAACTGTTCAAGCTCGGCATCCCGGCGAAGACCCGGCACAACGAGGTCGCCCCGAGCCAGTTCGAGATAGCCCCGGTGTACGAAGAGGCCAACCTCGCCGTCGACCACAACCAGCTCGTCATGGACACGCTGAAATCCGTCGCGAAGAAGCATAACCTGGCGGCGCTTTTCCACGAAAAACCGTTCGCCGGGATCAACGGGTCGGGCAAGCACGTCAATTGGTCGATATCGGACAACAACGGCAACAACCTGCTGAACCCGGGCAAGACCCCGCACGACAACATCCAGTTCCTCGTGTTCCTCATCGCCACCGTCCGCGCGGTCTACAAGCACGCCGACATCCTGCGCGCTTCCGTCGGCTCGTACGGGAACGATTACAGGCTCGGCGCAAACGAGGCCCCTCCCGCCATCATCTCCGTCTTCCTCGGCGAGCAGCTGACGAAGATCCTCGAGAACATCGAGAAGGGGCAGGCTAGCAAGGCGACCAACGGCGAGATCATCGACCTCGGCGTATCGTCGCTGCCGATCGTCAGCAAGGACGATACAGACCGCAACCGCACGTCGCCGTTCGCCTTCACCGGGAACAAGTTCGAGTTCAGGGCCGTCGGCTCCTCCCAATCCATATCCTTCCCGGCAGCCGTCATGAACACGATCGTCGCGGAAAGCCTTGACTACCTTGCCGACAGGATCAGGGAAAAGAAGAACGGGAAAGGCACCGTCCAGGCCGTCATCGAGGTTTTGAGGGAAGAGATCAGGGACATAAAACCGATCCTTTTCAACGGCGACAACTACAGCAAGGAATGGGAAAAAGAGGCCGGCAAGCGCGGACTTCCGAACAACAAGACGACCCCGGTAGCCTTAAGAGCGCTTGTCGCGGAAAAGGCGCTCGAGGTATTCGAGAGATATCAGGTCCTGTCCAGGGTCGAGCTCAGCTCCCGTTACAACATATACCTCGAAAGGTACATCAAGGATTTCGAGATCGAGGCCAAGTGCCTGTACAACATCTGTCAGAGCCAGGTACTACCCGCGGGGACGGCATACCAGAAGCTGCTGGCCGGCGCCATCGTCGCCACGAAGGACGCCCTGGGCACCGATGCGGATGTGACCGCCCAGAAAGAGCTGCTCATCAAGGTCCTCGACCTCGTCAACAACATCCACTCCCTGAACAAGAGGATCCAGGCCGGGCTCAAGAAGACCTGCGGGGTCCATGACGAGGTGAAGAAAGCCGATATGCTTTCGAAGGAGATCAAACCTGAAATGGACGAGCTCAGGGGCTATGTCGACACCCTGGAAACCCTCGTTGACGACGAGATATGGCCGCTGCCCAAGTTCTGGGAAATGCTTTTCATAAGCTGATCGATGCGGGACACACCCGGCAGGGTCCTCACGAATGATAGAAGGGGAAAAGGAAGATATGCCCTTTACGCTGAATAACAACGGGCCGGAAAAGCTCTACCCGCGCGAGGAATGCGGAGTGTTCGCCATCCACGGCAGCGACGACGCGTCGCGGGTGGCTTTTTACGGGCTTTTCGCCCTGCAGCACCGGGGACAGGAATCCGCCGGCATCGTGAGCTCCGACGGGCATGAGGTCAGTCAGTACAAGGGTATGGGCCTCGCCTGCGAGGTGTTTGGCGAGGAACACCTTCAGCGCCTTCCCGGGCGCCTGGCCATCGGCCACGTCCGCTACTCGACGACCGGGGCGTCCACACTCCTTAATGCCCAGCCGTTTCTCGTGCGCTTTGGAAACGAATACTATGCCCTCGCCCACAACGGCAACATCCTGAATGCGCAAAGCCTGCGCGAAAAACTGGAGGCGCGGGGCTCGATCTTCCAATCCACCATGGACAGTGAGGTGATCATCCACCTCATGGCACACCACCTGAAACACGGGCTCGAACAGGCGATCACCGCGAGCCTTGCACGCCTCAAAGGCGCTTACAGCCTCGTTATGATGACCCGCGACAGGATCATAGCGGCACGCGATCCCGGGGGTTTCAGGCCTCTGTCGCTGGGAACGCTGAACGGCAGATGGGTGATAGCATCCGAGACCTGTGCTTTCGACCTCGTCGGCGCGCAGTACGTCCGTGATGTGGAACCGGGAGAGATCGTCATCATAGACGACGCGGGCCTGAAAAGCATAAAGCCTTTCCCCGAGGCGCGGCGCAGCCACTGCATCTTCGAGCTCGTCTATTTTGCGCGCCCGGACAGTCTGGTGTTCGGCCGGAACGTGTACCTGTGCCGGAAACGGTTCGGGTACGAGCTGGCGCGAGAATACAAACCGCACGTCGACATGATAATACCCTTCCCTGACTCGGGCGTGTACGCAGCGATCGGGTATGCCGAGGAGAGCGGCCTCCCGTTCGAGATGGGAATGATCCGCAACCACTATGTCGGGCGCACATTCATCAACCCGTCGCAGCAGATGCGCGACCTCGGCGTCCGCGTAAAACTGAACCCCGTAAAGAACCTGCTGGAAGGCAAGTCGATCCTCATCGTGGACGACTCTATCATCCGCGGCACGACGAGCCGGAACCGCGTGAAGAACCTGCGCGATATTGGAATACGGGAGATCCACATGGCGGTGAGCTGCCCGCCGACAGTGTATCCCTGTCCCTACGGGATAGATTTTTCAACGAAAGGGGAACTGATAGCGACAAAGAAAGCGAGCCAGAAGGCGATCGCTAAATACATTGGCCTCGATTCCCTGCACTACCTCAGCCTCGACGGTATGATAAAGGCGACGGGCCTCGACAGGAGCTGCTTTTGCCTTGCCTGCTACGACGGCAAGTACCCCGTCACCCCGCCGAGGACCATCAACAAGCACTGCCTGGAATCCTGCCGGTGAAATCTAAAAGGAGGTGCCTCATGAAAAGATTTATTGCAGTCCTGATGCTTTTGAGCTTTATCGCAGTGCCCGCCGTGATGTACGCGCAGGCACAGACCCAGCCCGCTGACGCCAGGCAGCAGCAGGCGGTCCAGGCATCGGACGCCAGGCAGGCACCGTCAAAGTCCGACAGCGGCGACACGGCGTGGATGATCGTCGCAACAGCGCTTGTCATGCTGATGACCCCGGGCCTTGCGTTCTTCTACGGCGGCATGGTGGGCAGAAAGAACGTCCTCGGCATCCTGATGCAGTGCTTTACGATCCTGTGCCTCATCAGCGTCCAATGGGTCCTGTACGGGTACAGCCTGTCGTTCGCCCCGGGAAAAGGTTTCTGGGGAGGCCTCGAATGGATCGGGCTCGCCGGGGTGGGCGCCGCCCCTTATCCGGATTATGCCCCGACCATTTCACACCAGCTCTTCATGGTGTTCCAGATGATGTTCGCCGTGATCACCCCTGCCCTTATCGTCGGGGCGTTCGCGGAAAGGATGAAGTTCTCGGCGTTCGTCCTCTTCACCCTTCTCTGGGCAACGTTCGTCTATGACCCTGTCTGCCACTGGGTATGGGGTGTCGGAGGGTGGCTCAAAGACCTGGGTGCCCTCGACTTTGCAGGCGGCACCGTCATCCATATCAACGCCGGCATAGCCGCGCTCATGACGGCAATATTTATCGGGAAGCGCAAGGGCGTAAGCAACCACACGATACTGCCGCACAACCTGCCCTTCACGATCCTCGGCACCGCGCTCTTGTGGTTCGGATGGTTCGGCTTCAACGCGGGCTCATCCCTCGGGGCAAATGACGTGGCGGTGAACGCATTCATCGTCACGAACACGGCCGCGGCCGCAGCGGGCTTAAGCTGGGCGGTCATCGACTGGATATTCAACAAAAAGCCCACCATGCTGGGAATGGCAACGGGAGCGGTCGGGGGGCTTGTCGCCATCACCCCGGCCGCAGGTTTCGTGAGCCCTGTTTCGGCCATCATCATTGGTCTGTGCGTCAGCGTATTCTGCTACTTCGCCGTCTCCTTCATCAAGCCCCGGCTCGGCTACGACGATGCCCTCGACGTCTTCGGCGTCCATTGCATCGGCGGCATCTGGGGGGCCGTCGCCACGGGGCTCTTCGCCTCGAAGGCCGTGAACCCCGCCGGCGCCGACGGCCTTTTCTTCGGCAACCCGAAACAGCTTCTCGTTCAGATCATCGCGGTCGCTGTGACCGTTGTATACAGCTTTGTTGCCAGTTTCATCATTTACAAGGTGATCGATATCGTCATCAAGGTGAGGGTGCAGGAGAAGGACGAGGTCATCGGCCTCGACCTGACACAGCACCACGAAAAAGCATACACCGTCCTGGAATAGGAGGGATACACCATGAAACTGATCATAGCTATTATACAACCCGACAGATTGGAAGCAGTGAAACAGGAACTTTACAGGCAGGAGGTCTTCCTCATCACCGTGAACGAGGTCCTCGGGCATGGAAGGCAGATGGGTGTCGCCGAGGTGTACCGGGGTACAAAGGAGATGGGCAACCTCCTGAGGAAGATACGGCTCGAGATAGCGGTGAACGAAGATTTCGTCGAGAAGACGATCACGGCCATCGTAAAGGGTGCCCAGACAGGTGAGTCCGGCGATGGCAAGATATTTGTCATCGACCTTGTCGAATGCGTCAGGATCAGGACGGAAGAAAGAGGTCATATCGCCATCGGCTAGGGATGCCCGACCGGTTCGGGCGGCCTTGCCGGGTAAAAAGCTTATTTACCCGCGGCGGATCAACAGGGAGGTTCTGGATGAAAAAACTTGCGGTCCTTGTCGTTGCGTTACTGTTCGTCTGTCTTGCTGTGGCTGTATTTGCACAGGAAGGACAGGAGATCGCAGCCAAAACCTCCCTTTCGCCAAACGTCAGGCCGGCGGTCACCATCGATACGGGGGACACCGCCTGGGTCCTCTTCGCGACCGCGCTCGTCATGCTCATGACCCCGGGCCTTGCTTTCTTTTACGGCGGCATGGTCGGCAGAAAGAATGTCCTCGGGGTCCTGATGCAGTGCTTCATTATCCTGTGCATCATAAGCATCCAGTGGGTGCTCTTCGGGTACAGCCTGTCCTTCGGCCCCGCACGGGGCTTCTGGGGCGGCCTTCAGTGGGCGGGCCTCGCAGGCGTCGGGACAACCCCCTATCCCGATTATGCCCCGACAATACCGCACCAGCTCTTCATGGCGTTCCAGATGATGTTCGCAATCATAACCCCTGCCCTCATCATCGGGGCCTTTGCGGAGCGCATGAAATTCGCGGCCTTCGTGATCTTCACCATCCTCTGGGCAACCTTCGTCTACGACCCCGTGTGCCGCTGGGTATGGGGCGCCGGGGGATGGCTCAAAGAGATGGGTGTCATCGATTTCGCCGGAGGGATCGTTGTCCACATCAACGCCGGGATAGCGGCCCTCATGACCGCGATATTCATCGGAAAGCGCAACGGAGGCAGCAAGGCGATCCTTCCGCACAACCTGCCTTTTACCATCCTGGGCACGGGCCTTCTCTGGTTCGGATGGTTCGGGTTCAACGCGGGAAGCTCCCTCGGGGCGAACGGCCTCGCCGTGAACGCATTCGTCGTCACGAACACCGCGGGAGCAGCCGCCGGCCTCACCTGGGCGTGTCTCGACCGCATCTTTAATGAGAAACCGACAGTACTCGGGACGGTCACGGGCGCCGTCGGCGGATTGGCCGCCATAACCCCCGCCGCCGGCTATGTCGGCCCCTTTTCGGCAATCATCATCGGCATCGTCGTCAGCCTCCTGTGCTACACGGCGGTATCCGTGCTCAAGCCCCGGCTCGGGTATGACGATGCCCTTGACGTGTTCGGCGTCCATTGCATCGGGGGTATCTGGGGGACCATGGCCGCCGGGCTTTTCGCATCGAAGGCAATAAACCCGGACGGCCCGAACGGGCTTTTCTTCGGGAACCCGAAGCAGTTCTACGTGCAGCTTCTCGCCGCCGCCGTGACCCTTGCCTACAGCTTCATAGCCAGCTTTATCATATATAAGGCTATCGACCTTTGCATAGGGGTCCGCGTCGGGGAAAAAGAGGAGATCATCGGCCTCGACCTGACACAACACCACGAAAAAGCATACACCGTCCTCGAGTAGACAAGGCCCGGAAAATCTCATTACTTCGCCTGCTGTCCATTAGCGGTAAACTATAGTTCTTGTGTCAACTATGGTACGCCTACCCCTATTTTATCAACAATAAATCGATATCACGTCAGGCCTTTTTTCATGATAGCATTAAGCACGATTGAGGTTTAAGGGGGCCTGGGACATCGCGTCACATTTATCCCGAAAGATCCCAAATGACCTGTCCCTACCCCCGGTTTTTAATCCGCACTGAATCTTTTTCCTGTAAGGACAATTGCTATAAGGGCTATTTAAAACAAACTGTCAACTTCACGAAGCGGTTGCGCGGCTTCGAAAAGGGCCAAGGGGCTCGAAAGGCCGGGCAGGGGCGCACTTCTCATCGTTTTCTGCAGGCGCAGGATACAAGCCTTTCCCCGCACCGCGGGCACCTCTCCATGTAACAGCCGTCGTGATGAAATCCCCCGGGGCTCACAAAACATTTCGGACAGCGTCCCTTCTCGTTATCCGGATAGGGTACGCGGTGAAAAGACTCTCCGTCCTCATAGTCAATATACCCGCCCGCGCACGTGGTCGTCCTGGGGTCCAGCACATTCTTGCCGCAATGCCGGCAGAGTATGATATCACCGGCATCATCGGAAGGGCCTGTCCCCGGGGCGCGATCACTTTTCACCCCGGCAGGGACCGTTCCCTGTCCGGCCGCTGCCGGCCTGACCGCGCTGTCCTCTTTCCCGGCCGGCCGCACCACGTTTTGGCGGCCGGTCGTGATCTTCCGCGACCGCAGATAGCTGAGCAGGTTCGACGGCGACGTACCAAGGATCCGGGCCAGGGACGTTTTGCTGACACCTTTCGCGAGGTATTCGATGATCATTTCTTTCCTGTCGTCGAGCTTCGACGGTGAAATGCTTCCCCTCGGCCTGCCGAGCACGGCGCCTTCCTTCTTTTTCAGCGCAAGGGCCTCCCTGATCCGTTCCGAAACATAAGCCGATTCCATGTCCGCCAGCATACTGAAAACGGCGGCGGCGGCCTTCGTCGTCTCGTCCCCCGGGCCATTGATGTCTATACCCTGAAAGGCGGCGGCAAAGCGCACACCCCTTTCCATGAACCCCTTCAGCAGGTTGACAATGTCGGCAATGCTGTGCCCGAGGCGGGCAAGATCAGAAACGACTATGGTATCCCAACGGTTAACGTGGGAAAAAAGCTCCTGCACCATTCTGTTCCGTTCTCTTCTACCCGGCGGGATATCAACAGTGATATAGTTGTCGATACGCAGGTTCTTCCCGCTGGCAAATGCCTCGATGATCTTTCTCTGGTCCGATGCATCACCGGTCCCGGCCGTTGCCAGAATGTATGCCACGTTCGCCATGATTCGCTTAAAATACCTTCATAATAATTTTATAGTACGCAGACAGTGCATGTAAGTAGTACCATATATTTTTATACTATATATATCGGGCTCATATTTCAACATGTTATTGGGCAAATTGCCACACAGCCGCATAAATGCGGGCACAATACGATAATAGACTATTTAAACTCATTTAAGGTATTGTTTAGTGTATATAGAGACTAATAAAATTTGAGAATAATGTTTACACAATGCATGACCGGGTATATGGCTCTGTACCATCTTGATTAAAGGGCCTTCCGATGTTACAAATAGCTCAGGTCTCCACGCACACATGAAAAAGATCACATTTCGTGATGTTACGACCCGCGAATTTTCCCGGTTCGTTATCTTCGCTTTATGCATCATCTTCATTGTTTTTTTTGTCTCTTATTACATTGCAGACCCGCTGCCACCCGATACAATAACGATGACAACAGGCACTGGAGGCCTTTCCTATAAGAACTTCGGTTTGCGGTACAAAGAGATCCTTGCCCGGTCAAAGGTCAAGGTCAAACTCCTCGAATCCTCGGGATCGGTCGAAAATTACAACCGGTTAAAAGATAAAAGGGACGTCGTTGACGTCGGTTTCGTCCAGACAGGGACAGGTTCGCCAAAAGAGGCGCCCCATTTGCTCTCGCTGGGAAGCGTCTCATATAGCCCGATGTGGGTATTTTATACCGGGAAACAAAAACTCGACGATTTTTCCCAACTGAAGGGCAGGAGAATAGCCATCGGGCCTGTTGGCAGCGGTCTGCGCAAGTTGTCGCTTGAGCTTCTTAAGGTATCGGGAGCCGCGGACCGTCCGACGGTCCTCTTTGACCTCGGCACCGAATCGGCGTACAGGGCATTAAAGGACGGCAGGATAGACGTGATGATCATAATCGGGGCGACGGACAGCAGGTTTATCCTCGGAATATTGAACGATCCCGGCGTCAAACTCATGAACCTTTCCCAGGTGGAGGCCTACACCCGGCTTGTGCCGGGCCTTTACCACGTCACCCTGCCCAGGGGAATAATTAATGTCGGAAAAAGAATGCCCGAGACGGATGTTCATCTCATAGCACCCACGACAAATCTGATCGTGCGCAATACCATGCATCCGGCCCTGATGTATCTCCTCCTCGATGCCGCAGCAGACATTCACGGGTCCGCCGGATGGGTAGCTAAAGCGGGTGAATTTCCCGCACCGATGCCACAGGATTTTCCCCTGAGCGACCAGGCGGAAAGATTTTACAAAACAGGTCGGCCCCTGCTCCTCGAGTACCTTCCTTTCTGGGCGGCGGTCCTTCTTGACCGCATGGTCAAGGTTCTGCTCCCGGTCCTTGCCGTGATCTTTCCCCTCATGAGGATCCTGCCCTGGTTCTATTCCTGGAAGAACAGGTCCAGAATGCGGCGGCTCTACGGCGAGCTGAAGTTCCTCGAGATGGAGATCGCCAGGGCGGACACGCTAGAAGACCGTGCACGCCATGCCGAAACGCTCGATCGCATCGAGAACGCGGCGAGGAGGATAACGGTACCCGCCAATTTCTACGGTGAGCTTTACACTCTGCGGGAGCACATAACGCTCGTCCGCCGGGAATTGGAAAAAAAGACAAACGATGCACAAGAATAGACCGTAGTGCTGGCTCCTCATTAAAAATTCCGAAGGAAAAGTGCTCCTGCAACTCAGGGACGACAAGCCGGATGACCCTGTATGAAGCGGCTCATGGCGAACGGAAAAAGATTTATCACTTGCAAATATCAAGAGATAGCGTGTTGCATTGGTCCGCTAGCCTTTAGCCGTTAGCCTTACATCAACATTGCTCTTATAAAAGTTCCAAAATGACAGGAGAATATCTTAATAAAAACCCGGAGCCCCAATGATCAACCTGAGAAAGATGCTCAACCCGAAGAATATCGCCTTTATCAGCTCCGACGCGGAGGAGGGAAGCGCCGAAAGGACCGTGCTGGCAAACCTGAGCGGGCCCGGAACGCGCCTGGTATTTCAGGTCAACCCGAACAGGGAGCCGGCACCTGCCATGAATTGTTTCCGGTCGATCTCGGACATTCAGGAAGAGGTCGACCTTGCCGTCGTCATGGTCCCTTGCGGAATGCTCCTCGAAACATGCGAGCAGTGCGCAAACAACGGGGCAAAGGGGCTCGTCATTATGCCGGCGGGGGGTAGGGCCCCGGCGGATGTGTACGATACGATAAGGCCGGGATTGATGAGGATGCGGAATACGTGCGGCATGAGGATCATCGGCCCCGGCAGTTCAGGGATCATCCTCCCCAACGACAGGCTCAACGCCAGCCTGCTCATGGACCCGAAGCCGGGCGGGACGGCCTTTATATCTCAAGGCAGTTCACTCGGCAATGCGATGTTCTACTGGGGCAGTACCAATAATATCGGCTTCAGCCTGTTCGTTTCACTCGGTTCCATGATAGACGTCGATTTTGCGGACATCATCGACGTTCTGCAGGAAGATTATTTCACGAAGAACATCATGCTCTACATGGAACACATACCCGACACAAGAAAATTCTTGAGCGCTTCCCGCTTCTTTGCCCGCAACAAACCTATCGTTGTCTTCAAACCGGGCCGTTATCCCGAAAGCAGGCCGGCCCTCGTTTCGCACACGGGGCGCGAGACGGGGAACGACGCCGTTTACGGCGCGGCATTTCAGAGGGCAGGCATAGTCAGGTCAAGGGAAACGGAAGATTTCTACGACACGGCGCGGATACTTGTCTCCCGGACCCTGCCACGGGGGCCGAAACTCGCCATAGTGACCAATTCGGGAGGCCTCGGCATCATTGCTTGCGACATAATCGCTGAGCAGCGCGGGCAGTTGGCAGCGCTGAGCGGGCAAACCCGGGAAGCCCTGGGGACCATGGTCCCGCGGCCCGCGGCCCCGGGCAATCCCGTCGATCTTTTCGGCGATGCGGATATCGGGAAATACTGCGCCGCCATGGATGCCGTCATGAAAGACGCCGGGGTCGACGGCATACTGGCCATGTACGCCCCTGCCCTCGGCTGCGACCCGGGAGAGCTGGGAAAAGAGCTGGCCGGCCGCGCGCAAAGGACAGCAAAAACGGTGATCGCCGTCCTGACGGGCGGAGAGTATTCGCGTGCGGGCGCGCAGGCGCTCACAAATGCCGGGGTCCCGGTTTACGACACCCCTGAAGACGCGGTCCGCGCCTACATGTACATGGTCAATTACCGGCGGAACATCGAGCTCCTTCATGAAACACCGGAAGAGCTCCCGGAAGATGAAATGAGGCTCTCCAATCACCTGAAGGTGCTCCTGAGGAATGCCGCGCGGGAAGGCAGGGAGTTCATCGAAGGCAAAGACGCCCACACCTTCCTGAAAAACTATGGCATACCCGTCCTGAAAACCGGCCCCCAGGCCGAGGAGCAGGCGGCGCTTCCCTTGCAGGAATGGGCGTTGAGATCGATGCGGGACAACGATTTCGGCACGTTCATTCTTCTTATTGCCATGAGTTCCGGGAACACGCCTTCAAGGGGTTTTGCCGTGGGCCTGCCGCCGCTCAACCAGGTCCTCGCGAAGCACCTCATGGAAGAAGCGCAGTTCACCTCATCGAGTAAAGATCTCGCATCCAACATGGAGGGGCTGATCGTGCACTTTTCCAACCTCGTCGTGGACTTTCCCGAAATTGAAGAGGTCGAGATAGAGACGGCGATCATGCCGGACAATTCGGTGTGCGTGCGGAACGCGGCGATCAC
>ERZ1649853.236-NODE-236-length-23647-cov-8.903230_pt1 | contig 23647 bp, 22 predicted proteins | sample MGYA00575353_ERZ1649853 | MGnify/ENA primary metagenome ERZ1649853 (study PRJEB40853, sample SAMN11349654) | freshwater sediment metagenome | isolation source: river sediment | host: Sediment | place: India: Okhla Barrage, New Delhi | collected 2017-02-21 ...
TCCGAATGCATCGTTCGTCAGGAAGGCAAGGTGAACCTTGCCGCGGGGGATCGGATCCGCGTCGACTGGCCGGCCTCCGAAACCCATTTTTTCGAGACCGAAACCGGTCGGCGTTGGGAGTCGCCCCATGCCGCAAACGGCTGATCCGGCGAACCGGATCGAATGGAAACGACCAAAAGGAGGTGTTCAATGAAAAGATTTTTTTCCGGAAGGGTCCTGATGCTGTGCAGTCTGGCAATTCTGCTGCTGGGCGTCGCCCCGGCCCAGGCGGCCGTCAACCTCAACATGTATTACCCGGTGGCCGTCGGCGGGCCGATCACCAAGGTCATCGACGACATGATCGCCGATTTCGAGAAAGCCAACCCCGACATCAAGGTCAAGGCCGTCTACGCCGGCAACTATGACGACACCCGCGTGAAGGCGCTGGCCGCGCTCAAGGCGAACCAGCCGGTCCAGCTCAGCGTGCTCTTCTCCATCGATGTTTTCGAGCTGATCGACCAGGGGGTCATCGTCCCCTTCGATGATTTCGCCACCACCGTGGAGGACAAGAAGTGGCTCGCCTCCTTTTACCCGGCCCTGATGGCGAACTCCAAGGCCAAGGGCAAGACCTGGGGAATCCCTTTCCAGCGCTCCACGATCGTGATGTACCACAACAAGGACGCCTTCAAGGAAGTGGGGCTGGACCCGAACAAGCCGCCTACGACCTGGAACGAGATGGTCGCCATGGCCCAGAAACTGACCAAGAAGGACGCCGCGGGCAATGTGTCCCGCTGGGGCCTCCACATCCCCTCCACGGGCTATGCCTACTGGATGTTCCAGGCGCTGTGCATCCAGAACGGTGAGGAACTGATGAACCAGGACGGCAACAGGACTTACTTCGACAAGCCGGCGGTGATCGAGGCCATGCAGTTCTGGCGTGACCTGGCCGTGAAGCACAAGGTGATGCCCGAGGGGACCATCGACTGGGGCACGTTGCGGCAGAAGTTCCTCGAGGGCGCCACGGCCATGATGTGGCATACCACGGGCAACCTCACCGCGGTCCGTGACGGCGCGAAATTCAACTTCGGCGTGAGCATGCTGCCCGCCTCCAAGCGGCTGGGCTCCCCCACCGGCGGCGGCAATTTCTACATCTTCAAAAGCGCCAACGCCGAGGAGCGCAAGGCCGCGCTGAAGTTCATCAAGTTCATGACCGAACCGGAGCTGACGGCCAAATGGTCCATCGCCACGGGTTACACGGCCACCCGCGCCGATGCCTATGAAACCAATGTGCTCAAGAAGTACGTGGCCGATTTCCCCGCGGCGGCGGTGGCGCGCGACCAGTTCAAATACGCGGTCGCCGAGTTTGCCACCCACGAGAATGCCCGGAACAAGAAGTTCCTTGACGACGCGATTCAGAGCGTTCTGACCGGCAACAAGGGAGCCAAAGAAGCCCTGACGGGCGCCCAGGCTCAGGCCGAGCGGGTTCTGAAGGGCTATCGTTAAGCGGAAGGCAGGCCGCCGCGCCGGCGCATGGGCGCGGCGGCCTCTTTTCGTGTTTAGGGATCGTATGAAACTGAAGCGTCCTATTTCCGTCCAGGTGTATGCCTGGCTCCTCCTCCTGCCGGCATTGGTCCTGATGGTCGCCTTCACCCACTATCCGATCGTGGGCGGATTCATCGCCAGTTTCTTCTCCACGGGCCGGGAGGGGCGCGCTTCCAAGTTCATCGGGCTGGAAAACTACAGCAGCATGATCGCCGATCCCGTTTTCTGGCAGGTTCTCCAGAACAACCTCATCTACGCGCTGGGGGTGATCCCGATCAGCGTCATCCTGGCCATCTTCATGGCGGTCTGTGTCAACGGCCGTCTCCCGGGACGCAGCATCGTCCGGACGGCCTACTTCACGCCCACCATCCTGCCGATGATCGCCGTGGCGAACATCTGGCTCTTCTTCTACACCCCGCAGATCGGCCTCCTGGACCAGATCCGCGGGCTGTTCAACATCCCGAGCCACAGTTGGCTGGGCGACACGAGCACCGCCCTGGGGTGCATGATGGTTCTGGCCATCTGGAAGGACGCGGGGTTCTTCATGATCTTTTTCCTGGCCGCGCTGCAGGGCATTCCGCCCGAACTGGAGGAGGCGGCCCTGATCGAGGGGGCCGGCCGCTGGTACTACTTCCGCCGGGTGACGTTGCCGCTTTTGATGCCGACGATGCTTTTCGTCCTGGTCAACGCGACGATCAACTCCTTCAAGCTTGTCGACCATATCTTCATCCTGACCAAGGGCGGGCCGGACAATGCCTCCTCGCTGTTGCTGTACTACATCTGGGAGGTGGCCTTCGGCTTCTGGGATACGGCTTACGCCTCGACGCTGACGGTGGTGCTGCTGGTCATTCTGTGCCTGGCGGCGATTACGCAGTTCCGTTACATGGAAAAGAGGGTTCACTACCAGTGATCAACCGCGGTTCGGACTGGATGCAGAAGGTGGAGGTTCTGGCGGCTTGGCTGCTGGCTTTTTTGTGGGCGGCGCCGCTGCTCTATGCCGTCTGGGCGGCCTTCCATCCCATGGACTTCGTCAGCCGCTTCGTCCTGACGGCGCCGCTGACGCTGGACAACTTCCGCAGCGCCTGGAAGGTTGCGCCCTTCGCCCGTTACTTCTTCAACACCTTCGTGCTGGTCAGCATCACGCTGGCGGGACAGTTCATCCTCTGCACCATGGCCGCGTATGCGTTCGCCCGTTTTGAATTCCCGGGCAAGGAGATCGTCTTTCTGCTGGTGCTCGTGCAGATCATGATCATGCCGGACGTTCTGATCGTGCAGAACTACAAAACCGTAAGTCAACTGGGGCTGGTGGACACGATCCTGGGGATCGGCCTGCCCTATATGGCCTCGGCCTTCGGCATTTTTCTGCTGCGGCAGGCCTTCAAGCAGGTGCCGAAGGAGCTGGTGGAGGCGGCCCGGGTGGAAGGGGCTGGATGGCTGTCGGTCCTCTGGAAGGTCTACATTCCGCTCGCCAAGCCGACCTACCTGGCTTACGGCCTGGTCTCCGTGAGCTATCACTGGAACAACTTTCTCTGGCCCGTGATCATTACCAACTCCACGGAGACGCGGCCGCTCACGGTCGGCCTCTCCATCTTCGGCGCTCCGGAATCGGGGGTCAACTTTTCGGTCATCTCCGCCGGCACGCTTCTGGCCGTGTCGCCGCTCTTGATCGCCTTTTTGCTCTTCCAGCGTCAATTCGTCCAGAGCTTCATGCGCTCCGGCATCAAGTAAGGGGCCCGATTTGGACAACCCGTCGACGCCGCATGACAAAACATCCTATCGCTGGGTCATCGTGGGCACGCTGTGGCTGATCCACGCGCTGGTTTTCATGAACCTGTCCGGTTTGGGGACGCTGGCCCCGTTCATCCAGGAGGAGCTCCGGCTTTCTTCTTTTCAGATCGGATTTTTGATCTCTTCTCTGTCGATCGGGTCCATGCTGAGCCAAATGCCCGCGGGGCTGATCGTCGATTTCGTGGGGGTGCGCCGGATGATCAGTCCGGCGATCGGCTTGCTGGGGCTTTTTCTCGTCCTGTTTTCCCTGGCCCCCTCCTTTCCGATTGCGCTGGCGATCCTGCTGCTCCACGGCCTGGCCAGCGGGGTCATCACCCCTGCCGCGAGCAAAGGCGTCCTGGATTGGTTTCCCTACAGCGGCCGCGCGACGGCAATGGGGATCAAACAGACCGGGGTCAACTTCGGCGGAATCTTTGCGGGAATCCTCCTCCCGACGCTGGCGATCGTGTTTTCCTGGCGGCAGAGCCTTTTGGCGGTCGGACTGGTCGAAATGGCCGCGGCCATTCTGGTTTATCGCCTGCTCCGGGAATCCCCGTTCCGATCGGACGCCTCGCGGACGAAGTTTGCCTGGGGGAAAATCCTGCACATGGCGATGCAGCGGGATATGCTGGTCCTGGGCGGGATCGGTTTCTGCTTCATGGCCGGCCAGTTCTGCTTTTCCACCTACCTGATCCTGTTTTTGATTCGGGAGATGCAATACCCGATCGTTCAGGCGGGAGGGTACTATGCCCTCTCTTTCTTCGTCGGCGCCGCGGGCCGCATTTTATGGAGCCTGGCGAGCGACTACCTTTTCGGCGGGCGGAGGAAGGGGGTCCTGTTCGCGATCGCGCTGATCTTCTTTTTCTCTTCACTGGCGTTGGGAATGATCTCCTTCTTTCCGGTTTTATCATCGCTGTTGACGATCGCCGTTTTGGCCTTCGGGGTCAGCGGGATCGGCTGGAACGCCGTTTATCTGACGATCGTGGGCGAAGCGGTGGACAGGGAATCCACGGGGCTGGCGACCGGCGTCGGCTACTTTTTCGGCTTTCTGGGGAGCGTCGTTGCCCCGCCTCTTTTCGGTTTTCTGGTGGACCGGACGGACCTGTACGGATACGCTTGGCTTTTTCTCGCCTTGTGTGCCGGGACGATTCTGGTCCTTTTGGGCCTTTACCGGGAGAAGAAAAAATCCTTTCCCGGAATGGAGACCGACCAGGGGGGATCGAATCTTGTTCAGTGAGAAGGGATTTCAGGTCTTCGGCCTCGGACAATGCTCCCTCGATTATATCGGGACAATCGACGTCTATCCGCCGCCCGATGCAAAATGCGAGTTGCGCGAGGCCGTGTTTGAAGGGGGCGGACCGGCGGCGACGGCTCTGACGGCCCTGGCCCGCTGGGGGATCTCCTGCCGCTTTGCCGGCGTGGTGGGCGACGACCTCTTCGGCGTTTTGATTGAACGCTCGCTACGAGAGGAGGGAATCGACACGGCCGGGCTGGTCGTCCGGAAGGGATGCGCCTCCCAATTCGCCTTCATCGCCGCGGAGCGGTCGCTGGGGAGACGGAATATTTTTTGGCGACGTCCCACCGGTGATGAAATCCGGCCCGGTGAAATCGATCTCGCGAATCTCCGACGGGCGCGGCTGTTCCACACGGACGGCCTGTGCATGGAGGCCGCGCTGTTCGCCGCCGCGGAGGCCAGGCGCGCCGGGGCAACGGTGGTTGTGGACGGCGGAACGCTCAGGGAGGGTATGCTCGACCTGGCGCGCCTCAGCGACTGTTTCGTCGTCTCCGAATCCTTTGCCCTTTCGCTTGCGGGCGGCCGCGATCCCCATCGGGCCTGTCGGATGCTGTCGGAACTGGGCCCGCGGCTTGTCGGCGTGACGATGGGGAAGGCGGGGTATGTTGCGTTGGCCGGGGGGCGAATCATCGAAAAACAGGCTTATCCGGTCGAGTCCATCGATACGACCGGTTGCGGGGATGTCTTCCATGCCGGCGTCATCTACGGGCTGCTCCATGGGTGGCAGGCGGAGAAAAGCCTCGATCTGGGCGCATGGGCGGCGGCGCAGGTCAGCCTGCATTTGGGGGGGCGTTCGGGAATACCGGCGCTTGCGGCGCTGAAAGAGAAATATTCCGTTCAATAACCGCGCCGAATGTCCACGACGCCTTCAACGGTTTGGCCGCATTCCAACATCCGGATCTTTCCGGCGATCTGTGCCACGCTTTCTTCCCGCAGGGTCAGTGCGGAGATGTGGGGGGTCAATGTGATTTTCGGGTGGGTCCAGAACGGGTGATCGGCGGGCAGCGGTTCGCTGCACACCACGTCCAGGGCGGCTCCCGCGAGCCTGCCGTCGGCCAAGAGCGCCAGCAGGTCCTCCTCCACCAGATGTCGGCCGCGCGCCACGTTGATGAGATAACCGTCCGGTTTCAGTTTGGAAAGCGTGGCCGCATTGAGGATCCCTTGCGTCTCTGCCGTCAGGGGTAGCACGCAGATCAAAATTCGCACGGCGCGTAGAAAGGGTTCCAATCCGTCTTGTCCGGCAAAGACGGTGATGTTCGGCAGGGATTTCCCTGAGCGGGACCAGCCGAATGTCGGATAGCCGAAGGACGCTGCCGATTCGGCGACACGCGCGCCGATGAACCCCAACCCCATCACGCCGACGGGAAAATCCATGCGGTTGGCCGGCCGCCGTGCCTTCCAGCGACGCTCCTTCATCTGTTCGGAATAGACATCAAACTCGCGGACATGTCGGATCAGCGCATGGCTGACGTACTCCGCCATCTGGGAGGCCATCCCGGCATCGTTCAGGCGGACGATCGGCACGTTCCCGGGCAGGTTCGGCAGCGCCATCAAACCGTCCACGCCCGCGCCGATGTTGAAAACGGCTTTAAGGCCCTTTTGCGACGCGAACAGTTCGGCCGGCGGCTGCCAGACGATCGCATAGTCTGCCTGGCGTCCGGCCTCCTCCGGCGTCCACAGCCAAACCTTCGCGTCGGAAAGGGCTGAGGCGATGGCGGCAAGCCAGGGGCCGGTGTTTTTTGAGGCGTAGAAAACAATCTTCATACAATACAATTTCCAGTTGCTTGCGATCCTCGAAAGGTCAGGATGCCATAAAAGTCTCACCCGGTTGACGAAAGGCTCCTCGATTTCCCCGGTCCGACAAGGATCAGTTTGCGAACCGGGAGAGAAGAGCCGGGAGATCCGGGAACAGCGCGCGGTCGCCCTGCCAGCCGTAGACCATCAGACCGATGTTCAGCCTCCCGAGCTTCTCCCGGAGCCCTTCCTCGGGGGCGCGGGGAAGGGCGAGGATCAGCAGCGCATTTTCCGGCAGATCGGGATTGTGGATCAGAAGCTGCATTGCCCCCGCAAGGATGCCGGACATCGACACCTCCGTACGAACCTGAAACACCGCCCGGATGGACCCTTTCCGGTTCATGACGAGCAGATCCCGGCTGCCGTCGTTTCCGGTCCCGAAGCCTTTTGCCCGGATCGCATCGGAGAGATCCCGGATGACGAGACCGCGGTCGCAGGCCGCGCCGGTTTCCCGTTCCCATGGACGGCGGAGTTCGCCGACCAGTTCCTCGCGCAGCGAGAGCGTCTCCAGGCCCAGTTCGCCCTGTTGGGAGATAGAGGCCGTCTCTTTGATCCGGGCGATCTTCGTCACGAATTGAGCGATTTGCCGGGCGAAGCGGGGTGAGTCCAGAACCCCGACCAGCGCGACGGGGGTTTCCTCATCGCCGTCCGCCATGACCTGCCAGACCCCCCGGTAATGGTTTTCGAAGAGGCCCTTTCCGACCCCCCTGCGTCCCCCGCCCAGTTTTCCGCGGTGCACGACAAAGACCCTGCCGGGACCGTCCTCTGCGAATGCGCCGCCGGTCCGCCGGTCGATGCCGCAGAGCGGGAAATTGATTTCGCAGGTGATTGCCGTCCGGCTGCCGCTTTCGGGTCGGCCGACGCCGAAAGCATTCCAGTACCGGTGATCCGCGATCTTCCGGGAATAGATCCAGATTCCCAGATGCTCCGACCAGCCCACCTTCACGCGGACGCTCGCCCCCGGGTGGCCGAGTTCGACGGGGATCACCTTGCTGACGAGCGGCCTGAACCCGCGGACGAAATGACGCTGGTATCTGCGAATCGCCGCTTCGTTTTCCACCACCTTCAACATGATGTCTTCTTCCCGATCCGGACGGATCGAACCGCCCGCTAATCCAACCGTTTGCGGAACCGCCCCACCGCCCCGGCAAAGACGATTACGCCGAGCACGGCCAGAGCGGCATACTGGGGCCAGAGAACGTGGAGGCCGACCCCTTTGAGAAAGATGCCGCGGATGATGATCAGAAAATAGCGCAAAGGATTGAGGTATGTCAACCATTGAACGAATTCGGGCATGTTCGCGATGGGAAAAACGAAACCGGAAAGCATGAAGAAGGGAAGGATGAAGAAGAAGGTGGTCATCATCGCCTGCTGCTGCGTCTTGGATACCGTCGAGATGAACAGCCCGGTTCCGAGGGTGCTCAGCAGGAAGAGACAAGTCGCGAAGAACAGCGGAAGGACGCTTCCGGCGAGCGGTATTTCGAACCAGTAAATCGCAAAGACCATGACCAGAACCATCTGGCCGATCGAGACGACCGTATAGGGGATGGTCTTGCCGATGATGAACTCATACGGTTTGAGCGGCGTCACGATCAGTTGCTCCATCGTCCCCGCCTCCCGCTCCTTGATGATGGCGAGCGATGTCAGCAGAAGCGAGATGAGCATGATGACGAAGGCGACGATTCCCGGGACAAAGAAATGCTGGCTGTCCAGGTTCGGGTTGTACCAGGTCCGGATCCGGGCGTCGATCTTGCCGTATGGGAGATCCCGCCCGTGGAGCTGGCGGAGCAGATCCTGATTGATCCGGTCCAGGACCGTCACCACATAGGCAATCCGGACCGAGGCCATGTTGCTCATGCTGCCGTCCGCAAGGATCTGGACCGCCGCCGTCCGGCCCGCGCGGACAAGGTCGCTGAAATCGGGGGGGATGCGGATCCCGATGTCGGCCTTTCCTTTCAGGAAGAGTTGCTCCATGGCGTGTGGATCGGCCGGCCGGTGGATGATCCGGAAGATCCCGCTTGCGGTGAAGGAATCTGCCAGAAGCCGGCTCTCCCGTGTCTGGGCCTGGTCGGTCAGCGCGACACGGATATTCCGGATGTCGTAGTTGACCACATAACCGAAGACCAATAGCTGGATGAGGGGCGCCGCGATCAGGATCACGCGGTTTTTCCGCTCGCGGAAGAGCTGGATGAATTCCTTGCGGATCATCTCCCGGATGCGAAGCCGGCTCATAACCCCTCCCGCTTCAGCACCGCGCAGTTGAGCGCCGCCAGGACGGCAAACATGACCGTCAGGATCAGCATATCCGGCCAAAGGTCGGCGAAACCGAGGCGCCGAAGATAGATTCCGGCCAGGATGTCGATGTAGTACGTCGCCGGAACGAAATAGGTGACGGCCTGGAGAACCTTCGGCATGTTGATGATCGGGAAAACGAAATTCGACAGGAGCAACGACGGCAGATAGGTGATCAGCACGGCCGCCTGGTTGGCGATCATCTGCGATTTCGTCACGGACGAGATCAGCAGGCCGAGCGTCAGCGCAACGAGAATGTAGAGCGAAGAGGCGAGGATCATCAGAAGGAAGCTCGACTTCATCACGACGCCGAAGAGGACCTGCCCCATCAGGATCGAGACCAGCACATCGATGAGGGTGATCGCGAAATAGGGGATCGCCTTGCCGATGAGGAATTCCCCCGCCCGGACGGGGAGGGAGCGGATCGTTTCCATCGTGCCGTTTTCATACTCCCGGGCAATGACCAGCGACGTCAGCATGGCGCCGACAATCATGATGATGATGGCGATGATCCCCGGAATGATAAAGTTTCGGCTCTCCAGGTCCTCGTTGAACCAGACCCGGATCCTCCCGTCGACCGGCAGCCTGATCTTTTCCATCCCCTGCCGGTCGAGGTAATCGACCAGCAGCTTCCGGTTGTAGTTCTCGACGAAGCCGCTGATGTATGCGCGGGAAATTCCGGCGAAGTTCGGATCGCTTCCGTCGAGCAGGATCTGGAGGGCGGTTTCCCGGTCGGACCGGAGATCCGCCGTCCACCCCGGGGGAATGATCACCGCCAGTGTCGTCCGGCCGAAATCGAGTTCCCGGGTGACGGCGCGGCTGTCGGGGAGCCGGGCCACGATCCGGAAATAGGGGGAGGCGCCGAGACGGCGGATAAAATCACGGCTCAAATCCGTTCGGTCCTGATCGACGACGACCGTCTCGATGTGATCGACATCGAGACTGAGCGCATAGCCGAACAGAAGAATCAGCAGAAGCGGCAGCGCGAAGGCCAGGTAGAGGCTCCGGAAGTCCCGGAGCAGGTGGTAGATCTCCTTGCGCACGATCGCCCGGATATTTCTCAGATTCACGCGCGTTTCCTTCCCGCTTTCCCGACGGGGCCGTCCGCGGCCCTCCATCGGAAAAGGACAACGGACTCCCTATTTTTCACCGTTTCTTTCCGACATCAGCGCAACGAACGCGTCGTTGAGGTCCGCGTCGGACTTTTCCGGGCAGGCCCCGCGGATGATCTCTTCAGGGCTTCCCGAGGCGACAATTCGCCCTTCGTTGATCATGACGATCCGTTCGCAATGGTGCGCCTCATCCATGTAGTGGGTCGTGACGAAAATGGTGATCCCCTCCGAGGCGATCTTTCGAATGAAATCCCAGAAACGGCGTCGGGTGATCGGATCGACGCCGGAGGTCGGCTCGTCCAGGAAGAGGATCCGCGGGCGGTGAAGCAGCGCGCAGCCGAGCGCGAGGCGCTGACGCCACCCCGGCGGAAGGTCCCGCGTGAGGCGGTCTCTCGCCTCTTCGAGCCGCGTCGTTTCGAGGACCCAGTCGATCCGTTCCGCCCATTCCCGCTGCGGTACGCTGTAGACGCCGAGGTAGAAACGGAGGTTCTCGAAGGGGGTCAGATCCTCGTACAACGAAAACTTCTGGGACATGTAGCCGATCGCATGTTTGACTTCCTCGGTTTCCGTCAGGATGTCGTGCCCGGCGACCTTTGCCTCTCCCGACGTGGGCGCGAGGATGCCGCAAAGCATCCGGATCGTCGTGGATTTCCCGGATCCGTTCGATCCCAGGAACCCGAAGATCTCGCCGGGGCGGACCGAGAAGGAAATCCGGTTCACGGCGACAAAGTCCCCAAAACGCTTCTCGAGCTCCCGCACGACGATCGTTCCCGAATGGTTTTCCCCGTCAGCGACCATCGGGAATCCTCCCCGTTTGGGCGCGATCCGCCTTCCGGTCATCGCCCTTTTGCCCCGGCCCGAAGGCATCTTGCGCAAGATCCGCATCCGCCGCCCCGATCCGCTCGATGATCGCCTCCTCGAGGGTCGGGTAGCCGCCGCGGAGCTGCTCGGGGGTTGCCGTGTCCAGGAGTTCCGACCGGTGCATCAGCGCCAGCCGGTCGCACCGCTCTCCCTCGTCGAGATAGGCTGTGGAGACGAGGATGGTCATCCCCTTTTCACGCATTCGGCCGAGGATTTCCCAGAACTCGTGGCGGGAAACGGGATCGACGCCGTTGGTCGGCTCGTCGAGGATCAGGAGTTTCGGCTCGTGGACCAAAACGCAGGCGAGCCCCAGCTTCTGCTTCATCCCGCCGGAAAGTTTTCCCGCCGCCCGGTCGGCAAAGGGAAGAAGATTGGAAAAGCCGAGGTAGAGGGCCTTCCGCGCGTTTCGCTCCGTGCCGCGGATCCCGAAGATGTTCAGGAAGAAATCGATGTTTTCCTCGACCGTCAGATCCTGGTAGAGGCCGAAACGCTGGGGCATGTAACCGATCCGATCCTTGACGGCCGCCCGGTCTGAAACGACGTCCAGCCCGTCGATCGTGATCCGGCCTTCCGCGGGCTTGAGCATGGTTGCCGCCGTCCGCAGCAGCGTCGATTTCCCCGCTCCATCCGACCCGACGAGGCCGAAGATCGCCCCCCGATCCACGGACAGCGAGACGTTGCGAACCGCCTCGTTCTCCCCGAAGCGGCAGGAAACCCGGTCGATCCGGACGAACGGATCCGTTGCTTTTCCCCCTTCCGTTTCCGGCGTTCCGGACGCATCGGGCTCAGCGTAACCATGCATCGGCCGGCATCCCTGATTTGAGTTCCATGGCGGGGTTGGGGATGGAGATCTTGACGAGGTAAACGAGCTTGACCCGCTCTTTCTTCGTCTGGATGATCTTGGGTGTGAATTCCCCCTCCGGGGAAATGAACGTGACCGTACCGGAAAACGATTTTCCCGGGAAGGTGTCCACGCGGACCTCCGCCTTTTGGCCCGGCTTGACCCTGCCGATCTCCGTCTCCTCCACGAAGATCTTCAGATCGACCGTATCCAGTCGGGAAAGGGTCAGAACCTCCCGCCCCGGCGTCACCACCTCGCCGGGCTCGATGTTTCGGCTGGTGATGACCCCGGCCGAAGGCGCCTTCAACCGGGCGTATTCAAGCTGGATCGACGCCTGATCGACGGCGGCGCGGGCCGCCGCCGTCGCCGCGCGGGCCGCGTCGATGTCCTTGCGGGCGGCATCAATCCGCATCAGGTTGCTTCGGGCCTGCCGGAGAACGGCCTTGCCCTCCTCCAGCCTTGCCTCGGCCGCACGGATCGTCTCCTCTCGGCTTCCCTCTATTGCCAGCTCGTAGGCCTCCCGGCTCCGCTCGTATTCCCGGAGGGTCGTCTCGTGCCGGAGGCGGACGGCGTCCCACTCCTTTTCGGAGACGGTTCCCTTTTGGAAGAGATTCTCGTAACGGGCCAGGTTCCTCTTGGCATCCTGCAGAACGGCAGACGCGCCCTGCATGGCCTGATTCGCGCGCTCGATCTCCTGTGTCCGGGTCCCGGCCCTGATTTCGTCCAGTTGGGAGGCCAGCGTGCGCACGCCCGCCTCGGCCCTGGCGACTTCCGCGGGGAGGGTTCTTTCGAGAACCGCATGCATCGCTTCCGCCTGTTCGCTGCCTCTGAGCGATCGTTCGTGGTTGGCCTTGGCCTGTTCGAGGCGGGAGTGGAGCTCCGCCGGATCCGTCTCGGCCAGAAGCTGATCCTTCGAGACGGTTTGCCCCTCCTGCACATGAACCTTGAGAATGCGTCCGCCGGTCTGGAACGACAGTCGGGACTGGACGGCTTCGATCGTTCCGGAGTAGGAAAGCTCTCCCGACCCGGCCTTCTGCTGGCCGCGATATACATAGAAGGCCGTTCCGACCACAAGCGCCAACATGATGATGAGGGCAATGCGTTTCTTCAAGGGTTGCCTCCCTCAATGAATTTCGTCATTTCTTACCATCTTTCATTCGAAAAAAAAATCATTTTGACGAACCGCCGCGGGTGGGTTCGGAGATTGAGCGATCCGGCTCGCTGGTGTCGCTGGAGGAGCCTCGGGGAACGGTTTGATCCCCGGACAATGGCACTGGACCATTTCAGACGAACCTGCTAAAAGAGACCAGTGGAATCGAGAGGATGGGTGGTCCGGCGCAACCGTGTTCCCCGGATTCGCGTGAGGTTCCGGGCAGCCGTGGTCCGGAAGAAAGCCGTCATTGTCAGGAGAGCCCAAAATGAAGTTCAGCCCCTCCATGATGAGTTATTTTTTCCAGCGGGAGAGCACCAAGCGAAACATCCGCCAACTTCTGAGGTTTGTGTTGGTGCTGATGTTCCTGGTGATCGTTTTCAGCGTGGCCTTTCATTTTCTCATGGCGCTGGAGGGGAAGAACCATTCGTGGATCACCGGCTTTTACTGGACGCTCACGGTGATGTCGACGCTCGGCTTCGGGGACATCACGTTTAACACGGATCTGGGGCGGGCCTTTTCCATCGTGGTGCTTCTGTCCGGGATGGTCTTCCTGCTGACATTGCTTCCTTTCACCTTCATCAAGTTCTTCTATGCCCCGTGGATCGAGGCCGAGGCCAGGAAACGGACGCCGCAGGAGCTGCCGCCGGAGACCCGGGGCCATGTGATCATTACGAACTACGATTCGGTCACCATGGCCCTGATTGAAAAGCTGACGGCCCACAAAGTCGACTATGTCGTCGTGGTGGAGGATTTCAAGCGCGCTCTGGAACTGTACGATACGGGCGTCCGGGTGGCGGTGGGCAATGTGGACGATCCGGAAACCTACCGGAAGCTGCGCGCCGATCGGGCGGCCCTGATCGTCGCCACCAACCGCGACGAAATCAACACGAATATCACCTTCACCGTTCGGGAGCTGAGCGAGGGGGTTCCCATCATCACCACCGCCGATTCGCCCTATTCGCTGGATATCCTCCAGATGGCGGGCAGCACGAAGGTGTTGCAGATCTATGATATGCTGGGGCGCTCCCTGGCCGCATGGACGGTGGGCGGGGATTGCAAAGCGAACGTTATCGGCCGTTTTGACGAACTGATCATCGCCGAATTTCCGGTGGTGGGCACCCCGCTGGTGGGAAAGACGCTGGTCGAGAGCAAGCTGCGCGAGGAATTCGGGGTGAATGTCGTGGGCATCTGGGAGAGGGGACGCTTCGAAGTTCCCCGGGCCGAGAGCCGGATCGAGCGCACCAGCGTTCTGCTGCTGGCCGGCACCGAGAAAAGTCTGGCGGCCTATGAAGAGGTGTATGCCTTTTACCACATCTGCAATCTGACGGTGGATCCGGTGCTCATCGTCGGAAGCGGCCGGGTAGGGGACACGATTGCCCGAAGGTTCAAGGAGCGGGAAAGTCCCTATCTGGTCATTGAAAAAAATCCGAAGAGGCTGGAGGATGAAAAGCATTATGTGGTCGGGGATGCCGCCGACATCCAAACGCTGCAGAGGGCCTGGATCGAAAAAGCCCCGGCCGCCCTGATTACCACCCACGATGATGCCACAAACATCTATCTGACGAAGTATCTTCGGAGCCTGAGGCCGGACATGCAGATCCTCAGCCGCGCCAACCTGGACCGGAATGTCTCCACGCTTCACCGCGCCGGAGCCGACTTTGTGATGTCCTATGCGTCGCTGGGCGCGAACGCCATCTTCAACTTCCTGAAAAACGAGGACACATGGATGCTTGCCGAGGGGCTCAACATCTTCCACCTGAAGGCGCCGGAAACGCTGGCCGGCAAGAACCTGGCCGACTCGCGGATCAGGGAGATCACGGATTGTTCCGTCGTGGCCGTCAAGGAGAAAGACATTCTGTTCATCAATCCCGATCCGCAGAGGCCGATCAATCCGGATGCCGTGCTGGTCCTGATCGGCAACAACGAAGGGGAACGAAAATTTCTCAAGGTCTTTGCATCCTGAATCCCTGAAACGCCGGAAGATACGGCATTCATTTCCTTTTTGGTTCCGTGCCCCCAGGGGTGGCGTTTTTCCCCTTGAGTTCGATCTTTTTCAGCCGGTACTGGACATAGGCATCGCGGATCGCCACATAAGGGTCGATGGCGGCCCCTTGAAGCGCCTCATAGTCGCCGATGCGCAGCGAAGTGGCGTTCACCAGATCACAAACTCTGGCTCCCGCGCCCACATACCAGGGGTTCACGTAAAGGAAGGGGCGCAGGAACGAATCTCCCACCAGCCCCAGCGTGTCGCGCGGACTGGAGGAGCCGAAGATCGGCCAGTTGATATAGAATCCCTGACCGATTCCGTAGGAGCCCAGGGTTTGGCCGAGATCTTCATCCTGCTCGTCCAGGGCGATTTCCTTGTGGGATGCGAGGTCCAGAAAGCCGGCGAAACCGAAAAGGGTGTTGACCAGGAAGCGGCCCAGCTCCTTCTCCGCCCCCGCGAAATTCAGTTGAAGCGCGCAATTGACGAAACGGATCGGGAACCCGAGGTTTTTGAAAAAGTTGTCCACGCCGATTCTCACGGGTTCGGGAACCACCTCGCTGTATCCCTGCGCCACCGGTTTGAGCACCCAGAAATAGAGCTTGTCGTTGAAGTGGTACATGCTTCGGTTGAAGGGTTCCAGCGGATCGGCGATGGAGGCCTTTTTCTCCTCCTGCACATCTTCGAAATCTTCGAAATCGGTGATATCCCCGAATTCGTCGGACGGTTGGGTTTCCGGTGCGATGGACGTCTTCGGCGAAGTCGAAACCGACGGGGCCGCCGGGACAAGGACGGTCTGCTGTTTGGCGGCAAGAGGCGCCGTTTCCGGCGCCGAAGTGACGGCGGGGTCGGGACTGTGTGCGCATCCCGCGGCAAAAGAAATCAGCAATAGAACCGGGAACCAGTGTGTTTTCATCGGATTCCCGCCCTATTGCTCCTTCACCTTCTCGCGCAGGGTCTCCAACAGGTGTTCGGGCGGGTTTTTGGAGAGGATATCGTTGAACTGCGTACGATAATTTAGAACCAGGCTGACATTCTCGACGACCACGTCATAGACCTTCCAGTGGCCCTCTTTTAGAATCACCCGATAATAGATCGGGATCTCCTTCGATGCGGTCACGATCTTCGTTTGCACCTCGGCCTGGGTCTCCGAAAGGGTGATTTCCTTGTCAAAAATAATTTTCTCGTTGGTGTAGTCAAGGATTTTATCGACGTATGCCTTTTCAAGCACCTGCCGGAAGAGCTTGACGAACTCCTGTCGCTGGGCGGTGTTCAAACGGTTCCAGTTCCGGGACAGGGTGCGTTTCCCGAGTTCGATATCATCGAACAGGTTGTTGTAAATCAGGCGGAGCTTTTCCTTTTTGGCCTCCTTGGCCGATTCGGCCTTGAGCTTCGGGTCCCGCAAAACCTCAAGCCCCTTGTTGACATTGAGCTGAACCGTGTCCAGCGGCGCGCCGGCCCAGGCGGGAGCAAACAGAAACAGCGAAATCAAGACGCTCAAGATGATGACGGTTCTTTTCACGGCAAATTCCTCTCCATTTTAAACAATGCGGCTAATTTTTCTTCACGTCTCCGAAGGCATACTTGCTGACCAGCTCCGCGACGTCCAACGGCGGCTGGGTTTCGGTGATCGTTCCTCCCGGTTTCAAAAGTTCACCGGCGCCTCCCGGGTCGATGCTGATATACATGTCTCCGATAAGCCCTTCGGTCTTGATCGAGGCAATGGCGTCGTCATGGATCCGGATGTCGTTCCGGATGCGAAGCTCCACCAGCGCCTTTTGTTTTTCCTGATCCATCGAGAGTTTCCCCACCCGTCCGACTTCGATGCCCGCGATATAGACCAGGCTTCCGGCTCTCAGCCCCGTGACGGTGGTGAAAGGGGCGTAGAGGGGATAGCTGTTGTCTCCCCACAGTTCGACATGGCCCAGCTTCACCGTCATGTATCCGATGCAGATGAGTCCGATCACCAGAAAGATCCCGACCGTCGTTTCCATGGTGTATTTCTTCATGTTATGACCTCCTCGAGTCGCAGCGAACCCGGGCAATTTCGATTTGTCGGTTTTTGGCCTCGTTGACGACCGGGGTAATGTCGGCAACGGGCTCACCGAGGGCGATGCCGGCCAGGACGGCCAATTCGACGCACCCGTTCTCCCGGGCTTGTTCACGACCGACGGCCCGAAGGCCGGTGACGCTCCATTCCTGAAACTCCCTGGCGAAGTTTTCCAGGATGCTTTCCGTTTCCGCCAGGTCCGAATAGGGAAGCGCGGTCACGAATTCGCTCTGCTCCAGGCGGGTGGAGAAACCCCCGATGGCGCCGAAGTGTCTGTCGATATACAATCCCAGGTTCCGGATGATCTCCTGTGCCGCTTCGTATTCCGAGCCTGTCCGGATCGCATCCAGCCCGACCAGCGAAAACAGGACGATACAAAAGGTGGCGCCACGACCTTTCTGAGCCAACTGGGCGTAATGCATCACCTTGAACTGCCGCCGGGAATAGAGACCGGTCAGCTCGACCTGCAACCCTTCGAGGCTGCGGATGACCTCTTCCTTGAACGGGTGGTCGAAATCCTCCAACTCCTCGGGAGAACCCTGGAAGACAATCGATTTCTCGTAGAGGGCCAGAATCCGGTTCGAGATGAAATAGACATCCGGGATTTCGTGGCTGACCATAATCGCGGTGAATCCGAACTTCCGCTGATACTGGGCGATCATGCCCAGGATCGCGTTTTTCCGGACCGGATCCTGTCCGGATGTAGGTTCATCGAACAGGACGATTCTCGGATCGGTCACCAAAGCCCGCGCCAGCGCGACCCGCTTTTGCATGCCTCCCGAAATTTCCGACGGGTATTTGTGGATCGCATCCTCCAGTTCCGTCTGTTCGATTCTGGCCATCACCCGGCGATCGATTTCATTTTTGTCCAGGCGCGTCGTTTCGCGAAGCGGAAGGGCAATGTTGTCGTAGACGTTGATGGAGTCGAAGAGCGCGTTGTCCTGAAACATGTAGCTGATCCGGGAGAGACGGGAGGCTCTCTCTTTTTCGTCCATGTCGTGCAGCGGTTTTCCCTGGAAGAGAATGGTTCCCTCGTCCGGCCGGATCAAACCGATGATGTGCTTGAGGAGCACGCTTTTTCCCGAACCGCTCAGCCCGATGATGGTCGTCACCTGACCTTCGTAGATCTTCAGGTTGATTCGATCCAGGACGGTCCGGGAATCGAAGCGCTTGGTGACATCCCTGAATTCGATCAACGGTTCATCCATATCGTCCTCAGATCAGCAGGGAGGTCACAACGTAGTCGGACACCAGGATCAGAACGCAGGAGAGCACGACGGAAGAGGTCGTCGAAAACCCGACGGCCTTCGCGCCGCGGCTGTCTGAACGCATGTGTGCGAAGTAGCCCTGGTAACAGGAGACCGTGGAGACAATGACGGCAAAAACGATCGCCTTGACGAAGCCGTCGGTGAGATCCTTCATATCCATGCTGGCCTGAACGCGATAGATATAGGTTCCGGCGTTTGCGCCCATCAGCAAAACCCCGGAGACATAGCCGCCGAAGATGCCGATGAGGTCGAACAGGGCGGTCAGCAGAGGGAAACTGACGACCGAAGCGGCGATTCTCGGGCTGATGAGGTAGCGGAGCGGGTTGATGCGCATGGTGTCCAGCGCGTCGATCTGTTCGGAAATCCGCATGATGCCGATCTCGGCGGCCATGGCCGAGCCTGACCGGGCCGCGATCATGATGGCCGTGAGAACCGGTCCCATTTCCCGAACCAGGCTCAGGGCCACCAGAGTGCCGAGGGCCCCCTGCGCGCCGAATTTCACGAGGGCATGGTAGGATTGAAGGCCCAGCACCATCCCGGTGAAGAACCCGACCAGAAGGACGATCATCGAGGACTTGGCGCCGATATAATAGATCTGCTGGACGATTTTCGACAGCTGTTTGGCTTTGAAAATCTGAAGGAAGGCCAAGCAGAGGAAAATGAACGATGCGCCCATCTGGTTGACCCAGCCGATGACCGTCCTGCCGAGAGCGGCAAACGGCATGGTCAACCATCTGCCGGGTTGCGCTCCCGTTCCGTTTCCCTCCAGATCCCGGATTTTTGAATTCCGCTCCATCGAAGCCCCCACGGTATGCCGTTTTCATATCATCATTGCCGGGGGAATGCCAACATTTCAAGCCTTGGTTTATGGGGAACGGTTTATGATGTCTCCAGTGCGATCCGTAAAACCTCCATCATTTCATCCACGAAGTGAAAGGTGATCTCCTTCTTGACCTTGGCCGGCACCTCCTCCAGGTCCTTCCGGTTCCACTTCGGCAGGATGATGGTCCGGACGCCGGCCCGGTGCGCGGCCAGCACCTTCTCCTTGATTCCCCCTACCGGAAGAACCAGCCCGCGCAGCGTAATCTCGCCGGTCATTGCCAGATCCCTCTTTACCGTTTTGTTGGTCAGCAGCGAGGTCAGCGAGGTGAGCATGGTGACCCCTGCCGACGGCCCGTCCTTCGGGATCGCTCCGGAGGGGACATGGATGTGGATGTCCGTTCCCTCGAAGAAATCCTTTGCGATTCCGAGTTGTTCTGCATTGGTCCGGATGAAGCTCAGCGCCGCGGTGGCCGATTCCTTCATCACGTCGCCAAGCTGTCCGGTCAGGGTAAGCCCTCCCTTGCCCGTCATCGATGTGGATTCGACGAAGAGGATGTCCCCGCCGACGGGTGTCCATGCCAGCCCCCGAACGACGCCGGGCTTGGCGGTCCGGACGTCCGCCTCATCGGTCACCCGGACGGGGCCGAGGATGCGGTGGAGATCGCGCACGGCGACCGTGGCCTTTTCGATATCTCCCGCGGCGATCTGGCAGGCCACGCTGCGGCAGACAGAGGCGATCTCCCGTTCGAGGTTCCGAACCCCCGCCTCGCGCGTATAGCCGGTGACGATCCGGGCGATCGCGCTCCTCATGATCCGGATCTGCTCCGGTTTCAGCCCGTTTGCCTCGATCTGCCTCGGAATCAGATAGCGCCGGGCGATCCGGATCTTCTCGTCGAGGGTATAGCCGGGCAGCTCGATCACCTCCAGCCGGTCTCGAAGCGCGGGCGGAATCGTCTCGAGGATGTTGGCCGTCGTGATGAACATCACGTGCGACAGGTCGAACGCAACGTCCAGATAATGGTCCGTGAAGCAGGCGTTCTGTTCGGGATCGAGGACCTCCAGCAATGCCGCCGAGGGATCGCCGCGGAAATCGCTCCCGACCTTGTCGATTTCGTCGAGCATGAAAACGGGATTGTTCGATTCCGCCCGTCTCATCCCCTGGATGATCCGGCCGGGGAGGGCCCCGACGTAGGTTCTCCGGTGGCCGCGGATCTCCGCCTCGTCGCGCACGCCGCCCAGCGAGATGCGGATGAACTTGCGGCCCAGCGCCCGGCCGATGGAGTGCCCGAGCGAGGTCTTGCCCGTCCCCGGGGGTCCGGCGAAACAGAGGATCGGCCCCTTCGAATCGGGTTTCAGCTTGCGGACGGCAAGGTATTCGATGATCCGCCTTTTCGCCTTTTCAAGGCCGTAATGGTCCTCGTCCAGGACACGCCGTGCTTTTTTGATGTCGAGGTTGTCTTCGGTTTTTTCCTTCCAGGGCAGCGAGGTCATCCAATCCAGATAGGTCGCCGCGACCGTGTATTCCGCCGAAGAGGGGTGCATTTTGGAAAGCCGGGAAAGCTCGCGCTCCGCCTCCTTTTTCGCCTCCTCCGGGAGGTTTTTCTTCTCGATCTTCTCCCGGTACTCCTCGATCTCGACCTTATCGTCGTCCGTCTCTCCCAGTTCCTTGCGGATTGCGCCGAGCTGCTGTCGAAGGTAATATTCCCGCTGGCTCTTGTCCATGTCGTCCTTGACCTGGCTCTGGATCTTGCTGCCCAATTCCAGGATCTCCACCTGGTGGTTGACCAGCCGCGTGACATGGCGGAGGCGCTCCTTCACGTCGAGCATCTCGATGACCTTCTGCTTCTCTTCGATCGGGGCGTTGATCACGGAGGCGATGATGTCGGCCAGCACGCCGGGATCGGTCACGGTCTTGGCCATCGCGCCGAACTCCTGGGGCAGGAATGGGGAGAGCTTCACGATCCGGTCAAAGAGTCCGACGAGGTTTGCCATCAGCGCCTCAATTTCGAGGTCTCTGATTTCCTTTTCCTCCAGATTTTCCACGCGGGCGACCAGATAGGGCTCTCCCTCCAGCAGTTCGAGAATGCGGAACCGGCCGAGCCCCTGGAGCAGGAGCTGGGTCTTGTTGTCGGCGGTTTTGGCCATCCGGAGGATCACGACACTCGTGCCCACGCTGTAGAAGTCCTCTATTTTGTGCGGTCCCTCCGTCGGTTCCTCGGACTTTTTGAGCATGGCGAGTCCGATCAGGCGGTCTCCGGCCATCGCCTTGTCGATCAGGCTGATTGCCGAAGTTCCCGAGACCTCGAGCGGAAAGAGCATTTTCGGAAAGACGAAGGCGCCGGAGATCGGCAGCACCGGAAGGATGGCCGGAATATCTGCAATCTTCAGTTCTTCAGACGGTTTTTGCGGCATGAACACCTCCAATCAATCGCAAGCAGAATCAACTGCCCTCGATGCGGATTTTATAAACCCGGTCCGGCGGGCGCTTGGTCAGTCGGATCTCCAGGATGCCGTCCCGGTATAGAGCTTTGGCCGTTCCGATCTCCACGGGAACGGGAAGCGCGATGTCCCGCTCGAATCGGCCGCAGGGAATCTCTGCGAGACGATAGCAGCCACGTTCCCCCCGAGCAACGCCTTCCCGGGCACCCGAGAGTTTGACCGTTCTGGGGCCGACCTCCAGTTGAATCTCCTCCCGTAAAACACCGGCGATATCGGCCAGGATGATCATCTCATCCCCTATTTCATAGATGTCGATCTGAGGCCGCCACCGCTGCCGGGAGAGGGTAAACCGGGGCTGGGCTGCGCGCACCATTTCCTCCACGCTCCGGTGGAATTCGGATTCGACGCCCTCCAGACTGTCCACGAATTTGATCTTGATGTAATCCATATTCGACTCCTGTTGCCCGGAAATGCCGTGAAGACCGCCCTCCGGTTTCGGACCGTCGGGATCGGTCTTCTGTTCCGTGACCGCAAACTCTCCTGATCAAGATATGCACGCAATCCCTAAGCGTCAAGGGAGAGATGCGGATCGGTGTGATGCTTTCCGGGGCAATGTGTTGCAAGACGGGAGATGGCGAACCCGATCCCGATCCGGCCTGTCAGTAAGGAACGACATTCACAATCGGACGATACAGAAAAAGATTCTTCCGGATGAAATTGATCCGCTGTTCCATATCGTCGAGTGAATTGCACACGTAGGTCGTGACCAGCTTCTCCTCTCGCGCAAACTGGATGTGCTCTTTTCCCGCGTAGCAGAAATTGCCCGCATGATACCGGGGATGCCCCGGATTCACTTCCGGGATCGACGTGATCAAAGCCTCCGGATCGGACCAGGGGCCTTCAGGCCTTTCCGCGGATCGGTACAGCATCCGATCCCCCTTGTTGTCCGCGGACAGGTAAACGGCGATCCACCGCTTGCGCCCTTCATGGTATCGGACACTCAGCTCCGAAACGCAGGCATCCAGTACGATTTTAGCCTTCGCCGGATCCAGTCCCTTCCGCCAGGTGTCGTCCTGGGCATAATACTCCATGGCCGTCTCCGGATCGTGAAGCCGGTCCGTCGGGATACGGACCAGGATGTTCCCCAGAACCGCCGGGGCCTCCTCCGAGGGCACGCAGAACGGATAGAAATAGACCATCTTGCCGTAGACGACGGATGTCGCGGCCAGCGCGGCGACACCGGGGGGAACGGCCGCCGACCAATCCAGGTATTCCACCGACCAGTCACCCGGATCCCGGCCATGATAATTCCGGATCATCGCGATTTTGTGTCCCGCGATCCTGAATTTGAACGGGCCCTCCATTTCCGGATCGGCCTCGATGACGACCAGCGGAATGTAGAGCCTGTCCTCTGCCTTGAACGGGTCCTGCGGCCACATCCACTCCGGATCGCCGAAAAAGGAGACGAATCGGCCCTGCTTTTTCTTCAGGAAATAGCGGATGTCGAATTCGCCCCCATCGCCGCAGGTCGATATCGCCAGGGTCGTCCCCAGTACGATATCCATATCCACCCTGTCCCGCCTGCCCTCGTGATCGGAGACAAAGGTGTCGCCGAAGAGCCAGAGAGTCCTTCCGTGATCCAGCAATATGGAATAGGCGCCGTCTCCCCCATACCAGCCGTCACGGTCGGGAAATCCGGGGATGCAGTCGGCCCCGCCGGACAGGGTTAGACGACAACACCCACCGAGAAAAAGGAGAACAAAAAGCGCCGGCAGGATCGCCTGCAACACACGATTGTGCAATGATCTCCTCACGGATCGATTCGTTGCGGCGTTCATTGTCCCAGGACGGATTGCGGCTGCGAGCTCACGGGCCAAAGCCCTCCTCAAGCGGAAGGAAGACCACGAAGGAATCTTTTACGCAGATTTTCTGATGATCCTGTGTGTTGACGTCGGTCGATTTCCGGTCCCTATATTTCATCCCAGACCGAGGCTTCCTCGGAGGGCACCGGAATGACCAAAACCGGTATTTTCGCCCGATCCATGACCGATCGCGATACGCTTCCCAGGAATGTCTGCTCCAGGAAACCCTTGCCGTGCCTCCCGAGGACCATCAAATTGCAGCCCTCCTGCTCCGCCGCCTTCAGGATTTCCTGTGCAGGATCGCCGTTTTCCACAAGAATCTTGGCGATCCGCTCCATGCAGGCCAGATTCTTTTTTTGGTCCACCCTGTCGCAGAAATTCCGAATGCGGTTTCGGATGACGGCCTCAGCGGCCTCGCGCTGGTCTTGATATAGTTTGTCCGTGCGGGTCCCATAGGCGCTTGCGGGTATGGTCTCGATGACGTGCAGCATGCAAATCTTCGCATCATATTTTTTGGCCATGTCCACCGCGTGATAAAAAGCATAAACGGAATTTTTGCTCAGGTCGGTTGTGTACAGGATCTTTTT